>Ga0308170_10001728_pt1 | contig 19968 bp, 21 predicted proteins | sample PhyBR2_2_FD_202136 | JGI IMG/M metagenome (GOLD analysis project Ga0308170, IMG submission 202136) | Phyllosphere microbial communities from UC Gill Tract Community Farm, Albany, California, United States - DLSLSB.R2 | ecosystem: Host-associated > Plants > Phyllosphere > Unclassified | place...
TTGTTTAGGTGTCGCTAGCTCGCGCACCTACTGTCTGCGCGCTACCGGAACAGAGGTGAGGGCTCCATGTAACCAGTCATCCTGAAGTTCCGAATGTGCACGTTGAGTAGTTATCCTGCAACCGGATTCTCAAGCGGGCACGCACCATCGGAATAGGACACGCACAACGACTACCAAGATTAGCGCGTCAGGTGGTCCAGGGTCAAAATGGGGGTAGTCGGAGGCCGCTGGGGCTTGGCCGGCCCATCTACCCAGGGGGATGCAGTGTTGTCAGCGGTGAACGGGGACTCCACGAGCATGCTCTTCTTAGTCATCGGCGCCGCGCTCCTAGGTGGCGCTCTATCACCCCTCGCAGAGATCCTGATCGCGAAACTGCTTCCGAGACTCGGCGGAGTGCCTCGCGTGAAGATGCGAATTGCGACGGCGGCCCTTACCGCTGTCGCAAGTGTCGCCTTTGCGCTGCATTTTGGCATTAAAGCCAGCCTCCCTGCCTTTATCTTTCTTGCGATAATCGGGGTACAGCTGGCCCGGATTGATGTGGCACTCCACCTACTGCCCAATCCCCTGGTGCTGACTCTTCTCGCCGGCGGTCTTTTATTGCTTTTACTTCCTGCACTCCTTGATAAGCAATCTGACCAGTGGCTACGAGCGGCCCTTGGAGCTGTTATTTTGTTTGCCGCGTATCTGATTATGGGACTTATTTCCCCGGGCGGCATCGGTATGGGCGACGTAAAGCTAGCTGCCCCGGTTGGCCTCTACTTGGGGTACCTGGGCTGGACGCAGCTCCTCTACGGCGGCTTGCTGGGCTTTGTCCTCAACGGGGTGGTCACGTTGCTTGTCCTGCGGAGAAAGGGCCGTAAACAAGCCACGGAAGTGCCGCACGGCCCCTCTATGCTAGGTGCTTTGGCAGCCCTCGCACTCTTCACCAGTTAGGCATCTGCGCCTCAACTCATCGGGCCTACCAAGGCTAGCCAGCGTCAGCCTCCAAGTAGCCAACAGATTACCTACGTTCACTTCTGAGTACTGCCAGCTGCTTTCGAGTACGCACTTTTGCCTTGCCCGCCAAAAGTCGAGTACCACTACGCATTGTTGGTCAATAGCCTCCAGTGACAATCTCTTCTTAGCGAAGTCCAGCCGCTAAGGATTTATGGGGGCAGCTGGAAATTCGTTGAAATTATAAATTCATTCATTTCACCGAATTAAGGACAATAAAATGACTTCTCTCATGGTCTCGATGATGGCTTTCGTCGCCGGCGTCAAGGATCGCTTCTCCTCCGAAAAGGGTGCCACAGCCGTTGAATACGGCCTCCTGGTCGCCCTCATCGCCGCAGTTATCGTCGGAATCGTTGCCACCTTGGGCGGACAGATCAACACCGCCTTCACCACGATCTCAAGCAAGCTCTAGCGGCATACGACTGTCGAAGAGGGGGGAAAATGTCAGCTCTCATGATTCCGGTTCTTGCCTACATCTCAGGCATCAAAGAACGGTTCACCTCGGAAAAGGGTGCAACAGCAGTTGAATACGGTCTCTTGGTAGCGCTGATCGCAGCAGTAATCATTGCGATCGTGGCGACACTCGGCGGCCAGATCAACACCGCTTTCAACGCGGTTTCCAGCCAGTTGTAAAACGCATATCACTATCGGAGGCCCAGGGGCGGGGCGGGAGGTGGAGCCAAAGCTCGCCAGTTCCCGTCCCGCCCCTGGGCATTCCAGATTCAGTCTTCACCACTCCCGCACCAACATTCTTGTCTCGGTCGGCGTCCATCAGAACCGGCCTTCTTAGAACTCGGGTACCAACATGAAGCAAAAACTTAGCCAGCGGAGACGGCGATTCCGAAACGCGCGGGAAGCGGGCGCGGTTGCTGTCGAATTTGCCCTGGTTCTACCAATTTTCCTTGCGCTCGTCCTTGGCATTGCTGAGATGGGCAGAGCATTCAACATTCAGGTGTCCCTTAGCGAAGCGGCACGCCAGGCTTCGCGCTACGCGGCCGTCCATTGCTCGGAAGCCGGCTACTCCCCGGCGAGCGCCCAGGCAGCGGGTGTAGCGGCTGCTCCATCAGTGGCTTTGACGAACTCAAACATTGCCATCACCTACACAGGGACCGGCTCGTGCGCGGACGGCAATGACGTCTCGGTCAGCGTCAGCTACACAACTCCATGGATGACAGGCTTTCCCAACCTGATCCCTGGAATGCCGGCCGGTCTCACCATTCAAGGCAAAGGGGTCATGCGATGCAACGCATAGGCGCAAGGGGATCGGAACGCGGCGTGGTCGCCCCAATGACCGCACTCATCATGGTGTTCCTGTTGGGCATGTCGGCCTTTGCCATCGACGTTGCCACCATGTACTCAGAGCACGCGCAACTTCAAAATGGTGCCGACGCTTCGGCTCTCGCCATCGCCAAGCAGTGCTCCAAGTCGCCAACGCCCTGCGCCGCCAATCAATCCGCTGCAGCTGCCGGGTACGCGAACGGCAACGCTTTGGACGCGCACAGCAATGTTCTGAGCGCCGTAGCGGATGCCACCGCGGGAACCATAGACGTTACCCTGCAGTCGCAGGAGCCTGACGGCAGTAACCACTTCTCTCTGCAATTCGCCAGGGCTATAGGGATATCGACAACAGACATCCAGGCGTCCGCGAGCGCGAAGTGGGGATACCCGAGCAGCGGCAAAGGATTCCCCCTGGCGTTCTCGCAGAGTTGCTGGAACTTGGGCCCGGCGACACCCGCAGGTGGGGATGTGCAGAAAATCACCTGGAAGCCGGGAACACCCTCGTGCACCAATTCTTCAGGTCTCACCATTCCGGGGGGATGGGGTTGGCTGGACGATGCGTCAACTGATCCCTGCACGGCCGTGACATCAGTCGGAAACTTTACCACCAGCAACCCGGGAAACAATCCGCCTACCACTTGCGAAACCATCCTCCAGGGCTGGAAGAACACGCTTCTGGCGGGTGGGACGGTAAAGGTCACGTTCCCCATCTTTGACACCGCCTCCGGCACCGGGAACACGGGGGTATTCCACATCGTGGGTTATGCAACGTTCAGCATCTGGGGCTGGCATTTCGGAAACTCTTCAGGCCCATACGAATTCCGCGACAGTTCCACTGACCCTGGCATGAACGCCAGCTTGGCCTGTTCTGGTGGAAATGACCGCTGCATCATCGGCCAATTCGTCGAATACACAACCTCCGTGGGGGGAAGCGGCGGATCGGACTTCGGGACAGACAGTGTCTCACTCATCAAATAGGAACCAAGTTAGGGGCTTAAATTGAAAACTCGCCTTCTGGGAGGCATCGTTGCGCTCGTGCTCGCAGTAGTCGGCACGTTGCTTCTCATCTCATACATTCAAGGCTCTGAAGCAAGGGCCCAAGCAGACCTTCAACCCATCGACGTTCTGGTGGTAGAAAAGCAGATCCCACAGGGTTCAACCCTGGACCAGGTCAAGTCAGCAGTAAAGCTCACCTCTCTTCCGTCAGCTTCAGTGCCCAATGGAGCCCTGAAAAGCCTCGATGGTCTCGATGGGAAAGTAACCTCCGCCGACCTGGTTCCAGGCGAACCACTTCTCGGAGTCCGCCTCGTGGACCCGACAAGTCTTGCAGCCCCGGGCTCCGTTCCGGTGCCTGCCGGCATGCAGGAGATTTCGGTTCAGCTCGACGCACAGCGGGTAGTCGGTGGACGGATCGCGGCGGGCGACACCGTGGGTGTCGTTGCCCTATTCGCTGGAGATGGCCCCGATGGCGCGACCGCACAGCAGATCTTCCACAAGGTTTTGGTCACGAGCGTCCAGCGCGCAGTCACCCAAAACTCCGGGGGCAACCAGGCGTCCAGCGAACAGGCAAACACGCAACTGCCAACGGGCCAGTTGCTGGTGACCTTCGCCCGTGGCGACGCCGACGCCCAGAAGATCGCCTTCGCCGCAGAGTTCGGAAAGCTCTGGCTCACGAAGGAGCCGGCGTCAGCTACGGAAAGCGCTCCGAGCATCATCAAGAAAGTGGAGCTGATCAAATGAGCAGGTTCGTGTTGATCACCCAGGACAACAGCTTCACCCAGCGGACCAAGCAGGCTGCGAACAGCCTGCATGGTGCCTTGCAGACTCTTCAGGCCGACTACCTCCCTCCCAGCCCGGAAGACATCCTTCGTGCAATCAATGGGGATCCGGCGGAAGTCATTCTCCTTGGGCCCGGGCTTCCAACGGATGACGCGATCCGGCTCGCCAGTCTATTCGACCTCCAGTTTCCCGAGATCAGCGTAGTTCTAGTGACCGACGGCGGGTCCGAAGTGGCCCTGCCTGCCATGCGCGCCGGCATCCGTGACCTGCTCAACCCCAACGCACCAGTTGATGACATACGGGCAATGCTGGAACGGGCCAGCCTGGCATCTGCCGGACGCCGGCGGGGACTGGGAGCGTCGGTAGCCGAGGGACCCACTGGGACACGCATCATTGCTGTGATGTCCCCCAAGGGCGGGGTCGGCAAGACGACTGTGACGACCAACCTGGCGGTGGGCTTGGGTAAAGTTGCGCCGAGCAGCGTCGTGGTTGTGGACCTGGACCTCCAGTTCGGAGACGTCGCGTCAGGCCTCATGCTGGAACCTGAGCGCACCTTGGCTGATGCCGTCACCGGAGCTGCAGTCCAAGACAGCATGGTTTTGAAGTCCTACCTCACGCTCCACCAGTCCGGGGTCTACGCTCTCTGTGCACCACTAAACCCGGCCCAGGCGGACCAAATCAGCGGAGAGCAGGTAGGGCACCTCATCTCCCAGCTCGCCACCGAGTTCCAGTATGTCGTGGTCGACACGGCACCGGGCCTTGGCGAACACGTCCTTGCCACGTTAGATCGTGCAACGGACGCAGTGTGGGTATGCGGCATGGACATTCCCAGTATCAGGGGCCTGCGGACTGGTTTCCGCATCCTGGACGAATTGAACCTGGTGCCTGAAAACCGGCATGTTGTGCTCAATTTTGCAGACCGCAGAAGCGGTCTGACGGTTCAGGACGTGGAAGCAACTATCGGGTGCCCCGTGGATATAGTCCTGCCACGCTCGCGGGCCGTTCCCTTTTCCACCAATAAGGGCGTGCCGCTCCTACAGGACGGCAGCCGGGACAGCGCAGCCCGTGGCCTGGCCCAGTTGGTGGACCGTCTCAGGCCAGATTGGAAGGAAAAACAACACAAGAAACTTCACAGAAGGGCGGTAGTGCAATGAGTCTGGCACGAAGGCTGGAGGCGGCCCGGGGTAACAACGAAGCAAACGACGGTGCCGTCGTAAGCGCCCCGGCAGCCCCATGGAATCCCGCCGCCGCTTCCACATCCGGGGGCGTCGCCTCACCGAGCTATGCGAGCGAGCCCAACGAGGCACTTAGCGCCGTCAAGGAACGTGCCGGTGTTGCACTTTATGAGCGCATGGGCAGCCGGATCACGGACTCTTCGATAGACGACGCCGAGCTTCAGCAGTACGTCAAGGATGAGCTGAAGAAGATCATCGAGGAAGAGGACATCCCGCTGACGCTCACCGAGCGAAACCGGCTTGTCCAGGAAATTATTGACGATGTGCTGGGGCTCGGTCCGATTGAAAAGTTTCTCAAGGACGGCGAGATCACGGAGATTATGGTCAACGGGCCCGACAAGATTTATGTGGAACGGCAGGGAAAGCTCGGAATCACGGGCTCCCGGTTCAACGACGAGGATCATCTGCGAAAAGTCATAGAGCGGATCGTCACAAAGGTCGGTCGGCGCATCGACGAGTCTTCACCTCTCGTGGATGCGCGCCTGAGTGATGGATCCCGTGTCAACGCCATCATCCCGCCCCTGGCGGTCAGTGGCTCCTCCCTCACCATCCGCAAATTCGGACAGGTGCCACTGACGGTCAATAACCTGATTTCCTTGGGCTCCATGTCTCCGGAGATCGCCGAACTCCTCCACGCCTGTGTCCGGGCCCGGCTGAACATCATCGTTTCGGGCGGCACCGGTACGGGCAAGACGACCATGCTCAACGTACTGTCGTCCTTCCTTCCTGCCGACGAACGCATCGTCACCATCGAAGACGCGGTGGAACTCCAACTGCAGCAGGAACATGTGGTTCGACTGGAAAGCCGCCCGCAGAACATCGAGGGCAAAGGTGAGATCACCATCCGTGATCTCGTTCGTAACTCCCTGCGCATGCGGCCTGATCGGATTGTCATTGGTGAAGTCCGTGGTGGGGAATCACTGGACATGCTGCAGGCGATGAACACCGGCCATGACGGATCGATATCAACCGTCCACGCGAACTCACCCCGTGATGCTATTTCCAGGCTCGAAACATTGGTCCTCATGGCAGGCATGGACCTTCCGCTTCGTGCCATCCGCGAGCAGATCGCCTCCGCGGTGAACCTGATCGTCCACATTTCCAGGCTTCGTGATGGTTCCCGGCGCATAACTCACGTTACCGAAGTCCAGGGTATGGAAGGCGACATCGTGACACTGCAGGACGCCTTCGTGTTCGACTACAGCGCCGGCGTGGACGCCAACGGGAAGTTTCTCGGCAGAACGGTACCAACCGGGGTACGTCCCCGTTTCGTGGATCACTTTGCTGAACTCGGCATTCCGCTTTCTCCAGCAGTATTTGGTACCACACCAGTAGGAGGTGTCTTCCGGTGACGGTCACGAACCCGGTGTTCCTGGCACTCGGAGTTGCACTGTGTTTGTCAGCGGCGGCCGTCCTCTTCCTCGTTACATTCAAAAGCAGACGGGATGAGATCGCTCTCTCCCGTAGAAGGCCGGGAGTAGCCAACGGGCCCACTTTGCTTACGCGGGCAGCCGAGTCAGCTACTGCGTTCTTGGAAAAGAACGTCAGCAAGAATGCAACTTTCGGAAGCCGTGCATCCTTGGAGCAGGCAGGCGCGAAGATTCGCCAGGCAGACTTCCTGTTGCTGGTTTCCTGCAGCGCTGTCACCGCCGGCTTTATTGGATTCATTTTGTGGGGGCTCGTCGCCGCGTTTCTCTTCGTGGTGGCAACACCCTTTGTTGCCATGCTGATCCTGAATGTGCTTTCTTCGCGGCGCCGTTCAAAGTTCGAAGCACAACTGGGTGACACCCTGCAAATGCTCTCAGGCGGCCTCCGCGCGGGGCACAGCCTTCTCCGTTCCGTGGACGCAGTGTCAAAGGAGGCGGAGGCACCCACCTCAGAGGAGTTCGCAAGGCTGGTGAACGAGAACCGGCTTGGGCGGGACCTGAAGGACTCAATGCTGGATGCTGCCCGCCGTATGAGAAGTGAAGACTTCGAGTGGGTAGGCCAGGCAATCGAAATTCACCGCGAAGTTGGCGGAGACCTTGCGGAAGTCTTGGACCAGGTGGGGGAAACCATCCGGGAACGCAGCCAGATCAAAGGCCAGGTCAAGGCCCTCAGTGCAGAGGGAAGACTGTCCGCCTACATACTCGTGGCCCTGCCCATCGGAATGTTCCTCTATATGTCGGTTGTCAACACGGCGTACATCGCAACCCTTTACACCAGCTTGATCGGATGGATCATGCTCGGAGTGGCTGTACTCATCCTGGTGGTGGGGTCGTTCTGGCTCAGCCGCGTCGTGAAGATCAAGTTCTAGGAGGAAGATATGACAGCAATGGCTTGGCTGATAATCGGCCTGATTGTGTTTCCCGTTTCCTTCATGGCTTGGTCCTTCCTCTCCGTGGATAGAAGGGGATTCGCAGCAGTTCGGAGCAATCTGGGCCGGGGCATCCGCCTTATAGAGACCGGGGTGCCGGGAACGGGCATGGCGGCCACTGCGGACGCCAAACCCTCAGTCCCGCTGGGACTGAGGGTCACGCCGAAGGGTTACGTCGCATGGCTGGATAAGCTGCTTGCCAGGGCTGGCCGGCCCGCACAGCTGCCCTTGCCGCGGCTGTTGATTGCAAAGCCGGCGTTGGCGCTCCTCGTCGCGGTGCTAGGGATCCTTATCATCAGCAAGGATCCCACACCAGCTGCTTGCCTGTTCGTAACGCTGGCGGCCATCCTCGCCTATTTCGTTCCCGACATCCTGGTTCACGGCAGGGGCGCCGAACGCCAGAAAGCAATCGAACTCGAACTGCCAAACACACTCGACCAGATGCTGATCTCCGTTGAGGCCGGCCTGGGTTTCGAGATCGCCATGGCGCGGGCGGGCCAGAACGGCAAGGGTCCCCTGGCCTTTGAGCTCATGAGAACCCTCCAGGACATGCAGGTTGGCAGGAGCCGACGGGACGCTTACCTCGCTTTGGCTTCACGGACTGATGTGCCGGACCTGCGGGCCTTTGTACGGGCCGTTGTCCAGGCGGACATCTATGGAATTGCAATCGCGAACGTACTCCGGACACAAGCGAAGCAAATGCGCATCAAGCGGCGGCAAAGGGCCGAGGAGAAGGCCATGAAACTGCCAATCAAGGTTCTCTTCCCACTGATGTTCTGCATCCTCCCAGCCCTGTTCATAGTCATCATGGGTCCTGCGGTTATCAATGTCATGAAGAACTTCGTAGGCGCTTTCTGACTCTCCCGCAGTCATTCCTTCAGGCCCGCCCAACGCGGCGGCGCCCCAAAGACCGGACCCCCTCGGAACCCAGAACCGAGGGGGTCCTTTTGCGCGCCCCTACTGGCGGAAACCCACTAAAGACACAGGAGAAACGCAGTAAAAGCTCAGGGTCAGGGCATCCGGTAAAGCCTTTGCGCAGGATGTTGCAAGATCCGGTCGATCTCGGATCAAGCGTTGGTAACTTCATCGGAGCGCTGGTGCAGGGCCAGCCAATCCGTCTCGCTCAGGAGTCAAAATGCTTTCTCTCTACACCAACCTTTCGGTTCGCCTTCGCAGCGAAAAGGGCGCCACCGCCGTCGAATACGGCATCATGGTCGCACTCATCGCCGTCGTCATCATCGCCGCCGTCACCCTCCTTGGCGGTCAGCTCAATGGCATGTTCCAAAGCGTTGGCTGCCAGATCAAAGGCGGCACCTGGACCGCTGCAACATCCGCTGCAGCCGGCAGTTGCTCCGTGAGCTAATTAAAGAAACTTAGCGTTCCCGGTTTCCTGCCATTCCTAACCGGTATCAGCCCTCACTGGCGCTTGTGGTGCACGACCTGTGTCCACGAGTTGCTGATGAGGGCATTTATCGTGCAGGAAACCAAGGTCAAAACGTCCTGCTTCTAATCCTGTGCGGCCCTGCCTACGTGTTTGCTGCCTCACTTCGACTAGAAGCACTTCGCATCCAAACACGAATAATAAGTCTTCATCGCTCTCATGAGACGCCGAGAGCAGCCCGATGTATCCTGACGGGCGCCAGCGCCTACACCTTCGCCGCTGCCGAGAAGGTCTCACCCCTTCGGCCCCAGCGCATCGGTCGGGCCGGCGCCCGATACGAATCAGCTCAGATTCAGCCTTGCCACAAAGATTCTCCTCGTTGTGTTCCCTTCACTGCACGGGCAGGCACCTCGAGTAGCTAAACGTGTTGAGGTGCGAGTAAAGGTGCTTTCCCCGTGCGCACCCGGGTCTAGGCGCGGCGGATCCTCCCTATCCGCGTCCGGTGCGACTTCAACAGGTAATGGCCCAACTTTGCTGGATCCCCACACCCGGCATATGAGTGCCGCCGTATCACAGGCTCAGGTAAAAGCCCTGAGTCACCGGTTGGGTTCTAAATCGCCGGAAGACAGATAAAAAGCCGGACAGGAAGCCCCCTTTCCCACAGTCAGCACAGAACAGACCCAGCAAAAACGCAGGAAAAGGCCACCCGGGAAAGCCTTTACGCAGGATGTTGCAAGATCCGGTCAATCTCGTATCAAGCGTTGGTAACTTCGTTGGAGCGCTGGTGCAGGGCCAGCCAATCCGTCTCGCTCAGGAGTCAAAATGCTTTCTCTCTACACCAACCTTTCGGTTCGCCTTCGCAGCGAAAAGGGCGCCACGGCCGTCGAATACGGCATCATGGTCGCACTCATCGCCGTCGTCATCATCGTCGCCGTCACCACCCTTGGTGGTCAGCTGAACACCATGTTCCAGACCGTTGGCTGCCAGATCAAGGGCGGCACCTGGACCGCTGCAACATCCGCTGCAGCCGGCAGCTGCTCCAAGTAGTCCCGACTTTCTGGCCAACGCGTGGCGGCGGGAATACAACCGCCGCCACTGCCATGATCGGTCCCCCCAGCGAAAGGCGAAGTAATGTCAAGGGCATCCGAACGCGGCGCTGCTGCTGTCGAATTCGCGATCGTGGTGCCCGTGCTCGTTACGTTGCTCCTTGGCATCATGGAGTTTAGCCGCGCCTACAACACCCAGGCTTCCCTCTCCGCGGCGGCGCGGGAGGGCGTCCGGGTGATGGCCATCTCGAATGATCCCACGGCGGCCAGGTCCGCTGCCGAGAACACCGGGGTGTCTCTCCAGCCCGGATTAGTGGACAGCAACATTGCCTTCAAAAACCTTGATACAGGTACAGCGACTTGCGCGAGTGGTAACCGCATGACGGTCACCATCACCTACACCCTATCCACTATGACCGGTATCGCCGGACCTTTCACTATGACCGGCCAAGGAGCAATGCTGTGCGGCGGCTGATGCTGGCTAATGGAAATCACCAGGACGAAAGGGGCGCTGTAAGCGTCATTGTCGCGATGCTGTTGGTAGTTCTATTGGGCTTCGGCGCCATGGCTGTCGATGTAGCAATGATGTATGCAGAACGCACTCAGCTTCGAAATGGGGCCGACGCCGCCGCGCTGGCAATCGCTCAAAAGTGCGCCAATAGCCTGACAGACTCGGACTGCTCGGCCACGTCCTCGTTGGCTGCGAATCTGGCGAACAACAACGCCAATGACAGCCTGAGCAACCTAAAGTCTGTGGCCCTGGATACACCCAATCGTAAAGTGACCGTCTCGGTCGCATCCCAGGAAGCAGGCCACACGCCAAATCAGGTGTCTCTCTTGTTCGCACGCGTCCTGGGACTGAACACCGCGGAGGTCAACGCCCCCGCCACGGTCCAGTGGGGCAGCCCAAGCAAGGGGCTTGCCGCCTTTCCCATCACAGTTTCCATTTGCCAGGTACGTGGACAGACTGGCGTACTGCAATTGCTTCAGCTACACGGAACCGGTGCCAACCCAAGCTGCAATTACGGTCCTTCCGGCGCTGCGGTTGAAGGCGGCTTTGGAGGACTAAAGCAGGATCCCTCTGCTTGCGGAGCCACCATCGACATCTCGAAGAGCACCGCCGGCGGCGACACTGGAAACAATCCTCCGCCTTACTGCGACACGCTCTTGAATTCGTGGGCGTCCGATATGACGGCTGGCAAAGACGTCATAGTTTTGATTCCCGTCTTCAATGCCGTGACCGGTACCGGAACCAATGCCGTTTTCGGCCTCACCACCTTTGCCGCCTTCAAGGTATCCGGTTGGAAGTTCGGCCCGACGGGCCTCCCATACACATTCCACAACAGAACGCCCGACGTGCCTGCCTCGGTACAGTGCCGTGAACCGTGCCGCGGAATTATCGGCACTTTCGTCAAGTACGTATCCCTGGCCAGCGGCTACGCCTTGGGTCCGGTAAACCCGGATGGCGCCACCATCGTGGCACTCGCAAGTTAGATGGCAACACGCCTTAGTGAAACAAACAGGAGCAGTCAGTGAAGTCTCGTATGTTGGCCGGTGTATCAGCAGTGGTGCTGGCCATCATCGGAGCGGTTCTCATCGTCAGTTACGCCCAAGGCGCCGATCAGCGGGCCATGAAGGACATGGATCCCACCGGCGTACTGGTGGTGACTAAGGCCGTCCCGGCGGGTTCGTCCCTCGACATTGTGAGGGCTTCAGTGACGGTACAGCAGGTCCCGGCTACCGCTGTCTCCAAGACAGCCCTCAAAAACCTCGATGACGCAGCCGGCAAAGTGGCTGCGGTGGACCTCGTTCCTGGGGAACAGCTCCTAAAGGAACGCCTCGTAGACCCCGCAGACGCCAAGACCAGTGGAGCGGTGAAGGTGCCCCCCGGCCTTCAGGAAGTTACCTTTGAGCTGGAACCCAAGATGGTTGTAGGGGGCCGGCTCGAAGCCGGTGACCACGTCGCCATTGGCTTCAGCTTTAGCGGTGGGGCGGACAAGACGAAGCCCGGCGAGCCAACAACGCAGCTCTCCCTCCGAAAGATACTGGTCACCGCGGTCCAGCGCGCCGCACAGCCAACTGCCAAACCAAGCGACGGCACCAATCCCCAGGACACGACCCTTCCCGAAGGTCTTCTTATGGTCACGGTCGCGGTCAATGACGTGGACGCCAACAAGATCATTTTCACCACCCTTAATGGCAGTCTCTGGCTCACCAAGGAACCCCTCGACGCCCAGGACAACGGCGGCTTCATCGCCAGGAAGGACAACGTGTACAAGTGAGCCGCTTCGTCCTCCTCTCCCCCAACGTCGAGTTCGACCAGAAGCTGCGCGCAGCCGTCGCCCATGGCCTGCGCGGCAACGTGCAGACCATCTCAAGCGACATGCTCCCCGCCGGCCCGGCGGAACTCTTCGCCCTCCTCAACCAGGAACAGCCGGAGGTCCTCATCATCGGCCCGGACGTTCCCTACGAAGAGGCATTGCGGTTCGCCAAGGTCTTCGACGTCCAGCTTCCAGGCCTCAGCCTGGTCCTGGTCAGCGACGTGCAGCCGGAGTTCCTCCTCCAGGCCATGCGCGCCGGCATCCGGGACATCCTCAGCCCGCAGGCGGACGCCGCCGAAATCAGGGTGCTGCTGGAGCGCGCTTGCCAGTCCTTCGCCACCAGGCATCGCGGCCCCGAATCACAACAGGCGGAAGCAAATGGCAAGGGCCTGGTCATCGGCGTCTTCTCCCCCAAGGGCGGCGTGGGCAAAACCACCCTGGCCACCAACATCGCCATCGGACTGGGCCAGATCGCCCCCATGAGCGTGGTCATCGTGGACCTCGACCTCCAGTTCGGAGACGTCGCCTCGGGCCTGTACCTCAACCCCGAACACACCGTCACGGACGCCGTCACCCCCGCCGCCGCCCAGGACTCCCTGGTCCTCAAGGCCTTCCTCACCGTCCACCCGGCCGGCATCTACGCCCTCTGCGCGCCGCCCAACCCGGTGGACGCCGACAACATCACCCCGGACCAGGTCAGCCGGCTGCTCGAACAGCTCGCCCAGGAGTTCCAGTACGTCGTGATCGACACCGCCCCCGGCATGCCCGAAATCGGCCTCGCCGCCATGGAGCAGTGCACGGACGTGGTGTGGGTCAGCGCCATGGACATCCCCAGCCTCCGCGGCCTCCGCTCCGGCCTGGAAGTCCTCCGCCAACTGGAAATCATGCCCGAATCCCGCCACGTGGTCCTCAACATGGCAGATGCCAAGGCAGGCCTCAACGTCCAGGACGTCGAATCGACCATCGGCGCACCGGTGGACGTCAGCGTCCCCCGCTCCCGTGCCGTGGCCCTGTCCACGAACCGCGGCATCCCTGTCCTGCAGGAATCGAAGAAAGACCCCGCCGTCAAGAGCCTCCGCCAACTGGTGGAGCGCTTCAACCCGGCCTGGCGCACGCAAACACAGCGGAAGCTTCACCGAAGGGTGGTCATCTGATGAAACTCTCCGAACGCATCAACGCGGTCCAGGACCGCAACCAGGCAGCGGGCACGGGGACTGCGCTGCTGGAACCGCCCCGTCCCGCGGTTCCGGCGGCCCCCGCGGAAAGTGCGGAGCGGCACCTTCCCACGCACGCCGCCGTCGTGCATTCAATGCACGACGCCGGCACAGCGCAGGTGCCCAGCTCACCAAGGGTGGACGTCTTCGCAGCCATGAAGGACAGGGCGGCCACCGCACTTTTCGAGCGGATGGGCACCCGCTTCAATGACGCTGCGGTCAGCGAAAAGGAACTGCGCAGCACCGCCAAGGAGGAACTCACCCGCATCATCGACGCCGAACAGGTGCCGCTGACCCCGGAGGAGCGCACCCGCCTGGTCCGCGACGTTGCCGACGACGTGCTGGGCTACGGCCCCCTCCAGCGCCTGCTGGACGATCCCGCCGTCACCGAAATCATGGTCAACCGGATGGACCAGATCTACGTCGAACGCAAAGGCAAGCTCACGCTCACCGAGTCACGCTTCAGCTCGGAGGAACACCTGCGGAAAGTCATCGAGCGGATTGTATCCAAGGTGGGCCGCCGCATCGACGAGTCCTCTCCCCTGGTGGACGCCCGCCTGGAGGACGGCTCGCGCGTCAACGCCGTCATCCCGCCGCTGGCCGTGGGCGGTTCGTCCCTGACCATCCGTAAATTCAGCAAGACACCGCTGACGGTCCGCAACCTCATCGACTTCGGAACCCTGACGCCCGAAATGGCCGAACTGCTCAACGCCTGCGTAAAGGCAAAGCTGAACATCATCGTTTCCGGCGGTACCGGCACGGGCAAGACCACGCTCCTGAACGTCCTGTCCTCGTTCCTTCCGCACGATGAACGCATCGTCACCATCGAGGACGCCGTGGAACTGCAGATCCAGCAGGAACACGTGGTCCGGCTGGAAAGCCGCCCGCCCAACACCGAAGGCAAGGGCGAGGTCACCATCCGCGAACTCCTCCGCAACTCCCTCCGCATGCGCCCGGACCGCATCGTGGTGGGTGAGGTCCGCGGCGGCGAATCCCTGGACATGCTGCAGGCCATGAACACCGGCCACGACGGCTCCCTCTCCACGGTGCACTCCAACTCGCCCCGCGACGCGGTGGCCCGCCTGGAAACCCTGGTGCTCATGGCCGGCATGGACCTGCCGCTGCGCGCCATCCGTGAACAGATCGCATCGGCCGTGAACCTCATTGTCCAGATCTCCAGGCTCCGCGACGGCTCCCGCCGCATCACCCATGTCACCGAGGTCCAGGGCATGGAAGGCGACATCGTCACCCTCCAGGACGCCTTTGTCTTCGACTACTCCGCGGGCGTCGACGGCCAGGGCCGGTTCCTGGGCAGGCCGGTGGCCACGGGCATCCGGCCACGGTTCATCGACCGGTTCGAGGACCTGGGCATCCATGTGTCCCCGGCCGTATTCGCCGGGCCGCTCTCTTCGGGCGCGAAGCAGGGACCACACTCATGATCATCGCCATCGGAAGCGTCATCCTGCTGGCGGCCATCTGCCTGCTCGGCGTGGCCGTGCTCCTGCCCAGCGCCCCCTCGGTGCCGCTGGACCGCCGTCGTCCGTTTGAACCCGAACCGCCGTCCTCCATCTCCCGCCTGGCAACGTCCGGCGTCCGGTCCTTCGAGCGGCTGCTCGCCGGGCGGAACGTCAAACTCTTCAACCGGGCTGAGCTGGAGAACGCGGGCCTCCGCCTCAGCCAGGCAGAGTTCTTTTTGCTGGTGGGAATTGGCGCGTGCGTGGGCATGCTGGTGGGCCTGGTGACCGTCGGCCCCCTGGTCGGACTGCTCCTCGCCCTGCTCGCGCCCTTCGTGGGCAAACTCGTCCTCGGGTTCCTGGCCGGCAAGCGGCGCGGCGCCTTCGACAGCCAGCTCGGCGACACCCTTCAGCTGCTCTCCGGCGGCCTGAGGGCCGGGCACAGCATCCTGCGTGCCATCGACGCAGCGGCCACCGAATCCCAAAAACCAACGTCGGAGGAGATGCGCCGCGTGATCACCGAGACCAGCCTGGGCCGTGACCTCCTCGCTGCCCTGAACGACACCGCCGACCGGATGAAGAACGAGGACTTCGTCTGGATCTCGCAGGCCATCCAGATCAACCGGGAGGTGGGCGGCAACCTGGCGGAGGTGCTGGACCAGGTGAACGAGACCATCCGCGAGCGCGCCGAAATCAAGGGCCACATCAAGGCCCTGGCGGCGGAAGGAAAGTTCTCGGCGTACATCCTGATTGCCATGCCGTTCGGCATCGTGGCCATGCTGCTTACCGTGAGCCCCAGCTACATGAACTCCATGTTCACCCATCCCCTCGGCTGGGTGATGATCGGAGCGTCGTTTGTCCTGATGACCATCGGCGCTCTGTGGATGCGCAAGATCATCGACCTGAAGTTCTGAGGTCCCCATGAACCTGATCGTCCTCCTGTCCGTACTGCTGGTCTGCATCCCCCTTGCGGCGCTGGCCTGGTCCATCCTCACGGTGGACAAGCAGGGCCGTGTAGCTGTCTCCGATCTGCTCTCCCGCGGCGCTCCGCCCGTTGCCGCTGCGCCCGCCTCCAAGCCGGGCCTGCTGGAAGGGATCGGCAGGCGGCTGACTCCGCCCGCGTACGTCGCTTTCCTTGACCGGCTGCTGTCCCTCGCCGGCCGGCCCGCCTCCATGCCCCTGGGAAAGGTGCTGGGGTCGAAGCTCGGCCTTGGCCTGGCAGGCGCGGCGGTGGGCCTCTACCTGACCTCCATCGGCAGCTCACCGATTATGAAACTCGCGGGTCTATTTGTCCTGGTCCTCGGTTACTTCATCCCGGACCTCCTCCTGTACAGCAAGGGCCAGGAGCGGCAGAAGGCCATGCAGCTGGAGCTGGCCAACACGCTGGACCAGATGCTCATCTCCGTGGAAGCCGGGCTCGGTTTTGAAGGGGCCATGGCCCGGGCCGGAGAGAACGGCAAGGGCCCGCTCGCTGAGGAACTGGTGCGCACCCTGCAGGACATGCAGGTGGGACGCAGCCGCCGGGAGTCCTACATCGCCCTGGCGGAAAGGACCAGCATCCCGGAACTGCGCAGCTTTGTGCAGGCCGTGGTGCAGGCCGATACGTACGGCATCGCGATCAGCCGGGTGCTGCGCGTCCAGGCCAAGGTCATGCGTGTCAAGAGACGGCAACGGGCGGAGGAAAAGGCCATGAAGCTGCCCGTCATGATCCTTTTCCCGCTGTTGTTCTTTATCTTCCCGGTCCTCTTCATTGCCATCCTGGGACCGGCAGTCATCAATGCAGTGATGACCTTCAGCGGCCAGTAAAGATACTCAGTACGGCGGCAAGGTTGCCTCAAGGTTTACACAGAATGAGAAGAAATAGGACACCAGAGGATTTCCAGGAAGTAGCCTTGAACAATGAAAAGTCCCGATCCCGGTTCCGGCGGAAAGAGCCCCGCTGCGGACTCCCCGCTGTCCGGGGTCGCGTCTCCCGCCGCGTCCGTTCCGCCCGCCGGCCCGGCCCCCTCACTGGAAGCAGCCGGTCTCTTGCCGTTGATTGATGCAGCAGTCCTGGAAGAACTTGAAGACGAACTGGCAGGGTCGGGCCTGGCCCAGCGCTTCGTTCGCGACTACGCCGCCATGTGGGACCTGCGGCTGGCCCGGCTGGGATCGGCAGTGGACAGCCAGGATGAGGCCTCAGCCCTGGACGCGGTGATCAGCCTCAAGATCAGCTCCGCGATGGTAGGCGGGGTACGGCTCGCCAAGCTCGCCGAACTCCTGGAAGGCCTGATCCGGCGCGGCGACTTCGCCCAGGGCCAGGCACTGATGGCAGGCGTGGCCGTGGACGGGGCCCGCACCGTATCCGAACTGCAGTCCACCTACATCCTGGAGAACGGCTAGCAGTCAGGCATCATCCGGCCGCCGCGGCGCCAGCCGGTAGCCCACCCCGCGGACCGTCTGCAGCCAGCGCGGCGACAACTGGTCTTCCTTGAGCTTGCGCCGCAGGTTGCCCACATGCACCTCGACGGCCCGCTCGTCCGCCTCGCTGATATACGTATCCCGGTCGTAGAAGTCGCCCCTCACCGCACGGACCAGGTCAGCCCTGGTGCAGACGGCGCCGCCACCCTTCAACAGCACATGGAGCAGGTCGAACTCGCTGCGGGTCAGGCCCAGCGGCTCCCCTTTGATTTCCACGGTGCGCGTCCGGTGGTTCAGCAGCAGGCCGTTATGCTGCAACACCCCGGGTTCCACCTTGGCAGCCGCCGCCGCCTCCCCCCACTGCGGCTGCGACGGCTTCTGTCCGGTCACCTCATGCCTGGGCCGGCGCATCATCGCCGCCACCCGCGCCCTCAGTTCGCGGGGCCGGAAGGGTTTGGCGATGTAGTCGTCCGCCCCTGCGTTCAAAGCACCGAGCAGGTCCGGTTCGTCCGTCCGGCCGGTCAGCATCACCACGTAGGCATTGCTGAAGTTCCGGATCCGGCGTAGAACCTCAAACCCGTCAATGTCGGGCAGGCCGATGTCGAGCGTGACAACGTTGGCCTGCTTGCTGCGGACCACCTCAACTCCGGCCCGTCCATCTACAGCTGTATGCACTTCAAAGCCGGCCTGCGTGAGCACTCCTTCAAGGAGGTTGCGCACATCCGCGTCGTCTTCGATTACTACAGCTACACCAAGATCGTCCATTGCTATCCCTGCGCCAGGCGGAGATGGCCCCCCATTGGCCCAGCGCCAATGCCATTCCCGCTCCAACCATTTATACGCTACTAGTAAGCCGGGCTGATGACATCTGAATCGGCACCGAAAATTGAAAAGTCAATTATTATGACAAGACATGTGCATTAATCAGAGGAAAGGGCGGATGCCAAGGTAACTGGGGGAAATCAATACACCTTGGCGCGCGCCCGCTTTCCATGTGTAAAGGGGTACGAGTCAGAACCATGGCTGAGCCGTTGTTCCACCGGGGACCCGGCCGCATCTTCCGCCGGCTGGGCACCCGCGCCCAGGTGGCGCTGTGCCAACTCCCCCTCACCGTAATCGTGGCTGCAATTGCGGTGGCCACGCCTTTCGCCTGGCCCTCCCTGGTGGACAGCCCCCTGTACGCTGCCGGGATCGTCCTGCATGGAATATTGTTCCTCGCCTGTTTCCTGGTCCCGTGGGAGCGCTTGGCACACCGCCCGTACCTGCTCATCCCGGTGCTGGATTTCGCCGCCATCGGGTTCCTCCGCAACGGTGCCGCCCCCCTCCTGCCGGGTCTGGCGGTGCTGGTCATCTTCCCGGTCATCTGGCTCTCGGCCTCCGGGATGCTGGCGCGCAGCAGCCTGGTCCTCAGCTTCGTAGGGCCGCTCCTGATCATGCTTCCCACCGCAGTGCCCCACTTCCCGGCCCTCACGGCCTCGGACATCACCAGCGCCGTCCTCTTCCCGGTAATGATGCTTGCCGTGTCCCTGGCTATCCGTTTCGCCAGCGTCAGCCTGCGCCAGCAGCAGGCCGAACTGGCGGACAAGGACCGCGAACTCCGGGACTTGCTGGCGGCAAGCCGGGAACGGGAAAAGCTGCTCGAGACGGTACTGGACGCAACCGACGTCGGTATTGCCGCCGTCGACCGCTCCGGGCACTTCCTGGTATCCAACAGCCGCCAGCGCAACTTCCGCCGCGCCACCGGCGCGGATGACGCCGTCCCCGGCCAGGGGCACCAGCTGATCTTCGGCCAGGACCGCCGCACCCTGCTTCCGCAGGACCGCCGGCCCATCAACCGTGCCATGGCAGGAGAGTCCTTCGCGGACTACCTGGTGTGGGCCGGTGAAGGAACGGACCAGCGGGCCGTCTCCACGGCGGCCCGCCCCCTGGTAAGCGAGGACGGACGCCTCACCGGTGCCGTGGTGGTCTACACCGACGTCACCGGCTGGGTGGAGTCGCTGGCGGCGAACCACGAACTGGTCTCCAACGTGTCGCACGAATTCAAGAACCCGCTGAACTCGATCCTGGGCAACGTGGACCTGGTGCTGGACGATGCCGACGGCCTTCCGCCGCGCGTAGCCCAGCGCCTTACTGTTGTCCAGCGCAACGCCGAACGGCTGCTGGACCTGGTGGCCGACCTGACGGCCTCTGCCTCCACCGTGCTGAACGTCCATCCGAAGCGGACGGACCTGGCCAGCCTGGTGGAGACCAGCATCAGCTCCGCCCAGGCCTCGGCGCAGCGGTCCCATGTGGAGATTGCCGCGGACGTCCCGTCGCCGCTGTGGGCCTACGCGGATCCGCTCCGCATCGGCCAGGTGCTGGACAACCTGGTCTCCAACGCCATCAAGTACTCCCCCGACGGCGGCCAGGTCAGCATCAGTGCCACGGCGGACCGGCAGTGGGTCCGCCTCAGCGTCAGGGACACCGGAATGGGCATGACCGACGAGGACGCAGCCCGGGTATTCAACCGCT
>Ga0308170_10001730_pt1 | contig 19949 bp, 17 predicted proteins | sample PhyBR2_2_FD_202136 | JGI IMG/M metagenome (GOLD analysis project Ga0308170, IMG submission 202136) | Phyllosphere microbial communities from UC Gill Tract Community Farm, Albany, California, United States - DLSLSB.R2 | ecosystem: Host-associated > Plants > Phyllosphere > Unclassified | place...
CCACGAGGGCGGCAGCATCTTCCACGCGGGCGTCCAGGTCGCCTGGCTGAAGGCGCTCCTGAGCTCGTTGAACGCCTGAGCTCGTTGAACGCCTGAGCTCGTTGAACGCCTGAGCTCATGCTCGCCTGAGGGCGCTCAGTCGTCGACGAGCATGTCCGGCGTCAGGGACGCCTCGGTGTCCGGGATGCCGAGCTCCTCGGCGCGCTTGTCAGCCATGGCGAGCAGTCGCCGGATCCGACCCGCGATGGCGTCCTTGGTCAGCGGCGGCACGTGCAGCTGGCCGAGCTCCTCGAGGGAGGCCTGCTTGTGCTCGAGCCGCAGCTCGCCGGCCATCTTGAGGTGGTCGGGGACCTCGTCGCCGAGGATCTCCATCGCCCGGTCGACGCGTGCGCCCGCGGCCACGGCCGCGCGGGCCGAGCGGCGCAGGTTGGCGTCGTCGAAGTTCGCGAGCCGGTTGGCGGTGGCCCGGACCTCGCGACGCATGCGCCGCTCCTCCCAGGCCATCAGCGACTCGTGGGCGCCCAGGCGGGTGAGGAGCTGGCCGATGGCGTCGCCGTCACGGATGACGACGCGGTCCACGCCTCGTACCTCCCGGGCCTTGGCCTGGATCCCGAGGCGGCGTGCGACGCCGACGAGCGCCAGCGCGGCCTCGGCACCCGGGCACGTGACCTCGAGCGAGCTCGAACGGCCCGGCTCGGTCAGCGAGCCGTGCGCTAGGAAGGCCCCGCGCCACGACGCGACCGAGTCGCAGGCCGCTCCGGCGACGACCGCCGGCGGCAGACCGCGCACAGGACGACCCCGCGGGTCCAGCAGACCGGTCTGGCGCGCGAGGGCCTCACCGTCGCGCACCACCCGGACGATGTAGCGCGAGCCCTTGCGGATGCCGTTGCCCTGCACGATCGCGACCTCGGCCGTGTGGCCGTAGACCTCAGCGATGTCCTTGCGGAGCCGCCGCGCCGCCGCGCCCGTGTCCAGCTCGGCCTCGACGACGATCCGGCCGTTGACGATGTGGAGGCCACCGGCGAAGCGGAGGGTCGTCGCCACCTCGGCCTTGCGACAGCACGTCTTCGTGATCTGGGTGCTCGAGAGCTCGGCCTTCACCTGTCCCGTCATCGCCATGTCGAGGAGTCTCCCACGCCAGTCAACGATGCTCTGATTCGGACGCGAGGAGGGTCACCGGACGATGGCCGCCGTCACAACGCGCCGGTCCGCCGCGCTCACCTCATGGACATCGCCGGTGAGGGCGACGATGACGCGCTCGACCTCGGCGCCCCGGGCGCGAGCGGTGACGGACTCCGTGGCGTTCTCGCTACCCGCGATGCCCTCCGCGACCGCGGTGTCCACCTTCTCGCCCGCGGACGCGGCGACCCAGATCTCGACGTCGCCGGGCTCGACGATCCTGGTCAGCGAGCGGCCGGTGAACGCGAAGCGCGCGGTCGGCACGGAGAACGTCACCGTGGCCGACTCCCCCGCCGCCAGCGCGACGCGCTGGTAGCCGAGCAGCTGGGAGACCGGCCGGACGATCGAGCCGAGGAGGTCGCGGCCGTAGAGCTGGACCACGTCGGTGCCGTCGACGTCGCCGACGTTCGTGACCGTGACGGTGACCTCGAAGGAACCATCGGTGGCCGCCGTCGTCGAGGCGCTCAGGGCGCTGTAGGCGAAGGACGTGTACGAGAGTCCGAAGCCGAACGGGCGGACGGGTGTTGGGTCGGTCGAGGTCACCTCCGACGGGCCGCCGAGGAGCGGCTGGAGGTAGGAGTAGGGCTGCGCTCCCGAGGCACGCGGCAGGCTGACCGGAAGCCGGCCAGAGGGGTTGGTCGCTCCCGTGATGATGTCGGCGATGGCCGGCCCACCCTCCTCCCCCGGGAAGAAGGCCTGCAGCACCGCCGCAGGGGCGTGGGCGCCCTCGAGGGCCCAGCCGATGGCGTACGGGCGACCGGTGACCAGGACCAGGACGACCGGCGTGCCGGTCGCGGTGACGGCCTCGACCAGCTCGCGCTGCACGCCCGGCAGGTCGAGCGAGTCCGCGTCGTTGCCCTCGCCGACCGTGCCGCGGCCGAAGAGGCCGGCCTGGTCGCCGACGACCACGATCGCGACGTCGGCGTCGGAGGCCGCCACGACGGCCGGGGCGATGCCGGAGGTGTCGTCGCCGTCGACGGTGCAGCCCTCGACGACGCTCACGTCCGCTCCGGCGAGCGCGCCCCGGAGCGCCTCAGCGACGGTCGGGACCTCGATGCCGAGCTCGAGCTCCGGCCGTCCGTGGAGGACGTGGTTGGCGAACGAGTAGCAGCCCATCAGTGCCTCCGCGCGGTCGGCGTTGGGGCCGATGATCGCGATCCTGCCCTTTGCGGGACGCGCCGACAGCGGCAGGATCCCGTCGTTGGCCAGCAGGACGACCGACTCGCCCGCGAGGCGGCGCGCGATGTCGCGATGGCGCGGCGAGTCGAGATCGATCTCGGTCGGGACCGCACCGAGCGTGGCCACGAACTCGTCGTCGAGGAGGCCCAACTCCTCCTTCTGCTTGAGGGCGCGCAGCACGGCCCGGTCCACGAGCGCCTCGTCGACCTCGCCCGCCCTGATCAGCGCGATCAGCGGCTCGAGGTACGCGTCGCCGCTCGGCAGCTCGATGTCGACGCCTGCTTGCAGAGCGAGAGCGGCTGCGTGACCGCGGTCGGCGACGACCGCGTGCATGACGGCGAGGAACGCGACCCCGAAGTAGTCGGCGACGACGGTGCCCTCGAAGCCCCACGTCTCGCGGAGGAGGCCGGTGAGGTGGTCGGCGTCGGCGTGCTGCGGGACGCCGTCGATGTCGTTGTAGGACGCCATCACCGACTTGGCGCCGCCGTCGAGCAGCGCCATCTCGAACGGCGGGAGGAAGATGTCGGCGAGCTCGCGCGGACCGGCCGAGACGGGGGCGTGGTTGCGGCCGGCGCGCGAGCCGGAGTAGCCGACGAAGTGCTTGAGGGTGGCGTGCACGCCGCCTGCCTGGAGGCCCTTGACGTACGCGGTGCCGATCGTGCCGACGACGTACGGATCCTCGGCGATGGCCTCCTCGGTGCGACCCCAACGGGGGTCGCGGATGACGTCGAGCACCGGGGCCAGGCCCTGGTGGATGCCGAGGCCCTTCATGTCGGCGCCGATCTGCTCCGCCATCTCCTGGACCAGCTCGGGGTCGAAGGAGGCGCCCCAGGCGAGCGGGGCCGGGAAGGTCGCGGCCTTCCACGCGGCGAGACCGGTGAGGCACTCCTCGTGGACCAGTGCCGGGATGCCGAGACGGGTCTCGGCGATGAGGCGCTTCTGTTCCTCCCAGAGCCAGGCGGCGCGCTCGGCGGGATCGACGGGACGGGTGCCGTAGACGCGGGTGTAGTGGCCGAGGCCGTGCTCGGTGATCTCGGAGAGCTGGGAGCCCGCCCGCGCGTTGTTCATCTCGCCTGCCATGGGGGCGACGACCTCGCCGCCGTGGTCGAGCCAGAAGCCGACGATCTGGGCCAGCTTCTCCTCGAGGGTCATGCGGGCATGGAGGTCGGCGACGCGGGCGGAGACGCGCGGCATCGCCACGGAATGAGGGGTCACGAGGAAGCGCTTTCGGGTTGCGAGCGTGAAGAGGAGGTACGGGGCCGGGTCGGCCCGTGCCGGCGCCCCGGTGAGGGTGTGGGACGGAGGCGCCGCCCGGTGGGGTCAGCCCTTGACCGCGCCCTGCAGACCGCCGACGATGCGGCGCTCGAAGGCGGTGAAGAACACCAGGGCGGGGATCATCGAGAGCGACGTGAAGGCGAGCACCGCAGCGGTGTCGGAGCCGTGCACGCCACGGAACTGCTGGACGCCGAGCGGCAGCGTGAACGAGTTCGTGTTGCTGAGCACGAACAGCGGGAGCAGGTAGCTGTTCCAGCTCGCCACGAAGGTCAGGATGCCGGTGGTGAGGACTCCCGGCAGGGACAGCGGGAGGACCATCTTGACGTAGAACCGCAGCCGGCTGCAGCCGTCGACGGCGGCCGCCTCCTCGATCTCGTCGGGGATCGCCTGGAGGAACGGGACCAGGATGATGATCGTCGTCGGCAGGCCGAAGGCGACCTGAGGCAGGATGACCCCGATCAGCGAGTCGGTCAGGTGCAGCTTGTTCAGCAGGATGAACAGCGGCGTGATGGCCACCGTGATCGGGAACATCAGGCCCGCCGCGAAGAGCCCGAACATCAGCCCGCGGCCCCGGAACCGGTAGCGCGCGAGGACGTAGCTCGCGCTCAGTCCCAGCGCGATCACCAGGATCGCCGTCGCGCCGGCGGCGATGGCCGAGTTGACGAACTGGCGCCAGAAGGTGGCGGAGGCGAGGATGTGGGTGAAGTTGGACGCCCGCCACGGGTGCGGGAATCCGGCGGGGTCGACGGTCAGCTGCGAGTTGTCGCGGAAGCCGCCGAGCACGATGTAGGCGACCGGCGCGAGCGTGAGCGCGATGACGACCAGCGCGATGAAGTAGACCGCCGGGCTGCCCCACGGGTCCTTGGGCTTGCTGCCGCCCTGGGCCGAGCGGTTCTTCTTGGCGCGGGGCGCCTCGAGGGATGCGGTGGTCATCGCTTCTTCCTTCCGTCGGTCACTGCGCCGGCGATGTCGCGGCTGAGGACGATGCGCTGGTAGAGCACGGCGACGACGAGCGAGATCACGAACAGGACCACCGCCACCGCGTTGCCGTAGCCGTACAGCCCCGTACGCGGCCCGTAGTGGGCCATGTAGGTCGCCATCGTCGAGATCCCGTTGCGGTCGAGGTTGAACTCGCCCCAGACGATCCACGGCAGATCGAAGAGCTGCAGCGCGCCGATGATGGAGAGGAACGCCCAGATCCGGATCGTGGGGCCGAGCAGCGGCAGCGTGATCCGACGCTGCTGCTGCCAGTAGCTGGCGCCGTCGATCGAGGCGGCCTCGTAGAGCTCGTCGGGGATGTTCTGCAGACCGGCCATCAGCAGGATGATCGCGAAGCCGAGGTACTTCCAGGTCAGGATCGCCATCAGCGTCCACAGCGCCATGTGCGGGCCGAGCCACTCGATCTTGACCTCGCCGAAGAGGTGCATCTTGGTCAGCAGCGCGTTGATCGCGCCGTTGACCGGGAGCATGAGCCCCAGTCCGGTGCCGGCGATGACCTCCGAGACGACCCACGGCACGAAGACGAGCACGCGGATGATCGAGCGGCCACGCATCTTGCGGTTGAGCAGGAGGGCCAGGAGGATCGCGAGCGGTCCCTGGATGAGCAGCGAGAGCGCGAGGATCTCGAAGTTGTGCAGGAGCGCCCGGTGGAACTCGGGGTCGGTGAGGATGACCTTGTAGTTGTGCAGACCGATGAAGTCCGTCGGCGGCCCGAAGCCCTTCCAGCGGTAGAACCCGTAGTAGAAGGCGGCGATGACCGGGGCGATCACGAAGGCCACGAAGACCACGATCGCGGGCCCGGAGAGCAGGGCGATCTCGAAGCGCTCTCGCCCGCTGGTGCGCTGGCGCGGAGCCCGGCCGACGGCGGTCATGGGCGACACGGAGGCCGCGCCGCCCATGACCGTGGTGGTGCCGTCGTGCGAGCTCTCCAGAGCCGTGGGGGCCTGGGGAGTGTCACTCATGAGTTGCCATTACCCCTTGGAGTCGGCGTTGTTGACGGCGTCGACGATGCTCTGTGGGTCGCTGGTCTGACCCGACATGAAGTTGACGACGGCGGTGTTGAGCGCGCCACCGACGGTCGAACCGAACAGGGTGTCGAGGAAGAGCACCGAGTACTTGGCGTTGCTGGCGGCCTCGAGCGCGGCCTTGGTGGCCGGGTCGGTGACACCGGTCTGCGCGGCCTGGTTGGCCGGGATCGCGCCGAACGCCACGCCGTAGGCCTTCTGGTTGTCCGTCGACTCGATGAAGTTCAGGAAGTCGGAGCACTCCTTCGGCGCCCAGGCGGAGCACGAGTAGCCGTCGGAGCCCTGCATCATGGCCGACGGATCGCCCTGGCCGTCGGCGGTGGCCGGGAACGGGAAGTAGCCGAGGTCGGGGAGCGGCTTCTTGTTCGGGGTCAGATCGCCCACCACGCCCGGCTCCCAAGCCCCCATCAGCTCGCCGGCCACCTTGTGGTTGGCGAGGAGCCCCGCGGTCGAGGCCGCGCTGCCCTGGGCGGACACGTTGAACGCGTCCGACTCGAACGGGTTGGTGGCGACGAAGGCGCCGAGGTCCTTGCCGGCCTGCAGGAAGCACGGGTCGTCGAACTTGGCGCTGGTGGCGGCCTTGTTGAGCGCGTCCTGGCTGCAGTCGCGGATCGCGAACATGTAGTACCAGTGCGCGGCCGGCCAGCCGTCCTTGCCGCCGACCGCCAGCGGGGTGCCGGCGGCCTTCAGCTTCTTGGCGGCGTCGACCAGCTGGTCGATCGTGGTCGGCGTCGAGGACACGCCGGCCTTCTGGAAGAGGTCCTTGCTGTACCAGATGCCCTCGGGGGTCAGCGAGGTCGGCAGACCGTACGTCTTGCCGTCGACCTGGAACGGCGACAGCACACCGGCCGAGATGTTGCTCTGGACGTCGGGCGAGACGGTGAGCTCGCTCAGCTGGCCCGCCTGCACCATGGCGAGCATCTTGCCGCCGCCGCGCTGGAACAGGATGTCGGGCGCCGAACCCTGGCCGGCCTGGAGCGCGGTCTGGATCTTGCCGTCGTAGTCCTCGTTCTGAACGCTCTGCACCTTGATGGTGACGTTCGGGTTCTGCGTGTGGAAGTCGGCAGCGGCCTTCTTGAAGAAGTCGACGCCGGGGCCCGTCGTCGAGTTGGTCCACAGGGTCATGGTGACCGCAGAACCGGAGCTGCTCTTGTCGCCGCTAGCTGCGTTCGACGAGCCGTTGTCAGAGCCGCCGCAGGCGGCGGTGGTGAGGAGCAGACCGGCCGCGGTGACGGCGAAGGCGGCCCGCAAGGTCTGCGTGGAGATCAAAGACATCAAGCACCTCGTTGAGTCAGGTCGGCGTGTGGTGCACGCCACAACGATCGGAAGCCTCTCAAGCGCAAACCGTGATGTCAATCGTTATCGATAACGTTTTCGGAAATCCTCGCCGGGGACGCTGAGCGGGGGACGCGTCAGTCCTGCGGCGCGGTCAGGACCCGCTGGTACGCCGCCGCAAGCAGCACCGGATCGTGCCGTGCAGACCCATCGGCCATCGCGATCCGGTCGACCACGAGGCGTGCCCCGATGGCGTCGGTCATCTCCCGCAAGGCGTCCAGACCCTCCATGCCGGCGTCGGCGAGCACGGTGTCGATCCTGACGTCCGGCGCGTGGGAGCAGAGCACGCCGAGGTGGTCGGCCGGACCGAAGCCCTGCGTCTCCCCCGCCTGCTCGGCGAGGTTGAGCACGACCAGCACCCGAGCGTCGGTGCGCACCAGGGCCTGCCGCAGCGCGGGAACCATCAGATGGGGCATCACCGAGCTGAACCACGAGCCGGGTCCGATCACCACCCAGTCAGCCTCGGCGATCGCCTGGAGGGCATCGGGCGCCGCCGGCGGATCGGCCGGCTCCAGGGCGATCGAGTCGATCGTCCCCTCGGTGGTGGCGACCTCGACCTGGCCGCGCACGGTGGTCAGGCGGTCGGGGTCGGCCGGGTCCAGGCCGCGGACCTCGGCGGTGATGTCCATCGGCACCAGGGCCATCGGCAGCACCCGGCCGTGGGCGCCGAGCAACCGCCCGATCCAGTCGAGGGCGGCCACGTGGTCACCGAGCTGCTCCCACAGCCCGACGATGAGCAGGTTGCCGAGGTTGTGGCCGTTCATCTCGCCCTCACCGGCGAAGCGGTGCTGCAGGACGTTCGCCCAGGTGACGCCCCAGTCGTCATGACTGCACAGCGCAGCGAGCGCCATCCGGAGGTCCCCGGGCGGCAGGACCCCGAACTCGCCGCGCAACCGTCCCGAGGAGCCGCCGTTGTCCGCTACCGTGACGATCGCCGTCAGCTCGTCGAGGACGACCTCCTCCAGCAGGATCCGCAGCGCGGACAGCGAGGAGTAGAGCCCGTGGCCGCCGCCGAACGCGACCAGCGAGAGGGCGCGCTCGCCGGCTGACGGCCTCACCAGCGGTGGGCCGGGAGGCGGCGAGACGCTCACTCGCGGCCCAGATCGCGGTGGGAGGTGGCCGCGTCGTGGCCGAGCTCGCGCATCCGGCGAGCGATCTCCTCCGACATGGCGACGCTGCGGTGCTTGCCGCCCGTGCAGCCGATGGCGATCCGCATGAACCGCTTGCCCTCCCGCAGATAACCGGGAGCGACGCCCGCGAGCACCTTGAGGTAGTCGTGCAGGAACTCCTGGGCGCCCGGCTGTGCATACACGTACTCCGCGACGTCGGCGTCGGTGCCGTTGTGTGCGCGCAGCTCGGGCACCCAGTGCGGGTTCGGCAGGAAGCGCATGTCGGCGACATAGTCGGCGTCGACCGGGATGCCGTACTTGAAGCCGAAGCTGATCACGGTGACGGACAGCCGGGTCCGCTCGGGCGTCCCGAACGCCTGGGCCACCCGATCGGTGAGCTGGTGGACGTTGAGCGAGCTGGTGTCGATGACCAGGTCGGCCGAGGCCCGCAGCTCCCCCAGCACGACGCGCTCACGCTGGAGCGCGTCCAGCAGGCGGTCCTTGCCCTGCAGCGGGTGCGGGCGGCGGGCCGCCTCCTGGCGCCGGACGAGGACGTCGTCGGCCGCCTCGAGGAAGAGCAGGCTGGACTGCCGGCCGAGCACGTCGTGCGCCATCGCGTCGACCAGCTGCGAGAAGAAGGCACCGGAGCGCACGTCGACGACGACGGCGATCGGCTGCTGACGGCCCTGGGAGGCGTCGACCAGCCGCACCACGTCGGGCAGGAGGCTCGGCGGGAGGTTGTCGATCACGTAGAACCCGAGGTCCTCGAGCTCCTTGGCCGCCGTGCTGCGCCCGGCGCCGGTCATGCCGGTGACGACTACGACCTCCCCTGCCGCCACGGGATCCTGCAGGTCGGAGCCGGTGTCGGTCATCAGATCTCCTCGATCTCGCCGGTGCTGACGTTCACCGCAACCCTAGGCGACGCGGCCGCCTCGGCCACGGCCTCCTTGATGGCAGCCGCGGTGCTCGGCCCGATGCCCGGCACCTGGGCGATCTCCTCGGCCGTCGCCGCTCGGAGCTTGCGCAGCGAGCCGAAGTGCTTGAGCAGCGTCTTGCGCCGCACCTCCCCCAGCCCGGGCACGTCGTCGAGCAGGCTCTCCACCATGGTGGCGCTGCGCCGGCCGCGGTGGTGCGTGATGGCGAAGCGGTGGGCCTCGTCGCGCAGCCGCTGCAGCAGGTAGAGCCCCTCGGAGCTGCGCGGGAGGATGACGGGGTCCTCCTCGTTCGGTACCCAGACCTCCTCCAGCCGCTTGGCCAGCCCGACGACCGGGATGTCGTCGATCCCGAGCTCGTCGAGGGCGCGTACGGCGGCAGCGACCTGGGGCGCGCCACCGTCGACGACCACCAGGCCCGGCGCGTACGCGAACTTGCGGGGCCGGCCGGTCTCCGGGTCGACCAGCATGGGGCCACCGTTGGGGTCGGCGATCGAGGTGGACTGCTCGTCCAGGAGCCGCTTGAACCGGCGCGTGATGACCTCGTGCATGGCCTTGACGTCGTCGGAGCCGTCCTGGCCCTTGATGATGAACCGGCGGTACTCGCCCTTGCGGGCCAGGCCGTCCTCGAAGACGACCATCGAGGCGACGATCTCGGTGCCCTGCAGGTGCGAGATGTCGTAGCACTCGATCCGCAGCGGCGCCTCGTCCATGTCGAGGGCGTCGCGGATCTCCTCCAGTGCCCGGTTGCGGGTGGTGAGGTCGGAGGCGCGCTTGGTCTTGTGCAGCGCGAGGGCCTGCTTGGCGTTGTTGCCCACGGTCTCCTGGAGGGTCTTCTTGTCACCGCGCTGCGGGACCTTGATGGAGACCCTCGCACCGCGCACCTCGCTGAGCAGCGTCTCCATCGTCGCGACGTCCGGCGGCAGCGCCGGGACGAGGATCTCGCGCGGGATCGCCTCGGCGTCCTCGCCGACGTAGAGCTGAAGCAGGAAGTGCTCGACGAGCTCGGGCGTCTCCCCCTCCTCGACCCGGTCCGCGACCCAGCCGCGCTGTCCCTTGATGCGCCCGCCGCGCACGTAGAAGATCTGGACGCCCACCTCCAGCGGGTCCTCGGCGAGCGCGATGACGTCGGCGTCGGCGCCGTCGCCGAGCACGACGGCCTGCTTCTCCAGGGCGCGGTTCATCGCCCCGAGGTCGTCACGCAGCCGCGCTGCCCGCTCGAAGTCCAGCTCGTCGCTGGCGGCGTACATCTCCTTCTCGATGCGCCGCAGGAAGCCGGCGGTCTGGCCGCCCATGAAGTCGCAGAAGTCCTGGACGATCGCGCGATGGTCCTCCGGGCTGATCTTGCCGACGCAGGGCGCGCTGCACTTGTCGATGTAGCCCAGCAGGCACGGGCGGCCGATCTGCTGGCTGCGCTTGAAGACGCCGTTGCTGCACGATCGCATCGGGAAGACCCGGAGCAGCACGTCGACGGTCTCGCGGATCGCCCAGGCGTGGCCGTACGGGCCGAAGTAGCGGGTGCCCTTGCGCTTCGCGCCGCGCCCGACCATCACGCGCGGGAACTCGTCGCTCAGGGTGACGGCCAGCCACGGGTAGGACTTGTCGTCGCGGTACTTCACGTTGAAGCGCGGGTCGTACTCCTTGATCCAGGAGTACTCCAGCGCGAGCGCCTCGACCTCGGTGTTGACCACGGTCCACTCCACGCTGGCCGCGGTGGTGACCATCGTGGCCGTGCGCGGGTGGAGGTTGACGATGTCCTGGAAGTACGACGTCAGCCGAGGGCGCAGGGACTTGGCCTTGCCGACGTAGATGACCCGGCCCTTGGCGTCGCGGAAGCGATAGACCCCGGGATCGGTCGGGATCTCCCCCGGTTTCGGGCGGTACGTACGGGGGTCTGCCACAGGTCCGAGTCTACTTTTAGCCTTCGACGATGTTGGTGCCGTCGACCTTCACGGGGGCCTTCTCCAACGGCTGCGTGGCGGGACCGGTGACGACCGAGCCGTCCTTGATCGAGAACTTGCTGCCGTGGCAGGAGCAGTCGATGGTGTCGCCGGCGATCGAGGAGACCTGGCAGCCCTGGTGGGTGCAGGTGGCGCTGAACGCCTGGAAGTCGCCCGCGGTCGGCTGCGTGACCACGACGTTGGCGTTGGGGTAGATCTTGCCGCCGCCGACCGGGACGTCGGAGGTCGGGCCGAGGGTGACGGGGCCACCGGTGCCGCCCGCGCCGCCCTTGGTGCCGGAGCCGGAGCCGTTATCGGCGGCGGTGGCGTCACCCGAGCCGCACGCGGCCAGGAGCGGGACGCCGACGCCGGCCAGGGCCGCGCCGCCGAGGGCGTGGCGACGGGTGATCTTCTGCTCGGTCACGACGGGATCTCCTCGAAAGTGGTTGAAACGTCACGCTACTGGGTGCGCCCGGCGCCGGGCCTGAGAACTTCCCGAGAAGTCAGGCGCTCTTCGCGGCCGGCTTCTTGGTCGCCGCCTTCTTCGCGGTCGTCCTCGTGGCAGTGGCCTTCTTCGCCGGCGCCGTGGCCGCAGCGGCGCTCTTGCGCGTCTTCTTCGGCGGTGCCGGCTGCTCGGCGTGCCGGCCCTCGAGCAGCGGGACGAGGAAGCGGCCGGTGTGACTGGCCGGGTTCGCGGCCACCTGCTCCGGCGTGCCCTCCGCGACGACGGTGCCGCCCCGCGAGCCGCCCTCGGGCCCCATGTCGATCAGCCAGTCGGCCGTCTTGATGACGTCGAGGTTGTGCTCGATCGTCAGGACGGTGTTGCCCTTCTCGACCAGGCTCTGCAGCACCTTCAGCAGCTTGCGGATGTCCTCGAAGTGCAGGCCGGTGGTCGGCTCGTCGAGCACGTAGACCGTACGGCCGGTGGAGCGCTTCTGGAGCTCGGAGGCGAGCTTGACCCGCTGCGCCTCGCCGCCCGAGAGGGTCGTGGCGGGCTGGCCGAGCCGGACGTAGCCGAGGCCGACCTCGACCAGCGTGGTGAGGTGTCGGTTGATGGCGGGCACGGCCGCGAAGAAGTCGACCGCCTCCTCGATCGGCATGTCGAGGACCTCGCCGATGTTCTTGCCCTTGTAGTGCACCTCGAGCGTCTCGCGGTTGTAGCGCTGACCGTGGCAGACCTCGCACGGCACGTAGACGTCGGGCAGGAAGTTCATCTCGATCTTGATCGTGCCGTCGCCCGAGCACGCCTCGCAGCGCCCGCCCTTGACGTTGAACGAGAAGCGGCCCTGCTGGTAGCCGCGCATCTTCGCCTCGGGAGTCGCGGCGAAGAGCTTGCGGACATGATCGAAGACGCCGGTGTAGGTGGCCGGGTTGGACCGCGGCGTCCGGCCGATCGGCGACTGGTCGACGTGGATGACCTTGTCCACGTGCTCCAGACCCGTGATCGTGCGGTGGCGTCCCGGGATGGTGCGCGCACCGTAGATCTGCTTGGCCAGCGAGGTGTAGAGGATGTCGTTGACCAGGGTCGACTTGCCCGAGCCGGAGACGCCGGTGACGGCACAGAAGACGCCGAGCGGGAAATCGACCGTGACGTTCTTGAGGTTGTTCTCGCGAGCGTCGTGGACGGTCAGCGCCCGATCGGGCGTACGGGGACGACGAACCGCCGGGACCGGGATCTCTCGTTTGCCGGCGAGATACTGACCCGTGAGTGACTTCTCGTTGGCGTAGAGCTCCTTGACGGTGCCGCTGTGCACGACGTGACCGCCGTGCTCGCCGGCACCGGGCCCGATGTCCACGACCCAGTCGGCGATCTGGATGGTGTCCTCGTCGTGCTCGACGACGATGAGGGTGTTGCCGAGGTTCTTCAGCCGGACGAGCGTCTCGATCAGCTTCTGGTTGTCGCGCTGGTGCAGGCCGATGGAGGGCTCGTCGAGGACGTAGAGCACTCCCACGAGGCCCGCGCCGATCTGGGTGGCGAGCCGGATCCGCTGCGCCTCACCTCCGGAGAGGGAGCCGCTGGGGCGATCGAGCGAGAGGTAGTCGAGTCCGACGTCGAGCAGGAAGCGCAGCCGCTCCTGGATCTCCTTGAGCACGCGCTCGGCGATCTGCTTCTCACGCTCGCTGAGCTCGACGGCGTTGAGGTAGTCACTGGCCTCGTTGATCGGGAGCGCGCAGACCTCGGCGATGTTCTTGCCGCCCTGGTCCTTGTCGCCGAGGGTGACCGACATCGAGACGGGCTTGAGTCGGCTCCCCGCGCACGTCGGGCACGGCACCTCGCGCATGAAGCCCTCGAACCGCTCGCGGCTCGTGTCGGACTCGGCCTCCCGGTGACGGCGCTCGATGTAGCGCCGGACGCCCTCGAAGTCGGCGTCGTACGCGCGCTGGCGGCCGTACCGGTTGCGGGTGACGACGTGGACCTTGGTGCTGTGGCCGTCGAGGATCGCCCGCTGGGCGAGCTTGGGGAGGTCCTCCCAGGGCGTGTTGAGGTCGAAGCCGAGCTCGTCGCCGAGCGCGCCCATCAGCCGGATGAAGTACTCGGCGATGTGGGCGTGGCTCCAGGGCTGGATCGCGCCCTGCCCCAACGTGGCCTGCGGGTCGGGGACGACCAGCTCGGGGTCGACCTCCATCCGGGTGCCGAGTCCCGAGCAGGCCGGGCAGGCGCCGAACGGGCTGTTGAAGGAGAACGATCGCGGCTCGAGGTCGTCGGTCTCGATCGGGTGCTCGTTGGGGCACGCCATCTTCTCGCTGAACTTCACCTGCTCGCCCGAGTCGACGAAGTCGAAGACCACCAGGCCGCCCGCGAGCTCGAGCGCGGTCTCCACCGAATCGGTCAGGCGGCGCTTCGAGCTCTCCTTGACGGAGAGCCGGTCGACGACCACCTCGATGGTGTGCTTCTTCTGCTTGTCGAGCTTGGGCGGGGTGTCGAGGGTGTACGTCTCGTCGTCGACCCGGGCGCGGCTGAAGCCCTGCTGCTGCAGCTGGCTGAAGAGCTCGACGTACTCGCCCTTGCGACCGCGGATGACGGGCGCGAGCACCTGGAAGCGCAGGCCGTCCTCCATCGCGAGGACGCGATCGACGATCTGCTGCGGGGTCTGCCGCTCGATCGGCGCACCGCAGGTCGGGCAGTGCGCGCGACCGGCGCGCGCGTACAGCAGACGGAGGTAGTCGTAGACCTCGGTGATGGTGCCCACGGTCGAGCGCGGGTTCTTGCTGGTGGACTTCTGGTCGATGGAGACCGCCGGGCTGAGGCCCTCGATGAAGTCGACGTCCGGCTTGTCCATCTGGCCGAGGAACTGGCGGGCGTACGCGGACAGCGACTCGACGTAGCGGCGCTGGCCCTCGGCGAAGATCGTGTCGAACGCCAGGCTCGACTTGCCGGAGCCGGAGAGGCCGGTGAACACGATCAGGGCATCGCGGGGAAGGTCGAGCGAGACGTCCTTGAGGTTGTGCTCGCGAGCACCCCGGATGATGAGCTGGTCGGTCACGACACTCCTCTGATCGAACATGTGTTCGCCATCGTACAGGGTGGCAGTATGGCGGCGTGAGTTCACCTGCGGATCCCCTGAACGCGGCCACCCAGCGCTTGATCGACGACGTTGAAGCGCTCTCCGACGAGGACTGGGCGGCCCCCAGCACGCTACCCGGATGGAGTCGCGGTCATGTCATCGCGCACCTCACCCTCAACGCCGAGGGCCTGGCCGGAGCCGTCCTCGGCGTGCTCGCCGGCGAGCCCCGACCGATGTACGCGTCGGACACCGGGCGCGACGATGCGATCGCCGAGCTGGCCGCCAGCCATCGGGCGCCGATCTGGCGCCGGTTCGAGGTGGCGAGCGCACGTCTGGACGAGGCGTTCTCCGCGCTGGCCGAGGCGCCCGCGGAGGTGGCCGAGTCGCTGATCGACCGTACGCCCGGCAGCCAGCGCCGCTTCGCCGCCGGCGCCACCCCGGGGATGCGGTTGCGCGAGATCGAGATCCACCACGTCGACCTCGGCGTCGGCTACGGACCGGCGGACTGGCCCACGCCGTTCGTGCGCGAGCTGCTCGGCCACGGCTGCTCGCGTCCCTCCCTCGGGGTCGACGCGCTGCTGGTCGCCTCCGACATCGCGTGGCAGCACCAGCTCGGCACCGGTGGACCCACCGTCACCGGCCCGGCGCACGGACTGGCGTGGTGGCTCACCGGCCGGTCCCCGTACGAGGGCATCGAGCTGAGCGTCGAGGGCGGCGAGCTGCCGACGATCGGGGCGCTCTGATGGGCTACACCGGCGAGGTGAAGCCGGGCGGCCCGGCCGACGTGCGCGAGCTCGCGGCGCTGACGATCACGAAGGTCGCGGTCGACCCGAAGATGTCGAACAACTGCTACCTGCTGCGCTGCACCGCGACCGGGGAACAGCTCCTGATCGACGCGGCGGCGGAGGCCGCGACGCTGCTTCCCCTGGTCGGGACGGCCGGGTTGGCCCGCGTGGTGACCACCCACCAGCACGGGGACCACCACCGAGCACTGGCCGACGTGGTCGCTGTGACGGGCGCGGAAGCGCTCGCCGGCGAGCCCGACGCCGACGCGATCACCGACGCGACCGGCGTGCCGATCGCCCGGAGGCTCCGGCAGGGCGACGCCGTCGCGGTCGGCGACGTGTCCCTCGAGGTGATCGCGATCCGCGGCCACACCCCGGGCTCGATCTGCCTGCTCCACACGGAGCCCGACGGCACCCCGCACCTGTGGACCGGCGACTCGCTGTTCCCCGGTGGCGTGGGTGCGACCTTCGGCGACGAGGCTGCCTTCCAGACGCTCATCACCGACGTGGAGGAGCGGATCTTCCAGCGGCTTCCCGATGTCACCGTGTTCTACCCCGGCCACGGCAATGACGGTGTCCTCGGTGAGGAGCGCCCGCACCTGGCGGAGTGGCGCGAACGCGGCTGGTAGCGGCGACGTGCTCGACCACGGGCGGCTTACGAGCGGCCGCGGATGGGCACTCTGGAGCACATGTCGTCCGATGAGTCCTCCGCGCGGCGCTACGCGGCGCTCGCGCGACTGCTGATCCGCCACGGGCGCTCTGATCTGGTCGGCGGCGCGAGCCTCGACGCGTACGCGCGCGCCGACGCCCCGGACGACGCGGTCGAGGAGACCACCGCCAAGACAGCGGACAAGGCCGAGGCGTTCGCCGCCGACCTTGAGGCCATGGGACCTACCTACATCAAGCTCGGTCAGCTGCTCTCCACCCGCTTCGATCTGCTGCCGGCCGCGTACACGACCGCGCTGAGCCGTCTTCAGGACGAGGTCGAGCCGATCGACGCGGACGTGGTGCGCGAGACGCTCGCCACCGACCTCGGAGCCGACGTCCGCCATCTGTTCGCGGAGTTCGACCCCGAGCCGCTGGCCGCGGCGTCACTCGGCCAGGTGCATCGTGCGCGGCTGCACAGCGGGCGCGAGGTCGCGGTGAAGGTGCAGCGCCCCGGCGTACGCGAGCAGGTCCGCGGCGACATGGAGACGCTGGCCCGGCTCGCAGCCGTGGCCGACAAGGGCAGCGGCCTGGGCCGGACGTACGGGTTCGCCGGACTGCTGCGGGAGTTCGAGAGGTCGCTCCAGCTCGAGCTGGACTACCGCCGGGAGGCGCGGAACCTCACCCGCTTCGCCGACCTGATCGGCGGTTACGACCTGCTGGTCGTCCCCCGACCCGTCGCCGACCTCACCACCGGTCGGATCCTGACCATGGACTACATCGCGGGTCGCAAGGTGACCGACGTGGGTGCGCTGGGTCTGCTCGACATCGACGCACCGGCGCTCGTCGAGCAGCTCTTCTCCGCCTATCTGACCTCGATCCTGGACCACGGCTTCCTGCACGCCGATCCCCACCCCGGGAATCTCCTGATCACCGATGACGGCCGGCTGGCGATCATCGACCTCGGCATGGTCGCCACGGTCCCACCCCGCATCCAGGACAAGGTGGTACGTCTCCTGGTCGCCATCGGGGACGACAACGGCGAGCAGGCGGCCAGCGTCCTGGCCGATCTGGGCCAGCCTCTGGATCGCTACGACCCGGTCGCGTTCCGCGACGACGTGACGCACCTGATCGCCGACGCGGTCGCCGAGGGTCCCGATCTCCAGGCCGGTCGGGTACTGGTCGAGCTCAGCCGGATCTCGGGGGTGCACGGCCTGCGGCCTCCTCCGGAGATGTCGATGGTCGGCAAGGCCCTGCTCAACCTCGATCAGAGCACCCTGCACCTGGATCCGTCGTTCGTGCCCGGCGAGGCGATCCGGGCGAACCTGCCCCGCATCCTGCGCGGTGGCCTGCGTACGACGCCCGGCGACCTGGTGACCGCCGCCCTGGATGCCAAGGAGTTCACCGCCCAGCTGCCGCGCCGCGCCAACCGCATCCTCGACAGCCTCGCGGAGGGCCAGCTGCGGTTGCGGGTCGACGCGGTCGACGAGGAACGGCTCCACACCGTGCTGCAGCGGCTCGCCAATCGCCTCACGCTCGGCGTGATCATCGCCGCGACGATCCTCGGCGCCTCCTTGCTGATGCAGGTGCCGACCAAGCACCGCCTGCTGGGCTACCCGGCGCTCGCCATCGTGCTCTTCGCCCTCGCGATCCTCGGCGGAGCCGCCCTCGCAGGCTGGATCGTGGTGACCGACAGGAAGGTCGCCCGTACTGAGCTGCGCGCCACGAAGGACGTGCCGCGACTCTGAGCGCTAGCGCTCGAGGAGCTCCTTCAGCCGCGCCAGGTCCGCCTGCACCATCGCAGCGTCACGCTCGAAATCCTCATCGCTCATGCCCGGGAGCTGGCGCAGGGTGAAGACCAGCTCGCTGGCGTCCTCGTAGGCGAGGACGCGCAGCGGATTCGTGACCACCTGACCCGAGGGCAGGCGCACGTCATGGTCGAGGACGCCGAGGTCGTTGGGCGGCGCGAAGGTGAAGGTGATCGCGCCCAGGGGCGAGTCGGTCGACCACGCCGAGCCGTTCCACTCCACCACGGCACCAGCGAGACCGCTGGCCCACAGCGGCAGGTTCTCCGCCTGCGCCGCGAAGTCGTAGACCTCTGCGGCGGGACGCGCCATCCAGACGCCGACGTGTCGCGTACGCGGGAAGCGCTTCACCAGCGCACCGCCGCCAGCCAGGCCGTCACGGCAGCGAGCAGGAACAGCACGATGTTCATCCAGATGATCGCCGTCTCGCGGCGAGACAGATGCAACAGCGCCGCGAGCAGCTGCAACAGCGCGAGGCCGACCGCTGCGGGGATCGCCAGCCACGAGGCCACGATGTCGAGCAGGGGCGGCAGGACCAGGCCGATCGCGCCCAGCAGCTCCGCCGCGCCGATCACGCGCACGCCGGACATCGGGATCGTCGTGCCCGCCCAGGGCATCATCGGCGCGAGCTCGGCCTGGCTCTGCGCGACCTTCCTACCGCCGGCGTAGGCGTAGAAGGCGGCCAGGAACCACGCCATGAGCCAATACGCGATGTCCATCCGGGTAGCCTCGCTCAGCGGCCGCCCCGGATCAGGTTGAACACGCCGCGCGCCGAGCCGGCGAGCACGTTGCCCATCGCATACTTGTCGTCCCAGACGGCGACCTTGCCGTCACGGACCGTGAAGGTCCCGCAGACCCAGAAGGACGCCTCCCAGGGGCCGATCCGGAGGAAGTCGGTGCGATCGGTGAGGACCTTGTCCCCGTCAGCGGCCATGGCGTGCATGTCCGCGGAGAACTTCACGTTGCGGCGCTCCATGTCGAGCAGGATCTTGCGCACCCGCGCCCCGCGCAGCGTCGGCAGACCGGTGTTGCGCCACTCGGCATCCTCGGTCAGCATCTCCACCGCCTCGGCGGCGCGGCCGCCGGCGAGCAGGTCGAGGAAGGTACGGACCACGGTGACGGCGTCGCTCATGCCCGCGACGGTACCCACCACGATGCCCAGGCCGACAGCCCCCGCCTCTAGGCTGGCTCTTGTGATCGAGCTCCGCACCCCCGCCCAGATCGAAGAGATGAAGCCCGCCGGCCGGTTCGTCGCAGACGTGCTCCTGGCCCTCAGGGACGCGGCCGCGGTGGGCGTGAACCTGCTGGAGCTCAACGCCCTCGCGCACACCATGATCAAGGACGCCGGGGCGGAGTCGTGCTACATCGACTACCACCCCAGCTTCGGTGCGAGCCCGTTCGGCAAGGTGCTGTGCACGAGCGTCAACGACGCCGTCCTGCACGGGCTGCCGTTCGACTACGTCCTCCAGGACGGCGATCTGCTCAGCGTCGACTTCGCCGCCAGCCTCAACGGCTGGGTCTCCGACTCCGCCCTCTCCGTGGTGGTCGGGAACGCTCGCCAGGAGGACCTCGACCTGATCGAGACGACCACCCGCGCCCTCGAGGCCGGCATCGGCGCTGCCCAGCCCGGCAACAAGATCGGCGACATCTCGCACGCGATCGCTGAGGTCGCCCGCGGGGCCGGCCTGAGGATCAACACCCAGTTCGGCGGCCACGGAGTGGGCCGCACGATGCACGGCGAGCCGCACGTCCCGAACGACGGGCGCCCGGGCCGGGGCTTCAAGCTGCAGCCTGGACTGGTGATCGCGATCGAGCCGTGGTTCCTGCACACCACCGACGAGATCTACACCGACAAGGACGGGTGGACCCTGCGCAGCAAGGACGGCTCGCGCGGTGCCCACATGGAGCACACCGTCGCGATCACCGCCGACGGCCCGCTGGTGCTCACCGCCCGCGACTGACGCAGGTCGTCCTCTACGCTGCGAAGCATGGAGCCAGTCGCCGAGGAACCGTCCACCCGGATGCACCGCTTCAGCGCAGAGAACGCAGCGCTCACCCACGCGCTCGCCGAGCTCAGCGTCGCCCGGCTGCGGGATCCCGCACCTCTTGACGGGACGAGCACGTACGACGCGCTGTGGGCTGCCGCCGGCGAGACCGTGACGCCGACCGGCCTGGGCGGCGAGGCCGCGGTCGCGTTGTGGGACGAGGTGCTCTCCCGCGCCTGTATCTCCACCG
>Ga0308170_10001737_pt1 | contig 19913 bp, 23 predicted proteins | sample PhyBR2_2_FD_202136 | JGI IMG/M metagenome (GOLD analysis project Ga0308170, IMG submission 202136) | Phyllosphere microbial communities from UC Gill Tract Community Farm, Albany, California, United States - DLSLSB.R2 | ecosystem: Host-associated > Plants > Phyllosphere > Unclassified | place...
GACGATGCCGAACCTCGCCGCGCGCTCGTCGGCCGCAAGCTGCGCCCGGATGCCCATGGGCTCGAGGACCCGCCCGAACGACAAGTCGTCGTCCGACTCGGTGTCGCTCTGGCTCGCGAACAGGTCCACGCCGGGCGCCGGCTCGTTCGGGTCGTCGGACGAGGACGAGACGGCTCGCCGCAGCCTGCGAAGGCGCGGCTGGATGGTCGCAGTACCGGCGGCGGCAGTCGAGGTCGAGGCGACGGGGCCCGGGTCGGTGCGGCGGACCTTGCGAGGTCGGCGAGTCGTCGTCTCCTGCGGGTCGTGCGAGCGAGGGCGAGAGTCAGCTTGCAGCTCCTCCGGGCACAGACAGATGCAGAAGAACATGGACGCACATAGAGGAGGACCTCGAAAGCGCGCAGGCTCGCCTCGTCGCGGATGTCGAGCGACTCGCAGAAGTGCTCGTAGGTCGAGGCGGGACCTCGGCGGCGCGGCGACTGCATGGCGGCCTCGAGCAGGAGTTTGACCTTCTCGAGGAGGATTGCGTCGTACGCTGCTGGCGAGAGCTGGCCCATGTTGCCTTGCCACGCGCGAGAGGTCGACCGACAGCCGGGCGAAGGCGATGAACGGCTACTGCGGGAGTCGGTGCGGCTGGACCGGTCGACGCAGGCTGTAGTGGGGAGGAGTGCGCGTGTCGCGGAGGTGCGGTCTCGTGTCGGGAGGACGAGGTGGGTGAGGTGAGGAGGAGGGCGAGGGGGAGGAGGACGAGAGCTCGTCGAGCGCGAGCGAGTCCGGGGGAGTTCTCGGCCCGGGGCGAGGGAGGCGCTAGCCGTTAGCCAACCGCTGTGCGAGGTGCGGCGCGCGCGTGCGAGAGCGAGCCGGCGGTCGGAGCTCTGCGCGCAAAAAGACCCAAGGCCCGCCCGTCGCGGCTTGGCCCTCCTCCCTGTCCCACCACCCCTCGTACACCGGCCTACACCATGTTGATCTACTCTGACGCGCTCACCGGCGACGAGCTGATCTCGGACGCTTACGACGTGCGTTGCCCGCTTGTCCGGAGGTGCTCTCGTCGTCGAGCTAGCTCCTGACCCCTCTCCCTCGCCGCCCGCAGCTCACCGAGACCGACGATGTCGTCTACGAGGCCGACGCCACCATGATCACCATCAAGGAGGGTGCCGTCGACATCGGTGCCAACGCGTGAGCCCTCGTCGTCCTCCTCCCCCCTTCTCGTCCCGCCTCGTCGTGTCGCCCTCGCTCCCCCCTGCCCCGCCTCTCGATCACGTCGCTGACCCGTCCCCTCTGCACCGCACAGCTCCGCCGAGGAGGCCGAGGAGACCCTCGAGGAGGGCGAGCAGCGCGTCAACAACATCGTCCACTCGTTCCGCCTCACCGAGACCCAGTTTGACAAGAAGTCGTGCGTCCCTCCCCGCTGTTCACCCTCGCCGACGAGCCCTCCAAGCTGACCCAGTCGTCCACCTCGCTCGCAGCTACATGACCTACCTCAAGGGCTACATGAAGGCGGTCAAGGCGCACCTCGCCGAGACCAACCCGGACCGCGTCGCTGCGTTCGAGAAGGGCGCCGCCACCTACGCCAAGAAGTGCGTCCCTGCTCCTCCTCTGCACTCGCACGAGCTCTTGCTGACGGAACGTAACGGCACACAGGGTCCTCGGCAGCTTCAACGACTGGCAGTTCTTCACCGGCGAGTCGATGAACCCGGACGGCATGGTTGGTACGTCGACTTCCCCTCTCCTTCGAGCTCTCGCACGCGTGAGACTGACTCGAGCTCCTTCCCTGCAGTCCTCATGAACTACCGCGAGGACGGCGTCACGCCGTACATGGTCTTCTGGAAGGACGGCGTCAAGGAGGTCAAGGTCGTGCGTCTCGCGCTCTCTCTCTCTCGCGCTCAGGCCTCTCTCTCTCTCACTGCAGGGCGGCCTGACTGACGCTCGTGCCTCTCGCAGTAAACGACCTCGGCTCGCCTTACCTCGCCCTTTTCCCTCCTCTCTTCGGGTCCTTCCTCGTTTCGCCCTGCCGACAGCTGTTCCCAGTCGGCATTTCTCTTCTTTCCCTTCCTTTCCTACACTCTAGTTGTAGCACCGCGCCGCATTACACTACCCCGTCGTTCACACGCGCTCACTGGGTCAGGGTGAGCCTCACGAAGAGCAGCGAGAGTTCGACGAGGACCGAGCATGCGCATCCTGTCGAGCGACGAGCCGCTGTCGCGCTCCTGGCTGCGCAGAGTCTCTCGCCGCTCTGCAGGAGACCGACAGTGAGCTAGTCACCGCAGAAGAGAGCCAGCAGCTTGGGGCAGAGAGAGCGGTCGGGCTTGACGGCCGTCATCGTCGCTCGACCTTCTTGGCCTTCCTCCTCGCGCGCTCGCTAAGCTCCGCCCAGCTCGCCACGGTTCCACAGCCAGCACGCAAGGTCCTCGACCAGCTGCACCCTGCGCACGACCAACCGCCAGCCCGCCTCGACTTGCCGGGCCAGGTCGCCGACGAGCCGACCTCCGCTCGCCGCGCCAAGATGGCGACGGCCGACAGCCTGCGGGCGCGCAAGGACCAGATCGTCGCCCAGTTCCACGAGCACGCCGACCTCGTGCGCGACGTCCAGCGCCAGGCCATCGCCGAGGTCCTGCCGGCTCTCCGCGACGAGGAGGGGTTCGACGAGGCGGCTATCGCGGCGGGCGAGGCTCTCTTGCGCGACCGAGGTGCGTGCAGTCCTCCTCCTGGACCTATCCTGCACGGCGCAGCTGACCTGAGCCCCGGTTCCCGCGCGCGGTGACCGTCTTCCGCTTCTGCCGCCGAGCGCGCTTCTCCCCCTCCGCCTCGCTCAAGCTCCTCCACGCGACGGTCCACTGGCGCCTCACGTCGTCGCTCCAGTACCTCTCGCCGACGACCATCGACCCTCTGTACCTCGACCAGCCCCTCTTCTTCTTCCACCCGGACCTCGTCGACCGGTTCGGGCGGCCCTGCGCCGTCCTCAACTTGCGGCACGTCAAGCGCACCGATGACGGCTCGCTCGACGCGCTCAAGGACTATGCACGCCTCGGGTGGGAGATCGGCAGGCGGTACTTGACCGACCTGAGCCGGCAGGCCGCCGACAAGGGCGACCCCAAGCTCCAGATAGTCGTCATCGTCGACCTCGAGGGCGCAGGCATGTCGAACCTGGTGCGCACAGCTTCTCCTACACCCTCTTGTGCTCTTCGAGGATGCCGCTGACCCTTGGACCCTGTACGCTCGCAGGAGATGGAGCTCTTGCCGTTCTTCCTCGACCTCCTGCGGTCGCACTTTCCGGGCATGGTCGGTGCCAGTGCGTCCGTCTCGTCCTCTCTACTTCTAGCTACAGCTGATACCTCTCCCTCCCGCAGTCTTCGTCCTCAACTACGGCTGGGCCTACGCCGGCATGTGGCAGCTCGCCAAGCGGGTCCTGCCCAACACGGCGCTCGAGCGCATCCTCTTTCCGTCCAAGGCCGAGCTGCTCGAGTTCTTCGACGAGGAACATCTGCTTATCGGTGCGTCCCTCTCTCTCTCGGTGGTCGCAGAGCGCGGGCGAGGGGAAGCTGACGCCCTCGCCCGTTTGCCCGCAGAGCACGGCGGCAAGGTCCGCTACGAGTACACGCCGACCAACACCATCCTCGAGAAGTACGGCTACGCCTCGTCGTCGAACGCTCCGTCGCTGCGCGCTACGCCCCTCGGGTCGTCCGCGTCGCTCGCGAGCGAGGTCTTCCAGTCGGCCGCCAACAGCCGCGCCGGCACGCCGTCGGCCTCGCCGCGCACCCGCAGTCTCGACCTCGCCATGACGCCCTCGCTCAAGGGCGACGGCAGCCTCGGCCCGGCGCCGCCGTCGCAGTGGCACGCGCGCCGGCACGGCTCGGTCGACCTGTCGGGCGGCGCCGGTCCGGGCAGCTCGCTGCGGCGGGTGCGCAGCCTCGCCGAGCTGCAGCAGAAGCTCGAGCAGACGCAGCGCGAGATTGACAGCGACGACTCGCTCGACGACGAGTCGGCGAGCGACGAGACGGCGACGATCGAGGGCGGCGAGACGGGCGAGGAGGGCGGCGACTCGCGCTTTGCGAGCACGACGGCGTCGGGCAGGAGCTCGAGGTTCTCGAGCCGGGTGACGAGTCGGGCGGTTTCGCGGGCGCAGTCGAGGGAGGTGTCGCCGATGCGGCGGCGGGCGCTCGAGCCCATGTCGGGGCTCGACCCGCACGGCTCGGGACAGGCTCACCTCGACATGGTCATGGTGCGTCCCTCTTTCTCCTCCTCGAGCGACTCCTCCTTTTTATCGAGACGAGCTGACTCTTTGCCTGCTGCGCGCAGTCGCCGTACAACGCCTCGAACCCGCACTTCGGCTACCCGGCCTACGTCCCGACGAGCGGGCTCGACGCGACCGGCATCCCTCGCCCTCGTCATCTCCGCCGCCGCAAGCGCGACCTCGTCCGCACTCTCACCTACCTCGCCGCCCTGCGCTTCCTCGCCCTGCACCGCGCCATCCACCACCGCCTCAACCTCCTCATCACCCTCCTCCTGCGCCTCACCGGCTTCTCGTGGTGGCGCAGCTGGTGGGCTCGCCGATTCGCCCGCACGAGACGCGAGCCCGCTACGATCGACGCCGCGGTCGCCGCCGCCGCGGTTGCGGGCAAAGACCCGCACGACCGGCGCGTGCACTGGGCCGAGAGCCAGGCCGGCTCGCCCGGTGCGTCGTCCGGCTCGTCGAGCGCGACGTCGCTCAGCGCCGTCATGCCCGCCCAAACGAACGAGCACCGCTTCCCGCACGCGCAGCTCCTCAACCCGTCGGCCTTGCGCTCGTCGGCGCACTCCTCCTCCTCGGCGGCGGCGTCCTCGTGGCCGAGCTCGGCGGGCGCGACGCCCTTCATCGAGGTCGATCCGTCCTGGGTCTACTTGACCCTCCTCTTCCTCGTCATGCGGACGCCGAACCGCCGCGACAAGCTCAAGAGCCTCGCGCACGGCGTCGCAGTCGGCGCGCCGACTTGGGTGGCGGGCAAGGCGCGGCGGGCGGCGCTGCGGCTGCTCGTCGGGCGGGAGGCGGCCGAGGCTGTGCTCGCTCACGAGCGTGTCGGCGCGGCCTGAGGGGCCGCCAGCTTGTTGTACAGACGCGCCTTGTTGCTCTCCGTCGTCGTGTCGTTGCCCTAGATTACCTCCTTGCTCCTCTTGCATTGCACGCTCGTGCTTCTCACTCTCGAGAGTCTGCACGGTCGTGCGAGAGCTCCAAGGAGGAGAGGGAGGAGAGCGGCGCGACCGCGCAAGCTCGAAGTCGGGACGAGGACGACGAGGTGGGGCACGCTCCCTTCTGGCCCTCACTCGCCACTCGCTCATGGGCAAGCAGCCTGAGCTGGTGCTGCCAGGCTCGACACCGACTCGCACAGCACCACCCACGCGCTCCAAGATGCGCCTCGCCGCCGCCGTCGGCCTCCTCCTCCTCATCGCCCACGCGTCGTCTCAGCTCCTGTGGCCCGTCAACCAGCTTCCGTTCCGCCTCGCCGGCAACGCGACTGTTCTCGGTGGAGCCGGTGTGCAGTGGACGGAGAAGCGCGTGCCTCGGATCGCCGTCGTCGGAGCAGGAGCTGGAGGTGCGTCCTCCCCGAGTCCTCCCCGCATCATCGCCTCGCGAGCTCGCTAACTCTTTCTTCCTGCAGGCTCGTCGGCCGCCTACTTCCTCTCGCACTTCGCCAAGCTCAAGGACCTGGGCCTCGAGACCGACGTCACCGTGTACGAGTCGGCCGACTACGTCGGCGGCAGGTCGACCGTGCTCTGGCCCTGGAACGACGACCCGCTCGTCGACCCGAGGCCGCTCGGCGCCGCGCAGGACGACGACGAGTACGAGCCGCCGGTCGAGATGGGCGCGTCGATCTTCGTCAGCGCCAACCGCAACCTCCAGAAGGCGGTGCGCGAGTTTGGGCTCGAGCTGGATGCGTACGGCGGCGAGGACGGGCGCACGGCCGTGTGGGACGGCGAGCGGTGGGTGTACGAGGAGAAGGGCGCGTTCGGCTGGGGCTGGTGGTCCAAGGTCAAGGCCGTCTGGCGGTGCGTCCTCCTTTCTCGCTCTCCTCCTGAACAAGCTCACTTGCTGACTCTGTTCTTCGAGCAGGTACGGCCGCAGCCCGTTCAAGGCCCGCTCGCTCGTCAAGAGCACCGTCGACAACTTCCTGCGCCTGTACTCGGCCGACTTCGTCTCGCAGGGCGCGTTCGCCTCGCTCGCCAACTTCTCCGCCGCGACGCACCTCGCCGCCCCGGCGTCGCACTACGCCGACGAGTACTTGACGCACTCGGGCGTCGGCGAGCTCTTCACCGACGAGCTCATCTCGGCGGCGACGCAGGTCAACTACGGCTCGCCCGTCACCCAGATCCACGGCGTCGGCGCGCTCGTCTCGCTCGCCGCGACGGGCGCGACGTCGGTCCATGGCGGCAACCGGCGCATCTTCGAGGAGTTTGTCGGCAGGAGCGGTGCGCGGCTGCGCCTCGGCGAGACCGCTCGGGTCCAGTCGATCCTCAAGCTCGACGCGGCCAAGGGCAAGCGGGCGCAGTGGGTCGTCAAGACGGCGTCGGGCGTCGGGGGCGGGACCTATGATGTGCGTCCACCTCTCTCCTGCATCACCAGAGCGTCGCTGACCCCTCGAACCTATGCGCGCAGGCTGTCATCCTCGCCGCGCCGTTCCACCAGACGGGCATCGAGCTCGTCAACTCGCTCGCGGCGTCGTCGATCCCCAAGCAGGCTTACGTCAAGCTCTTTGTCACCTTTGTCATCACCAAGTGCGTCTATCGCTTGCTATGTCGGGCTGTGCGCCCACCGCCGAGCGAGCTCTTCAGGTCGCTGACTTCTCTCCTCCGCCGCTCGCAGCGCCTCGACCCCTCAGCCTTCGTACTTCGACCTGCCGCCCAACACGCACATGCCCAACGAGATCTTCGGCACCTTCACGACCTCGACTCGCTCGAAGCCGACGTTCAACTCGATGAACTACCTCAAGCCGCTCCCGGCGGCGCTCGGCAGCAGGTTCGGCGAGGGCACGTTCCACGTCGTCAAGATGTTCTCGAGCCGCTCGCTCGAGCCCGAGGTGCTCGACGCGCTGTACGGCGCTGGCAACGTCGCCAAGGTCGTCGAGAAGGTCTGGAACGCCTACCCGCAGCTGCGCCCGGTCAAGTCGCAGGCCGACTTTGCGCCTGTCCGGCCCGACGAGGGCCTGTACTACGTCAACGGCTTCGAGCGCCTCATCTCGACGATGGAGACTGAGGTGCGTTCCATCTCGACCTGCTTCAGCTGTCCTGCCGCCGCTCGAGCCTCTGCTGACGTCGTCCTCCCTCTCACGCCCGCTCGCAGACCGTCTCGTCGTTCAACGTCGTCTCGCTCCTCCTCAACGACTTCTTCGACTACACGCCGCCGACGAGCTGGGCCGAGTGGGACGACGGCGACGCAGCGTCGTAGCTCTCTCGAGGCGTCTTCTCTCCCTCCTTCTCGACCTGCAGTGCCATTGTACCTTTTCCTCCGGCGCCTCGAGCTTCTCGTCCAGCACAGCCTGTCGCTAGTGCACTGCTGATCAAGCGCGCGCAGGGCCCGAGCGTCGATGTCGTCCTCGTCCTCGCTACCGACAGCGCCCGGACCGCCTTCTTCCGCCCTCGGGACCTCGCTCATCGCGCAGCTCGCTCGCAGCGTCAATGCAAGACCGCCTCTCGCGCTCGACTTGCTCGCAGGAGCGAGGTGCAGCGCGCCGCTTCGTCCTTTGTCTCATCGTCGTCGTCGCCGGCCGGATCGAGCGACGATGTGGGGTCGAGCCGGTGCGCTTCCCTTTCTTCTCGCCTTCACCTCGCCAAGTCCGACACAGCTCCTCACTGCTGCACCTCGGTTGCAGAGTCGATCGATCGCCCCTCTCGGACACCGCTCGCACGCCCGCCCTTCACCCCGACCCGTCACGCCCTTTGTTGTCGTCGTCGGCATCGTCTCGGACTCCCATCTCGCCCCGAAGCGTCAATCGACGCCGCACAGAAGCAGGCCGCACCCGACAATGCACCCGAACAGCTTTCTCGCCCGAGCGCACGCTCACCCGGTCGCCTTCGCCTCGTCGTCGTCGTCGCCGTCCAACCTCGCCTTCCTCTTGCCGCCCGGCGAGATGCCTCCTCCCTACGACGACTGCGCCTCGCCCTCGCCCAGGACCTCACCTAAAGTATCCGCCGCGACCCAACCCGCCGCCCAGTCGCCCATGGCCCTCCCCCTCCCCCTCTCGACCCGACGAGGCGCCCCCTCGCCGCCCAACCCGCTCGTCACGCCGCCGCCGTACTGCGCCTCGCCGCCGCTCGTGCCCGTCGAGTCGCGCTCGCCCGACCTCGCCGTCGACGAACTCAAGCACGCACCGGGCCGACCAGGACGAGCCGGCGAGGTGGGCGACGACGACGAGGGCGAGGGCGAGGAGAAGTACCTCGCACTCGCGACGCCGGCGCAGCGGAGCTACTTCGTGACGCTGTCGGACCTGTTCGAGGGCGCGGCGGTGCAGAGCAAGGAGAGGACGTCGGCCGACGGCGGCGAGGAGAAGGAGGCGTTGAGCAAGGCGGGCTGGCTGCGAGGGCGCCAAGAGGAACAGGGTGCGTCGATCTCTCTTTCTCTCGCCCACTCGACGAGCTTTGGACGCTAACGAAGCTTATCGTCGTGCAGAGCGGGATCGAGGCTGCGGCTACAGCTGCTGCACCGTCTCCTGACCCGCTTCCCTTTGTTCCTCCTCGCGCTCTCTCTGTGTAGCTCTCGTTCGACGGTCGACGACGTGTTGTCATTGTACAAGCAACAAGGTACTACGAGTGTGTGGAGAGCGGAGAGCGAGAGCTCGGCTCAGAGAGCTGCGGGAGGAGGAGAGGGAGGGAGGGGCAAGTCGCCCGGCGAGGCGGCTGTGTCTTGCACGAGCAGCTCGGCGAGCATCCCTGCACGTGCGGCTCGAGTCAGTGCGCGTCGAGAGACCAAGAGGAAGAGAAGGGACGCACCGAGAGCGACGAGCGCCGTCCCCTCGAACGCTCGGTCCGCGTCGGCCCACAGCGCCCTCCTCGTCCCCGCGCCTTTGCGCCGAATCCTCGTCGCCTTGACGGCCTTGAGCTCGGCGTCGGTGCCCCACCGAGCGAGGCGCGCCTCCTGCGCGAGCGCGTGCTGCTCGAGGGCGTCAAAGTGGGCTTGCGCGGCGGGCGGAAGGCGAGAGGGCGAGGAGGAGGAGGCGGGAGGGACGAGGTTGTGCGTCGAGGTGAGGAGGTGCGAGGCGTGCGAGTGGAGGGACGTGAGGAGGTCCTGCGAGCGTGCGAGACAGGTCAGTGAGGCGTTGCGAGGAATCGGCGAGCGGCGTGCGACGGACGTGCGAGGGAAAGCCTGCGGAGGAAGAGGTCAGGCTCGGGCGTCGGCGCGAGAGGGACGAGAGCGCGGCACGCACTGGGAGGAAGGTCGACGTCGTCGAGCTGCACGTCGGGCTTGACGAGCTGCCCCTTGATGCGCCTCGAGCGGAGCGCGGCCGTCTTGCGCGAAGCTGCGGATCGCTCAGCGCTGGTTGCGCCCGCCGTCGTGCCGGCGTCGTCGTCCGTGTCGGCATCGGGCGCGGCCCTCCTGCGGGTGCGCTTCTTGTGGACGAAGCCCTGCTCGGCGAGGACGAGGTCGTCGTCGTCGTCGTCGTCGTCGTCGTTGTCGGCGTCGCTCGAGCGGGCGGCGCGGGAGCGCTTCCTCGAGTCGAGGGCCTTGCGCTGCTTGACGGCGAGGGCGTGCGATTGAGAGAGGACGACGTCGTGGAGGAAGGTCGAGGCTGTGCCGCGCTGGACGGTGCTGGCGAGGGTGCGCACGGCAGCTCGCTCGTGGGCGAGGGGAGCCGGCTGGGCGAGGTCGACTGGGGGTGGGGCGGGCGGGTGGATGTGTGCGTAGAGCGAGGGGACGTCTGGCAAGGGCTGCACAGGCGGCATCGTGCCCTGCAGCTCTGCGGATGAGGGGAGGAGGAGGACGAGAGGGCGGTGCAGCTAGCTCGAGGCTCGCCCTCGTCTCCCTCCTCGACCTCGCCCTCTGCTTGCTCAGGAGCTCGACAGGATGGCTCCCCTCACCGATACGGCACCACCGACCGCCGCGAGCGCGGCCTCGTCCAACCTCACGCCCACCCTCTTCCGCCGCCTCTTCCCGCGACCTTACCTCGAGCGCTTCCTCGACCAGGGCATCAGGCCAGACGGCCGCACCCTCGACACGAAACCCAGGTCCGCAAACTGCTGGAGGGACCCGAGCGCAAACACCGGTGAGCCCTCGTCCTCTCCCTCCCTCGCCTCCTCGACTTCATCAGCTCGACCGTGGAGAGGGGTGCGCACGACTCGAGCGGCGCAGCGCGACAGCTACAAGCTCTCTTCAGCCCTGTAGCACTGCGCCTGTCACCACACAAGCCCCCACGAGCGCTACCGAGTGTGCCCGCTCACGTCGCCTCCTCGCGCTCGCAGGCTCCGTCTCGACTGCACCTTCCTCGGCTCTCGTGCGCCTCGGCAAGACGTCGGTCGTCTGCGGTATCACTCTCGAGATCGCTGCGCCCGACCTGACCCGGCCAAACGAGGGCTTCATCGGTGCGTCCCCTCCCCTGGCTCCCTCCTCACCTCGAGCAGCGCACTGACTCCTGTTCGCGCGCAGTGCCCAACGTCGACTTGAGCCCGCTCTGCTCGCCTCGGTTCCACCCTGGCCCGCCGTCCGACGAGGCGCAGGTCCTCTCGGCGCGCTTGCGCGACATCATCCTCTCGTGCGTCCCCGCGCTTCCTCCCCTCCCTTTGCCTCGAGCCACAACGACCTGACGCCCTCTCCTGTCCCGCCCGAACAGCTCCAACATACTTCCCTTGTCCTCCCTCGTCATCGAGCCGGGCAAGGCCGCCTGGGTCGTCTACGTCGACGTCGTGTGCCTCAACTTTGACGGCGGCGTCCTCGATGCCGCCGTGCTCGCAGCAGTCGGCGCTCTCCGCAGCTGTGCGTCCCTTTGTCCTCCTCCTCTGCTCATCGCCTGTAACATCGCTGATGAAGGACGTCTCTTGCAGTGAGGTTCCCGCAAGCTGCGCTCGACCCGGACACGAACGAGGTCGTGTGCGAGCGGGTCTCGGAGGCGCATCCGGGGCAGCGGATAGCGCCTGCGAGCGAGCCCTTCTGCATCTCGTTCGGCGTCTTCCACGGGTGCGTCTCTCCCCTCTCGTGCACCCCCTCGCCGAGCTCTGCCTGACCCACTCTGCCGTCCCGCCCGCAGGCACCTCCTCCCCGACCCGACCCTGTTCGAGGCCGAGCTGTGCTCGACCCAGCTCACGGTCGTCATCGGCGCCGCACCCGAGGGCTCGCTCGCCAAGGCGCCGCTGCTGCACGTGTACCAGGCCGGCGCGCCGCTCGACAAGGCGCGTGAGATGGCGAGCGAGTGCGTGAGGCTCGCGAGGGAGAGGGCGACCGAGCTGCGGCGGGTCGTCAACGTGTAGAGACGGACGTGCATTCGAGCGTTGTTGTACTGCTCTCGCTGCTCATAACAAGGAAGCGCCGCGAGAGCTTCCCCCACTTGCGCCGCGCTCCTCTCCCTCTCTCGCTCCGCCATCTCACGGCTCGACCGCCAGGCATGGCTCGCCTGCTCGACCTGCCGCCCGAGCTTGTGTCGCACATCTTCGCACTCGCCTACACACCCTCAGCACCGCGCACCGCTCTCGCGCTCGCCCTCATCTGCCGGTCCCTCCACCCGCTCGCGCTCCCCCTCCTCTTCTCGCACCTCGTCCTCGCCTCGTCGCGCTCGATCGCCGCCCTCCTCGAATCGCCCGACTGGGCCACCTGCGCGCGCCATGTGCGCAGCATCGCGTTCGTGCCGCGCGACACGGACGGTGGAGCTCGAGGCGGGGTGGGGAGGGGGATCGGCACGAGCGAGACGGTCGATGGCAGGGACGTGGCGAGGGTGCTCGAGCGACTGAAGGAGCTGTGGGGGGAGCGCGACCGGGACGGGGACTTGGCGGCGCGAGGAGGTTGGCTCGAGGTGCTCGACGTCGCGAGCGTGGATGGGCTCAGGGTCGAGGAGCTTCAGGGCGAGTGGCTGTCCAGTTCGTCCGGTCCAGCGTATCGCTCACGAGCATCCAGACCGACACGCTGACGTGCCCCACCGAGCAGGCTTGCACGACCTCACCCTCGGACCCAGCATCGTCCTCCCGACCAACCGCCTCCTCGCCCCTCTCCACTTCTCGTTCCACCTGCGGTCCCTCACGCTCCACAACAACCACTGGCAGTCGCTCCGGCCCGACCTCCTCGCCGCCGTCCTCGAGACGGCCCTGCCCGAGCGCGACGGCACGGGCGGGCTGCAGCACCTCGACCTGCGCGCGACGTACGACGTCGCCGGCTTTGCGCCGTTCCTCGAGCGGCTCTCGAGGTCGGCGCACGGTACGTCTACGGCGAGCGACGGCGACGGCGGCGCAGCGCGCGGCTCGTCCGTCCTGCAGACGGTCGAGTCGCTCATCCTCCCCGTCTTCGAGACGGACGCGCACCTCGAGTTCAGCCTCGCGGCCCTCTCGCTGTGCTGCTCGCCGCCGTCATCCTCGCCCTTCGCGCCGCCGTCCTGGGCCGACCCGCCGCCGCCGACCGAGGCGCACGGCCGACAACGCCTGCGGTACGTCGAGCTGCCGCCGCTCTCGTCGCCGTCGTCGGCGCACTACGACGCTCTGTGGGCCGTCATGGCGCTCCTCCTGCGCGGCACGAGCGGCAGCGGCGGCGAGGGCGAGTACTCGGACTGCGGCGAGGCGGGCCGTGCGCCGGACGGGCTGCGCGAGGTCGGCCTGCGCGGGTGGGCCGCGTCGCAGGTCGCCGAGACGGTGCACGCCGTGCTCGCCGCTGCCGGGATCGACCTGGCGCGCGAGGGCGACGGCGGCGTTGGAGCGCGCGGGCTCACGCTGCGGTTCGTCGGCATTCTCGAGGAGAGTCGGTTCAGGGCGGGCGAGCTGCGCGAGGTGGTCGAGCTGCTAGAGGGGCAGGGCTTCGAGATTGAGTGGGGCGCGTACGAGGCTGATCTAGAGCTGTAGCGCATGTCGTCGAGCGCGAGCAATTGTCCGAGACCTCGAGCGCAAAAGGCGCACGTGCAGCAAAGTCGAGTGAGGACGAGAGCGGCGCGGCCTGTGAACTTCTCGCTCCCCTCGTTCCAGCTCTCGCCCGCGCATGGCAGCTCCACTCGCCGGTGCAGCGCTCAACGTGCCCACTGCGACGCGCGTCACGCGCTCTGCGTCCACCCTGCGCAAGCAGGTCGAGCCCTCGACCCCCGCGTCCGCCTCCGACCACGACCGCGACCACCTCGACGACGACGACGCCATGGACGACGAGATCGTCCTCGCACCGCTCCCTACACGCACCGCCGCGACCACCGACCCGGCCCTGTCGTCCCAGACGCGCCTCCAGCTCGCGCGACCTGGCTCGTCGGCGCTCGACGACCGCGTCTCGGACGCGACGGGCGGCCTGGACGGGCTCGAGGGCGCAGCAGGACGGCAGGACGGTGCCCTCAGCGACGAGCACGACGAGGACATGCGGCTGCAGGACGAGGACGACGAGCTCGAGGTCGACGACGAGCAGGACGACGAGGACGAGGTCGCGAGCTCGTCCGAGCACGAGCAGGACTCGCGGTCCGAGGGCGAGATCCAGGCCATCGGGCACGAGATGGACGGCGTCGAGCGCTCCGTGCCAGGATTGCTCGGCAAGTACCACCTCGTCGACCGGCTCGGAGAAGGTGCGTCTCCTTCTCTCTTCTCCCTTCGCCGCTCGCTTGCGTCTCTCCTGCTCACAGCCTCCCACTGCACGCAGGCACGTTCTCGTCGGTCTACAAGGCGGTCGACCTGCACCACGAGTCGTTCGACAACTCGTCGTGGCAGCCGCAGGCCCAGGCGAGGAGGGGCAAGGTCTACGTGGCCGTCAAGCGCATCTACGTCACGAGCTCGCCCAGCCGCATCCACAACGAGCTCGAGATCCTTCACGACCTGCGGTGCGTCCCGCTCCCCCTCTCGCTTGCACGCCCGCCTTCGAGCACGAGCTGACCCTCTTCCGCTTTCTCGACCTCGCAGCGGCGCTCGCAACGTCGCCTACCTCGTCGACGCCATCCGCCACGAGGACCAAGTCGTCGCCGTCATGCCCTTCAACCGCCACCAAGACTTCCGGGTGCGTCGCCGCTCAGCTCATCGCCCGCACGGGCATCGCTGATCCTCGTCTTCCCGCCGAGCAGACCTACTACCGCACCGCGACCCTCCCCCTCCTCCGCTCCTACTTCTCGTGCCTCTTCCGAGCCCTCGCCGCGACGCACAACCTCCAGATCATCCACCGCGACGTCAAGCCCGCCAACTTCCTGTTCGACATCACGACCGGCCAGGGCGTCCTTTGCGACTACGGCCTCGCGCAGAAGATCGGCGGCGACGAGTGGTTCGAGTGGAAGTCGGACTGCCTGCACTCGCTCCCCGGGCCGAGCTGGGGCGGCGTCGCCGACCGCAAGCGCGTCCAGAACAAGCTCGAGCGCCTCACGCCCGGCACGTGCCCGGGCCTGTGCGCCGGGCTGCACGGCGCGCGCCTCGCCAAGCCGCTCAGCCTGTACGACCAGGCGCTCGCGATGGAGCGCGAGTGGAAGGCGTGGGAGGACAAGCTCGACGCGCGGCAGGCGCGCGGCGTCGACGTGACGGACGACGAGTGGGACGCGCACGACGCGTACCGGCCCTGGATCATGCCCGTCGACTGGCGCGACGACATCAAGAAGCGCATCGACGAGCGCAGGTCGTTCTACAAGAGCTGGCGGCCGGCGCTCCAGGTCATGCAGCTCAAGGGCAAGCAGCGGCCCGGGTACCTCAAGGAGGACCGCAGGCCGAGCGTGCGCGCCAACCGTGCCGGGACGAGGGGCTTCCGCGCGCCCGAGGTGCTCCTCAAGTGCCCGGATCAGACCGTCGGTGCGTCCTCGTCCTCGTCGTCGTCGTCCCCTTCCCGAGGTCCGAGCGCGAGATCCTGACCTTCCTCACCCTCTCTCTCTCTCTCTCTCCCCCGCAGCGCTCGACATCTGGTCGGCCGGCATCATCCTCCTGTGCTTCCTCACGCGCCGCTTCCCCTTCTTCAACTCGAACGACGACACCGAGGCGCTCGCCGAGATCACGGCCATCTTCGGCCGCCGCAAGATGGAGCGCTGCGCCGCCCTGCACAGTGCGTTCACCTCCTCGCAGCATCCTCTCCCTCTCTCTCACTAGTCGACTGACGCCTGCGCTCGCTCGCAGACCGCACGTTCGAGACCAACATCCGCGAGTACGACGCGACGGCGCACGCTAACCTGCACTCGCTCGTGCGCGAGCTCAACCCGCCCATTATCGTCGAGAACTCGCCCGACCCGTACGGCCCGATCCCGGCGTCGGACGAGAGCGTCGCAGAGTGGTACCAAGGGAGCGAGGTGTTCCAGGTCGTCGACCTCATGAAGCGCTGCCTTGAGTGCGTCCGGCTTCCTCCCTCTCTCCCCCTCTCGCCTGCCTGCGCCTGCTCCTCGCAGACATCGTCCTGACGAGACACCTCACTGCGCGCAGGCTCGACTGCACCAAGCGCTGGACGGCGCAGGAGTGCCTCGAGCACCCCTTCTTCCGCGGCACGTACGACCTCGGCCTCGGGCGCACCGTCTTCCGCGAGAGCGGGTACGAGGAGAACATGACGTCGCCATGAGGTGCACGTCGTGTAGTTCTCAGATCTCTCTCGTCCTCGCAGTCGTCCCCCTCGTCCTCTCGTCATAGCCTTCCCTCCCTCGCTCGCACTCTTTCTCTCTCTCGCCCTATTCCACCCCTGTTGCTGCTTGTATCACGACGAACCTCGCATGCCCGTTACACGTTGCACGCCGAGCTAAGAGAGACAACAAGGAGAGGCTCGAACCTCGAACGCACGGACCCCTTGCTCGCTCGGCGAGCCCTACACCTTCTCGAGCGACGACTGGGTCGCCGTCCCCTCGCCGGCGAGCCTACACCCTCGCCGTCCTCGTCGCTCGACCTCGAGCTCGACCTCGAGCCCGTCGTCGTAGCTGACTTCCTCCTCGCGCTCGACCTTGACGGCAAGGTGCACCGGCGCCGCCGCTCCTCCTCCACCGCTGCGCGCCGCAGATCGAGGGGCGCGCGCTCCGACGGCGCCCGAGATGATCGAGAAGGGGAGCGTGAGTGCGTCGTTGGGCATGCCGGCGCCTGCGCCGCCGCCGGTCGAGAGCATGCTGCCGCCGAGCTGGGTCTGGACGTGTCGCCGCGACGAGAGGGTCGTGTAGAGCGAAATGGCGTGCAAGGCTGGCAAGGGGACTGCGAGCAGGTTGAAGTGCGTCAGTCATAGCTCGAGCGCGCTGCGGAAAGAGCGAGAGAGAGGAGGACGCACGCCAGAAGGCGAAAGCGGCTGTCGAGGTGAGCACGTTGCTGCTCTTCTCGAACGCCGTCGCGACCGCCGCGCCGGCGATGCTGACGACCGACGTGTAGGCGGCCGTCTGCAGCGCGACGATGATGAGGCGCCACAGGACGCCGTCGGTGCGGGCGTTGAAGCCGGCGATGCGGCGGTGCAGCGTGTGGGCGAGCGCGAGCGAGATGAGGAGGTCGGCTGCGGCCGACGACCAGAGCCAGATACTGCAAGGGTCGAGGGGAGCAATGCGTCAGCAGATGTGCGTCGCTGAGGAGATGAGAGCGAGGAGGAGAGAGAGAGGAGGAGGAGAGGAGGAAGGGGACGCACGCCTCGGCGGTGAAGTACTGCAAGGGCGCGAGCTTTCCTTGCGTGATGAGGAAGCCCATGGCGGAAAAGAGCGCCGCGCCGGTAAGGGCGAGGAGGATGGCGGCCGTCGTGACGACGTAGAAGGCGATGCGCACGGTCCTCGAGGGGAACAGGGCCGCCGCCCGGACCATCAAGAACGCCTGGCAGACGGCGCCGGTCAGGCCGCCGAGGATTGGGAGCACGTTGCTCTGCGGCGGGCCGGCGAAGAGCGACTCGGTGTCGCGATCTTGAGAAACTGCGAGCGAGGAGGAGAAGGTCAGCGTCGAGAGCTCGAAAGCGAGGGGAAGGAAGGGACGCGAGGGCGAGGGGTAGAGGACGATGACGACGACGAGGAGAAGAAGGAGGAGAGTAGAAGGAGAAGAGGAAGGAAGGAGGGAGAGGAGGAAGAAGGACGAGGAGGAAACGCACCGCCCGTGTCGACCAGCTCCTCGCACGCCATGCACACGCAGCACACGACGAGCGCGCATACGACCCAGCTGACGGCCTTGACCTTGCGCGCGTGCTGCCCCAACTCGCGCCGCGAGCTGAGGAACAAGCCGAGGTACAGCCCCGAAAGGAGGAGCTGCGCGACGAGGCCCGTGAGGTACGGCGCGAGGACGGCCGTCGCGATGTCTTGCCGCGCCAGCTGGCCGGGAACGTCGTAGTCGTCCATGTTGAGCGCCGCTTGGCGAGGACCAGGTCGAGGTCGGCGTCGGGCGAGGTGGAGTTCCGCAGACGAGGAGGACGGGCGGCGGCGCTCGAGCGGCGGGCGGAGGCTGAGCTAGACTGTGCGCGTAGAGCAGGACCTGCTGCTTGCAAGCTCAGGCAGCCGCGTAGCGCTGGACCGTCGGTGCGAGAGAGCGAGCGAGGAGGAGCAGGGAGGGCGGGCGAAGCGGTCGCCCGACGGCGAGCAGCGCGTCTCGAGAGCGTGGCGCACGCTGCGAGCTGCAGGCACAGCGGCGTGCGGCGCAACCCTTGCAATCATGGCGAGGAGGCACAAGATGAGGGGAGAGCGGTGGTCGAGAGCGGCGATCTCGGCCGCTCGAGGCAAGCCACGAGCCAAAGTCGGCCGGAGGCGGGGTCGAGCAAGCTGCGCAAGGTTCTGCGGCGAGGAGGCCGCCCTCGTCACTCGAGTCCAGGTTGTGCAATGTCTGCGCCTCGCCTGCCCGGCTTGGGAGACGAGCGCGACGGGCAGGCGGGCGAGCGGGCCGAGCGGGCGAGTTCCTCGCCCTCGCTCGAGAGGGTCAATGCGCTCACGAGTTGCTGCAGGCAGGTCCGACGGCGGACGCAAAGATAGCTGCAGCGAAGACGGCCTGAATCACCGGCTCTACAGCTTGACATCGACGAGGCTCGCGTCGCCCTCACCCTCGCCCTCGCCCTCAAGCTGGCCCTCGTCGACATCGCTCTCGGCCTCCTCCGCCTCGTCGAGCTGCGGCTCGCGCTCGCCCTCGCCCTCACCCTCGCCGGTACCAACAGGGATCGGCACCTCCTCGGCCCGCTCGGCCGCCGCGTCCCCCTCGGGCACGACCTCGCCCTTCTCCACCTCGCGCTCGAGTTCCTCGGCCGGCGCGTCGATGACCACCTCGGGTACGCTCGGCGCCTCCTGCTGCGCCGAATCGCGCTCGTCGTCCTCGTCGGCGGCGGCGGGCGGCGCCTGCGCGAGCGGGACCTCGTCGTCCGCCGAAGCTGCCGCCGGTGGTGCGGGCGCGCTCGCCTCGTCCTCGTCGCTCTTGAAGCCCTTGATGCTCGCGTCCGTCTCGGCGGCAGCGAGCTCGGGCGAGTCGACGACGACGGCCGGCGGTGGAGGTGCCGAAGCCGAGGCCGAGGCCGAGGCCTGAGCGGCCTCGGGCGCGCGCTCGACCTCGTTGCGGACGACCGAGTCGTCCGGTGGCGCCTCAACGTCCTCCTGCAGCTCGATCACGTCGCGCTGCTGCTGTTGCTGCTGCTGCTGCTGCGGCTGCTCCTGCTCGGGCTCGCGCTCCTCCTGCACGGGCTGCGGCCGACTCGAGCTCGCCGCCGCACCCGCGCCGGCGACGGGCCTCGCGCGCGGCTCGCCCTGCGCCGTGACGAGCTGGGCCGACGAGAGCGACGCGGCGCGGTTCGTCTGGCCGAGGTAGTACGGCGCGATCGGGACGAGCTTGTGTGCGCGCGCGCAGGCGAGGAGCCACTCGGGCGTGACGATGGGCTGCGGGCGGGGCGAGGAGGTAGGGTCAGTCTCGGGCTCTCGAGGGAGGGAAGAGAAAAGGAGAGAGAGGGACGCACGATCGAGAGCTGGACGGCCTTCTGGTACTCGACCGAGGGACCCGAGTCGGGCGCCGAGGGCGAAGCGGGCGAGGTCGCGACGTAGTGCGTCGTGTCGATCTGCGTACACGTGCAGGCCGAGTCAGTGAATGAGCGAGAGGCAAAGAAGGAGGAGGGAGGGAGGCGCACCTGGATCTTGGTGTCGCTCTTTGCGCCGAGGTCGCCGATGACGCGCTTTGCCTCGCGGGCGAGGTCGTCTGGCTCGACGAGGCCGAAGCAGGCGCTGATGCCGGTCGTGTTGTCGATCGTGTGGGTGCGCGTCTTTACGGTCGGACTCGCGAGGGTGCCGGCCGACGTCTTGAGGACGAGGTGGAACTGGTAGTCGGTGTCGAGCGAGAGGCCCGAGAGCTTTGTCGACGTGTTGGAGAGCGGGTTGGGGATGGTCGTGAGGCGCTGGCCGTTGCGGTAGATCGAGAGGTTCAACAGGGACGCGCTCGCGAGGTCGAGCTTGTCCCACTCGAGGGTGACGCTCGTCTGGGTCGTGTTGCGGACGCGCAGCTGCGGGGGCTGGGGCTCGCGCGAGCCAAAGAGGTCGGCGATGTCGCGCTGGAGGTCCCAGAACTCGCGGGCCTGGTGCTTCTCGGCGTTGGTGTTGCGGGTGCAGGCGATGTTGACGATGCTGCCGGGCCCGACGCCGGCGGGGAGGAGGAGCGAGGGGAACTCGATGAGGTGGACCGACTGCGGGAAGTGTGAGCGTGAGCTTGCGAGGTGCGGCAGAGGCAAGAGGGGGCGAGAGGGGACGCACGTCGGAGATGAGGACGGCGATGCCGGCTGCGAGCGGAGGAGAGAGGGAGAGGAGTGAGCGGGGGTGGGTGGGCGGGAGAGGGAGAGAGTGGACGGACCGTCGATCTTGCCGATGACGAAGCGCTGAGTTGCCTCTGGGTTGTCGTAAGGCTGCAGGGTGGAGGGGCGAGGGTGAGCG
>Ga0308170_10001740_pt1 | contig 19888 bp, 25 predicted proteins | sample PhyBR2_2_FD_202136 | JGI IMG/M metagenome (GOLD analysis project Ga0308170, IMG submission 202136) | Phyllosphere microbial communities from UC Gill Tract Community Farm, Albany, California, United States - DLSLSB.R2 | ecosystem: Host-associated > Plants > Phyllosphere > Unclassified | place...
GGAGCTCGGGCGTGTTGTACGAGTGGGCGGTGGTGAGGGCGATGACCTTGCCGTCGGGGTCGCCGCGGGAGCCCTTGCGGCGCGGGCTGGACGTGGCCGGGTGCAGGCCGACGGGGAGGAGCGGGGCGTCGAGAGGCGAGCGCGGGATGGGCGGCGGGGGGCGGTCGCCGCGGTTGGATTTCTTGGCCTTGTGGCGCTGAGGCCTCTGGAGGGCGGAGGGCGGGGTGGCGGCTGACCCTGGCTGGAGGAGGGGCGGTGCGGTGGTCGACGAGGCGGCGGCGGGTGATGAGGACGAGGACGAGGGAGGGAGGGACGAGTAGGCGCGGGCGGCGGGGCGCAGGGTGCGGGTGGCGATGCGGACAGTGCTCCACATGGCTGCAATGGCACTCGATCACGCGCTCGAGGTCGACAGAGCGGGAGAAGGGAGCGAGTCGTCCAAGGCGAGCGAGCTCTTACTCGTCGGCACCGGCCTCTCTCGCCCGCTCTCGCCTCCCGGGCTCCGAGGAGCAGCGAGAAAGATGCCCAAGCACATCGACAACAAGCACGCAGCCCCGCGCAAGCCCTACACCAAGCCCGCCCGCGACGGCCCTCCCTCTTCCTCATCGCATCCTGGCCGTCCTCCTCGACCGTTCGACCGCGACTCGACCAACGATGAGCCGAGAGCTCGCCGCGCTGGTCTTCCCGACAGGGCCAAGCCCCCGCCAAAGGCCAAGCCGCAGCCCGCACAGCTCGATCTCTCCGGCCAGCACCTCGCCTCTCCTCCCGCACCCGCCGACCTCGCCAGCGTCGCCAAGCTCAACCTCAGCAACTGCTCCCTGTCGAGCATCGCCTTCGCCAAGCATGCCGCTGCGTCCCTCACCTGGCTCAACGTGTCGGGCAACGCCCTCGCCGACCCCGCCGCGTGGGCCGGCGTCGACCAGCTCCAGACTCTCTTCGGTGCGTCCGTCCCCTCGAACTTGTTGCGGCCTTGAAGCGTGACATTGACTCTCGCCCTGTCACAGTCCTCAACGCGAGCCACTGCGGCCTGACCGAGGTCCCCGCCTGCGTCTCGTCGCTCTCCAAGCTCAAGGCACTCGTCCTCTCGCACAACTCGCTCACGGCGCTCAAGCACGTCGCCAACCTCGCCGACCTCAACACGATCGGTGCGTCCACTTCATCCGCTGTGCCGGCCTGTCTCCCGCTGACGAGCCAGATCTACCGCCCGCAGTCGTCTCGAACAACGCCCTCACCGCCCTCCCCTCGTCGCTCGCGACGCTCCCCTCGCTTAAGAAGATCTCGGCAGCGCACAACCGCCTCACGTCGACCTCGCTCCCCGACCTGTCGTCCCTCGCCCACCTGCACGAGCTCCGCCTCAACGACAACCCGACCCTGACGTCGCTCCCGCCCCACTTTGGCTCGTGGGGCAAGGCCGACGGCGCAAAGGGCCTCGAGATCCTCGACCTCGGCAACTGCGGCTTCGAGAGCTGGTTCGGCCTGCGCGAGCTCGCCAAGCAGGACGCCGTCGTCAACCTCGGGCTCAAGGGCAACAAGGTGGCCGAGGACGCCGTGCGCGACGCCGGCTTCGACGACTTCAAGGCCAAGGTGCGTCTGCTTCACCCCTGTCCTAGATGCTCCGAGGAGCTGCGCTGACGCTCCCACCTCGCCCTCCTTCGTCCTCCCTCGCGCACAGCTCACGATCCTCCTCCCCTCGCTGCGCATCCTCGACACGCACCGCTTCGACGCCAAGCACGCCGACCTCAAGACGCGCCGCGCGCTCCGCACCGAGGAGCAGCGCATCCTCGACGCCGGCCCGATGGCGCTCGCCGCCAACGCCAAGCGCGACGCGCCCGTCGCCGTCGACGACGTCGTGCGCGCGCGCGAGCGCGAGCGCGAGAACCGCCGCCGGCGCAAGAAGGGCATCCAGGAGGAGGTCGGCGAGGGCAAGAAGAAGCAGAAGCGCAGCCGCCCGGACGAGGACGGCGAGGGCGAGGGCGCCCGGCCCGACTCGGCGGCGGCGGCGGCGGCGGCATCGGCGGCATCGAGTTCGGCGGCGGCAGGCGCCGAGGGCACGGGCGACAAGGCGTCGGCGGCGGTCGACGAGGAGCGCAAGAAGCCCAAGAAGCGCAAGAGCCGCGCCGAGAAGCGGGCGGCCAAGGAGGGCGGCGGTGACGAGGGCCGTGCGAGCGTCGATGGCGCAGCAGAGGCGTCGCCCGCGCCTGTCGACGCCGCCGCATCGACACCAAGCGCAGCAGCAGCCGACTTGAGCGCGACGACGATGCCAACGACGCCCAAGGTCAAGAAGGACAAGCTCAAGAAGCAGAAGGGCGGCGTCCTCGCCGCGCTTCAGGGCGACCCCTCGTCCTCCTCGTCCACCGCCAAGCCCGCCGCCGCATCGACGCCCGCACCCACGCCCGCACCCGCACCCGCACCCGCGCCCAAGGAGGAGAAGCAGAAGACGTCCGTCGCCAAGATCATCGAGGTGCGCCGCCCAGGAGCGCCCGACGGCAAGGGCAGCAAGAAGCGCAAGGGCGCGGCGGCGGCGGCCGACGACGCGGCGGCGCAGGAGCGCAAGGTCGACGTCGGCGCGCTCCTCGGCCTCTCGAAGCCGGTCGAGGTCGGCGGTGCGGCGGAGGGCGAGCCCGACAAGGCGCAGCAGCCGGCGGCTCTCCTCGCTGGGCTCGGTGCGGCAGCGGGCTCGGGCCTCTTCGGCGGGGGAGGGTGGGACTAGATGGCTCGACAGGAGCGAGGAGTGCACTGCATGATGCGCTGTGTAGCTAGACGAGCCGAGGTGAGTCCGTCGTCGAGAGCGGGCTGCGGTCGAGTCTCTTACGAAAGCGCTCCTCGTCGTCCAGCGCGCGCATGTCGACCCGCAGCACTGGGCCGCAGTGACGCTGTGCGAGCTTCAAGCTACCTGTCTCAGCGAAAGCTGCACCGCCTCTCTCGCGCTCGCGCGCCCTTGACGCTATTTTGGTCGTCGCGTCGTCGCTGCTGCAGCTGGTTGCTCCTCCACCTCCCTGCTTCACACCGCCCTTCCACCACAGAGCACCGGCTCCCATCGCCAGCTGCAGGCCTCAGCTCTCCACTACACAAAGCACCAGCACGAGCGTCGCCCCACCGCCGCCTGCACCCTCCTCGTCGACCGCCGTCAGCGCACTCGTCGCCCTCGATCGAATCTCGCCCGCATCCAGCACCGCCCATGTCGACCCTCAAGGCGAGCACAAGCAAGGAGAAGGACGACCGCATGAACGGCCGGCGCTCGGCGTCGCCCGACCACGACGAGGACCTGTCGTCGTCGCCGTCGCGCAGCTCTGCGCACGAGGTCGCCGCCGCGAGCGAGAAGCGCCGCAACACGGGCCGCAGCACGGCGAGCAAGGGCGTCACGATGGCCAACGACCTCACGCCCGATGGAGCGGCCGGCAGCGCCTACCCGCCGTCCCGACCGTCGAGGCGGTCCAGGCAGGCGACGAGGGAGTCGAGCTTCACCGCTCCACCGCTCAGGGAACGTCTTGTGCGTCCCACTCTCTCTCCCTCTCTCTTGCTCTCTTCTCGTTCTTATGCGCGGCGAGCTGATGACGAGCCCTGCAGACCGAGCTCTTCGTGCCCGACCGCCCCGTCAAGAACGAGCCGACCTGGACGGCGTCGATGCGCGCCATCGTCTTCGCGAGCTGGCTCAACGTCCTCCTCGTCTTCATCCCCGTCGGCTGGGCGCTCCACTTCACCCACCAGAACGACACGAGTGCGTCCCCTCCTCTCTACGTCGCCGTCGGCGAGGCAGCAGCTGAAGTCGACCTTCTCTCCTCGCTCCGCAGTCGTCTTCGTCTTCACCTTCCTCGCCATCATCCCGCTCGCCAAACTGCTCGGATACGGCACCGAGGAGCTCGCTCTGCGCGTCGGCCAGACTCTGGGAGGCCGTGCGTGCTCGTCCTCCGCTTCGCCTCGAGAAGGTCCGCGAGCTGACTCGGGCCTCCTCCTGCAGTCATGAACGCCACGCTCGGTAACGCCGTCGAGCTCATCGTCTCTATCATCGCCCTTGTAAAGTGCGAGATCCAGGTCGTTCAGTCGTCGTTGCTCGGGTCCATCCTGTCCAACCTCCTCCTCGTGCTCGGCATGTGCGTCGCCCTCTTCGGTCGGCCTCTCTACATCGCACCACAAGCTGACGCTGCCGTCTTCTGCAGGTGCTTCTTCGCCGGCGGCATCAAGTTCCAGGAGCAGGGCTTCAAGGACACGGCCGCACAGCTCAACTCGTCGCTCCTCGTCATCTCCGTCATCGGTGCGTCCCCTTCCTGCACGTCCTGCAGTCCGTGCACGCCTGACGGGTTCTCTCTACATCTCGCGCAGCGATTCTCCTCCCCGCCGGCTACAACGCCGCCTTTGCCGACAACCAGACGGCCGAGATCGAGCAGGACCGCATCCTCAAGATGTCGCGCGGCATCGCCGTCATCCTCCTCGTCGTCTACCTCGCTTACCGTGCGTCGTACCTCGCCGTCACCTTGCGAATCGGCTTGAGCTGACCCTCGTCGACGTTCTTCGCGCGCGCAGTCTTCTTCCAGCTCTTCACGCACCAGCACCTCTACGCCGAGGGCCATGTCGACCACAACGACCCTAAGCTCCGTGACGGCCGCCCAGTCTGGGGCATGAAGGAGCACCGCGCGTTCAAGCAGGCCAAGAGCGTGCAGCGCCAGCGTCGCCTCGAGGAGGGACTCGCCGAGGACGAGGAGGAGGAGGAGGTCGAGGAGCCGACGCTCAACAAATGGGCCGCGCTCGTCTTGCTCGTCGTCGTCACCGTGCGTCCTCTTCCTCTCTCTTTCTTGCGGCCTCGCCTCGACTCGCTCGACTCGCTCGAGCCGTCCGAGCCGCTCGAGCCTCAGCTGACGCAGTCTACCTCGCTTTGCAGGTCCTCGTTGCCGTCACCGCCGAGTTCCTCGTCGGCAGCATCAACGGCCTCACTGAAGCGCACCCCGAGATCAGCGTCGAGTGGGTCGGGCTCATCCTTGTGCGTCGACTCGTTCCTCCTCTCGCCCTCCTCCCACAGCTCGAGCTCACCTCGGACCCCTCGTGCAGCTGCCGATCGTCGGCAATGCCGCAGAGCATGTCACTGCCGGTGCGTCCCGATCTCTCCGAGCGACGTCGTCGCTGCTGCTGACTCGTCGAGCGCGCTCGCAGTGTCCGTCTCGGTCCACGACAAGATCGACCTCTCGGTACGTCGTCCCGCTCGCTCTTCCTCGGCGACGAATCCCTGACCTCGCACCCTCTCGTCTCACCCAGATGGGCGTCGCTGTCGGCTCGAGCATCCAGATCGCGTACGTCGACTCGCTGCCGTCGTCTCGCGACCCGACCTGACCTGTCTCCCTCGCAGGCTCTTCGTCATCCCCTTCATGACGGTCCTCGGTTGGATCATGGACAAGCCTCTCTCGCTCCTCTTTGACCCTTTCGAGTCGATTGTGCGTCACCCTCTCCATCTCGTCCGCCGGATCGTCACGAGCGCGCGCCGACCGACCTCGCCCGCAGACTCTCTTCCTCAGCGTCCTCATCGTCAACTACACGATCCAGGACGGGCGCTCGAACTGGCGTGCGTCCTCTTTCCTCTTTCCTCGCTCACTCGCTCTTATGGTTTCGCTGCTGACGGTCCTCGTCGTCCCCGCCGCAGTTGAAGGCTTCCTCCTCATGATGGTCCGTCCCTCTCCCTTCCTCCTTCCTGGAGACGTCCCGCTGACTCGAGGGCATGCAGGTCTACATCATCGTCGCCGTCGCCTTCTGGTTCTACCCGGCGGGCGGCAACCAGGCTTTCACGTGCTGAAAAGGGCGTCGAGCCGCCTCGCCTGTCGCGCCCTCCTCTTCCCCCTCGCGGCGTCGTCCTCCCCTTCTCTTTGTCTTCACTACCCTAGCATGTACCATCTGAGCGTCCTGCAATTAATGTGCGCCGTCCCCTCCTGTCGCGCATCGAGAGTCGAGAGAGCTCGTGCAAGGTCAAGCTCGACGACGAGAGGGTCCGTGCGCTGAACCCCCGGACCATACCCGGCGGTGTGCGGCACTGCTTGGGCGGAGCGCTCCTCGAGCTCGGCTTGAGCGAGAGCGTCGGCACCCAAAGCACGAAGAAGGTCAGTCAGCCCGAGAGCGAATGCCCTGATTCTGGCCTTCTCAATTAGCTCGTCTAGGCTTAGGCGCGTCATATATACCAAACTGAGCCGCCGTGCTATGCACAGCCCGGTTAGCTCAGTCGGCAGAGCACCAGACTCTTAATCTGGTGGTCGTGGGTTCGAGCCCCACATTGGGCGATGCTTCTTTTCTTTTGTTTTCCGCGCTTACATGCTACGAGGCAGAGCGCGACCCACAAGAGCGCACTCTTTTGCGTCACGCTCGCTCAGTCTGTGCCCGCGCGGCGGGGCGTGGCGCGGACAGCGGCTCTCGCTCGGGTCCGCACGCTTGCCTCGCTGCGAACGGCTCTGCTGCTTTGCCAAAAAGTAGGGCGCGACTGCAGGGATGCATGGCAGCGTCCTGGCGCACGTAGCACCTGCAAATGGACGAGAAGCAAAAGAAAGGAGCACCGCCCAATGTGGGGCTCGAACCCACGACCACCAGATTAAGAGTCTGGTGCTCTGCCGACTGAGCTAACCGGGCTGTACATACTGGGGCCCGGCAACTGTGGCAGAACCTAAAGCAACAGCAAGCCGTCCGCAGAGAAGCTCGGGCCAGAGGGCACCGCCTCCCTCGCCGCGCGACCAGGGTTGGCCCACCACCCCATCGACGCGCTACCAGCTAGCCGAGGGATGGCGCACGCTACCGCAGACCAGCAGCTGCTGTACGCGCTGCGCTCGCCGACCACGCCGCTCGACGACAAGGTCCAGCGCGCCGAGTCCGCCCTCGACCTCGAGCCCGGCTCGACCTCGCTCCCGCCGCTCGTGCGCGACTGGGCACTCGACTACCTCGTCAGGGCGACCCGGTCCGACGCAGGCGAGGCGGCCCTCACGAGCGCGCCGCTGTGGTCGCTCCTCGCCCGCGCGACCGCCGCGACGCCATCCACCGCCGCCAGCACTCCGCCCCTGCCCATCTTCGTCGCCTTTGTCGCCCTCTACAGCGCACGAGCAGCCGACGCAGGCCTCCTGCGCAGCGCCGCGACCGTCTGGAGCAGACTCGCGGCGGTCGCCATGCGCAAGGCGACGGTCGACCAGGCGCTCGAGGGCTACGAGAAGCTCGTCGCGGCCAGCTTGCAGGTGTGCAGCAAGGAGCGAGCGACGGTCGAGGCGGCGGCGAGCGCAGAGGAGCAGGCGTTGTGGCAGGACCTCGGCGTCAACTGGCTCAAGCCGTTGCGCAGCATGGTGCTCGACGCAGGCAAGGGCGGCAAGAAGGTGCGCTCTATCTCTCCGCACCGTTCGAGCCGTCGTAGCAGTGCTGACGCCCGTTCCCACCTGCGCACAGATCCCGGCGCACACGCTCTCGCTCCTTCCCTCCCTCCTCCCTCTCCTCTCGGCGTTGCCGTTCTCCTCGCCGTTCCGCGCGTCCCTCCTCGAGACGATCCAGCTCGCCATCTTCAACGTCGAGAACCTCAAGCGCGGCCTCGCCCGCGACTCGTACGCCGCCGGCAGTGCCGAGCAGTCGACCGTCTCGACCGCCGACTCAGAGCTCCTCGCCGCCCTCTCCTCGGTCCCGCCCGCCGCCGTCGCCTCGTCGTACGCCGCCCTTCCCTCCTTCACCAACATCTACGCCTCTGCGCTCGCCGCGCACGCCGCCATCCTCTTCCCCCTCCCGGCCAAGGCCAACTTCCCGACGCCGAGCGCGCAGAAGAGCGCGCTCGAGGTCCTCGGTCTCGTCAAGCGTCGCGAGCTCGCCGGCAGGTGGACGAACCGCGTCGTCGCGTACCTCGAGTGGGCGCGGGCGGGCGAGGGGCTCGTCGGCTCCAGCGGTGCCGACGAGGGCGACAAAGCGTCGTCTCTCGCCGGCGTGCTTGAGGAGGTCGAGCGGGCGGACCTCTATCGTGCAGGGCAGGCCGAGGAGAGCTGGGCGGCTGCCCTCGTCGACGTCGTGAGCGGCACGATGACCCGCCTCGAGCAGTCGTCGGCGGACGCCGCAGCTCGCGATGCGCTCGTTGGCGTGTTGGGCATCGTGTCGCGCATCGACCACTCGGCGCTCGAGCCCTACATCCCTCGCGCGCTTGCGGTCCTCGCTCAGGCGCCGAGCCCGACCGCGACCGCCTCCGCCTCGTCGACCACCTCGACTTTCCTGTCCGACCTCGTCACCTTCCACTCCCGCTCCCTCACGATCCCGACCCTCCTCTCCCTCCTCTCAGACGCCTTCGCTTCGGCATCGACCGCCCGCTCGTCCACCCACGACATCGCCGTCAACAGCGTCCTCACCGCGCACGCCTTCACCGAGCAGCTCGAACGCGCCGTGAGGGACATGACGACGGGCTCGACGGCGAGCCGGGCGACGTGGGAGTGCCTCGTCGCGCCCATACGCGAGGCGCTCGCCCCCTCCGCCGCGAGCACGCCGATCGTCGAGGAGGTCGCCCCGAGCCCGGCCAAGAAGCGCAAGCTGTCGTCGGCCATCGCACCGACGGTCGACGTGCGCGCCGTCGCTTCACGCCTTCGGGTCGCAACGATCTACGTTCGCGGCGTCCCTGCGACGGCGCTCGCCGCGCTCGTCGACCCGCTCCAGCGCTTCGTCGAGGAGGTCGTCGACTCGCGCCTCAAGGACTTCATCATGTCGAGCTGCGTCGTCGGGTCGTCCACTCCCGAGTCGGACGCCGGTACGCCGGGCAAGAAGGACAAGAAGCGTCGTCGGGCGTCGGGCGTCGTCGCCGGCAAGAACGGTGAGCTTGACCCGGCGGCTCGCCTCGGCGTCGAGCTTCTCGAGCTGCGGTATGCTGCGGTCGAGCGCCTCAGCCGAGAAGGGCTCCTCGAGGGCGACCGGTGGTGGGACGTGACGTCGAGGCGGCGGGACGAGCTGCGCGAGGTAGTCGAGGCGGGCGCCGGCGAGTCGGCGGTCGAGGCAGTGCGTCCATCTTTCTCGTTACATCTACGCCGTGCTCCCAAGACTGACTCTCCGACGGTGCCTCCCTCTGCAGGTCCGCTCTCTGCTGCAGCACTTCGAGCTCAACACGCCGTCCGAGGTCTTGCGCATCGAGGCGCAGGCAGTCGTCGCCGCGCTCCTCGCGAGCATCGGCTCGGTTGCCAGCGACGAGACGTGGAGCGGCTTTGTGCGCGGCGTGAGTGCTCGCGAGGTGCCTGTCGCGCTGTGGGAGCTCGTCGTGAGGCGCTGGCTCCCTGTCATCAGGTGCGTCTCCCCCTCCTTGCCGTGCCGTCGACCGCACGAACCTGCGCTGATTTCTCCCTGTCGCGCGCAGCTTTTACGCCTCGGACGACCAGCTCGAGCAAGTCGCAGCGTTCATCGTCGCCGCGCTCGGCGCTTCGCCCTCCAGCACGTCGGCTCTGACCTTCTCGAGCTCGGCACGCACTCTCCTCCGCCGCGCCGACTTCTGGGAGCTCGTCAATCTGCAAAGTGCGTCCACTCTTGCCTGTACCTGCCTCGCGTTCCGCTTCAGCTCATGCGGTGTCCCTCGCAGGTCCTGTACAAGCCGCTCTCGTCCGCCTCGTCAGCGTATCTACGGCGTCGAGCTCGGCCGAGGCGCTCTCGTTCCTCAAGAGCGGCGGCTCGACTAGCAGGACCGACGTCGAGCTGCTCGTGTCGGCGGCCCGCCGCTTTCCCGTCATCGTCGCCGTCGTCCCCCTCGAGTACCTCCGCAAGGACCTGCGCAACCAGCTGGTCGAGCGAGCGCTCGTCCTCGACCTGCTCCTCAGCGCCTCTACTGCGCTCGACGAGGTGGACAAGGGCGCGATTCAGGACCAACTGCGGCGCGTCGTCGCCGTCATGAGCGTGTCGATCGTGCGTGCCTTCTCGCTCGCCCCTCTCGTCGTGGCAGTGCGACAATCCTTGACGTTTGCCCCTCTCCTACCAGCCGAACCCGAACGACGTCTTCGCCAGGCTCATGGCCGACGCACTGCCCGTCGCTCGAGCTGCAACCCTGCACCTGTACCGCACCTTCGTCATCGAGTGCGTCCCGCCCACCTCTCTGTCGCCTCGAGACGGACGGGCTACTCACGAGCGACCCACCTCGCCTCGCAGTGTCGCCCTCTCGGCCTTCAAGACGTCGCAGTCGACCGTCGAGCTCGTCGGGCTCGTCCAGTCGTTCGGCGAGAAGCCGCTCAAGGGCCTGTCCGAGCGCGTCAAGAGCGGCGACAACCTCGACGCGCAGCTCACGACCCGTGAGCACGCGTTCCTCGCACTGTGCGAGGCACTCGTGACCGCTGTGCCCGACTCGACCGAGTGCGTGCTTCCTCTGGTTCTCTCTGCGAGCGAGCCGCCGAGCATGCAGTTGACTCCCTCCTCTGCAGCATCCCGACACCGCTCGCCGACGCGCTCAAGTCATCCGTCAAGTATGCCGGCAAGACGCTCGACAAGATCCTGCCCGTTTCGCTCGTCGCTCTGCGGCGCGACGAGCGCACGGTCCTCGGCGTACCGGACCTCCTCGAGACGTGCCGCACCTTATGGCTCGTGCGCGACTGGCTCTCGGTTTGCAGCTCGGACGGTGCTTCCTGTGCGTCCACTCGTCCTGCACCTGTCGAGCTCATGAAGGAGGGAAGGACTGACGCTTCGGCCCGCTGCGCACACAGCCTACGTCGAGTTCTCCCAGGCAGCGCTCGTCTCCACCCTCCGCCACCTTCCCGCCGTCGCCGCCGAGCCCGCCGCCTTCGAGATCACGTCTTCCGTCCTAAAGCTTCTGTCCTACCGGGTCGAGCGCCGACGCAAGAGCGCCAAGGACGTCGAGGAGTCGACCGAGCTCTTCGAGACGCTCATCGCCGCGCACCTCGCCTTCCGCTCGGCCTTGACTGCAGACTGTGCGTGCCTCGTCTCCCTCGCCTGTACCTCCTGGAGTTGAGCTGACGTTGGTCCTCGCAGCAGCAAACCTTGTCGACTCGGCCCTCGCTCGCGCCGCATCAAGCTCCACGGTCGAGGAGTACGGCGCAGCGCTCGACAGCCTCGCCAGCCTGCTCGCCGCGACGGGCGCGGCAGTGTCGCACGTCGACTCGACCAGCGTCGCCCGTCTCGAGCACACGCTCGCCGTCGTCCAGGTCTTCGTCCTCAACGGGCCCGAGGGTGCGTCCACTCTCTCGACTCGGCCTTTGACGGGTTCGCACTGACGTGCTCTTCCCTAACTCCCTCCCTCCTGCCTACAGGGTCGAGTCGTCTCGCGAGCGCTACGCTGTCCGAGGTCCTGCGCCAACTCGCGCTCGTCGTCGAGCACCTCGATGGGTCGCAAGTCGGCGCCGTCAAGATCTTCTCGCTCACGGCTCGGTTCCTCGACAGCGTCTGCGGCGAGAGGGTGCGTCTCTGCTTTTCTCCATCTGCATCCGCTCTGCGCCTGCGCTCGGTCGCGCTGACTCTGGCATCCTCCGCAGCCACTCCTCCTGTCGCGCTTCAACATCTCGTCGGTCCTCTCGGTCATCTCGCACGTCCTGCGCCCGTCAGCCCCGGCATCCGGCTCAAACCCGTCGTCGGCCGATGCGCAAGCCGCCTCGCAGCTGTACCAAACGCTCGTTGCCGCCGTCGGGCACATCGTCCGTCACCGCAAGGACCACGTCGTCCCGCTCTTCCCCCTCCTCGTCTCGACCCTGTCCAGCCTTCTCTCTGTGCTGCGACGAGCCGGGCTCGGCACCCTCGGCACGTCGCTCGACGACGTCGAGAGCTCGGCGAGCCTCGGGCAGCGTGCCGAGCGCGAGGCGAGGACGACGTTCCCGGCGTGGATCTGGGCAGGCGGCGCGCAGGCGGTCGGCAAAGCCGAGGCCAAGGCACTTGGGCGCCTGCTCGGCTCGCTGACGGCCAAGACGACGACGACGACCGCCGGCAAGCGCAAGCACGGGCACGGCGCCGCCGACGAGTCGTCGTCGACCAACACGTCGCTCGCCGCACCGCTCTCGAAGCACGCACCGTTCCTCCTCCTCAACTACCTGCGCGCGTGCGTCCACCCGACGTGCCCGATCCCGTCGGCGCTGCGCAGCGAGCTGCAGGGCGGCTGGTTCGAGGTCATGGACGCCATGGGCAAGTGGGAGCGCGAGGCGCTCATGAAGGGCATGCTCGGCGAGGACGAGGAGGCCGAGCGCGGCGTGCTCAGGGGCATGTGGAAGAGCTGGGAGAAGGAGCGGTACCGGGGCTGAGGTCGGCGTCTTCGAGGACGAGGAGAGGGTCGTGCGAGGCGAGCAGGCCGGCACCGTTTTGCGCGGCGGCCGGCGCGCGTTGCATTGCATAGACCCGTTGTATCAGCAGCTACGTTCGAAGCCGTCCTCGAGAGCTTGCTCGCGCTGTCAAGGAGCGAGACAGAGCCTCGCCGCGCCCGGTCGACCCGCCTCCGCGAGCTCCGCACGATCCGCGCCCGCTCTGCCTTCCGTTCTCGGTCGGCTCTCGCGCTGTTTCCAGGCGACCAAGGTTCCGGCTTCATCGAGGCTGGGGCGGCGAGGCTCAAGCCACGCTGGCCCGCCGACGAGCCGCAGGACGAGAGCCACTGCTCGCCTCCGCCCGCCTCTCCTCCTCCTCGTCCTCCTCTCGCCCTTCGCCCGCCTCGCCAGCACACGCACGCGCAGCGTCCCGACTCGCTGCAGCATGGCGCCCTCTCCACGGCTCGGCGCCTACTCGCTCCTCTCGTCCACCCCGACCGACGCCGAGTCGTCCTCGACCGCCTACCAGGAGAAGGCGGCGCACAGCCGCGCTCACTCGCGCACCGCCTCGTTCGGCGGCCCCAGAGCCAGTGGAGCGTCTGCGGCAGGTCCAGGGCGGCAGCCGGCCGGCTGGCGGCGCCTCGCGACCAAGGCGAGCCTCGCGGCGGCTGCTGTGGGGCTCGTCGTCTGGCTCGCGCGGCCTCTCGCCATCCCGGAGCAGGACGTCCAGCTCAGCGCTCGGCACAAGATCGCTTACGACTTCGAGACGGGCGACGTCCCGAGCGAGTGGCGCTGCAACCCGTTCAAGGAGCCAGGTCGGCTGCAGGTCGACGTCGACACTCCGGTGCGTCGCTCGCCCACTCGCCTTTCCTGCCCTGCCCGACGTAGAGCTCAAGCTGATGCTGTACTTGCCCCGCGCGCGCAGTCCAAGAACATCTGGCGCCCGTACGAGGACGCCTGCCCGCCGTCGCGCATGATGCTCGGGCTCAACAAGTCGATCGAGGCGCTGCGACAACGGCCAGACGCTCTGCGTCAGCGAGGGCCCTCTCGCTCGCACGACACGACCCTGCGTCAGCTACGAGACGAGGGCGACGTGCCGTTCTACCCCTGGTTCGAGAACGCGACCATCCTCCTCCTCGGTGCGCTCACTTCTCTCTCTCTCTCTCTCTCTTGCACAGCCTCGCTCTGCCGCTTCTCGAGCTGACTCTCGTACTCGCTTGCAGGCGACTCGATGGAGCGACTGCACCTCGCCGACTTCTGCGACCTGGTCGGCGGCAACGCGACCAACATCGACCCAGAGCACCCGGCCTCGCCGCCGACCTACCGCAAGCCGATGCCGACCCTCCTCGGCCCCGACGGCAAGGAGACCGCGGCGTCGATCGAGGCCAAGGCCGAGCGGCGCCGCATCGAGGACATGTGGGAGAACGACCGCAAGAACAGCTGGTTCTTCACGCGCCCGTGGATGTGCGACATCTCCGAGTACAACGCGACCATCGTCTCGACCTTCATGTGGGGCCTCGAGGACATGGAGGACGTGTTCAAGACCGAGGACTTCTTCCACGGACCCTGTGCGTTGCTCTCTCTCTCTCCCTCGTCCGTCCTCGTCGTCGTCCCGGTCGACTGACTCTCTCTCCCTCTCCTCGCAGCGACCTGGATCCAGCGCTTCAAGCACGTCGCCCTGCCGATGCTCGAGCGCCTCGCCGACTACACGGGCCGCCCTCAGCTCCTCAAGCCGACCTTGATCGAGGTCGCGTCCGGCTTCTGGGACCTGCGCGCCATGACCGAGGAGGACTTCATCGCGGCCGGCATCCCTCGCCCCTACCCCAAGGACAGCGACCTCGCGTTCGGCGACATCGGTCGGCTGCGCGAGGACCGCTGGACCAAGTCGGCCGCCGCCGTCCTGCAGGAGGTCGCCAAGGCGTTCCCCGGGCCCAACGGCATCCGCGACGGCCCGCCGATCAGCTGGCGCACGATGCATCACACCAAGCGCAACAGTGCGTCTCTCCCTCCTTCTCCTCTGGTCGCTGTGCGCAGGAGAGGCATGAGCTGACCCTTGGTCGTCGTCGGCGCTCGCAGACTACACGCCTTACGCTCGTGTCGCACCTCTCGACGCTCTCGCCCGCAAGACGGTGCACGACCTGCGCGTGAGCTCGCTCGCGACGCATCCGACCTTCTTGCACAACATGCGCGACTCGCTCCAGAGCGTGCGCGAGCGCCTGTTCCCGCACGAGGCGCTCGACGAGGTCCGAGCGGCCAAGGAGGCGCGGCAGCGCGACGACGAGACGGACTATGGGTTCGACGAGCGGCTGCGGGTCGACGAGATCGGCAAGCTGCTCGAGGGGCAGGAGCATCATGTGCGTCGGCGTCGTCCTCGTCTCCACTCGCTCCTCGAGGGTCTCGGCTGACCTCGTCGCACTCTCGCCGCAGTACCGCGACTTCCTGCACCCTGACGTCCTCCCCGGGTCCTACATCTGGGGCGAGATCATCCTGTACGAGTGCGTCCTGTCCCTCCCCTGCTTCTCACGCCGCGCGCGCTCAAAGCTGACCCCGACTCTCTCGCTCGCAGGCTCAAGCGCGCCGTCGGCCGAGTCGGCCGGTCCCACTGAGGGGCCGGCGCCTTTTGTATTTCAATTGCGTTCCGCGCGCCGCTTTGGAGATCTCGGCGACGAGGACAGGAGACGCGGACGGCGGACGAGGTCTCCGCGGACGGTCCGGCTCGGTCTCTGCGCCTGCGCCGCTCTCGCTCTTTGCCCGGCTTGCACCCCGCTGCTGCAGCTCTTCGCTTCGTTCGCCGTCCCGCTCCTCGATCTCCTCATCACGCGCGCTGCGCATGCATGCGGGCTGGCTGGCTCGACGAGGACGCCCTCGCGCTCGGGCTCTGCCTCTTCCTGCCGCCGGTGGCCGTCGCGAGGAAGCGCGGGTTTGGGCTCGACTTCATCCTGTGCGTGCACTTTCTCGTGTCCTACTCCTGAGTGAGGACTGCCGCTGACGCTGGATCCATTCCCGCAGCGCGTTCGAGTTGACCTTGCTCGGGTGCGGCGTTCCTTCCCGCCGACGGCCACCGCGACGGGCGACCTCTCTTCCAGGCACCTTGCTGACTCCTCTCTACGTCCGCAGGTGGCTCCCAGGCGCCATGCTGGCCGTCTTCGTCCAGTACGCCGACCAGCGCTCGTCCCCCTCGCCCCTCGACAGCCTTCCTCTCGTCCACTCCGCCTCGCCCAGCCAGTCAGCGCTCTCGGGCGACCCATCACGACGTCAGCGCGACGACGAGGAGCTGAAAAGGTGGAAGGAGCGACGGAGGCGGCGCCGACGAGGTTTCGAGTCGAGCAACGAGGACGGCGAGGACGAGGAGGGGGGTCGGGCGAGAGGTTTGTGGCGTTCGCGCCAGCCAAGTTGACGCTGTAGACGCTCTGCTGTATCCTCGATGCTGTCAACCGACTCCTGCGGTGTGCGAGAGCTCGCTCCGTCGTCGTTCGCCCAGCTGCGACCGCCCGGCCTTCGCTCTCGCTGCCTCACCTCGCTCTCGCCGCGATGAGCTCTGAGAAGACGCCGCTCGTCTCTACCAGCCCTCGAGAGGAGCCTGTACTTGCTCACGCGCTCCAGCTGCCCGTCTTTGCCAGGCTCAAGGGTGCGTCTCCTCCTCCCCACACTCGGCCCTCCTCGTCTCGCTCGTCGACGCAGCCTGGTGGCTGACTAGAGCTACTGCACGACCGCAGGCAAGCACATCGTCCTCGCCTCGGCATCCCCTCGCCGATCAGAGATCCTGCGCACCCTCGGACTCGCACCTCGAGTCGTTCCATCGACCTTCCCCGAGACGCTCAGCCACGCCGGCTACGACGATCCGGCAGAGTATGCGGCAGCCACAGGCTGCGCAAAGGTGCGTCGTCCACCGTTCTCGCGCGCGCAAGAGAGCGAGCTGACCTTGGTCCCCCCCTCCCTCCTCCTCCTCTCGACTTGCAGGCGGTCGAGGTCTACGAGCACCTCGTGCGCGAGTCGCCCGACGATGCGCCCGACCTCGTCATTGGAGGTGCGCCGACTTTCCCTGCTCCTCGCCCGCTCGTGTCCGTCGAGCTGACCCTGTGCACCCGAGCAGCCGACACGGTCGTTATCCTCCCCGGCCCTGAGCCGACCATCCTCGAGAAGCCGATGAACAAGGACGACCAGCTCAAGATGCTCGAGAGCTACCAGGACGCGGCGGTCGAGGTCGCGACGGGCGTCACGATCGGTGCGTGCTGTCCTCCCTTCTCCTCGCACGCTTGCCGCAAGCTGCAGCCTGACCTCCTCTCTCTCTCGCTCGCAGTTCAGCCTCAACTGTCGACGCCCGGCTACTCGACGACGTCGCTCATCGTCAAGACCAAGGTGCGCCGCCATCGAGCGGTCTCGTCGAGCGTTTCCCTTTTTGACCCGCCCGGTCCTCCTCGCAGGTCGTCTTCGCCGACAACTCGCCCAAGCTCCTCAAGGCGTACGTCGAGTGCGGCGAGGGCATCGACCGGTGCGTGCTCTTTCTCTTTCGTCGCCTCGTGAGCCTCGGAACGTGATGCTGACGAGGACTGTGCTGCAGAGCCGGCGGATTTGCGATTCAGGGGACCGGCGGTCTCCTCATTCGCGCCATCGAGGGCGACTACAACAACTGCGTCGGGTTCCCAGCACAGGTGCGTCGCTCCTCTTGCCTCTCTCGCGCGAGCAAGCACGAATACTGAGCCCTGTGCTTCTCCTGCAGGCTTTCGTCGAGTGGCTCACGCAGCTCGACGACGAGGGCTCGCTCCTCTCGATGTAGACGTCGGCCGTGCAATAGACACTTGTTCCTCCTCTCGTGCGCTGCAGAGCCTGAACGAGAGACGAAGCCTATGCACAGAGAGCGCCTGCTACAGAAAGCTGCTCGCCCTCACTTGCCCTCGGCCTGCTGCCCGCACTCGGGGCAAACTCGCAGCTCGGGCGTCGACATCCATTCCTGCGGGCACGGTCAAGAGAGTCAGCTTCGGTGCGCTCAGAGAGGGACGAGCGAGCCGAAGAGGAGCGACGCACGTTGATGAGGGGCTTGAGCTGTGTGCCGAGGTCCGAGCAGTGGAACGACACCTCGCGGATGACGGTCGGCGTCTTGTGCTCCGTGTTCTGGCAGTACCACCGCAGGCGGTCTGCGCACACCGTCGTCGACGTCAGCAAGTGGAGAGAGGAGACAGAGCCGGGTTTGATGGAGAGAGAGAGACGCACCGACGGCCGAGCCTGGTCGTACCCGCTCGACGACGATGCCGACCGTGTCGGCGTACCGACAAGGGTTGTGCGGCGTGTTCCCTGTTGCAATGTCGTCGTCAGCTCCTTGCGCTTTTCGAGCCGGGCAAGAGAGCGAGGCGAGCGCACCTGGGAGCAAGAACATCTCGCCCTCGCCGATCGTGATCTCGCGGAACTCGCCGCCCTCGACCCGGACGGCCTCGAGCCCTTCCTTGGTCGTGACGCGCTCGGCCCGGACCGGGTTGTCGACGACCTTGAGCGTCATGTGGCCCTTGTACTGGAAGAACCATTCCTGCAGGGAGGAGAAGAGGGAGAGCGAGGTCAGCGGCTTGAGCGGCGAGAGCGCGCGAGGGAGACGAAGCGGGGCAGGACGCACCTCGGTCTCGTTCAAATGGTAGTCTGGAGGGTGCAGAGAATCAGCTCGGCAAGAAAGAGGGAGCGCGAGGCGGTGAGGAGGACGCACCGTTGCGCGAGTTGGGGCCGCCGACGACCATGACGGTGAAGTCGCCTCCATCGTAGCTGCGCGCGGGCCAGACATCAGTCAGAGCGATGCTCGGAGCTGTGCGCGCATCTGCGCGACCTCCCAGCTCGTCGCCGTCGCTGCCGCTCATCGCCTCGGCTCGTCATCATCGACCTCCACACTGTCTTCTCTCCCTTCCAGCTGCGCGCGCACCGCTCGAGACGTTCGAGAGAGGAGCACGGACGCACAGGCAGAAGTTGCCGACTGGCGGCTTGAGGCGGTCGGCGTTCTCGGCGAGCCACTTGGGGAGGTTGATCGGGTTGGCGAGGCTCATGGCGGGGCGGGCCTGTGAGGGCGTGTCGTTGTAGCGCGCAAAGGCTGGCAGTAGCTGGCTCGGCGCGCGAGCTGCCTCGAGCAAGCCGAGGTGAAGTGAGAGAGAGAGCGACCCGGAGGCGGAGGCGGTGCTCGCGACGACGACGGCGGCGGCGACGACGCATCGCTCGCCCTTGTCCCCCTTTGCGCGGGCGCACGTTCTCGAGAGTCTCTCACGTTGCCGGTTGCTACGAGAAGGAGACGCTCAAGGATGACAAGCCCGACGGTCGCACCTCGCTTTCGCCTCTCGACGAGCGACAGGCAGCCAAAGTGCGCTCTATACCGCCGCCGACGATACGTACATTGCAGCAGAGCAGGTAGAACGAACCATGTAGAGAGTGAGGCGGCCGTGGCTGTTGTCGCAGCCCTGCTCGTCGCACGAGCGCGCCGACGCTCGAGCCCTTAAGCAAGGCAGGTCGCGCCCGGTCGGTCCCAAGTGAGCCCGAGGCGTTCAGGCGAGGTCGTCGAGGCGAGGACGATGTAGTGCGTCGAACCTGTAGGTACGGCCTCGTCAGCGTAGAGAACGAGGCCGATGAGAGGGAGGAGGAGAAGAAGAAGAGGACGAAGGACGCACTCGATGGGGATGAACGGCTGGAACCCGCCCTCCTGCTCCACCTCGTACGTCTCGAGCTGCACGTCGAGCGCACGGCAAACCTCGTCGAGCACGGCGAACCCGGGCTCTGCCCGGCGGTGCGACCCAAGCGACAGCCGCCGCAGGCTCGCCAGGCCTGGCAGGCGCCGACGCCGTGCGAGGACGAGGGCCGCTGCCCAGGCGAGCGGCCCGGCGCCCCCTTGGCCGACCGAAGGGCCGTCTGCGGCGGCGAGCGACCGGTCCTCGATGACCTCGACGGTGCCGCAAGTGGCGCAGCTCGCGAGGACGCGGTGCGGGTCGACCGGCGACGAGGAGCGGAAGGCGAAGTGGCGGAGGGAGGGGAAGTGCTGTGCGATGCCCTCGACGGCCTGGGCTCGAGGCGAGGTGACGGCGAGGCGGGTGACGGGCGTCGCAGCCCACTTGACGGGCGCAAAGTGCGAGGGGGGGACGTCGGCGGGGATGTCGAAGGCGAGGGTGTGCAGCGAGTCGGCGTAGATGGTTGCCTGCAGGAACCAGTACAGCTGGTCGGACGAGATCGAGGGCGTGTCGAACAAGGCGAACGAGGCGAGGCGGCAGGACGGCTGGGCGAGGCTCGAGAGCGCGCCGCGATACGAGTCGAGCTCGCGCAAGGCCAGGTCGTCGATGCTGGGCGCGTACTGGAGGATCTGCCCGACGGTGTGCAGGTTGAAGCCATGCCCGGGCCCGCCTCGGCGCCCGAGAATCGACAGCGAGCGGAGGTGGACGAGGTGGGACGCGAAGTCGACTTGGCGGCGGCGCAGCGAGTCGAAGGCGGGCTCGACGAGGCGGATCTCGACGAGGTGGACGAGCTCGTAGGCGAGTCGGACGAGGTCCCCGGGGGTGACGGCGTCCTCGACGGGCTCGACCTTGGCCCGCCGATCCTTGGCCGGCGCCGCTCGCAGCATCGTGCTCGACCCTCGCCGCACCGTGAGGACCTGCGGGCTCGCTGCGAGGGACTCGCCGCCGCTGTGTGTGCGACCGAGGTACCGCTGGACGGCTGTCGACGAGCTGAAGACGGGCTGAGGGAGGCTG
>Ga0308170_10001744_pt1 | contig 19869 bp, 16 predicted proteins | sample PhyBR2_2_FD_202136 | JGI IMG/M metagenome (GOLD analysis project Ga0308170, IMG submission 202136) | Phyllosphere microbial communities from UC Gill Tract Community Farm, Albany, California, United States - DLSLSB.R2 | ecosystem: Host-associated > Plants > Phyllosphere > Unclassified | place...
GGCGTCGGCATCAGCGTCGGCATCAGCATCAGCATCAGCATCGGCGTCAGCATCGGCGTCGGCGTCAGCATCGGCATCGGCATCAGCATCAGCATCAGCATCGGCGTCAGCATCGGCGTCAGCATCGGCATCAGCATCGGCATCAGCATCCGCGTCGGCGTCAGCGTCAGCATCGGCATCAGCATCAGCATCCGCGTCGGCATCAGCGTCAGCATCCGCATCGGCATCGGCGTCAGCATCGGCGTCGGCGTCAGCATCGGCATCGGCGTCGGCATCAGCGTCAGCATCGGCATCGGCGTCAGCATCGGCATCAGCGTCAGCATCGGCATCAGCATCGGCGTCAGCATCGGCGTCGGCATCAGCATCGGCATCGGCATCGGCGTCAGCATCGGCGTCGGCATCAGCGTCGGCATCGGCGTCAGCATCAGCATCGGCGTCAGCATCGGCATCAGCATCAGCGTCGGCATCGGCGTCAGCGTCGGCGTCAGCGTCGGCATCTGCCTCTTCATCATCCGGAATAATTGCCGCCGTTGGTAAACTTGGATTGTCGTTTTGATCGTAGGCAATTAGTCGGATGTCATCAAGTGGCGCAACATCATCTTGAGAAATCTGTATTGTAAATGCTCCTGTCCCATCTGCTTGACCTTCAGCAATCAAATTGTTGGCATCATCATAAATCCGCACTGTAGCATTTGGATCGGCTAACCCTGTGACTTCGTAGCCATCTGTTGAATTTCCTGTAACTTCAACATTATAAGGCGCAGTTACTTCGGCTGCTTGGTAAAAAATCGGTGAATAGCCGTCAGTAGTGGAACCCACATTAAGGTTCAACACATCTGCTTTCACAACAGTTCCAACAAAGCCTGCTTCATAAGGAGTTGATAAATCGATCCCTGCATTTGCTAAATCAGCATAATTAGGATCTTGGATCGTTGTCGGGATCGTAATTTCTGTTCCTCCTAATACGCTCGCATCTGCTACAACACCAACCAAAGAAGAAGTTGGACCTAATAGTCCTGTTACAGTAGCAAATGCTAAGTTAAATGCTGGTTTTACAGTCGCTGCTAATGCAGTATTAACAATCCCAGCTGCCGCATTTCCTAAAACCCCATTTCCAGTTGCTTGTAACGCCTGAACGGCATTGTTCAAATCAGTTAATATTTCTGTTAATCCTTCTCTAACAACAGTTTCAAGTGCCCCATCCAGTTCACCATAGATATATTCGTCCCCTTGTACTTGCAGTGGAATTTGCACTTCAGCAGAAGTCAACGTACTTAGATTTTGTAATAAGTTCAATTGCTCGTAAACTTCGGCAAGATTCACACTTGCTAATGGATTTGCCCCCAACAAGGTATCAATCGCTGTGATTAAAGGAGTAACCGCACTATTTACTGCATTCAGCAGTGGAGCTAGTTCATCTTGTGGAAGTAATATATCTGTTTGAAAAGTCCCAGGGCCTGCTGGGGAAACGAGTCCCTGCATTTCTTCTGGGATCACTAAGACTGCTCGTCTCGTCCCATTCAACAAATTAACATTGATTCCATTTTCTCCTGAAATCGTAAAGTCGACATTTCTAGTTGCCCCACTAAGTTGGTAAGGAGCTGAAGCTGTTGTGCCACTTGTATTAGCTGTAGTCAAAGTATTGAATATTTGTCCACTGACCACATCCGCATAAGCTTGATGCGTGCCAAGGGTAAATAAAGGTGTCGCAATTGAAATCGGAGTAACCCCTAACATCACCCCTGCTGCTATCGACGTACCTATCAATATCGTTTTTTTTGATCGCCGTTTGGCACGTGCCTTTTGATCCATATTTTTTTTGTAATCCTTTTTCATTCCCTTTCCCCCTAAAGCAGATTCATGTATTTTTGTTCTCCCCCACAGATTGAATCAACACGAATAAATATGCTTTGCCCTGAATGACACTCCTTTACCAAAAATTTAAAAAGATATCTTTTTAATTTTTCTCATTACAACTTAAGTTATCTTGAATAGTAGCAACGTCGAAATAAGAAATCTATCATTAAGTTCTGATATATTTTGAAATAACTATCAGAAAACTGATGACAATACACAGAAATGAATATGTAATCGTTATTTTATGCAAAAAAATTTATTTAAAATGTCAAATAACATATAATATTATCCAAGTAAAGTATTATTATTTATTTATTTTTTTAAAAAAAACTTGTACTATGCCTCTCATAAAATAACCAAAAAAAATTGATATGCAATTCTTTTTTTCCCAAATATACTATTAAATATATTAAAAATTATTATATTCTGAATAAAAATATAACATTTTGTAATAATTCATCTAATTATTGCTCTACTTATAAAGGAGGTTTCTCATTGAATATCTATAATATATTAGAGAAAAACATACACGTACAACTGACTATTTTAAAAAGTTGTTACGAGTCATATCAACCTTTGACAATGGACAAACTTTCAAGTCTACTCCACATAGATAGACGTTCCTTATTCAATCATTGCGAACGGCTATGTTCTCTATCACAAAATAATCTGTTCAAAAAAGATGGATCTAGTTACCATTTTATTGGTGACAATTATGACTTTCATCAACTGAAACTAGCAATACTTGAAGATTCGTTGAATTTCCAAATACTGAAAGCCGTCTGTCTACATTCAAATTTAACGCTTTACGAATTCGCCACTCATTATGGAATCAGCGAATCCTTTCTCAGACGGCAGTTGGCTCAAGTAAATCATTTCTTCAGTTATTACAATTTAAAAATAAAAACACGAGGAGGCACTATTTTTTTCAGTGGAAAAGAAACCCAAATTCGCTACACGATTTATTTGTTTCTATGGGAAGTATATGAAGGGATGGAATGGCCATTTTTAACGCTTGATTTCCAGAAGATCTTAACGACAGTAAAACAAGTTTTTACCAATATTGCACTAAAAAAGAACAAAATTAAAACAATGGAATGGTGTTTCATATTAGCTGTTAATATCAATCGATTCAAGCAAGGATATCCTGTTCCTGAACCTGAACTTCCTCACTTTTTAGATCCTATGCTAGAAGGTCTTTCTGAGGTGACCACCGTCCTACAACCGATTATTTCTGTTTATGGTTTACCTTCTTCTGAGTCAAACTTTATTTTACTGTGGATACAAACACGTCCTCACATTTACGTAAATAAAAATATTATGGTTCATGCATCAAAGATTCATAAAAAAAATGCGACACCGATTAATGAATTTCGCGATCAGTTTTATCGTTACATGAAATCTGTTGGGATAAACACCAATGAAATCACTTCAAAGAAAAAGCTATTAGATGCAACATTATATGCGAACGGTATCCATGATTATCTTTTTAGTCCTTTTTCTGGTAAAAAAAGAGAAGTTACTGATTTTATCGAAAAAAATTATCCCTATTTCTATCAAAATATGGTCGGTTGGACTCAACAAATGCAAAAAACACATTTTCCATGGATTCAATTAAGTACGTTGATCGAAGCATTTTTAGTCATTGCCCCACCCACATTTTTTGATAAAGAGATCAAAGTGAAATTAGAAAGTGATTATCCACTAAGTATCGAATTATTATATGTAAAAGTTTTACAAGACCAATTACGTTTGTATTTGAATGTCCTTTTCACAAATGAATTATTGCTAAATCCTGACTTGATTATTCGTACAACTGAAGCCCCCACCAAAATAATCAGTTATGAAGATGAAATTCCTTATATTACCATCCGCAATGACCTTTCCGCTTCAGAAAATAAGTACTTAGTCCAAAAAATCAAAGAAATGATGTATGGTGATAAGCAAAAATAACTAATTTTTCTTGTAAAACCATTTTTTCCAGAAAGAGAAAATAAAAAAACAAAAAGAAGATACGGCAAGCCGTATCTTCTTTTCTCGTCAACATGATCTTATAATTTAGATACTTCAGCAGCTTGAGGACCGCGCGCACCTTCAACGATAGAAAATTCTACTTCTTGGCCTTCTTCTAAGCTTTTGAAGCCATCGCCTTGGATTGCTGAGAAATGTACGAATACATCGTCTCCACCGTCTACTGTAATAAACCCAAATCCTTTTTCATTGTTGAACCATTTTACTGTACCGTGTTCCATAAATATATAGCCTCCAAAAAAGTTCTTGCAAGTAACCCTTGCACAAACATTATACCGAATTTAGAAAACGCTCGCAAGCATTGCCCCGTTAATTTTCTAAATTGCATGGCAAATGGAAGAAAGCTATTTTATCCTGCGAAATGCTTGTTAACTTCATCCCAATTCACAACATTCCAGAAAGCTTCAATGTAGTCAGGACGTACATTTTTGTATTTCAAGTAGTAAGCATGTTCCCATACATCTAAACCTAGAACAGGTTTCTTGCCTTCCATCAATGGTGAATCTTGGTTGGCAGTAGAAGTGATGGCAAGTTTGCCATCTTCAAGTACTAACCAAGCCCAGCCAGAACCGAAACGTCCTGCTGCTGCTTTTTTGAATTCTTCTTTGAATGTTGCAAAATCGCCGAATGTTTCATTAATTGCGTCTTTGATTGCTCCTGTTGGTTCGCCACCAGCATTTGGTGCCATGATTTTCCAGAAGAATGAATGGTTCGCATGTCCACCACCATTATTGCGTACAGCAGTTTGAATGTCAGATGGAATAGCATCCATGTCTGAAACCAATTCTTCTATTGTTTTTCCACCTAGTTCAGGATATTTTTCGATCGCTGCATTTAAGTTTGTCACATAAGTATTGTGATGTTTGTCATGATGCAAATGCATCGTTTCTTCGTCAATATATGGTTCTAATGCATCAAATGCATAGGGTAGATCTGGTAATGTGTAAGTCATAAAAAATTCCTCCTCATAGTTGTTGGGTCTCTTTACACTAAAAGAGTAACAAAGTGAGGGGAATTCTTCAATTGTTATGCCTAGTCTTCCAATTTTTTACTGGTTTCTACTGGCTCTTCGATAATTTCTGTCTTATTGAAAATAAATAATTTGCTAAAGACATAATTTGCCAATACGACTAAAACCTGTGTAATGATTTTAGCCACATAATCATTCATTTCCAATCCTTTGATCATCAAGAACATGGCGCCCATGTCTAGTCCATAAGAAACGATTCGGTAAAAAACAAATTTTCCAAACTCGATAAACAAATGCGTATAACTAGGAGATTTTGATCGAAAGACCCATACCTTATTGGTGACAAATGCAAACAGAACAGAACAAATCCAAGAAATCGTATTCGAAACGGGCATCGATAACTGGAAGATTTGTTGCGCGATTGCATAACTGACAAAATTGACAATCGTTGCTAATCCACCAAAAAATAGATAGATGAAAACTTCCCAATACCCTTTACTTTCTAAATAGCTTTTAAATTGAACATAAATCTTCATTTTTCTACCTACCTTATTTATCATTCTTTCCTATCATACTCTATCTGCTAACAATTTTCATCTCTAGAAAACAATGAACAATAAGAATATAACCTTATCTATCGTGAGAGAATGTTTTAGAACTCTTGTAATTCATAGCATACTCCGCTAGAATTGCTAGTGATGACAATTCTACAGAAGGAGTAATTATGACAACAAAACAATTAATCATTAGCTCATTTGCTCGATTCACCGAGCTTAAAAATGCTAAAAACGTATCATTTGGAAAATCATTAGTCTATCTTTTATGTTTAAGTATACTAATGGCATTACCTATTTCTTACCAAATTTTTCAAGTGCTAGACACGATCAAATCCGATGGTCAAAAAATCGCATCTGAAATTCCAGATTTTAAGATTCGTGACGGACAAATCGATTCGCCAACAAATGATGGTTTTATTTATCAAACGGATTCGATCATCTTTACCTTTGATACCGAAGGAAAACGTACCCCTGAAGATATCTCTTCAGATTTGATAGGGAATTTCCTAAGTGTCGGTCTCTTAAAGGATAAATTGGTATTAGCTTTACCGAATACTGGCACGACTTCGGCATTGTTGAACAACAATCAATTTGAAATTGAGTATACGAATAATACCTTAAAAAATCTAACAGGTGAAAGCTTACGTAGTACATTAAGTGAAGCAACGATCCCTTTTTGGATCAAAGCTTTAGTATTTTTGATTTCCATTTATCCTAGCTTTTTAAATTTGATCATCACTTTACTTATGGCCAATTTTGCAGCTTATGTTTACGCAAGATTACGTTTGGCTAAAGTAACTTTTCTCGATTGTCTAAAAACAATGATCTATGCGATTTCATTACCTACTGTTATTGCAACGATTCTGATGATTTTTGTACCAACTTTTGACACAACAGCGTTTATTGCATTTGCGGGTATATTCATTTTTGCTCAAGCAGTCAAAGGTTGGCCAAAAATCCAATTGCCAAAATAAAAGAATCTCTGGGAGAGGTAGTCACTACATACCTCTTCTAGAGATTCTTTTTCATTTAATAACCTTTAATAACCTTCATTCAAATCGATTTCATTTACTTCTAATTCTGTTTTTTCTACGTAGGATTTTAAGTTTTTTAGAAAAATATCCATAAACTTTGTTTGGAAATGTGGTGTCTGACCTGCAATGTGTGACGTGATCAATACATCTTCTCTTTCCCATAATGGACTATCTTTTGCTAATGGTTCTTCTTCAAACACATCTAAAGCCGCAAAAGCAAGTTGTCCATCGTCTAACGCAGCTATTAAATCAGATGTTTTTACAGAAGGCCCACGTCCTACATTGATGAATAGCGCTTCTTTATCAAAAGCTTCAAATACTTTTGCGTCAAACAATCCTTTTGTCTGATCTGTCAAAGGTAAGATATTCACCACAATCGTTGCTTTCGGCAAGATTTCTTTTAATTTATCTAATGGATAAGTCTCTTTGAAGCCCTCTACTGGATGTCCAGATGTGTTGATACCGATACATTCTAAACCAAATACAGCTGCATGTTGTGCCAATTTTTTTCCAATATGTCCAGTTCCAATAATTAGTAATTTTTGATCTGCCAATGCTTGATAATGGATCTCTGATCCTAGCCAATCTTTATGGAACTGCGCTCGTTGGGCTTGAAACAATCCACGTGAATAGCCTAAAATAATGCCCATCACATGCTCACTGATCGATTCTACATGGATACCACTTGCATTGGAAAGTAAGATATCTTTTTCGGCGAATTCGTTTAATGGAAGATTATCTACCCCGGCAGAAATCGATTGGACCCACTTTAAGCGATCAGAAGCGAATATACCTTCTTGATAATCGCCGTTCCAACCGATACTGATCGCTATTTCAGAAAGTTCGTCGGATGCTACTTCCGTTTGAAATGAATATTCTGGTGCTATTTCTTTGATCTTTTCGATAAATTCTTCACGAAACGAACGTACTGAATAAATTATTTTTTTTGTCATCACACCCATCCTCTCTACTTATTAGTCTAGCTTAAACCCTCAAAAGAATGAAGTATGATGCACTTTATACCTTGAACGACTTTTTTCTATAATGAACCTAGTAAAAATGAATCAGCGTTTGACTGTCTAAAAAAAAAGCCTAACAATCCGAAAGTAAGTAAAACTTACTTTTCGTTCGTCAGGCTTATTTTCCTAAAGATAAAAGACTATCTCTCACCTTATACATCTGCTGTTTCTTGGAAATGATACGTTGGTTCCTCTAATTGTGGATCATAATCAACAACCAGATCATAGCCTTTGAAGAACCAATCATCGGCTTCATCAATAAAGAATAATAGACCATCGATCGTTTCTTGTTTCATCGGACGTTCTGGTAACTCCACAGACATACCGATTGAAAATCCCTCATGTACTTCTGTTTTGCCATATACTTTCCCAAAAAAACGGATACCATAATTTTCAGGTAAATCTACCTCTTCTTGAAACCATTCTTTTGCTTTGTCCGTTATTGTTAATTGCATGTGATGAGCCCCTTTTTATTGATTCATTTTATCATCAAGTATATCTACATCTTCTGTTTCTCCGATAACAAGTAAATTATCATTTTCACGTACATACTCGTCAGCGGCTGGTGACACCACGACAGAACGATCGAAACGCCGGATGGCTACTACAGTCAAATCAAATCGCTGTCTGAAATTTAGTTCTGCTAACGTTTTATTAAAGAACTTAGGGTTGGATACCCGAATCTCAGCGAGCGAAAATTTGTCTGACAGCTCTAAATAATCCAAAATATTTTTAGAGACAAGATTATGTGCGATCCGTATCCCCATATCTCTCTCAGGATGGACTACGCGATCTGCACCGATCTTTTCAAGAACACGAGCATGATACTCATTTTGTGCTTTCGCTAAGATATTCGGAACGCCCATTTCTTTGACCATCAGAGTCACTAAAATACTTGCTTGGATGTCTTCTCCAATTGCTACGATCACATGATCAAAATTTCTGATTCCTAAAGACCGTAGAGTCATTTCATCTTGTGCATTCGCAACCACTGCATGTGTTGCGATATTCATATATTCATTCACGCGATCTTCACTGCTATCAATGGCTAAAACTTCTTGACCAGCTTCGACTAACGTACGACAGATACTGCCACCAAAACGTCCAAGTCCTACGATTGCAAAATTCTGTTTCACTTTTCTCCTCCTTTTTCCATTCCATTTCAAGTATAGCAAAGCCACTCTAAAAACAAAAGCAACCCTGCTTTTCTTTACGGAAACCCCTAATTTTTATGGAGGATCAAAAGAAGGGCTACTCTGGTAGATCATAGAATATTCCTTGATGTTTCTACTAAAAAGATATGCCTATAATATACTAATTATTCCTACAATAGGTAGCCTAAGAATACGTTAACTGAAATAAAGTAAATAAATAACCCAGCAATATCTTTGATCGAGGTAATGATTGGTGCAGATCCAGCAGCTTGATCAATATTCAATTTCAATAAGATAAAAGGAATCAAAAAACCAAGGGCGGCAGCTAAGGTCATTGCAAAGACCAGAGAGATCCCCACAGCTACACCTAACAATGGTATCCCTTGCCACACAGAAGCAACTATTCCAGATACGATACCTACAACAATCCCTAAACTTAGACCAATACCTGTTTCTTTCAAAAAGTGCTTGATAAACGTGTTGAGATCAATATGTCCTAAAGATAATCCGCGAACAAAAACCGTCGATGATTGCGTCCCTACATTCCCACCCATATCCATGATCAAAGGAATAAAAATAGCAACAGCGGCCACTGATTCTAACGTTTGTTCAAACTCATCGATCACTAGACCAGCTAACATCCCTGCAACTAATGTGATCGCTAAGAAAGGCAAGCGGACTTTCCAGATTTGCCAAAGACTGCCGTTAATCAGTACTGTACTACGATCAGCTTCTACAGAGGCGACGTCTGCTAAACCAGCAGCATTGAACATATCCTCGGTCGTTTCTTGCTCTAAGACATCGATGGCGTCATCCACTGTCACAATACCTACTAGTCGTGTTTCTTTATCCACGACAGGAATAGCGATCAAATCTAACTCTTGTAACAATCGTGCAGTTTCTTCCTGATCTGTCTCTGTGGTTACATAAGCGACGTGCTTGATCATGATTTCTTCAATCCGTTGATCACTTTCTGCAATGACTAGATCCTTTAATGATAGTACTCCTTCAATTTTTTTCGCCATATCTGTCACATACAAAATATAGATTGTTTCCATTTCTTTCGCTAATTTTCTGATTTTATGCAATGCTTCTTCAACAGTCATTTCTTTTTTAATTGAAATAAATTCAGTCGTCATGATCCGCCCAGCCGTCTCATGTTCATAGCCCATCAATCGATTTGTTGTTGCTCGCTCTTCTTCAGAAAGCTCTGCCAATAGTTTTTTAGTTACACTTGCTGGTAGTTCGTAAAACAACCTTACCCGATCATCTGGAGCCATCTCATTCACAAATTCAATCACTCCATCATCCGTAAACGAACGAAGCAAATCTTGTTGGACAGACGGTTCAAATGTTTCAAAGATTTCGAGGGCTTTGTCTTTTGATAATAATCGAAAGACCAGCACTTGTTTATCTAAAGGTAGCGTAACAAATAGTTGGATCAATTCCACTTTCTCGATCGTTGCTAAATAGTTCTTCAATTCTTCAAGCTTTTTTTGCTCAAGATAATTAAGAATCTTCAATTGTGTTTCTAGGTTATTTGTATCATTTAATGTTCTCATCTCGCATTCTCCTTTGTTACATCGTTTTTTCGATATAAACTTGTTGGATGGATTCGTTAGAAAAACAGGAAGTACATAAAAAAGACGGCCTCCAAAAGAAGCCGTCTCATAAGATCCCATCAAAATGGTACCAGTGTTTACCTGAACGAACTTCTCGTCTGAGCTTTAGCACTAAAAGACGTAATTCTGGAAATATGATCCAGATAGCTACGTTAAGCACGCCTTAAGCCGACGTTGCCTGTTATACCCTGTGGCGTCTCTCGACGTTTGAGGGCAGTAGCCTATGTTCTTTTAGGAGCCTCACCTAACAAGTTTTTACAATTAAACCCTACAGGTAAAATTGTTTTTTGTCAATAAGAGGATTTATATTTGATAAAACAGAAATGATTACTTTACAATCTTTCTCCTGTCACTCCTTCTACAATCCCTTTAGCAATTTGATCCATGTTTCTACGAATATTTTCTACATCACGAGTATTGGTGATAAACCCTAGTTCCGCTAGTCGATAAGGGATACCACGAGAATGTAGTACATTCAAATTCAATAAATCACTTCTCAAGTTGATACCACCGGTATTTTGGACAGAGCCCCATAAACCTACATGTGTGCGGATCACATTAGCAATAGCATAATTTTGTGTCGTATACGAGTTGCCGTTACGATGCGCAATCACATGCCCACCAGTACTAATACCAATCGCTCCTGCATCTAAATGGAATTCTGTTACCGAAGAAAATGAATTGCTGATTGTATAAGCCCCTTGCATTCTGCGACTATCTTGGAACATATCCGCATTTGTATCATAATAAGTAATACGGTTTCTCTTCAATTGGCTTGTCCATTTTTGCAAATATGGCATAAGTTCATTTCTTGTAAAGTCTCGTTCGTTGATACCGTTATACGAAGCCCCTGGATCTCCTGCACCATGTCCCATTACAAATAGATGATTGATTGAGGTTTGGTACGGGGTTGTTGTAGGTCCTGGAGCTGGAGCTCCTTTTCTTACTAACATTACTTGAATGGCTTCCATTGGGAAGTTTAGATTTGTTGTTCCTGCATATTGGTCATTTCTCGCCCAGTCTAACCAGCCAAAGTTAGCAGAATGAACACGATAGTATACATCATAGAATTGATTAAGCTGACCAGTCAAACGTATACGAATAGCTTCAACATGCAGTGCTCTTCCTGTTGTACCTGCTAAGTCATTATTTCTTACATAGCCTTGCCAACCGATATTCTGTACATGCGTTGAATATTCAATTGCACCAGGTAGAGGTGTATTTGATACATTGATTCTCATAGCCTCAACTCGACTACTTTGTCCAGTTGTTCCAGAAGTCTCACCATTTCTTTTTGTTGCTTGCCATCCCACATTACGCAGATGAGCTTGATAATTGATCATTGGGTCAGCTAAAGTATTCCGATTGTAAAAAGGAACTCCCCCCCCTGGAGAAGATTGACCTTTCGGAACTAACCTGACTTCTATTGCTTCTAATTGATAAACAAATCCGGAGGAGCCAGCATCTGCCCCATTTTTTGCCCAACCTAACCAACCGAAATTCGCTGCATGCACTCGATAATATACATTGTAAAATTGACTGAGTTGTCCTGTTAGTCGAATTCGGATTGCTTCACTCTGAGCATACCGATCGGTCGTTCCTGAGATATTATTGTTGCTGACGAAATTCATCCAACCTATATTTTTCACATGGCTACTGTATTCAATATTGCCAGTTAAACTAGTATTCGTTACTTGCATACGCATGGCTTCAATCCAACGATTTTGATTAGTTGTTCCTGACATTTCTCCATTTGAGCGAATTCCTTGCCAGCCCTGATCTTTGACAAAAGTTTGATAAGAAACTGTCGGATGGTTTACATTTTTTTGAAAGAAAGCATTTCCTGTAATGATATTTCCTTGGTTTTTTCTGACTAGTTGGATCTGGATTCCTTCCATTTGATACACATAACCAGCTGTCCCTGCATCTTCTCCATTTTTTGCCCAACCTAGCCAACCAAAATTAGCTACATGTGTGCGATAGTAGACATCATAATTTTGTGCCAGTTCGCCGGTCAAGCGAATTCGAATCGCTTCCATTTGCAAAACTTGGCCAGTTGTTCCAGAAGTTTCTCCATTTTTCACATAATTTTGCCAACCTATATTTTTCACATGACTACTATACTCAATATCTCCAGAAACTCCCGTACCTGAAGTTGTAATCCGTATAGCTTCCATCCACAGGTTACGTCCAGTTGTTCCTGCAGCACTTCCATTTGTTTGATTTGTTTGCCAACCAATATTCTTGACATGAGTTTGGTAAGACACTGTTGGAGAATTACTTATTCTAGCAAATGATTTTGATGTATCATCTTTATCATCATTTTCAGTCAAATCTGTACTCTCACTTGTTGATTCATCGTATACTTTATTAACTATAACTTTAAAACTTCCTAGTACTTTTTCAGTTTCTGACAAGCTAATAGTAGCTTCCCCTGGTTCAATTGCAGTGACTGTCCCATTTTCATCAACACTCACAATTTGATCATTTGATGATGTCCAAACGGGTTGTTCGATTTTAGCATTTTCTGGAACAAGCGAATACTCAAGTTGTTTAGTTTCGCCTTGGCTCATTTTTATTTTTTCTTCTTTTGGAATAATTGATTCAACGCTATTTTGTTCTAAAAATTTCACTTCTACAGTGATATCTAGTGAACGATTAGATGTTTCTTCTAAAATTGTTTTTTTTGAGAACTCTACTTGGTAACTATAATTTAGTGCCGAAGGTTCCATAGTAGTAAAAACGGATCCATTGTATTCCCAATTAGTTGAGTTGATATCGATTTTATCTAATTCCGGTTTTAGATTATCTTGATTGATCACCCATTCACGATCAACTTTTGATGCTTCTGCATTAATCAATTGTTCTTTCCCGTTAAAATAAGTCAAATGATCATTCATCGACAAATCTATTGTTGGCAGTTTGTTTTTGGAAACATCAAGGTAGGTTAGCTCTGAAAGAGCTGAAACATCTACTTGCTCTAACTCATTGTCTTGAACTTCCAGTTTTTTTAGCTGTTTAAAATATTCGATACCATCCAATGATTTGATATTTTTACCACTAAGATCCAACTCAGTTGTAGCCAACAATTCATCGGATAATACGTTACTATGATTCTCCTCCATCATTTCAATCAATAATTGACGGAAATTTTGATCTGGGAAATGAACTTCATCAACAGGAATATCTTTAGATGAATTTTCTGCAGAGTTTTCTGTTGGTCCTGAGGTCTCCTCTGTGGTGGGATTAGTACTTTCTGTCAAAGGGGCTTTAGAAGATGTTGCTGTAGTTTCGTTAGTTTGCGAAGTACTTTCTTGTGACGTATTTGTTCTATCGTTTATCGATACTGCGTAGACACTTGGCGTGATCGAGCCTGACAGTAGTAAGAAACTTAATAACATGCCTATCCATTTTTTTCTCATGACATTCTCCTTTATTTTTTAAATCGAACTTATATTGTCCTATAATATATTAAACTATAAAAAGACCCAAATGAAAAGAACATGATAACAAAGAATTCAAAATAACAAACAATGTAATTAGCATATACAAATAAATCCAAAGCAAAAATAATTACACTTTGCTTTGGATCAAGGTACTGTTTTCTCTTATCAATGTGAAAACAGTGATAAGTTATATTTTATGTCACAACCTATACTTACTTTGTAAAATTGTACTGACTATTTTGATGATAAGTCATAAGTCTACTTACTTAACTAACCCATGTTTGAACGCGTATATGGCAGCTTGGGTACGATCTTCCACTTCTAATTTCGCTAAAATATTAGAAACATGTGTTTTGACTGTTTTCAAAGTAATAAACAACTCGTCAGCGATTTCTTGATTGCTCTTTCCTTCAGAGATCAACATAAGAATCTCATTTTCACGATTCGTCAAATCATCGTGCAAGATTGGCTCATTACGTCGACTCATTTTTTCCATCATTTTAGAGGTTACTTCAGGTTCAAGCACTCGTTCACCTCTTTGAGTCGCACGGATCGCATCGGCGATTTCATGGGCCGTCGATGTTTTAAGTAAGTAGCCTGTTGCGCCAGCTTCAATAGCTGGATATACTTTCTCATCATCAATAAAACTCGTAACAATAATGATTTTTGCTTCTGGCCAATCTTTGAGGATTGCTTTTGTAGATTCGATCCCGTCCATTTCTTCCATGACTAAATCCATTAGAATCACGTCCGGACGAAGTTCCATGGCTTTTTCGTAACCTTGTCGCCCATCTTCTGCTTCTCCGATCACTTCGATATCTTCTTGGATCGACAAATAGGAAGAAACCCCTAAACGTACCATTTCATGATCATCGACTAGTAATACTTTTATCATTTTTCCGCCTCCTTTATTAAAGGAACTTTGATTTCCACACTTGTCCCTTGTCCTTTGAAACTAATGATTTTTACTGTTCCACCAATACCTGCTACACGTTCTCTGATATTGTTTAGTCCGTAGCTACCGGTTTTTGTTTCATTCATATTGAAGCCAGTACCGTCATCGATCACTCGTAATAAAAGGTTATTATCGATTTTATGCAGATACACTTCTAATTCATTTGCTTTTGCATGACGCAACGTATTTGAAAGTAGTTCTTGAACGATCCGAAAGAGATGATCTTCAATCGAATCAGACAAAGTGATATCTTCAATATCCCATTTCAATGCAATTTGTATCTTGTTTTTTAATTCTTTTAATAATTGCTCAATCCCTTGTTTCAAACTTTTCTCTTCAAGGTTGACTGGTCGCAAATGTAGTAGCAACGCACGCATTTCAGATTGTGAAGCATTGATGATATCTGCTACCATTCTTAGTTGTTTACGAAACATTTCAGGCGTATCACTTTTTTCGGCTTGTTCCGTCAAAGCAGACATCATCATCATCGCTGCAAATAATTGCTGGGAAACCGAATCATGTAGCTCACGCGCTAAACGATGTCTTTCTAATTCTAAGATTTCTTCTTTTGTTTGTCCATCAACGTATTGAGGTCGACTCGTCAATATTTGAAGTTCACTTGATACTTCGATCATTTTTTCTTTGATTTTAGTGATTTCTTTTTCAATTTCTTTGACATATATATCGTCAGATGCACTTGGTAAGGAATCATTTAAAACTTTTGCTTCATAGTTACCGGAAGAAATTGCCCGTAATTGTTCTTCGATTTTCCCATAACGTGCTTTTTGTAAAAGAGAGACAATCAAAAAAACAATCAAACCGACACCTGAAGAAATCGCTAATAAGTGAAAGATCAATGGTACATATAAAATTCTGGCACTTAATAAAGTACGCCAAAAATGAGTTTGATTACTTGCGTAAAAATAAGTAAAAAATGAAAATAAAATGACGATAAATGAGGCGATCGAAGCATAAATAGCTAGCATCGGTCGAGAAAGTTTCTCAATCATGCTCGAATCACCTCAATATCCCCAAGTAATGTGTTCGTAATGATTTTTAAACGACGTGGATTTTCATCGTAATCGTTACTATAGATTTTAATCGACTCGTTCTTCAATGCAAATTGTTCTTCTTCAAATTGTACATTTCCTACTAACGTTGCATGTTCGAGACTGATTGCAATCCCTAATGGAACTAAAATGCGTGTCCGACCGATTCCTTTTCTGACGATAACGATATTATCGTCTTTAGGTAACAAGGTGTTCCCTAAATCGATGATCGTATCTCCTGAAAGTAGAGCGATATTGATATCATCCCATTCATACACATCATTACCAATTCGCTGATTACCGAATAATTGTTGTTTTTTTCGTTCATTATTGTGGGACTTCACTTGCTCTGTTTGAACCATAATGATTTGTTTTTTTCGCCAAAAAGCATTTTTTGTTAGATCGATGCCAGAAATCTCTACACCTTTAAGACCAATGAACAAGACAGCAAAGACTGCCATTACCCACAGCGCAGGACTATTGATCAAACTAAAAAAAATAACTAGTCCACCTAGTACAAATTGAAAATTTTGAAACCCCGATCTCGGTGATTTTCGCAATGCAAGATAGATATTAAAAATACCAAATAAAACTAATAGTAATAATTCAACATTATTTACGATTTGCCAAACTGCAAAGATCAATAGTAAGGCTTCTACTACTATAAAAAAGCGCCAAGAGCTATTCATCGCTATTCTCCTTTCCTTTTCATTCTCTTTTTTATCATACCTATTTTTGTTTTGAGATGCTATAGGACTTTAGATGTAACTATCGCTTTCTACAGTAAAAGGCCTGGGACTTTGTGTCATGGTCCCAGACCTTTTTGTATAGACAAACCAATAATTGATTATCTGTGTCTACATTTCAACTTATGCTTGCGCGACCTTGACGATTTTTACTTGCATATCGCCACCAGGTGTTGAAATCGTTACTTCATCATTTTTATATTTGCCGATCAAAGCTTGTGCGATCGGTGAATCATTTGAGATCTTTCCTGAGAAAGGATCTGCCTCAGCACTTCCCACGATCGTATACTCTTCTTCTTCACCATCTGGTAACTCAATGAACGTCACTGTTTTACCAATAGATACTTCATCCGAATCAACGCCATCATTGTCAATGATCTGTGCAAAACGGATCATATTCTCGATTGTCGTGATACGTCCTTCTACGAAAGCTTGTTCATCTTTAGCTGCTTCATATTCTGAGTTCTCAGATAAATCACCAAAGCCACGGGCGATCTTGATTCGTTCAATGATTTCTCCCCGTTTAACTGTTTTTAATTCTTCTAATTCTTGCTCTAATTTCGCTTTTCCTTCAAGCGTCATAGGATATACTTTTTCTACCATGTATAACTCTTCTCCTTTTTCTATGGAATACCGCAAAAGGTAATCTTTTACGGACTACAGTCCAAAAAAGATTACCATGCTTTTTCTAAAATGTAAATGTTTTTCTAAAAATAAATAAAGTTACAGATAACGCTCAATTTTAATTATTTACGTATTTTTGTACTAATTCCATATGCTCTTCATATGTTTTTGCAAAATAAACCTCACCTGTAGAGATATCTGCGACGAAATAATAATAATCATTCTCTGCAGGTTCAATCACAGCTTGAATAGCTGCTTCACTTGGGCTGTTGAATGGTCCTGGCCCATATCCCTTATTTGTATACAGATTATATGGTGAATCGACAGCCGTATCTTCATAAGAGACAAATTCTTTGTGTTCGCCTAACGCATATAAAATAGAAATATCTGATTGTAATGGCATCCCTATGTCAATCCGATTATAGAAAACTCTAGCAATATTTTTACGGTCTGATTCAGATACGCCTTCTTTTTCGATCAATGAAGCAAGTGTCATGATTTCTTGAACCGTATGATTTTGCTGCTTGATCGTAGAGAAGTATGGTTGTAACACGGTATTCGTTTTATTGACCATCTGAATGATCAAATCTTTGAGTGACATATCTTTATAGTAATCATAAGTCGCTGGGAATAAGTAACCTTCTAAGCGATACTTGGTGTTTTCTGCCTTAGCTGCACTTTCTAATAAATCAGGATATTTTTGAGTTAACTCAGTGAAAAAGGCTTCATTTTTTAGTAGATCTAAAAATTCTTGCTTGTCTTTTCCAGTGATTTTAGCTACTCGTTCTGCAATCTGCTCTGCATCATATCCCTCTGGTATCGTGATTTTCCCATCTGCCACTTCTGTAGGTTCTGAGGTTCCACCTTCTTGGAGCTGTTTACCGATTTCATCTAACGTCATGTTAGGGGCTAATTGGTAGAAGCCAGCCTGAAAGCCAGTCATATTTTTAAATTTTGTATAATAATTAAATACGATACCGCTCTTAATGATATGGTCTTGTTCTAAAATCTCTCCGATTTGCTTATTTGAAGAGCCACTAGGGATTTCGATCGAAACCAATTGTTCATTCTCTGGGTCTAAAGGTTTTAAGCCACTATCGATATAGCGATAGACCGTAAAACCAAATACACATCCAATAATTAGCAACGTAAGCGCAATCACTAAAATAATTTTTCCTACGATTTTATCTTCTTTTTTACGTAGGTCTTTTCGCTTACTGACTACATCTGTCGAATCAGTTGCATTCTTTTGTCGTCGTCTCTTCTCATCTGGATGTTGTTTGTTTTCTGACAAAACAACTCCTCCTTACTATCAACTTCATAACTTTATTCATTATACATGAAATTCAGGCAGAGGTGAATTATTTTTAACAATTCTTATGTCAAAATTGTAAGTAGTAAATCGATTCTCTTCGGCTTAAAATAGAAAATAAAATGATTCTTATTTACTAAATAACAATAATCTGCTTCATTTAATCACTAAGCTCTTAGACAGGAAGGATTGATATACATGAACAAAAGGAAACATTTAAGAAGAAAACAAGCTTCCCATTTTTCTTTCTCTCAAAAAATCTGCTTATTCATTTTAGTCGTCACTATTGGAATCATCACTTGGTCTACCTATGAAATGGCACAGTCAAGAGTATCCGCCTCGATTCAAGTGGCAAACGATTCCCTAGATTTGACCAAAGACGAACAGGTCCTTGCCGATCAAATCGACCAATTGTTACAAAAAAATGATTATGTTGGATCTGTCTATATTCGTAAAAACAATCGAGTGATCCTTGAAAAGGGCTACGGATACGCTAACGAAGAAGCACAGCAACCAAATACTCCATCTCTGTATTATCAAATTGGTTCGATCCAAAAAGCAATGACTGCGCTACTGATTCTAAAACAAGTGGATATAGGGAAACTTTCTTTAGATACAAAACTGGCTAAATTTTATCCCCAAATCAACGGTAGCAATAAAATCACGATCAAAGATTTATTATATATGCGATCAGGATTGAAAAAAACAGCTTCTCCGACCGTACCGATGAATGACCAAGAGGTGATCCAGTTTGCCCTAGACCATCTCGAATATACCAATGATCAAAGTTACAAATATGAACCATTGAATTTCACATTACTAACAGGTATTTTAATGAAATTGACCCATCAGCCATACGAAAAGTTGGTGTATGATCAAATCATCACTCCCTTACAATTAAAACAGACGACCTTCTATGACCAAGTCAAAAACACTTCAGAACACGCAGTCTCTTATCAAATGAGTCCAGACGATGATTATCATCAAGCTTTGACTGAATCTGAAACAGATATACGTAATGAATTAGGAACTGGAAATATCAGTATGTCCGTCTATGATTTGAATGAATTTTTTACAAAAGTATTAAAAGGGCAATTGATTCCAAAAGATTTACTTTTTTCTCTATGGGGAAATAATTTGAGTGGGCGTCCATATAATGGTGGGGTCTATAGTGGAAGGGATACAATATTTGCTCAAGGAAACATCAATCGTTTCCATGCGGTATTAGCAATGAAAAAAGATACCTCTGATGCAGTTGTGCTAGAAAGTAATATCCAAGCCGATAAAAAATATAAAACAACTGCCACCGACCTTAGAGATCAGATTTATAAATTGATGGGAAATGATGAATAAGCAATGTGTTGACCTGTCATCTGTGATAATTGAATAAGAACGGTTCTATAATATCTAGTGTTGGTGGAAAACAATTTTGTTTTCTGCTAACATTATTTTTTTGAAAAAAAAGATAGAAAAAGAGATATCCAAATTGATAG
>Ga0308170_10001749_pt1 | contig 19831 bp, 17 predicted proteins | sample PhyBR2_2_FD_202136 | JGI IMG/M metagenome (GOLD analysis project Ga0308170, IMG submission 202136) | Phyllosphere microbial communities from UC Gill Tract Community Farm, Albany, California, United States - DLSLSB.R2 | ecosystem: Host-associated > Plants > Phyllosphere > Unclassified | place...
GCTCTCGGGTCTCTCTGGCGCGCGCAGTACGATGGCCGGCTCCGCGTCGAGCGAGCGGCGTCCGGGCGAGGTCGGGTCCATCACGGCGCTCAAGTCGCAGCCCCGCGCCGACGAGGCGCTCGACCTCTTGCGCAAGATCGCGTCGCTCGTCAAGCCCATCATGCGCAAGCACGGCTGGCACTTGCCGACCCTCAGCGAGTTCTTCCCCAAGAACCCCAACCTCCTCGGCGTCAACATCAACGGCGGCGCCAAGATCTGTATCAGGCTCCGGCCCCAGCACGATCCGTCGTCGTTCCTCCCGCTCGAGGACTCGCTCATCGGCACCATGCTCCACGAGCTCACGCACAACGTCCGCGGCCCGCACGACGACGTCTTCTTCAAGCAGCTCGACGCCCTCCAGGACGAGTACGACGACCTGCGCGCCAAGGGGTACAGCGGCGAGGGCTTTCTCGGCGACGGGCGCCGCGTCGGCGAGGGCATCGCGCACGACAAGGGCGTCAGCGTGCGCGAGGCGCGCGAGAAGGCGCTTCGCAACTTCGAGGAGCGCGAGCGGGTCCGCAAGGTGCTCGGGACGGGCGGTCGGCTCGGCGGGGCGGCGCCCGACACGAGGGGCAAGAGGATGGGCGACGTGCTGGCCGATGTGCGTCCCTCTTTCACACGATCCACTCGCCGTGATGCTCTCGTACTGATGGGGCGCTCGCTGCACGCAGGCTGCAGAGCGTCGACTGCGCGCCAAGAAGACGTGCGGCGGCGACGACGCGCACGACCACCCGTCGGGCTCGAGCCAGGCCGACCTGCCGCCCGAGGTCCAGGACGACATCAACCGCGCCGAGCGCGACAGCCGCACCGTCGTGCTCGACCTCACCGAGGACAGCGACGACGAGGACGACGCGCTCGTCGTCGTCGCCGGGCCGAGCGGCAGCAGCAGCGGCGGCGCGAGGGTCAAGCCTGACCCGGACGGCGCAAGCAGGGCGCGCTCGTCTTCGCCCGAGCTCGAGGTGCTCCCCGCCAAGCGCAGCGCCGCTCGGTGGTCGCCGCCGCCGAACAAGCGCCGCCCGACCTCGTCCGCCTCTCTCGCCGCCTCGAGCGCCTCCTCCAGCTCGACCTCGACCGCCTCGCGCGCCAAGACTGCGCGCGGCACCGACGCCCCTCCCGCTCGACGCGCCGCCGCACCGACCGCCTCGTCCTCGACCTCCTCGACCGCCCGCCCCGCCGCATCCTCGTCCGCCTGGCCCTGCGCCCTCTGCACCTACCTCAACCCGTCCCCTCTCTCCCTCGCCTGCGCCATGTGCCTCACCGAGCGCCCGGCGTCGACCCTGCCGCCCGCGCGCGCACCTGCGCGTCGCCCGCCCGCCGCCGACGACGGCTGGGCGTGCCACGCTTGCTCGACGGTCAACGGGCACGTGTTCTGGAGCTGCAGCGTGTGCGGGTCGGTCAAGACGAGCAGCGCGATCGGCTGAGAGGGCGTGCGAGGGGGGAGAATGGCGCTCTCGAGGTCGAGCCGGGACGAGGGAGCGGCGGAAAGAGAGGAGGAGGCGCTTTCGCTCGGTAGCTTTGTGCTCTCATGTTGATGTACTCTCAATGCGCTTGCTTTGCCATCTCTTCTCGCATTGCACGCAGCGAATCTAGAGATATGCGCGACGAGGGAGCGTGCGGAAGTTGCGGCTCGTGCGAGGCGAGGAGGGGATCTCGTGCGCAAGCGGGCGCTCGTGCGGTCTCGCAGCATCGACACGTCCTGCAGGGAGGGCAAGAGAGCGTCAGGGAGAGCTCGAGCGGAGCGAAAAGGCGGGAGCAAGGACGGACCGAGAGCTTGTCGGACGGGCGCGGCCGGTCCCTCGGGGGCTCTTGCGCTCGCCGTCTCAGGGTCGAACGAGGCTGCACAGGACGAAGAGGAGCATCATCAGCTCGGCTCGTCGTCGAGAGAAGGAGAGGAGCGTAAGTGGGACGCACCTTGCTCCGGCTCGTCCACCGACGAGCTCATCCACCCGGCTCGAGACCCTCAGTCTGCCTGCATCTCGTCCGCGCCCTCACCTGCACCCGCCGCCGGCTCCTCCTGCACGAGAAGCTTTGACCGCACGACGGTCGGGCGCGCCGAGATGTCGAGGAGGTGGGCGAGCGTCCCTGCGCGGTCGTCCTCTGCGCCGGCCGCCGGCGAGACCTGGTCGACCGCGCCGTCGCCCTGCTGCTGAGCCGCGCTCGCCTCGCCGCCCTGACTGCTCGCCTCGTCGTTGTCGTCGCTGTCGCTGCTGCTGCTGCTCGAGTCGTCGGTGCTCGAGTCGTCGTCGCTCGAGTCTGTGATTTCCTCCATGACGACGGCCTCGTCTCCTGGTGCGGCGCCGGGTGCGGGCGGGTCGAGGTGGGCGTTGGCGTCGCGGATCTGGGGGAGGAAGGCCTGGAGGCGGTCGAGGAGGGCCGAGGGCGGCGGAGGGAGGACGAAGCGCGATGAGGGCGGGGGGAGGGTCGGGACCTCGAGGCGCTCGGGTGCAGGCTGGGTGGGCTGGGTTGGAGGAGCCATGCGGTGCAGGCTGGCTCGCGTCTGGGTCGAACGAGAGCGAGAGGAGTGAGCGGGAGAGCCGAGGCGCGGCTGCAGTGGTCCGGCCGAGCCCAAGCTGGTCCTTCGACATCTCGCCCCCTCGACCTCGAGCTGGGCCAGAAGCAGTCTGTACCCCGACACAGACCCTCATCACACCCCTCAAGCCGCCGAAGCACCTCGCCTAGCCGCGTCGTCGCCATCCAGCCTGCGCTCAGCTCTCCCCACCTCGCTCCTCCCGACTCGCCGCCCTTCCTCGACCCGCACGGCCCAGTCGGCATGCTCCCTACCACGCCAGATCTCCCACCGAGCTCCCCGACCCAGGCGTCCTCCGACCCGTCCTCGCCCCGCCCTCGCACTCGCTCCCGCGCCTCGTCCATCCGCCGCAAGCCCGTCTCGTACCTCGAGGGCGAGGACCTCGAGCTCCTCGCAGTCCAGGATGCCGCCACAAAGGCGACCGAGTCCTGGCAGCTCGGCGGCGCACAGGGTCGGCGAGCTACAGGTGCGTCCACCTCCGCCTCGAGCCCCATTGTCCTGCCCGCGCGCCGCTGACTCTCTCGTCCGAGCAGACACGGCACCACCTTCACCTGCCGCCTCGGCCACCTCGCATCCTTACCCTCCTCTCCTCGCCCGAGCGCAACCGCCAGCGTCCGCCTCGAGCTCTGCCCTCTCGGCGCCCGCCGCTCAGCGCTCGTCCCTCGACCCGACCCCGACCTCCTCGTCGTACCAGCGACCCTACGTCGACGAGCCGCAGCCTTCGAGCACTAGGACGCCTCACGCCGGCGGCGACAACCCGTTCGCGACCGCGCCGGCGTCGTCGCAGCGCTCGCTCCGCTCGCAGCGCAGCTCTATCGGCGACGAGAGCGTGTTCGGCACGGCGCCGGTCGGCATCGTCGGCAAGACGCGCCCGCGCGAGGTGATCCGGGTCGAGCGCGACTACTCGGCGGGCGAGACGTGCCAGATGTGGAGCGGGTGGCTGTGGGAGCTCGAGAACAGGGTCCGTTCGTCTCTCTCCTCGCGCCGTCTCTCCTGGACCTCGCTGGCCCGTGCTGACGCTCTCCAACCCCGCAGGTCTCGCCGACCGACTACCAGAACGCGCTCAACGACATCAACGAGGTCCTCGCCTCGGCGCACGACCCCGCTCGGTCCCTCCTCGACAACTGCCTCGCCATCTTCACGCTCTACCTCTCGCCGCTCATCCTCTCGTCGCACTACCACCGGGTCCGTCGTCTCTCCTCTCGCGCTCTTTCTCTCGACACGGACTGATCCTGGACGCCCGCTCGGCCGCAGGAGATGCGCCGCCTGCACTCGGTCCTCGAGCGGCTCAACCGCGACCTGTTCAACCCGGCCGGGCTCAACCTCCTCTCGCCGCTGCACAGCGCCTTCCTCTTTGTGCGTGCACACTTTTTCCTCTCGAGCTCCTTCATCGCCTCGCCCCCTTTCATTGTGTCGACGGGCGGGCCTGCTGCGGGCGGGCGCGAGCGAGCGAGGGCGGGGGAGCGAGGTGCGGCGAGCTGCGACGTGCGCTCGAGGTCGCCTTGTGCCGTCGGGCCCGGCGGACTCTCATGCGTGCGCAGTCGATCGGGCGGCAAACACGTCGCGAGCAGCGTCGTCTCTCCGGCCGGTCGGACTTTTGCTGACGGTCCCTCCTCTCGCTCTCTCCCTCCTCGCCGCTCGGTGGCAACTGCACGCAGCTCGAGATAGAGTACTACTGATCGGCGCTAGCGCTAAAGTGTGAAAGGGGTGCGCTCGAGCGGGTCGGGCGACTGCGCCCCGCAGGAGAGCGACGAGGAGCGGACCCCGTTGCGAGAACTCGAAAGCGCGCAAGCTCGCCGAAAGGGCTCGTCTTGCACCGCCTCTGCAGCTTCGATCTCGAGAGCTGGACGAACCTTCCTCGCCTGTGCAAGCGAAACAGTGGGACTTGGCGGCACAAACGTCATTGCAAGGTCCGTCGCGTCTGTTGCCGTGCGGGCGCGAGCGTGCGAAACCTGCTTAGCCGGACAGGCACGTCGGTGCCGCCTCGTCTCCGGACAGGCCTCGGGCCTCGAGGCCGTTCCCCTCTCGAGCCGCTCGAGCTGCGTCGTCGCTCGACGCGGGCGGCGGCGATTTCGAAATGCTCGCTCGCCGCCTCGTCGCCCGGACCTGGAGGTTTTCCCGGGCGAGCGCGGGGGCAGCCAAGGGGACCGTTCTATGGCCGCACAGACAGCGCCTCGGACACGCAGACAGAGAGAGAGACGACGAACGAGAGCGTGTGCAGCTTGTCCGCTGTCCCGCTTCCCGCCCGCTCGGCTTCTCGCGTCCCTCCCCTGTTCCTACCTCGGCTCCCTCGCACAGCCAGCGCACAGCACCGTCGAGCCAGCCACCGTGCTCTGCACCCGCCCGTCGAGACCGGCCCCGTCGTCCTTCATCTCCGATCGCCGTCGCCGTTCCATCTTCTCCCTCTCCCTCTCCACGGCACCCTCGCCGGCCCACCGTCCTCCCGCCGCCGCCCGCCCCACCACTCGCCATGGCCGCCGGACCGTCGAGCGTGCGCAGCGCGAGCGCGAGCGACGAGCCGACGCCGTCGCCCGTCGATGGGCCCTCCGGCTCGTCGCTCGCTCGAGAAGACGCGGGAGGAGTGGGCAGCAGCGGCGGCGGCGGCGCAGGGCGCAAGCAGGGGGCCAAGCGCGGTGCAGCGGGCGAGCAGAAGCTCGACAAGGACGGCAACCCCAAGAAGAAGCGCAAGCAGCTCGTGTGCGTCCCCATCTCGACCTCGTCCTCGGATCCGGCGGTCGGAGGCGGCGGGCGGGTCGGCGCGGGGAGAAGGCCTCCCTCCCCTCGTCTGGCTCGCTCGCTGCTTCCAGGACCTCGTGCTGCAGCCGCTGACGGTCCGTGTGCGCTCCTGCAGGGCGTGCGACTCGTGCCGGCTGAGGCGCGTCAAGTGCGACAAGGCCGACAAGGAGGGCGGCGACTGCAGCGAGTGCGCTCGCAAGGCCATCCAGTGCGTCCCGGTCTCTCTCCTGCGCAGCTCTGCACCCTCGAGATCGAGCTCACCGTCGTCCCGAACCCGCAGCTGCACCGACACGTACGTCAAGAACAAGCCCAAGGTCGTCCGCGGCGGCAAGCTCATCAACCAGGCCAAGTGCGTCCCGTTCCTGCGCTCGTTCGACCTGTTCGAGCTCGTCGAGCTGACCAGGGCCATCTTGCCCCCCTCTCGCAGAGCGCTGTACGGCGACAACGGCCAGTCGCCCGGCGTCACCTCGCCGCCGTCGCCCGTCAAGAACGAGTACGAGCTGCAGGAGGACCCTCGACGGCTGTCGGCCTCGACTGCGTCCATCAACGCCACCTCGCCGTCTGCACGACTCGCCTCGCTGTCCCTCGGTCACGACTTGGGCGACCGTGCGTCCTGTTTTCCTCCGCCTCCTTGCCCTTCTCGCTTGCCTCCTCGGCACCCTGGAGGCTGACCCCACTCGTTGCAGATCTCGTGCGCGTCTTCTTCGACGTGTTCCAGCCTCAATGTCCGCTCGTCGACACGATGCTGTTCCTCCAAGCGTGGGAGAACGCCGGGCGCGTGACGGAGAACTTGAGCCCGGCCAACGAGTGCCTCGCCCTCGTCATCCAGGTGCGCTCCCTCTCCCTCCTCGTGCAGCTCCCACCTCGGGACGAGCTCGAGCTGACTCGAGGCACGTTCTCGCAGGCATGGGCAGCTCGCCTCACCGACCACCCCGCCGCGATCGGCAACGGCGCGCCGTCCCTCCAGGACCTGCGCAACGGCGCGCGGCGCGACTTCACGGCGGTCGGCAACCGGCGCGAGGAGTTTGCGAGGACGGCGATGGAGCGAGCGATGGTGGCGGTCGACCAACGAGGCGCGCTCAGGCTCAGCAGCGCGTCGTGCTGCGCCGCACTGACCCTCCTCGAGTTCCTCATCACCTGTGCGTCCACCTCTTCCTCTCCCCTCTCTCCCCTCAAGGTTCTCGTCCTGAGCGAGTACTGACGTGCCCTAGTCGGCTTCGCAGGGGGCGACGCCCAGCGCGCGCACACGACTGGCCGGTACCTCCTCGCCGCCGCGAGCGAGCACCTGCGCAACCTGCAGCTCGACCAGTGCGACGACCCGACCGAGCGCCCCTTGCGACCTGAGCAGGCGTCGAACGGCACGCTCCTGTGGATGCTCTACACGCGCGACTCGCTCTCGTCCATGTTCGGCGGGCGCTTCTGCTCCCTGTGCGTCCCTCTCCCTCTCTTCCCCCTCCTCCTCTCTCTCTCCTGCTCGGTACAGAAGCTGACGATGATGCTCATGCAGGACCGACGCCGACCTCACCGCCTTCTCGCCGCTCATGACGGGCAGCATCACGGCCGACGTCATCCCCTACATCACCTCGAGCGACCCGCTCCTCCTCTCGGGCCTCGCCGTCGCCAGCATCTTCCGCTACCTCGTCTCGACCGTGCGCGACACCGTCTCTCGGCTCACGAACCGTGCGTCCTCGTTCCCTTTCTCCCCTCGCACGCCTCGACAGCGCCCGCACTGACCCCCTCAACCTCTGCTCGCAGCGATCGCTCGGCGGCAGCGCGTCTCGGAGCAGACGGTGCAGGAGCTGTGGGCCGCCATCGACGAGGGCGGCCGGTACGGCTCGATCTTCCGCGCGTCGGTCGAGCGCACGAGCTTCGGGCCCAACGCGCCCAACATCGACGTCTGGTGCGTCCTCGTCCTCTTCGCTCTTCCTCTCGCAGCAGGACTCGACCTGACCCTCTTCACGCTCCCTGCAGGTTCCGCGACATCGTCGCCATGCGCTCGCAGCACGTCCTCGGCATTCACCTGTGCCTCACGGACCGCCTGCGCGAGGAGGAGACCAAGGCGGCGACGCAGCCTGCGGGCGAGGGCGACGCCGCGTACCTCGACGTGCTGCGCAGGCTGCACCGTCAGTCGGACGAGCGCTTCTTCCGGGTCTCGAGGGAGTACTGCGACCTCTTGGTGCGTCCCCTCTCGCTCGGACCTCGTCTTCCCCGCCTTCCGAGCGACGGCAGCTGACGCTCTCCTCGCTCTCTCTCTCTACGCAGCACCGCTACGGCGGCAACCTCCTCTTCTCGGCGTCGGTCACGGTCGAGTACTCGTCGCACTTCCTCAACCAGCTCATCGACACGCCGGCCTGGGAGCAGGGCGGCCCGAACGACTACTCGTGGACGGTCAAGGTCGAGGAGGTGACGCGCTGCCTCGAGGTCGTCCAGATCGCCGGCTGGTCGTGGGGCGGGTTCGACGCCGTGTGCGACCGGGCCCGGCAGGCGCTCTCGCAGCAGGGCGCCCAGCTCCACCACCGCCCGCCTCCCGGCGCCCTCCTCCCGCCCATCTCGACCTCGTACGCGCCCGGCGGCCTCGTCGCCAACGCCCCTCCCTCGCACAGCGGCGCGTCCGACTGGCCCCCGATGCACGCCCACGACGGCCACGGCCAAGGTCAGGGTCACCCCGGCGGCGGCGGCGGCGCCATGTACAACTCGCACAAGCTCCGCCCTCCCTCGTTCTCCAACTTCTCGCCCGTCAGCCCGAACGGCGCGCCGCCGACGCCGCAGAGCCTGCCGAGCGCGCACTCGGGCACCCACTCGGCCCACATCTCGCCCGTCGGGACCGGCGCAGGCGGCATGCTCGCGCCGCCGATGTCGCTGCCGTCGCACGGCGCCGCGTTTGGCCCTCCAGGCGGTCACGGCGCGGCGGCCGAGCTGCGCAGGAGGACGCTGCCGCCCATCTCGACGTACCGCCTCTCGCCGGTCGACGCCCCCTCCTCGTCGGCGGCCAACTCGCACTTCCTCCCTCCTCCTCACGCCTCGACAGCCAGCGGACACTGAGCATCTTCGGCGCACGTACATACACGCACACACCTGCACCGACATCCTCATCCTCGAGCGACGGGCTGGTCCCGCTCCTGCGCTCGCACCCCTCCTCTCTCTCTCGCTCTCGTAGCTTGTTGTCCCCGCATTGCATAGCTCCCCCCCTCTTGTTCCTCGCCCTTTGATAGGGCACAAGGCAATACACAGACGCTTTGACTCGCTCCCTTTCTTTTTCTCGTCGTCGTCGTCGTCGTGCTCGCTGAGGAAGAAACTGCACGAACGAGATGAGGATGCAGTGCTTTGCGAGCAGAATGAACAAGAACGACCCTACGTCCAACCTGGCTCCACCTAGTCGCTGTCCGAGTCGTCAGAGCTCGAGTCGCTGTCCGAGTCCGAGTCCGTCTCGCTCTCCTCGTCGTCGTCTCCTCCCGACCCGTCCTCGCCGTCGTCCGAGTCGTCGCGCCGCTTGACCGGCAGGCCCTTCATGAGCGCCATCTGACCCGCGAGCGAGTCCTCGTCCGGCTCGCTGATGTCGTCGTCCTCGTCGTCGAGCCCGTTGTCGTCCTCCTCCTTGGGCTGCTCGACCTTCATGCGCATGTCCTTCTGCGCGCCCGTCCCGACGAACGAGTCGCTCGCGACGTAGACCTGGAACGTGTACAGGCCCGGGCCGGGCGGCGCCTGGAACGACATGCGCACGGTGCGCGTCGCGCTCGAGCCCATGTCGGTGAAGCGGTACGGCGCGACGAAGACTCGGTTGAGCTTGTGGTCGCCGACGAAGATGTGCCACGCCGGCTTGCGGTTCTGCAAGAGGGTGCGAGAGGTGCGAGTCAGTCGTGCGGACCTCGAGAGGAAGAGGAGGACGAGCGAGAGGAGAGCGCACCTTGGGGAAGTGGGGTGCGTGCGCGAGGGGCGTCGGCACGACGCCGTCCTCCTTCTTGCTCCTGCGGCCGATGAGCTCGTCGACCGACTGCTCGCCGCCCTCGTCGGCCGTGTCGTGCGTGATGCTGACGATCTCGGGCGTCGTGCGCTTGGTGCCGGGAGGAGCAAGACGCAGCTTGAGCTCGAACGAGACGATGGCGCCCGGCGTGACGACCTTCTCGCCGGCAACTGCAGGCGGAAAGGAGGGCGAGTCAGTAAGAAAGCAGGAGGGGAGGGATCGAGGAAGAGGAAGAGCGGGCGCACCTTCAAATTTGGCGCCGACGACATCGACGACGGGCCAGCTCCTCGCGACGTCGTGCGCATCCTTCTTGTCGCCCTCGGGCAGGCCGTTGAGGATCTTGTCGACCTGGGCGCGGTCGAGCTCGCCGAACTGCTGCACCGTCTCGACGCCCTGCTTCTTGGCGGCGGCGGCGAGTTCGGGCGTGACGTGCGGGAGCTGGAGGAGCGGCGACGACGACGGGTGGACGGCCTGGAGGAGGAACTGCTGGAGGTGGAGGATCGAGATGTAGGTCGAGAGCCAGTTGTGCGCAAGGGCGATCGAGGCGAGGCCCGAGCACAGCGGGAGGGCGATCGAGGCGGTGAGGTACTTCTCTGCGAGCGTACAGGCGCGAGTCAGTACAGCTGCCGACGAGCAGACATGGTCGAGGAGAGAGATGCGACGCACCCTTGAGGAGGTTGGCGTCCTTGATGGGCAGGCGGAGGAGGTAGGCGGCGATCATGACGCGCGCGCGCTTCTTTGCCGGCGACCAGGTGGCGTAGCCCTCCCAGCCCGCCTTGCCGTCGACGCCCTCGCGCACGGTCGAGACGAGGCGTGCGTACTCGTCGACGGCGGCCTTGCTCGGCGACTTGCGCAGCTTGACGAGCTTGGGGCTGACGGCGAACTCGTCCGACGAGGCGAGCACGTCGACGAGCTGCGGGAAGGTCGACTCCTCCTTGAGGGCGTGGAAGTACTTCGAGGCCGTCGAGTTGAGGACGCCGTCCTTGGTGAGCTTGCGCGTGCCGTACCACCAGCGACCCTGTGGCGCGAGGAGAGGAGGGTCAGCAGTGCGCCCTGCTGGACGGCGACGATTTGGGGGAACAGGGACGCACGACGAGGACAGGAAGCACGACGCCGAGAAGGAGGGCGTAGGCGCCAATGACGAAGGGCGAGTTCTTGCTCTCGACGATCCAGGCCGGGAGGGCGATGCCGGAGCTGAACTCCTGCTTGCCGTCCGGGTGGCCGTACAGCTCGTAGTTGCGGCGGCTGACGTCGTCGGTGAGGCTGCGGGTGCAAGGTTCTGAGTCAGCGTGCGATGCTGCAAGAGGGAGAGGGGGAGGGAGGGACGAGGGACGCACGCCTTGTACGCCTTGGTGAGCTCGACGAAGTGGCTGTCGGCCTCCTCCTTGGTCTGGTTCTCGGCGAGCGTAAGCTTGTCCGGGTGGCTGCGCGGGCGGTGCGTCAGCTCGTGCGTGAGAGGCGTGGTGGGCGAGTGCGGAAGGGGACGGACAACTTGAGCGACAGCTTGCGGTAGTGCTTCTTGATCTGCTTCTCGGTCGCTCCCTGCGCGCATGCAATCACGTCAACTCTGGCTCTCGGTCCAGTCCAGGAGAAGCAGAACGAAGACGCACCGAGGAGACGCCGAGGATGGAGAACGGGTCGAAGGACGCGCCCTCGCCCTCGATGAGAAGCGCGCGCTGAACGACGACGGCGAGCGCGACCCAGCCGGCCGCGAGCAGGAAGTGTCTGCGGGATGGCTCGGCGTCAGTGCTGCTCTTCCTGCGCGCGTGATGGGTGGAGCCGGACGCACCGGACCCCGACGGCTCCCTTTGCCCCACCAGCCCGCCTCGCCTCGGCCGTCTTGCGGTTCCAGGCCTGACAGGGCGCCTTGACGCGGGCGGCTGCGCGCTCTGCGCCGCCGAACAAGGTCGAGTAGGTGAAGGGGAGGAGGACGAGGAGGAGGACGGTCAGGAGGAAGAAGTAGGACTGCGAGCACGGCGACGAGGGTCAGTGGGGAGCCGCTTGGACGTAGAGCAGAGTGCGACGGACCTGTCCACTCGTGTCATAGGTGTAGCCGGCCATCCTGCGGCGTGGCGAGGGGTGAGAGCTCGACGCCGGGTGGTGGTGGAGGGCGAGACGAGAGGCGGACGTGGAGCAGCCGACAACGCGCCTCGCTCCCTCAGTAGGACGTGCGAGAGCTTGCTAGCACTCGCTCTCACTGCTTTACAAGCCCTGTCCGGCCCGAACGCAAAGAAGGTGCGAGAGCCGGCCGCTTCCCTCTCGTCGACGACGGAACCCGACCTCGTGCGAGAGTAGAGTGCGAACGGCGGCGTGGGATTGTCAAGCAACAGCGAGCGAAAGGGTAGTACACAGGAAGGGGGAGAGGGCGAAAGGAGTGGGAAGGAGAGAGAGCGGCTGCTCGACCTCCGACCGGCTCGAGCGGGGAGGAGGACGGCCTTGCCGACGCGACAACGAGCCGGCGCCAAGGCAGACCGACTCGACGACGTCCTTCTCAGCCCTTCGCTTCGAGTCCGGCGCGCTCGACGCGGTCCTCGAGTGCCTCGCCCGGCCTGCCCGCCCACTCGTGCAGCGCGATGCTCCCCTCGACCGGCCCGCGGTCCTCCCACGCCGTGCTCATGAGCTGCGGGGCGTACGGCGCCCAGCTCACGTCGCGCACGACGGGCGGCGAGTAGCCCGTGCGGCCCTTGCGCGGGCGCGTGCGCAGGCGCAGGTCGGACGGGTCGTTGTACGACCCGCTCGAGCGGTCGATGAGCGGGTGCGAGTGGGCGCGGTCGAGGACCTGGACGACGCGGCCGTCGAGCGAGTAGATGTGGATCCGGCCGTCGCTCGAGCCCGTATAGACGTAGCGCTGCCCGGTCGTCGCGACGGGCGAGAAGTGGCAGCGGATGAGGGTGCGCAGGACGGCGTGGCCGCGGTACGTCATGACCGAGACGTCGTGCTGCGAGCGTCGGGCATGCACAAGGTCAGCTTGAGTACAAGAGGTCGACGAGCGAGCGAGCGAGCGAGAGGGTCAAAAGGCGACGGACCGGGTGCTTGACGTAGCGCGGCTTGGCGTACTGGCCGTAGCGGTAGTCGTAGTCGTGGATCGAGAAGCTCTTGCGGTCGAGGCGCAAGCGGTCGAAGTCGTACTCGCCCATCATCATGCGCAGGCTGCAGGAGGAGGGAAGCGGGCGTCAGCCGGGCGACCTCGATGAAGCCGGATGAGGAGGTGAGAGAGTAGAGGAGGGACGCACTCCCACAGCTTCATGCCTTGGTCCTTGCCGTTCGAGAGGATGTACCTGCCGTCGCCCTTGGGCGCGACGAACGTGACGCCCTCGGTGTGCCCGACGCAGATGCCGCTCGGCCGCTCGCCGTCGAGGCTGCGCCGGTCCCACACCTTGACGAAGCAGTCGTCGCTCCCGCTCACGAGCAGGTTCGAGTCGCTCGCGCTCGCGAACGCAACGGCGTTCGTGTCGTCCTGGTGCGCGCGCACCCGGAGCGTCGTGCGCTGCGCCTCGACGTCGTACACGAGGACGAGGCCCGAGCGCGCGCCGGCGACGACCTCGCGCGCGTCGTGCGAGAAGCGGACGGACCAGATCTGCGGGCGCGCAGTGAGTTCTGCGTCAGTACCAGTGCAGGCAAGCGCGAGGGAAGGGGTGCGAGGCGAGGAGGCGCGAGGTCGACGGGGAGAAGAGGAGGACGAGGGGGACGAGGAGAGGAAGGGCGCGATCGACGAGGAGAGTAGAGGAGGACGCACCCCAAAGCCGTAGTGGGCGCCTGCCGCAAAGTCGAGCGTGTGCTGCTCCTGGTCGCCGTCCCACTCGCTGCCGTACCCGGTGCGGACCATGTGGACGCGCGGCGTGATGCTCGAGTAGATGAGCCACTGCGAGTCGTCGCTCAGCTCGGCGTCGGTCAAGGTCCAGCTGCAGTTGGCGGCCGAGCCCTGGGCGATCTTCTGGACCTTGAGCGACGTGCGGTGCGACCAGAACCGGCCGAGCGACCTCGCGCCGGGCTCGGCTTGGTCCGTCACGGACTTGTCGCCGACCCGAGGCGGCGTCGACGTGTCGTAGACGTAGACGCGGTAGTCCTTGCACGCGGCGTAGAAGAAGCGGCCGTCGGCGCTGTACTGGCCGCTGTAGACCGGGTCGGTGAACTGGGCGACCTCGACGCCGGCCGAGTTGGGGATGGCGAGGTCGCCGAGCGTGTCCTTGAGCGGTCGGCGAAAGTCGAGCTCGCGCGCGCGTAGGCTGTCGGCCATCGAGCCGGACTGGGCCCAGCTGCGGCGCTTGGTCGTGTCGTACTTGCGCGGAGGAGGACCGAACGCGCCGCCGCGCTCGAGCCGCATGCCGTTCTCCTGCGGGTCCTCGATGATCGGGTAGTACTGCTTGGTGCGCGGTGACCTGCGAGGGATGACGAGCGGAGCGTCAGCTCGCTGTGCCGGGGCGAGATGGTTCTGGCGTGAGGGAAGAGAGAGAGGACGCACCGCTCGTCGTCGTCCTCGTCGTCGTGGTCCATGAGGGCGTCGTCGTCCTCCTCGTCGTCATCGCCGTCGAGCGCACCGGCACTTCGACCGAGCGAGCGCAGGAGCATGTTGCGGATGGCGCCCAACGACACCCCCGTCCCGATGAGGTCGGTCGCACGGAGCGGTCGAGGGGTGCCGTCGTCGCCGATGAGCATGACGCTCCTCGTGATGGGGTTGAGGCCGATGCGGAGCTGCGGTCGTCGGTCGCCATCTGCTGCTGCTGCCGCCGGCTCGTCGTCGTCGTCGTCGTCCTGCTGGTGGTCGGGATCGCGTGCTGGTGGGCCGTCGCCGTCGTCTTCTTCCGTCTCGTCGTCGTCGTCGATGTAAAAGTCGGCCTCGTCGTCGTCGAGGGCGGGCTCAAAGTCGGGGTCGTGGTGCTCGTCCGAGTCCGAGTCCATCTGGGCGACGGCCTCGAGGTGGGCGAGGTGGCCCGAGTTGAAGCTGGCGTCCGAGTCGTCTGCCGAGTATCCTGGCGAGGGTGCGAATGCGCCCGGGATCGACATGGCTCTGTGGCGGGCGAGAGAGCGGTGGTGGAAGCGAGAGAGGACGAGGCGAGGTGGAGGCCGAGGTGTGGGGAGCGACCAAGGCCACCTCGCGCCTCGCCCGGGCGGCAGAGGAGTACTGGGAGCTGTGCACCATGCTGTGACAAGACTGGCCAGGCTGACCGATCCACTGCTCGTGGGAGCGAGGCGCGACCTTGTCCTCGTCGTCCTCTCCGCCGGCGCCGCACGCTCATCTCGGTCTCCTGCTCCAACCCACGCTCGCACCAGCATCAGCACCAGCCCCGGCACAACTCTGAAGCTCAGCAGCTAGCCCTCGTCGCCCCGCCTCACCTGCAGGCGACCGCTGCGCCAGACCCGGCACGCCGGCTCCGATGAACGGCGAGGCCAGCTTCCGCCCGTGGTCGTCCCTCGCCAGCCAGGCCGCACTCGGTGGAGGCCGCGTCGACGCTGCCTTCCTCACAGAGCCCGTCCCCTACGAGGGTGCGTCCCCTCCCTCTCCCTCCTCTCCAGTCGCGCCTCTCCTCCTCTTCGCCGTGACTCGCCGCGCCGCGCTCCTCGCTGACCCCGCAGCCCACTGCGCAGACTTCGAGTACTCGACCGGCGTCGACTTTGCAGCCTTCCCTGGTCCACCCTCGGGCAGCAGCGGCGCTGCCGGCTCGAGCCACCACCCCTCTCGCCCCTTCTCGCCCTTCCACGCCGACGCCGCCTTCGCCTCGCCTAGGTCCCGCACCGCGTCGTACCCCGCCCCTCCACCACCTCCACCAGGCGGCGCACCCGAGCCCGCACCCCTCTTCGACAGCACCGAGTCGGCCCTCTTCTCGTCGTTCCTGACGACGCTCGACGTCGACCCGGGCTTCCTCTTCAACCCGGTCCTCCCGCCCGGCATGCCCAGCCCGCCGAGCACGAGCGCGGGCCCCTACGGCGCAGGCGCGAGCGAGCGAGACCGGCACGAGCGCGACTCGCTCGGACGCGACGTCGGCGACCTGCACCTGCGCACGACGAGCGCCGGTACGGGCTCGTCGACGAGCGCGGCGAGCACGCCGCACGGCAGCACGTTTGGCGGCACGGGCCCTCACCCTCTTCACTCCTCGCACCTCCCGCCGGCGACCCTCACGGCCGGCCCGCCCCTCCCTCCTCCTGCAACCCTCACCGCCGGCCCTCTGCCCCCGCCGCTCTCGCTCCGCCTCCCGAGCCCGCCTCGCGCAGCGCACGCCGCCGAATCGAGCGCCCCTCGTCGAGCGCGCGGCAAGAAGGCGGCGCGGTACGCCGAGCTCGACGAGGACGAGGACGACGAGGACGATGCGCCCGTGCGCGACTCGGACTCGGACTTTGAGCCCGTCAAAGGCGGCGGCGCCGGTTCGGGCTCGGGTTCGGCCTCGGGCGCGGCGGGCGTCGCGGCGAGTGCGGGCTCCCGGCGTCGGACGCGCACGTCGGGAGGCGGTGCAGCGGCCGCTGCGGCGACGGCGAGGAGCGGCGGCGGTGCGAGGGGCGGCAAGAAGGCGCGCGTGAGCGAGCCGGCGCCGGCGCCGGCCTTCCTCGAGGGCGCCGACGTCGACATGGCCGAGCTCGACGACGAGCCGGCGCTCGCGGCGGGCCTCGCGGCCGGGCGGGCCAAGCGCGCTGCGGCCGGTGCGCGCCGCGGCGGGGCCCGAGCGTCGCTCAGCCGCCTCCCCGACGCCGTCGACGAGTACGCGGCGCTCGACGGCGGCAGCGGCGGCGCCGGCGCCGGCGCAGCGCTCGATCCGGCCGCCGCTCCCGGTCCGAGCACGGCCGTCCTCCCCGTGCCGCCGCCGCGGTCGGGCAACGGCAAGCCCGTGACGCTCACCGAGTCGCAGAAGCGCAGCAACCACATCCTGTCGGAGCAGAAGCGGCGCAACGCGATCCGGATCGGGTTCAAGGACCTCGTCGGGCTCCTGCTCGCGGGCGAGGGCGCGAGCGGCATCGTGCTCGGCTCGTCGTCGGGCGACGGCGACGACGACGAGGGCGGCGCGGCGGGCGGCGCACCGGCGGCCAAGAAGCGCAAGGGCAAGGGTACGGGCAGCGGCCGCGGGAGGGGGAGGAGGGGCGATGTGTCGACCAACGCGAGCAAGAGCGTCGTCCTCACGCACGCGGCGAGCTACATCCTGTGGCTCGAGCGCGGCAACATGGCCCTCGAGCAGGAGGTCAAGCGCGTCGAGGCGCTGCTGCGCGACGCGCACGTCCAGGGATGATCTCGCTCTCGCCCTTCCTCCCTCTCCTTCCCTCTCTCCGCCTTGGCTGCAGTTCCCTCTCTCTTCTCGTCTTTGCACTTAGTCTCCCTCTCTCCTCCTTCTTCGCCTTTGTTGTGTATGCCCTCTCGTCTGCGCAATCGAACGTGCTGTGACCTCTCCTGCGTGCGAGCGTGCACGGACTCCGAGCGAGCGAGCGAGCGAGCGATGGCCTGCGGCGAGCCATCGTCGTCGATGCAGGAGAGAGCGTCCTCGTCGAGTGGTACATAAAGCAGTAGGCGAGAGCTTGAGCTAGTCGAGAGAGAGCAGGCGGCGTGGGGGACGTCGCGACGAAGCTGGAGATGCGGACTTGTGCGCCCACAGTGCGCTCGTCGAGCGTGAGCAGCCCCTGCGGGCTCTCAAGGTCCTGCAGGAGCAGTTGAGACGACCGAGAGCGCACGGACGAGGTCGCGCTGGCCCGCCGGGAGGAGCTGGGGGAGAGCGAGGCGCTCGAAGCGGATGCAGCAGCCGCTCATGACCACGATCGGCTGCGTCTGGCCGTGCCCGAGTCGGTACAGCAGTGTAGATAGACCTGCGCGGCGTTTCGTGCAGATCAGGGCAGCGAGTCGCGAGGCGAGAGCCACGCGCCGGTAGTCGGCGCAAGACGAGGAGGACGAGGCGACGACGGCTCGCGCCGGCGCGGGACTTGAGCGAGGCGCGAGAGCACGAAGGTGGCAGAGCTCCACGCGAGAGCATGCCCCAGCAAGATGCGAGCGAGGCGGCGAGAGGAGGCTGGACGAGGTCGAGAGCTGGTTCGCCTCGGCTCGTCGTCCTCTCCCGCCGCCCACTCTCTCCTCGCCGTCCCTCGTGAGTCCCAGGCCGGCAGTGCATCCTCGTAGTCGTGCACCTTGCGACCCTCTGCGCCGGCAGCTGACCCTCCCCCTCGCGCCGCTCCTTCGCCTTCAGATCCCCAACATGGTCCGCAACCTCCTCGCCCAGCGCGCTCGCAGCCTCGCCCGCACCTACGCGGTCCGCCGTGCGTCCAGCCTCTCGCACCGGGCTTCACCACCCACCCTGTCCCGCGCACAACAAGCAGCACAGTCGAGCTGACACGCGCTCGCGCCGCAACCCCGTCCCTCTCCCCTCCGCTCGTCCTCGCCACGATCTCGCCGCCGCATCCCGCAGAGTTCCACGCTTCGCCTGCGCCCTATGCTCTCCAGAAGTTCCTCTTCCCGGCCATGTGCGTCTCGATCTCCCTCGCCCTTGCCCTCGCCCTCATCCTCCCCTCCTCCTGAAAGTGCCGCCAAGCTGACCCCGTCTCGCTCAACCTCGACGCAGGTCTCCGACCATGACCGAGGGCGGCATCGCGTCGTGGAAGGTCAAGGAGGGCGACTCGTTCGCGCCCGGCGACGTTCTCCTCGAGATCGTGCGTCTCTCCTCTTCGACCCGCTCTCGCCCGCCATCGCCGGGGCAACGCGCTGACATCTCGTACGTGCGCCCGCAGGAGACCGACAAGGCCACCATGGACGTCGAGGCGCAGGACGAGGGTGTTCTCGGCAAGATCCTTGTGCGTCGCCGCTCTCTTCCACCCTCCCCTCTCTCGTGCGCTCGACGTCCAGCTGACTCCGTTCTTGCTCCTGCAGGTCGGCGACGGTGCCAAGGCTGTCCAGGTCGGCTCGCCGGTCGCCGTCATCGGCGAGGAGGGCGACGACTTCTCGGAGAACGCGCTGCAGGAGGTCCTCAAGGAGGACGTCAGCACGGCCGACGCCGACGTCGCGCAGCCCAAGGAGGAGACCAAGCAGGACAAGCCCGAGGCCAAGAAGGATAACGACGAGCCCAAGAAGTCGGACGACAAGCCGGCGCCCAAGAAGGACGCCCCGAAGAAGGAGTCGTCGCTCGAGCTCTCGGCCGACCGCCCCGTCATCCTCGCGACGCCCATGGCCAAGCGCCTCGCGCTCGAGCAGGGCGTCCCGCTCGCCAAGGTCAAGGGCACCGGCCCCGAGGGCCGCATCCTCAAGGAGGACGTCGAGAAGTTCGCCGCGTCCAAGCCGTCTGCGTCGGCTGCGCCGGCGGGCCCGGCCGCCGCCGCCAAGGCGTCGCCGTCGGCTGGCGCGGGCGCCGGCTACGTCGACACGCCCGTCACCGGCATGCGCCGCGTCATCGCGCAGCGCCTTACCGAGAGCAAGGCGACCACGCCTCACTACTACCTCACGGTCGAGGTCAACATGGACCGCGTCAACAAGCTCCGCGAGGCGTTCAACACGGCCGCCAAGTCGGCCGACACGGCGGGCGCGACCAAGGACGGCGTCAAGGCGGGCGTCAAGCTCTCGGTCAACGACTTCATCGTCAAGGCGTCGGCCCTCGCGCTCCAGGACGTGCCCGAGGCCAACTCGGGCTGGCACGGCGACTTTATCCGTCAGTACGAGACGCAGGACGTGTGCGTCGCCGTGTCGACGCCGACGGGCCTCATCACGCCCATCGTCGCCGACGCCGGCCGCAAGGGCCTCGCCACCATCTCGGCCCAGGCCAAGCAGCTCGCGGCCAAGGCGCGCGACGGCAAGCTCAAGCCCGAGGAGTACCAGGGCGGCTCGTTCACCATCTCGAACCTCGGCATGATGGGCGTCGAGTCGTTCACGGCCATCATCAACCCGCCCCAGTCGTGCATCCTCGCCATCGGCGCCACCGACAAGAAGCTCGTCGTCGACCCGTCGAGCGACAAGGGCTTCAAGGAGGTCAGCGTCATGAAGGCGACCCTGTCGTGCGACCACCGCGTCGTCGACGGCGCCGTCGGCGCGAGGTGGCTCAAGGCGTTCAAGTCCTACCTCGAGGTGCGTCCCTCTCTCTCCTCCTCGCCCTCCTGCCCTCCTTTCGCCTTCCTCTCACTGACTCGCTCGCTCGCTCGCCGCACACAGTCGCCCCTCTCGTTCATGCTGTAGGTAGCCTTCGCCCGTCGTCTCTTCCTCTCTCTCTCTCGCTCGCACTTCGTCTTGTTCTTCTCGGTTGGACCCGCTCCCCCTCTCTTCTCCCTTGGTTACAAAAGGATCCCCCCTCTCTCCTCTCTCTCTCTCTCTCTCTGCTGATTTAGACGTTCCCCTCTCACTCCTCTCGTAACACCGCTCTCGAGCCTCCTGTCGCCGCCGCGGAGAGTCCGTACGAGAGGGGCTCCTGCGTCCGTCCGTCTCGGCTTCGGGCTCCTCTCTCCGCTTCACTCGGCTTTGCTTCTCGCTGTTCGCTTGTGCTTCTGGACGCTCGCTCACTCGACTACCCGCCCGCATGCATGGGCGCGCACCACCGCTTGCGCTCGTCGTCGGCAACATCCTCGGACTCGGACTCGGCGTCGAGCACGGCGTCCCGCTCGGCGAGCGGCAGCGACGACGA
>Ga0308170_10001750_pt1 | contig 19823 bp, 19 predicted proteins | sample PhyBR2_2_FD_202136 | JGI IMG/M metagenome (GOLD analysis project Ga0308170, IMG submission 202136) | Phyllosphere microbial communities from UC Gill Tract Community Farm, Albany, California, United States - DLSLSB.R2 | ecosystem: Host-associated > Plants > Phyllosphere > Unclassified | place...
GGCGCGGGCGCTGGCGGTCGAGCATTCGACGGTGTCGCGCCGCATCGGCATGCTCGAAGCCCGGCTCGGCCTGCGCCTGTTCGACCGCCTGCCGAAGCGCTGGATCCTGACCGCCGAGGGCGAGCACTTGCTGGCATACGCACGCCGCGTCGAGGACGAGGCGCTATCCTTCGCACGCGCCGGAACCGGCGCCGGCGCGCTGCGCGGCGTCGTCAAGGTGTCGGCGCCGCCGGCCCTCGCCAGTACCCTGCTGGTGCCGCGGCTGGCGGCCCTGCGGTCGCGCTGGCCGGCGATCGCGATCGAGATCGTCGCCGAGGTGCGCCAGGCCAACCTGTACCGGCGCGAAGCCGACCTCGCATTGCGCCTGTCGCGTCCCGAGGAACCCGGCCTGGCCGGACGCCCGCTGGCGCAGATGGGATACGGCCTCTATGCCACCCCCGACTGGTTCGCGCGCCCGCAAGCGGAATGGGAATTCGTCGGCTATGGCGAGGCGATGAAGGCCTCGCCGCAGCAGAAATGGCTGGACAGATTCGGCGCCGGCCGCCCGTACGCCTTCTGGTCGAACAATGCCCAATCCATGCTGGCGGCCTGCCGCGCCGGCCTTGGCGTGAGCCTGCTGCCGCACTTCCTCGGCCGCGGCGACAGCCTGCTGGCAGTGCACCCGGACCACGCCCAGGTGCTGAGCCGGCCGATCTGGCTGGTGGTGCATCCCGACGTGCGCCGCTCGCCGCGCGTGACCCTGGTGGCGGAACTGCTGGCCGAACTGCTGGCGCAGGCCGGGCCGGTCCTGGCGTGATCCCGGTGTGCGATTCACTCGCACGCGACCGCACTCGAGTGTATTTGCTAGAATGGGCCGACATGCTCAGCGCATAAAACACGGGGTTTACAAGTCCAGTGCTCATGCAAAGAACCACCCGCTACGTCAACTACGCAACCGCGGCCAGCATCGTGATCCTGACCGCCGCCATCGGCACGCTCATCGGCAGCATCGGCCGCACGATCGAATCGCGGCGCTGGGTGGTGCATACCCAGGACGTGCTGGTGCGCCTGCAGGCGACCATCGGCCTGGTCAACGAAGTGGATGCGCTGCAGAAATCGCTTCTGCTCGACCACGATCCGCAAGACAGCGCCGAGCTGGACGCCAGGCTCGCCGCCATCCCGCGCGAGTGGCAAACCCTGCAGCGGCTGACCAGCGACAATCCGGTCCAGCAACGGGCGCTGCTGCGCTACCGCACCCTGCTCGACGGCTTCACGCAGGCGCTGCGCGAGGGCCTGCAGCGTCCGGAGCGGCATACCCAGTCCGGCATGCGTACCCTGCGCAGGGACATCGCCGCCCAGGAAGCGGCCCTGCGCGGCGAAGAGCAAAGGCTGCTGGTCCTGCGCGCCGCCGTGGTCGACCGCGACCTGACCCGCACCATCGTGGCGACCGGCGCGGTGGCCTTCCTCTCGATCGGACTGCTGCTCTTCGTGCGCGCCGTGGCGCGCCGCGATGCCCTCATGATGCGGACCGAACAGGCACGCCTGGCGGCCACGCTGCGCAGCATCGGCGACGCCGTGATCGCCACCGACCTGCGCGGCAGGGTCCAGTTCATGAATCCGGTGGCGGAAGACCTGGCCGGCATGAACACCGCCCAGGCCGCCGGCCGGCCGCTCGAGGAGGTATTGCGCATCCTGCCGGCCGCCCCCAAGACGCTCGACCTGCCCGCGCTGCTGCGCGATGTCGTCGCCGGCGCCACGGCGCCCGCGCGCATCGAGCTGTCGGGCAGCACACCGCTGGATCCGCAAAGCACGCGCGACTGGATCCTCAGTTGCCATCCGATGCTGGTGCGCGGCAAGCCGGCCGGGGCCGTGATCGGCGCCCACGAGGTGACCGAGCTGAAACAGGCCCAGCGCAACCTGGCCGACGCCAACCTGCTGCTCGAACGCCGCATCCAGGAACGCACCGAAAGGCTGGCGGAAGCGAACATGGAATTGCGCGCTTTCGCCCATACGGTCGCGCACGACCTGCGGGCGCCGCTGCGCAACGTCGAAGGCTATGCCGAAGCCCTGCGCGTGGACGAATCGCCGCGCCTGAGCGAACAGGGGCGCCACTTCCTGGCCCGGCTCTGCGACGCCGCGCGCCGCATGGACCGCCTGATCACCGAACTGCTGGCCTACAGCCAGCTGTCGCGGGCCGAACTCAAGCTGCGGACGGTCGACCTCGAACGGGTGGCCTGGCTGGCCCTGTCCGACATCGAAACCCAGGTCTCGCGCAGCGGCGCCCAGGTCGAGATCGCCTCGCCCCTGCCCGCCGTGCTCGGCAACGAAGCCATCCTGGTGCAGGTATTCGAGAACCTGATCGGCAACGCGATCAAGTTCGTCGCGCCCGGCGTCGCCCCTTCGATCAGGATCCACGGACGCGAAGACGGCGATCACGCGCTGGTCTGGATTGCCGACAACGGCATCGGCATCCCGCCCGAGCAGCGCGAGCGCATCTTCGGCGTGTTCGAGCGGCTGCATGGCGAGGAAGCCTATCCGGGCACCGGCATCGGCCTGGCGATCGTCCGCAAGGCCATGGAGCGCCTGGGCGGCAGCGTGCGGGTCGAAGCGGCGGCGGCCGGCACGGTGTTCCGGCTGTGCCTGCCCGTGCGGCGCGCGGACGATACTCCTCTATAATCCAGTGATACTGCATAAAAATTCCTAGCGATGTCCCTCCGCCTCCTCATCCTCGACGACAATCCCGACGACCGCATGCTGGCCAGGCGGGAAATCGAGCGCCACTTCCCCGGCTGCGAAGTCACGGAGGTGGGCGAGCGCACGAGCCTGGAGCGCGCCCAGGAAGCCGGCTTTCCCTTCGACGTGGTGATCACCGACTTCCAGATGCGCTGGACCACCGGCCTGGACGTGCTCAAGCGCGTCAAGGCCCACGCCCCCCAGCTGCCGGTGATCATGTTCACGGCCACCGGCACCCAGGAGATCGCGGTCGACGCCATGAAGCACGGGCTGGACGATTACGTGATCAAGAGCCCGCGCCACTACGCGCGCCTGCCGGTGGCGGTGCGCACCTGCCTCGACCGCTCCGAAATCCGCTCGCGCGCGATCCGCAGCGAGACCCGGCTGGCCTCGCTGCTCGAAAACATCGAGCTGGGCGTGTTCCGCATGTCGCTCGAGGGCGAGCTCGAGGAAGGCAACAAGGCCTTCTGGAGCATGCTGGGACTGGCGCCCGGCGAATACTCGAAGGCGCCCGGCCATCCCCTGATCGCGGAAGTGAAGCAGCGGCTGCCGGAACTCGGGGCCACGCTGGACACCGCCGAGCTGCAGGTGCTGAGCGGCGAGCTCGTCGCCGGCGGCCGCGCCCATACGGTCAAGCTCGTGCGCGTGCGGGTGAACGGGCACGACGCCGTCGACGGCATCGTCAACGACGTTACGTCGCTGCGCCGCGCCGACCTCGAGATCCACCGCCTGAACGCCGACCTCGAACAGCGCATCGCCGAACGCACGCGCCAGCTGCAGGAAGCCAACGAAGCCCTCGAGACCTTCGGCTTCTCGGTCTCGCACGACATGCGCGAGCCGCTGCGCACCATCCAGGGCTATGCCAACGCGCTCAAGCAGGACTTCAGCGAAGGCCGCGTGGAGCAGTCGGCGGTCTACGTCAACCGCATCGAAGCGATCGCGCGGCGGGTCGACACGATGGTCTCCGACCTGCTGGAATTCGCCCGCCTGTCGCGCACCGAGATCCCGATCGAGACGGTCGGCGTCGCCGCCGCCATCCGGGACATGCGGACCATGCTGCAGGCCGAGACCATCCAGGCCGGCGCCGAACTGTGCGTCGACGTGCCCGCCGACCTGCATGTCAGGGCACACCGCCAGACCTTCGTGCAGACCCTCGTCAACCTGGTATCGAACGCCGTCAAGTTCGTCGCGCCGGGCGTCGTCCCGATGGTCCGCATCGGCGCCCGGCAGGCCGGCGGCACGGTGCGCATCACCATCGAGGACAACGGCATCGGCATCCCCGAACAGGCCCAGGCCAGGATCTTCAATGTGTTCGAGCGCCTGCACAGCGAGGAAGAATTCCCCGGTACCGGCATCGGCCTGGCGATCGTCAAGAAAGGCGTCGAGCGCATGGGCGGCAGCGTCGGCCTCAGCTCGGCGCCCGGCCAAGGCGCGAGTTTCCGCGTCGAGCTGCCGGCCGCGCAGGACAGCGTATGACATTCACCGCCCTGCTGATCGACGACAGTCCGGACGACCGCGCGCTGGTCGCCCGCGAACTGCGCCGCCATTTCGGCGATATCGGCATCCTGCAGGCAGGCACGCCCGAGACCCTGGCCGCGGCGCTCGACCAGGGCGGCTTCGACGTCACGATCACCGATTACCAGCTGCGCTTCAGCGACGGCATCACCGTGCTGCGCGAACTGAAGCGGCGCTTCCCGGAGCGGCCGGTGATCATGTTCACCGCCAGCGGCACCGAGGAAGTCGCGGTTGCCGCCATGAAGGAAGGCCTGGACGACTACATCACCAAGACCGCCAAGCATTACCCGCGGATCGGCTATGCGGTGCGCTCCTGCCTCGACCGCGTGCGCCAGCGCGACCAGGTCGAGCAGGCGCTGGCGAGCGAGTCGATCGCCAAGGCCAGGCTGGAGATTGCCCTGCAGTCGGCCGGCATGGGCACCTGGCAGCTCGACCTCGGCACGCGCGAGCTGTCGTATTCCGAGGCCATCGGCCCGATGTACGGGCGCGCGCCGGGCTTCGTCCACACCGACGCCGAACCATGGCTGGACGACGTCCATCCGGACGACCGCCCGGCGGTGCTGGCGCATTGGGATGCCGCGCTGGCGGGCAGGCACGACTACCAGGTCGAGTTCCGCGCCCGCGGCGCCGACGGGATCGTGCGCTGGATCGAATCGAGCGGCAAGGTGATGCGCAATGCGGCCGGCATGCCGACCATGATCATCGGCACCGCCCGCGACGTCACCGCGGACGTGAACGTCAGGCAGAACCTGGAGCGCCAGCGCGAGCAGCTCGAAAAGGCGGACCGCCAGAAGAACAACTTCCTGTCCATCCTGGCCCACGAGCTGAGGAACCCGCTCGCGGCCGCCGGCTACTCGGTCGCCCTGCTGCGCCAGGCCGGCGCCAACCCGGCCTCCATGGGCCGCGCGACCGAGGTCATCGACCGCCAGGTCAGCCACATGGCCAGGCTGCTGGACGAGCTGCTGGACCTGAGCCGGATCACGCACGACCGCCTGCAGCTCGACATCCAGCGGATCGACCTGCGCCGGGTGGCCGAGATGGGCTGCGACAGCGTGCGCGCGGCGCTCAAGGACAAGGGGCACAAGCTCGGCATGTCCCTGCCCGCGAACGCCGTGATGGTCGAGGGCGACGAAGTGCGCCTGACCCAGGTGCTGAGCAATCTGCTGAACAATGCCGCCAAGTTCACGGCGACCGGCGGCGAGATCGAGATCCGCGTCACGCGCGAGGACGGCCAGGCGGTCGTCGAGGTGGCCGACAACGGCATCGGTATCGAGGCGCACCGGCTGGACGAGGTGTTCGAGATGTTCTCGCAGGCGCAGACCAAGGCCCGTGGCGGCACGCCGGGGCTCGGCATCGGCCTGGCGGTGGTCAAGTCCCTGGTCGAGCTGCATGGCGGCAGCGTCGCCGCCTGCAGCCCCGGCCTCGGCCTCGGCACGCGGGTGCGCGTGACGCTGCCGCTGGCGGCGGAACAGGCCGGCGAACCGGCGGCGGCCGCGACGGATGCCGGCCACGCAAGGGCCGGCGCACCGGTCCCGCTCGAGGTCGTGCTGGCCGACGACAACCGCGATGCCGCCGACCTGCTGGCCGAATTCCTCGCGCTGCAGGGCTACACGGTGCACACGGCTTATGACGGCAAGGCCGCCATCGAACTCGCCTCCCGCATCCAGCCGCAATTGCTGGTGCTCGACATCGGCATGCCCGGCGCGACCGGCTACGAGATCGCCGAATGGACCAGGCGGCAGCCCTGGGGAATGGAGGCCACCCTGGTCGCCGTGACCGGCTGGGGCGAGGAAGTCGACGGCGACCGCGCACTGCACAGCGGCTTCGATGCCCGGCTCGTGAAGCCGGTCGACATGGCGCAGCTGCTGCAGGCCATCGCCAGCAAGCCTGCCTAATGCGCTGCCTGAGGCGCTGTCTGGGGCGCCGCTTCCTGCAGGAAGCTGGTGAGCGTGCCGGCCAGCTGCGGATGCAGCGGCAGCGCCGGATCGCCATACGATGCCATCTGCCGCTGCGGATCGTCCGGCACCTCCTTCAGCACGTGGTTCATGCCGGGAATGATGGCCAGCACGGCGTCCGGCCTGGCGGCCTTCAGCGCCTGCGCCTGGTCGACGCCGACCTGGATGTCGGTCGTGCCCTGCACGATCAGCACCGGCATGCGCAGCGCGGCGATGCGCTGGGACGGCACATACTTCATCCACGAGATCAGATAGGGCTGCACGCTGGGCCGGTACAGCATCGCCAGCGCGGGCGGCACCTCGGCCACGGTCCTGCCCTGCTCCAGGCGGGCGAGGATGCGCTCGTTGTCGGCCGCGAGCGCCGGCGGCAGCTTGCCGGCGAGCTGCTTGCGCAGCACGGCCCCCGGTGCTTCTGCCACCCCGGCCAGCGACACATAGGCGGCCGCGCCGGCGCGTTCGGCGGCCAGCATGCCGATCAGCGCGCCTTCGCTGTGGCCGATCACCGCCACTTGACCGAAACGCGGGTCGGCCTTCAGCTTCGCAATCCAGGCCGCGGCATCGTCGACATAGGTATCGAAGCGCAGCTGCGATTCGTCCGGGGCGGCGCTCCTGCTGGCGCCGATGCCGCGCTTGTCGTAGCGGACCGAGGCGAAGCCGGCCTGGCCCAGCGCCTCGGCCAGCATTTTGAGGCTGTTGTTGGGGCTGGGGAAGGCGGGATTGTTGCCGTCGCGGTCGGTCGGGCCGGAACCGGCGACGATCAGGACCACCTGCGGGACCACCGGCACCTTGCCCTCGCCCGCCGGCAGGTGCAGGGTGCCCGAGACCGTCCCGCCGGCGGTGTCGAGCGAGACCGGCTGGTCGCCGGCCGGGGCGGCAAGGGCTTGCGCCGCCACCGCCACCAGCAACATCGGCAACATCGGCCACAGTGACGGGAATCGGATACTGGTATTCAGTTTCATTGCCTCTCCAATTTTGAAGTTTATCTAATTAGACATCCATCTAAATACTAAGCGCGCAACCGGCCGTGCGTCAATGCGCGGCGGGTAGCGGGACGGGAATAATCAGTGCAGCGTGCGCGCGACGCTCGGGTTCGGATCGGTGTCCGGTTCGTCGTTCATGGGCGTGCGGATCGGCGGCTGGTGCGGGTCGGGCGAGTCGAAAGGCTCCCTGGGCGGCTCTTCGACGGGCGCCGGATCGGGGGCGCGGTGCGCTTCGATGGGTGCAACGAACATGGTCGGTTCTCCTGCTGGCGGAGCCAAAACATTACCATGGGCAGCGGTTTGCCGACGCCCGCCTGGATTACAATGGTGGATTCGACACCAAGGAAACCGCCATGCTTCCCACACCCGTCGTTGCCGCCGTCCTCGCCCCGCTGGTCCTGTGGCGCGTCTACAGCCGCATCAAGCGCCTGACGACCCGCCAGCGCTCGAAAGTGTGGCGGCACCGCACGACCCTGGTCTTCTTTCCGCTGCTGGTCCTGATGCTGGCCGCGCTGAGCCTGCGGACCGCGCCGATCGCCATTGCCGGCCTCGGCGCCGGACTGGTGCTCGGCATCGTGCTGGGCCGGATCGCCAGCGGCGGCACGAAATTCGAACAGGTCGGCGACGAGTACTACTTCACGCCGCACGCGCCGATCGGCATGCTGGTCGCACTGCTGTTCCTCGGCCGCATGGGCTACCGCGCCTACGAGTACTATGCGCTGGGCTCCTTCGCCCACCACGAGTTCGTCACCAGTCCCCTGACCCTGTGCATCTTCGGCGTCCTCGCCGGTTACTACATGACTTTCGCGGCCGGTCTGCTTGCCTGGCGCAAGCGCACCGCCGCCGCCGCAATCGCCCAATGAGCATCACCACACTTGCCCTCATCCTCCTTGTTCCGATCCTGGTCTGGCGCATCTACCAGCGCCTGAAAGGCCAGATGACGCGCCAGCGTTCGATCATGTCGCGCCACTACACCGGCCTGCTGGTGTTCGGCGCCATGCTGCTGGTGCCCGCCGCCGGCATGGCCGACCGGCCGCTGTCGCTGGCTGCGCTGGCGCTCGGCGCGGTCGCCGGCATCGCCCTCGGCATCTACGGCCTGCGCCGCACCCGCTTCGAAGACACCGCCGAAGGCTATTACTTCACCCCGCCCATGCGCATGGGCGTGCTGGTGGGGATGCTGCTGGTGGCGCGCGTGATCTACCTGGGCATCGAGGTCTACATGAACCAGGGCAGCAACCAGCCGAACCCGCGCTTTTCGGACAGCCCGCTGACGATGTACTGCCTGGGCATGAGCGCCGGCTATTTCGCCACCTTCTCGGCCAAGCTGATGCGCTGGCGCCTGCGCCTTAGAAAAGAGAACACATGACACTGAACCGCCGCCGTTTCCTCGAAGCCGTACCGATCGCTTCACTGGGCCTGGCGGCGGGCGGCAGCGCCCATGCGCAATACGGCGGCGCCCCAGTCGCTCCCCCCGCGCCCGCGGCGGACATGGACACCCTGGTGGTGCTGGCCGGCGACACCCTGCCGCGCAATCCGGCCGCCGAACCGGCCCGCCTGCAGGCGCTGCTGGACCGGCACGCGAAGCCGTCCGACGGCTACCTGGCGGGAGGCGCGGTGGCGGAACTGGAAGCGAAATTCTCTTCCCTGCTGGGCAAGGAAGACACGGTCTTCATGCCGACCGGGACCCTGGCGAACCACATCGCCCTGCGCCTGCTGTGCGGCGAGAACCGGCACGCGCTGGTGCAGCAGGAAAGCCACGTCTACCGCGACGAATCGAATACCGTCACCACCCTCAGCGGCATCAACCTGGCGCCGCTGGCGCCGGGCCGGGCCGCGCCCACGCTGGAAGAACTGAACGCCGCGATCGAGCGCGCCGAGGCCGGTCCGTATCCGATCAAGGTCGGCGCGATCGCGCTGGAAAGCCCGGTGCGGCGCGCCCAGGGCGCGGCCTTGACGCCGGCGCTGGTGGCCGAGATCGCAAGGGCGGCGCGCGCGAAGAAGATCCCGCTGCACCTGGATGGCGCCCGCCTGCTGCTCATGAGCGGCATGGAGGGCTTCCGCGTGAAGGACTATTGCGCGCACTTCGACACGGTCTACGTCTCGCTCTACAAATACCTGGGCGCGCCCTTCGGCGGCGTGCTGTCCGGGCCCAAGCCCCTGATGGCGAAGGCGCGCGAGCTGCGCCACATCTTCGGCGGCACGATCTACCACGGCTGGCAGGCCGCCCTGCCGGCCCTCGACGCGTTGGACGGCGTCGAAGAGCGCCATGCGCGCGTGCGCGCGGCCGGCGAACGCCTGATGGCGGCGCTGGAGCGCACGCCCGGCTTCACGCTAAAACGCATCGAGAACGGCAGCAACCTGGCGGTGCTGGAGATCGCGCCGCAGCGCCTGGCCGGGCTGGAAGAGCGCCTGCAGAGGGCGAACGTACGGCTCAGCAAACTGAATGAGGGGAAGACGCAGCTCGGCTTCAACGAGTCGATCCTGCGGCGGGATACCGATTACCTGCTCAAGGCACTGGCAGGCTAGGCCGGCCATGCCCAGGCCGAAGAACAGCCCGGCGGCGCAGGCGCCACAGAAGCTTCCCCCGGAGCTCGAATGGTCCTTACCGTCCTGGCTGGCCGGCGTCGCGCGCAGCCTGCGGGTGCTGCCGTTCCGGCACGCGCACCGGCAACTGCTGGCGCTGGACATCCACCGCCACCACCTGGCGAAAGGGCTGTCGCTGCGCCAGCGGGTGCGCCGCGTGCTCGCCCATTGCCGCTTCGAGGAAGCCTCGGCGTCGGCGCGGAACGCTTTTCCAGCGGATGAGCAGGCGCCGACCCGGCCTCAGGCAGCCTTTGCGGCGGCCTCGCCGGCCGCGCGCCGCTGCAGCACGAAGATCGGCTGCGCCCACTGCACGTCCTTCTTCTTCTTGCTGGTGATGAGGGTCAGGTCCGAGGGGTCGTAGACGTCCGTGTTGTGGGTCAGCGGGGTCGTCATCAGGTACTGGGCGTCGGTGTTCTTCAGGAACTCGCCGACCAGCTGGATGTTGCGGATGTCCAGGTGGGCGAAGGGTTCGTCGATGAACACGAAGCCGCCCGAGCCCTCTTCCGACTTGAGCAAACCAATGAGAAGAACCAGCGACTTCATGACCTGCTGGCCGCCCGAGGCTTCGCCGTCGTTCATGCCGATCTGGCCCTTGCCGTCGAACTTGAAGCGCACGTGCAGGCCGGCCTGGGCCAGCTGCAGGTCGTCGTTCTCCAGGCGCACCGGGTCGACCGTGACCTCGATGTTCGCCAGTTCGCCCAGCTCCCTGATGTTCTTCGAATAGGTCTTGATCGTGTAGCGCAGGCGCTCGATGTAGGCGCCGCGCGCATTGTCGGTGGCCTCGATCGCGCGGTTGTTCTGGTAGCGCCGCTCCTCGGTCTCGTTCTGGCGGTTCGACAGCTGGTCGTTCAGGCGCTCGTACTGGTCGATCACGGTCGGATCGTGTTCCCAGTCGCTGCGCGCCAGCGAGGTGTCGAGCGAACCCACGCGCAGCTTCACCTGGTGGGTGTTCTGGTGCGCGGCCACCAGGGCCGCGCGGCGTTCCGGCTGACGCCAGGCCTTCGGCACGTGGCGCCAGTTGCGGCGCAGCTCCAGCAGGGCGCGCGCATGATCGCTGCGCTGCTCGATCTGGCGGCGGTGGTTCAGGCGCATGCCGGCTTCCGCTTCCGACAGCGCCATGCGGGCGTTCTGCCACACGGTGTCGGCGCGGGTGCGGGTGACGGTCGCGTTCTTGGTCAGCACCTGCAGCTCGCCCAGGCGCGCACCGACTTCCAGGCGCTCGGTCTTGAGCGGCTCGATGGCGCGCGTGGCTTCCTCGAACTCGGCCTGGCGCGCGCTCAGTTCCTTGACCGCGTCGACGCCGGCGATGCGCACGCGCAGCGCCGACACCTCGGTCGCCAGCTTGCTGATTTCCAGCGTCAGCTTGTCTTCCTGGGCTTCCAGGGCCGGCAGCGCTTTCTGGATCGCTTCCAGGCGCTGGGTCTTGCCGGCCGCGCCGAAGCGGTAGCGCGAGGGCTCCACGAACAGCGAGCGCCCGCCGCGGCGTTCGCGGTGGTAGGCGTCCGGCGTGATCCACTCGTCGGCATCGCTCTTGAAGCCGGCGTCGACGGATTCGACGCGCTCGATGCGCTCGAGCTGGTCGATCAGCCAGGACGGCGCCTTCGAGCTGAAACGCACCACCGACAGCAGGGTGTCGTCCTTGACCACCGGCGCGCTGACGCAATCCGGCACGATGAAGTGGCGGTAGCGCTCCTTCTCGGCCAGCTTATAGGCCGCCGGCGCATCCTTGGCATTCTCCAGCAGCACCACCGAGGCGTAACCGCCCAGCACGCCCTCGACGGCGCCCTGCCATTTCGGGTCCGTCACTTCGACGATATCGGACAGCATCGCATGCCGGATGTTCGCGTCGTTCAGGGCGCGGCGCATCAGGCGCTGGGCTTCCGGCTCCGGCATCGAGCTCTTGCCCTGCAGGGCCGAGATGGTCGACAGCTCGCCGGCGATGCGCGCCGCCAGGTTGTCGCGCTCGGTCTTCTTCTTCGCCAGCTGCGCTTCCTTGGCTTCCAGCTGGGTGGTCACCTCGGCGATGTCGGCGCCGGAATCCGCGGCCAGCTTCTGCAGGCGCTCCTTCTGTTCCAGCAGGCTTTCCAGCGGTTTCAGCTTGCGGTTGATTTCCGTGAGGCGGCCGGCCAGGGTGTTGGCTTCCTGCTCCAGCTGGACTTCCTGCTGCTGGGCTTCGGTCAGCGCGCGCTGCTGGGCCGCCAGCGCGTGGCGCTTCTCGGCCAGCTGGCTGTCGGCCTGCATCAGCGGCTTCTTCGCTTCGCGCAGGGCGCGGCTGGTCTGGGCCGCCTTCTCGCGCGCCTCGTGGTATTCCAGGCTGGGCAGCGCTTCCTCGACCAGGGCCTGGCGTTCCTTGTTCAGGTCTTCCCACTGGTGATAATTCGCGACGCGCAGGCGCAGGCCTTCGAGGTTGATGCGCGAGGTTTCCAGCTCGGCCTCGAAGCGCTTCAGCTCCGTTTCGGTATCGCGCTGGTGGCGCTTGGCTTCGTCATAGGCGTCCAGCACTTCCTTGTCGCCGAAGACCTGGAACACCAGGTCCAGCAGCTGGCGCGGCGAGTATTCGCACAGCTTGTCGGTCTCGCCCTGCTCCAGCGCCAGCACCTTCGACATCGCCGGCGACAGGCCGGCCGAGGCCAGGCGCTTCCGGTAGTTCTCGACGCCCAGCCAGTCGCTGGCTTCGGTCACTTCCTCGATGTCGATATTCCCCGGCCGCATCAGGTACTGGCGCTTCCAGTCGCCGCCGTTCTTCTGCACCTGGCAGAACAGCGTGACTTCGTCGTCGCTGAAGAAGCCGCTGTGGCGGAACGGGCGGTTCGACAGCTGGCGGCCGGAGGGCTTGTTGTCGACCACGGCGCGGATCCAGGCGCTCTGCTGGCCCGAGTGGCGCGCATAGTGCTTATAGGTGCGGCCCATCGAGCAGTCGAGGCCGAACAGGGTGCGCAGCGCGTCGAGCAGCGTGGTCTTGCCGGAGCCGTTCTGGCCGGCGATGGTGATGATCTTGGCGTCCAGCGGGATGTTCTTGATCCGCTGCCAGTAGTCCCAGTGGACCAGCTCGAGAGATTTAATGTGGAACATGCGCTTTACTCCTGGGATTCGGGGGCGGCTTCAGCGGGAACCTCGGCGGGAGCCTCGGCGGCGACAGGCTCCGCGTCGTTGGCCGCTTCGCTGACCGGGCGGCGCACCGCCCTCAGCGGCGCGCGCTTGAACACCTCGGCCAGGGCGCCGTTGATGATGCGCTCCTTCAGCAGGTCGGTGTCCATCAGCAGGTCGAGCAGCGGGCCTTCGAGGATCACGTCGCCGCGGCGCTCGATGAAGCCGAGCTTCGACAGCAGGCCCAGGTTCATGTCCATGCGGGTCTTCTTGCCCAGCTTGTCGCCGAAGTCGGCCAGCAGCGCGGTGTAGGAGATGCCGATCGAGGTATCCTCGGCGCGCGGGATCGGGTTGTCCTTGTCGAACATGTCCGACTGGTCGACGTCGATCGCCTGGTGGGTTTCCTGGCGCTGGCGCTTGGGCAGGATGATCTGCGCCCACAGCACCACCAGCAGGGCCACGCCGTCGCGGGTCAGGCCGAAGTTATTGTTCTGCCAGATGTCCTTGGCGCCGAAGATCTTCGGCTCGACGTTGCGGTGCAGGGCCAGGGTGACGTGGTCGGCATACACGTTGTCGATCAGCTTCAGGCCGGATTCCAGCAGGCGCTTGTCGATCTCGGCGCGGAAGGTATCGTCGGACAGCGCGCGCTTGACCATCTTGTCGTCGCGGCGCAGGGTCTGGTGCGTGAGCAGCCGCGCAATCAGGATCTGTGCATCGTCATTCATCGTCTTTACTGTCCAAATCTAGATTCAGGGAGAGGGTCGCGAGCGACATCGCCGCCACGTGCGGATCGTCCAGCTGGACCATTTCATCCTCGGAGTTGAAGCGTACCGGCAGGCGCGCCAGTTCGGCGGTCGGGCCCTGCAGGCTGGCCTCGGCGGGGTCGCCCAGCAGCGGCAGCAGCGAGGCGCGGTAGGACGCCACCGCGAAGCTGGCCGGCAGCAGCGAGTCCTGGATCGGCACGCTCCTGGGCGCGCCGTCAAGCATCACCGGGAAGTTGTCGAGGTTGGCGAAGTCGGCCAGGCGCTTGATCCAGTCGTCCAGCTCGGCCTGCATGGCCGGGTTGTCGTTGATGGTGGTCGGCGCGTCTTCGCCGCTCGGCAGGCCGCCCGGCGCGACATTGACCGCGCGCTCCGTCATCAGCTCGGTCTCGGCGACGTCGATCATCTCGGCCGGCGTGACGAACAGCGGCAGGACCGGACGCTCGATCGCGCCCTCGGCCAGGCTGGCGAGGTCGTCGTGGGCCAGCAGCCAGCGCTTGATGTCGGTGGTCGACAGGCCGGACTGGCCCAGGTGCACGCGCTGGCGCTCGATCTGGTTCAGCGCGCGCGAGAACATGCCCTGCATGTTCAGCAGCGAGGACTGGGCGCGGCCGATCGCCTGCGCCGCCTTGTGCGTGGCCGCATCCGCCTGGTCGCTCGAGGTGATCGCACGCAGGATCGTCGAGCCCTTCTCGACCCAGTCGCAAGCCATGTGCCACTTCGCCTGCGAGGCGCGCAGGCGGAATTCGGAACCGGAGGCGATCGCGTCCCTGAATTCCTCGTGCAGCTCGACCAGGCGGCCCAGCAGGTGCTTGAGCTGCTCGACGGTGACGCCGCCGACGGCCTGGGCGCCCGCCACCTGCGACAGCAGGAAGCCCATCTCGGCCTCGTCTTCTTCGGGACGGCCGAGCGCCAGCAGGGTGTCGAGGGCGGCCAGGACATTGCGCGCCAGCGGCGTGATGCGGTACACGGCGGCCGGATTGTCCCAGGCCAGCAGGCCGTGCGAGCGCAGGCGGCCCAGCACCGTCTCCAGGCTTTCCGGGATCAGGTAGGCGAACTTCTGGTTGATGTCGGCGCGCGAAAAGGCGGATTCGCCCGTTTCGGCGGCCAGCTCGCGCAGCACCAGCAGGCGCACGATCACGCCGTCCTGGCCGCCGTGGAACAGGGCCGTGAACGCCTGCAGCATGGGCTGGGCGCGCTTGAGGTGATAGACCTGCTCGATCTCGTCCGGCGCCACTCCCTCGTGGAAGTGGGCCTGCAAGGGATCCAGTTCGTCTAGCGCGTTGGAATGGAGGTCGGCGGCGGCGGCGCCTGCCAGGTTGTCGATCATCGTAAGGCTTACCAGTCTGTCGCGCGCAGCGGCCACGGAGGCGGGCGCGGGGGCGTCAGTATAGCAGTTAAGGCTAGGCAACTAATAAGGAATGGACGATGGGGATTTTGCAGCAGGCGAATATGCAACGGACGCGCGACAAGACTTGACTTGCAAAAATGTAAGCACGCGTCCATTGCGGACGCGCGCTGCCCAGCGATGGATCAGACGGCGATATCGCAGCTGATTTCTCCCGGCTCGCCATACATGGCGCAGCCGTAGCGGTCGAAATTGTCGCAATACGTCTGGTTACCCGCCGCGCACTGGATCCCCATGGCCCGGCAGTTGGTGCAGCCCGGCATTGCCCAGGCATTCGCCGCAGCCAAGCCGATACCAAGACCTAATGCAAACACTGCTTTTTTAAAGCTGATCATTGTGTCTCTCCTTTCAAAAATTTGTTTCGAAAGTTATCCAAGCCCTTGTGAAGGCTTAACAATGTTACCAGCAGGATATTAATCTATGTGGGTAATTGCCCTGCCGCGCGCCTCGTTTTCGATGGGCGCGGGATAATCCACATGTCATATTGACATCACAAACAGGAGAGCGTCATGCATCGAGCACTTGCGAACACGGCCCTTGCCCTGGCCGTCTTCCTGAGCCAGGCCGCCACCGTCCTGGCCGCCCAGCCGCAGCAGCAGAACGGCGTCAGCTACATCAGCGGCGGCGTCGGGCAGGACGAGCAGAATGCGATGCGCGCCCTGCGCGCCGACTACAACCTGCAGCTGACCTTCGCCACCAGGCAGACCGGCGCCTACCGCTCGGACGTCCAGCTCGACATCGCCGACGCCAGGGGAGGCAGTGTGCTGAGCGTGGCCAATACCGGCCCGATGTTCTTCGCCAAACTGCCGCCCGGCGTCTACCGCATCAGCGCTTCGGCCGAGGGCAAGACCTTCAGGCGCAGCGTCCGCATCGGCAATGCGCCGAAGGAGATCGTCTTGCATTGGGAGAATGATGCGCCCGAGGATCCCGGCGTGCAGGACTGAAGCGCCCGCACGGCATCCGAACATCCAGCAGTCATGACCGGCCCGCATGGCCGGTTTTTTTTATTGCCTGACCCACAATGCATTGACAGTCCAGCAACAATGTCAGATGTTACTGCTTGTGGATTTGCATGTCACATCGAATGCAACATTCAATACGGCAATAAATAAAAAGGAGCCCCCATGTTTGCAAAAGCAGCCAGGAACCTGCTCATGTACGGACTGATCCTGGGCGGCGGACTGGCCATCGGCCATTACCTGCCCGCCGCGGCGAAGATGCTGACGCCGAAGTACAGCGAAGGAAATTTCAACGCCTACTATGCGCAGGCCGGGACAAAGGTCGTCGTCTACGGCACCCCGACCTGCCCTTATTGCGCCAAGGCGCGCGCCTACCTGAAGGAACGCGGCATCGCCTTCAGCGACTTCGACCTGACCACCTCGGACAAGGCCAAGCGCGACTTCACCCAACTGGGCGGCAAGGCGGTTCCCGTCATCCTGATCGGCAACCGGCAGCTGGTCGGCTTCGACAAGGATGCGATCGACGCCGCGCTCGACAAGCTGAAGACCGCGTCGATGTAATGCCGTTCCGCCCACGCGGGACGGATCCAGCAGCAGCTGTACTACCTCAACCACGAAAGGGAGACGATATGAACAAGAAACTTGCTACCCTGCTGTTCGCCATCGGCATCGGCGCCGCCGCCTCGTCGGCGATTGCCGGCCCATGCGAATACTGGTGCCATTACGGCCGCACCTCCTGCCTGAACAGCCCGGGCATCGACCCCGCCACCTGCGACGAGAATTACCTCGACTGCATGGCGTCCTGCTGATTTACACGCAGGTCCGCGCCGGCCCTGGCGGCCGGCCTCTCATTTCTTGCTGATCCGCTCCAGCGTCTGCTCCACATAATCGCGGTCATTGTCGACAAACCTCAACTTGACCGGATACCACTCCAGCGAAGGCGCCAGCCAGATGTCGAGGGTCTGGTCCTTCGAGCCCGGCGGCGGTTCGCGCAGCACGTGGACGGTGTCGACCGTGCCGATGGCGGCGCCGGCCTGCACTTTTTCGCGGCCGATCACGCGGAAGGTCCAGGGATCGGCATCGCGCGGTCCGACCACGAAGAAGTCCCAGTCCGAACCCGGCTTGAACTTGTCCCTGGCCGCGCGCGCCACCCCGATCAGCTGCCACGAGATCGACACCCGGTCCTGCTCGCCGCCCTTGATCGGGTAGCTCTTCTTGCCGTCGCTGAAGCCGATGGTCTTGGCCTCGCGGTCGAAATTCGCCGTGACCGGGTCCTTGCGGAAGCGCTTGTCGTAGTACTCGTTCGGCGCCAGGCCGTAGCTGTCGATCGTGCCGGTGCTGCGGTTCTCGGTCAGCTTGCCCAGCAGGGCCACGCGCGAATCGGTGTTGATCGTGTACTTGCCGTCGCCCTGGCGCCAGCTCAGCGTGGCTTCGCCGTTCAGGGTGAAGCCGCGCTGGCGGGCGCTGATCGAGTACGACAGGTCGGCCGAGGGCGGCAGGTTAAAGGGACGCATCTGCGCCGGATGCTCGTCCGCCGCGGGCGCGCCCCGGGCCGTCATCGCCGCCGCCAGCAGTCCACCCGCAGCGGCCAGTTTCCACATCTTGTTCATATCAGCTTCCTGAATTCTTCATCACGATTTTGTTCGCCGTCTGGGTCGTCACCGCCCCGCTCGCTTCGAGGTTGCGGATCTGCACCGGAACCCAGCCGTAGTCGGGCGCCAGCCACAGGTCCAGGCGCGAGTTGTACGAGCCGGGCTTGGGCGGACGCGCCAGGTGCCAGGTGGCGATCCTGCCCATGCCCGTGTCGATCTGTTCCTGGCCGAGCACCACAAAGCTGAAAACGCTCGCATCGCGGTCTTCGCCGACAAGGATGTCGATATTTCCCGACAATTGCTGCGGATCGCCGCGCGCGATCGCCGTCAACTGCAGCGGCACGCTGGCCTTGTCCTGGACGCCCCAGACCAGCGGGTAATTCGCTTCCGACGCCGAAAAGCTGAGCCTGCCGTCCCTGCGGTTGAAATGGGTGGCCGTCATCGACCGTCCGCGCCGCTTTTCCGTCATCAGGGTCGGCATGAAGCCTTCCTCGCCGACCGTACCTTCGCTGGTCACGGTCAGCAGGTTCACGTGCGCGAACACCACCGTGATGCCGGCTTCGACACGGATCTTGTACGAGGTCGGCGTGATCGTCCACGACAGCTGGGAATCGCCGCTCCATCGCGTGCCGTTGGCGTCGGTGCGCGCGACGTCCATCGAGATCTCGGCGGCGGGCGGCGGGTCGACCTTGTAGTGGCGCGCTTCAGGGGCGGGCTTGGGCGGCGCCGGTTCCGCTGCCGGCTGCGCCTGTGCCGTGGCCTGGGGAGATTGTACGTCGGCCGCCGCATTCGGGGCGCTCCCCTGCCCGGCCGCAAGTTCTCCGGAAGCGGCATCGGGCGCCGGCGCCGGCGCGCCATCGCCGGCGCCGGGACCGGAGGCGGCGCCCTGGCCGGCCTCGTCCACCTCCACCGGCTCGGGTGGCAAGCGCGGCAGCGGCGGCGGTTCGAGCGCGGGCCGGGGAGACAGCGGCAGGGGCCGCGGCTGGGGCGGCGGCATGGCCGGCGTCTCCACCAGTTCCGCCACCACCAGGGGCGCCTCGCGCCGCACGCTTTCCTTGCGTGGCCGTCCGACCTGGGCGCTGAACCAGTCCAGCACGGCCAGGTGCAGCAGGACCGTGACCGCACCAAGCACGATTTTCCGGCGGCGGTTCGGGGCGATAGCGAGGCTCATCCGGCTAGTGTAACGTCTATGAGGACTACAAGTAATCTGGTACGCTAAGTGCCGACCTCTAACAGGAGAAGACCACCATGCTGAAACCACCTGCAGCCAATATGCCCGGGATGACGGATACGCTGGACTTCGTCAAGAACCTGTGGGGTTCGATGAACCTTCCGGGCACGAACATGTCGGGCATGACCGCGCCGCCGCTCTCGACCGAAGACCTCGACAAGCGGATCGCCGACCTGAAGGCCGTCGAATCCTGGCTGAACATGAACCTCGCCATGCTGCGCGGGACCATCCAGACGATGGAAGTGCAGCGCGCCACCCTGGCGACGCTCAAGACCATGGGCGCCTCGATGGCCGAGGCGATGCGCCAGTCGGGCGTGAGCGCCGAGAAAATGGCGGGCACGCCCTTCTCCTCTTTCTTCGGCCAGCCGGGACCGTCCGCGGCCGCGGATGCCGGCGGTGGCGGTTCGGCCCAGCCCGGTGCTGCCCAACCCGGCGCGGCGGCGCAAGACCCGGCCGCGGCCATGGGCATGCCGGCTGCGTTGGCGTGGTGGAATACGCTTCAGGAACAGTTCACTCAGGCAGTCGCGACGGCGATGGCGCCGGGCGATGGGGCTGGCAAGGCCGAGCCGCAGGGAGAGAAGCCGGCTGCACCGTCATCGCAGACGGAACCCGCACCCGATGCAGCGCCGAACGGCAATGGCCGTGCGCGCGGTGGCAAGCCGAAGGCGAATAAAACGTAGGGTGGGCGCGGCCGGCGTAGGCTCTCCGAGCCCACGCGTGGAACCAGGGTTACGTTAGCGCCCGCGTGGGCACGGTGTGCCCGCCCTACGCCGCTTCCTCTGCCGGCTGCGCTTGCGGCTGCAACTGCGCCAGCTGCTCCATCAGCTGTGCGAAGCGCTGCTGCCCCGGCAGCAGGCGGTCGACGTGGTGCAGCACCTCGTAGGCTTCGGCGGACAGCTTGTCGTCGTAGCCATGCTGCTGCATGTGCGACAGCATGATCTGGGCCGCGTTGAACAGGATGCGCTGGTTGTTCGGCACCGCCTTGCGCGCATTGCGCATCCACTCCACCGCTTCGGCCAGCTTGCCGGTCTTCCACAGCA
>Ga0308170_10001751_pt1 | contig 19822 bp, 25 predicted proteins | sample PhyBR2_2_FD_202136 | JGI IMG/M metagenome (GOLD analysis project Ga0308170, IMG submission 202136) | Phyllosphere microbial communities from UC Gill Tract Community Farm, Albany, California, United States - DLSLSB.R2 | ecosystem: Host-associated > Plants > Phyllosphere > Unclassified | place...
GAAGTGAGCGCTTGGCGGCCGTGGATGTTGAGGTAGAACAACCCTGCGTGGCTCGGTGTCAGCTCGGGGTCGGACGCGAGGGGAGAAGGGGACGCACCGCTCCAGCTCTGCAGGAAGGTCGCGACCAAGCCCGCGCTCGCCTTGACGCGCTCCTCGACGGTCGAGCCCTTGCCGTGCACCTCGGTGAAGCCTGCGAGGATGACCTGCGAGCGAGTAGAGGCTCAGCGGTCGCCCATCAAAGTCGACGAAAAAGAAAAGGCAGAGCGAGAGAAGCCGACGCACCTCGACGTCGACGCCCGGGCGCAGCCATTGTCGAGTCTCGGGGTGGTCGACCGCGGCGAGGAAGGCGAGCGCGAGGTAGGGCGCAAAGTCGAACGGCCCATCGGCGAGCGCCTGGAGGACGACCCGGAGGCCCTCGCTCGCGACGAGGAGCGGCAGGTTGCGGATCACTGCGGGCGGGTGACCGAGCTGCGTCAGCTCGCGCAGTCGCAGAGAGAGAGACGAGAGGGAGAGAGAGAGAGGCGCCTCACCGAGCTCGCCGAGCGTCTCGAGCGCAGCGACACGCAGCTTCTCCTCGGGCGTCTCTGCGAGGGCGACGACGCCGCGCAGGACCGAGACGGGGACGACCTCGCGGCCGTGGCCGAGCGTCGGGCCGGCGAGGCCGATGAGCGCCCGGACGAGGCGCAGCGCCTGAGTCTTCTCGGGGTCGTGCTTGGCGTCGCGAGAGAGGGAGCTGTGAGGGGGAAGAGGGGGCGAGTCATGGCCTGCGCGCTGGACGAGACGAGCAGGGAGGGCGGGACGCACCGGACGAGGAAGAGCGGGAGATGGTGCTCGTTGAGCCGGATGGCGTCGGACGCGTCGACCAGGAGGTGGCGGACGAGACGGTACGTCGCCGCCCGGACGTCTTTGCCGGCCGAGTCTGCGAGGGACGGCATGATCCTGCGGGCACGACCGTCAGCCTCGACTCGTTGCGAGGAGAGAGGAGTGAGTGATGCGAGGGACGCACGAAGGCAGGTGCTCCTCGAGCGAGATCTCGAGCTTGAGAAACGGGAACTGCTCGACGACCTCGACGACCTCGTCCATGAGCTGCACGCGCTCGTACGCGTCGCCTCGATCGCCGAGCCGCCGCAGGGCGACGATAAGACGCTCGAGCGCAAGCTGGGCTTGCGTTGGCGGTTCGGGTGCTGCAAGGGGGTGAGGAACCGTCAGCGCCACGTCGCGAGCTGATGGAGAGGGGGAGGACGCACCTGGTGGAGGAAACGCAGGCGAGGGTCGGTCAAAGATGCTGCTGCCGTAGCTGCTCGACGCTTGAGGTTGGTGAAAGCCATTGGCGACGGCCGAGAGGGGAGGTTGAGCCGGCGAGAACGGGGTCGGCACGCCGGCGGCTGCGAGCGGGGGGCCTGGTCAGCCGAGCTCGCAGGCTTGCTTAAGCGGTGTGAGGGACGCACCGAGTTGTACCTCGAGCGTGCTGATGCGGCTCTCGAGGCGCGGGATGCGGTCCTGAGCGCGGCTGAGCTCCTCGAGGAGGGCGTCGGGGAGCGAGCTGACGAAGTCGGCCTCGCCGTCGGGCTGCTGGCTGAGGACGCGGGCGAGAGCTTGCGCGCCGTTGACGATGTTGCGCGCCTCATCGAGCTCGAGGCGGAGCGTGTCGAGCTGTTGCGGAGCGAGTGAGCGGAGGTGGGGTGAAGGAGGAGGGGGAGAGGGGAGGACGCACCTCGTCTTGTGGGCTGGGACGCGCTCTGCCGAGCTCGAGGCCGGACGGTCGGCTCATGCACTGCGGCGCAGCTGTCGTAGCGGTGCCGGCTTGAGCGAGAGAGGCGAGAAGGAGGAGCCGGCGAAGGAGGGGCGCTGTTGTCCTCGTTCCATCGCGCACGCTGCTCCACTTGCAGTCGAGTGTGCTCACCTAGCCAAACGCTATCCAGAACAGCGCCCTACACGTCTTGTCGGCACTCGCTCAGCCCACCTCGGTCCTCGCCGTCCTCATCACCTCGCCGACCTCCGTCGACCCTCCACACCACCACAGCCTCGAGCACCGTCACGGAGCCGCCCGGCATGGCCATAACCGCTCACGCCACCGACCTACCCGTCCAGCAGCCCCTCACCCAGCACCCGGTCGTCTCGGAGCCCCCTCTCGAGGTCGCCCTCCTCCTCGCGCAAGCCGTCGCTCAACTCGGCACAGAGAGCTGGGACGCCGTCACCACCTTGCTCGAGCACAGCGAGCAGTGGCCAGAAGAGGCCGGCAGGATGACAAGCCAGGTGCGTCTTCTCTCTCCGCTCCCTGAACCTGACCGCGCCGGACCTTTGACCTGACTCCTTCTGCGTGTGCGCAGGGCTACGAGACGGCGTTCGAGACCATGATGCGCCAGCGAGGACTTGACGCGTGCGTTTCTCTCACCCTCCTCGAGCGAGGCTTCCTGCGGACTCCATGCAGCCAGCTCACCTCGCCTCTCTTCCCGCCTCGCAGGTCTACATGCTCCCAGCCTCTCGGTGCGTCTATCCGCTTCTCCCAGCTACTCCGACTTCCGCTGACGTTCGACCCTGCCCGCAGCTCGACCTGCGCGCAAGCTCGTCCACGCGCTCTACGCGTCCCTCCTCAGCAACCTGCGCTCGTCCATCCTCAAGTCGTTCGACGACGAGGCGTGCGTCCCTCTTTCTCCTCGTTGTGCCCCTCTCACGTGGATCCGTCTAACTCGGCGTGCCCTGGCAACAGCGAGAACAAGCAGCAGATCGCCGCCCTCTCCGCCGCACGCCCGTCCCTCTCCCCGCCGCCCTCGCTCGCGCCCAAGGACGACAAGCGCCCGCAGACGCCCACGACGCGCAAGAGCGCGCGCAAGGCCGCCCTCCCCGACGTTGAGGAGGACGCCGGCGCCGAGCACGCCGCCGCGCAGGCGCAGGACGGCTCGGCCGCCACGCCCGGACCCGGGCCCGACGTCGAGATGGCGCCGCCGCAGGGCGACGCGCCCGCCGAGCTCGACCCGGCCGAGTCGTCGAGCGCTGCTGCAGTGCCCGACGAGGCGGGCGAGCCGGACGACGACGGGCAGGCGTCGACGCCTTCGCGGCGGGGCGGGCGGCGCAAGGCGGGCGGGCGGGGCGGGGCGGGGCGGCGCAAGGGGCGGGGCGGGGCGCGCGCGGCGACGGGCGAGGGGACGGAGACGCCCGCTTCGGAGGTGGATGGCGGGGAGGACACGGATGCGGGGGTGGTCAAGGAGGAGGAGGACGAGGAGGAGGCGGCGCAGGGGGCGGCGGACGAGGGGGAGGAGGGCGCGGCGGGCGAGGGAGGCGAGGGTGACGAGGAGGAGATGGAGGATGCGCAGAGGCCAAGGCGGGGCGGCAGGAAGGCGCGGGCGCCGGTGCTCGTTGCCGGTCCGAAGAAGGGTGCGTCGACTTTCCTCCTCTCGCTCTCGATCTCGCGCACGGCAGCATCCTCGCGCATCTACTGACTTCCTCCCTCCTATGCTCGCAGGTGGGCGCAAGCGCAAGCCGAGCGAGGCGCCCGGCACGTCGCCTGCGCCGAGCGAGACGGCCGACGGGCGCAAGCGCAAGCGGGTCAAGACGACCGAGGAGCCGTTCGAGGAGAGCGGTGCGTCCTCTCTCGCCTCCTCCTCGTACCGACCTCTCACGATCTCGGCCTGACGCTCTCGCTCCTCTTGCCGCGCCCGCAGAGAAGGACTCGAAGCTCGCGATCCAGCGCCGCAAGGCCGGCTTCAACCGCATCATCGAGCAGCTCCAGGCCGAGAAGTACTCGCACTACTTCGAGTCGCGCGTCACCAAGTCGATCGCGCCGCTGTACAACGTGGCCGTGCGCCGCCCGACGTGCCTGCGCGACGTGACCAAGGCCATCAAGAGCGGCGCCATCAGCACGAGCACCGAGCTCATGCGCGACGTGGCGCTCCTGTGCGCCAACGCGACCCAATTCAACGGCGACGAGGGCGAGGACAGCGTCGGGCATTGCGCCAAGCTCATGTGGGACCGCTTCGAGCGGTGCGTCCGCTCCCTCCTTCGTTCGTCCTCTCCCTTCTCGGCGCAGCGCTGACTTCGCCTCGCGCGCCCTTCCCGCCCGCAGGCTCATGGACGAGTCGCTCAGTGCCGAGATGTCGATGGAGTAGAGGCTCTGCAAGGACGGTCACGCTCATGCGCTTTCGCGAGGACTCTGCGGCTGAGGGAAGGGAAGCGGCTCGTGCCTCGCTCTTGCTGGGCAGTGCGGCCGGGTGTGCGCGCTTCTCCAGTACTGTGCGAGAGCTCGCTCATGTCTCGCCGTCGCAGAGAGCCAGAAGAGCGAGCAAGTCGAGCCCGTCCGCTGCCGCCTCGCCCTCTGCGTCGTCGACCTTGGCTCGCTCACTCACCGTCTCGCCCACACCTCTGCGGGCGCGTGCGACCATGTCCATCTCGTCGCCTCAGCCCTCGGCAGCTCAGTCGGCCCACCCACTGGCCGTCGTGCTCTCTCTCGACGAGCTGAGCGGTCCCGCCCCACCCTCCTCCTCATCGGCCGCGTCCACCTCGACCTCGGCACCGCACGACATCTTCGACGACCTCGACCTCGCCGCTGGGACCTGGGCACCAGAAGGCAACGACGAGCGCGCAGCATCCGCTGTCGAGCCGGGTCCCGCCCGCCCTCCACCCGATGAGCCCTCCGCCTCGTCCCTCAACAACGCCTCGCCCGACGCACATGCGCCTTTCCATACGGCGCTCTCGGACTCGCACGCCGTCATCGACCCGCAAGGGCTGGCGCAGCGACCCGGGCGAGGCGAGGAGCGGGACCTCCCCGGGTGGATGCGCGAGACGAGCGGGCGCGTCACGGCCATGGCGGTCGGCCGTGTCGGTCGGGCAGCGGCGAGGAGCGCAAGAGCTGGAGCAGACAGCAGCGGCGCGGGCGCGGCGGGCGAGCAGGACGGCGGCCGAGGCGAGCGGAGGGTCGTTGCGGGCTGCGAGGACGGCACGGTGTGGGTCTTCGCGCCGCCGCCTGCCCAGGCCATGCGCGCCTCGGCGAGCGGTACGAGGGCTGCAGGGCCGTCGAGTGTCGCCGGCGACAAGGACGACGCCGCCCGCCGCACCTCGGTCGACTCGTCCATCGGCACCTCTCCGTCCTCTCCTCCACTCCGCTCACCTCTGCACTCGCCGCCCCTCTCCCCGCCATCGCGCCCATGGACCCCGGCGCACGGCGTCGGCTCGTCCCGCCCCGAGTCGCGGCGCTCGTCCAGCTCGGCCTCGCTCGCCTCGCTCGCGACCACCGCGACAGCGAGGAGCAAGCGCGTCCCCTCGGCGGCGTCGGCCAGCGTGCTGTCGGCCCCGAGCGGTCCGACGAGCGCGCTCACGAGCTACGAGCTCGTGCGGTCGCACTCGCGCCCTCGCAAAGCGAGCGCGACTGTCTCGGTCTCGACTTCGTCCGCCGCTCCCTCCTCCCACTCGCACCCGCACGCGCCCTCGCCAGACGGCACCCCTCGCCTCCCTACCTCTCCACCTCTCCCGCCCTCCCCGCCGACCCCGACCTTCGCCGGCGCCTCCTCCCTCCCGCACCTCGTCGTCTCGTCGCCCTCCCGCCCGCCTTCGTCCGCCTCGGGCTCCCTCCAGAGCCGCAAGGAGGCCCTCAGCGGCGCACCCGCACCGCCTGCGTCCCCGACGCCGAGCCGTCGAGGGCATTCGCGCGCCAAGGGGTCGATCGCGACCGGCATCGGCCTGTGGGAGGAGGGCACGAGCGCGGCGCCGAGCCCGCGCGAGGAGCGCGCAGACCTGCTCGCGGCAGCGGCGGCGCGGGCAGTGGCGGACGACGTCGAGATGGGCGAGGCGTCGAGCGAGGGCGCCGAGGAGGCGGAGCTGGGCGCGCTGCGGCCGGTCCTGCGGGTCCTGACGCCCGGCCGAGGAGCCGTCGTCGCGCTCGAGGCCGTCGACGGCCTGCCTTTCGGCGTCGGCAGCGCGCATGGCGTCACGGGCGGCACGGCGGTCCTGGTTCTGCGGCAGAGCGGGTGCGTCCTCGCTCCCTCCCTGTCCTCGCCGGCGGCTCGCGCCTGACTTGCTCTCTTACCGCACGCAGGCACCTCTCGGTCATCTCGCTCGTCGACGGCAGCATCTTCGGCTCGTGCGACGCCGGCGTCAAGGTCGCGTCCACGTCGCGCACCGGGAGCGCCCAGTTCAGCCGGCTGCAGGTTGCGAAGGTCGGGAAGGTGCGTCGCCCGCTCGCTCCCCTTGCCTCGCCCCTGTAGATCTCTCGCTGACGCCGCCCCTTCGTCGCCGCAACAGTCGAGCATTGCCATCTGCGTCGGCGCATCCAGCACAAAGGCGCTCGTCGCCGTCGACCTCGACTCGCTCCTCGCGCACGACGCCATCGCCTTCGACGGCTCGCCCGACTGCATCGTCGTTTTCGAACGTACTGGTGCGTCGACTCGTCACTTCTCTGGGTCTCATGGCTGTCGTGACTGACGGTCTCGCACTCCTGCGCGCAGGAGAAGCGCCCGTCCTCGTCTACCCTTCCTCCCCTCACGCCGACGAACCCGTCCACCTCCTCGCCCGCTCGATCGCCGACGAATCCGCCGCCGACAACGACTCGTCTTCCTCGCTCGGCCTCCTGTGCGACTCGGGCGCCGACGTCAAGGGCCTGTGCACGGTCAAGAACGGGCTCGTCAGCTGGGACCGCGAGGGCTTGACGGTGCGTCCTCGCGCTCTCTCCCTCGTCCAAAAGACCATGATCTGACTCGAGCTGTACGTGTAGATTTACGGTGTCGAGGCGGGCAAGCTGGATCGGCGAGAGCGGGTCGACATCGGCGACGGCGTCGCAGCGGTCCGTGCGGCGCCCGACGGGCAGAGCTTGGCGGTCGAGACGGCGGGCGACGTCTACTGCGTGCGCCTTGGTGACGCCGACAACGACCAGTGCGTCCAGCTCAGCCTTCCACTGCGCGAGACCCGCAGCTGACGAGCTCTCGCCCCCTGCAGCTGCGCCACCCTCTTCGGTCGACGTGTCGCCGCCGACGGCGAGGCCATGGCGTTCTGCGACAGCCCCTGCGGCAGCGCCATCCTCGTCACGAGCGCTCATGAGCACGGCACCCGCTCACTGGATCTGCTGCCCTTCGACCAAGCCGATCCTGCGTACGGCTCCTCGTCAGCAAGAAGTCGCGCCGACGCCGCCGTTCAGCTCTACGTCTCGGCGCCGCATCTGCCGCTCGTCCGTATCACGGCGATCAAGACCTTGTCGACCGGCCAGGTCCTCCTCGGCTACAGTGCGTCGTCCCCTCCTCCTCGTCCTCGCTGATCCTCGAGCCGAGCTGACACACTCGCTCCTCGCAGACACGGGCGGCATCGTCTCGCTCGACCTTGGCGACCTCGCGCACCTGTCGTCGCTCCCAGCCGCCAAGGTGACCCTGACCGGCGCCATTAGCCTCCTCGAGACGGTCGAGTTCGCCGGTCGGCAGGTCGTCGTCGCCGGCTCGTCGAGTGGAGCTGCGGGCGTTTGGAACCTCTCGTGCGTCCTCTCTCTCATATCTCCGATGCAGAGGAAGGCCGTGTCGCTGACCTCGGCGGCGAGCAACAGGGACTGGGACGTCGTCGGGCAGTGGCAGCTCTTCGCCTCGCCCGTGCGGCACTTTGCCTACCTCGACTCGCCCGCTCCCTCCTCCTCCTCGACATCCTCCACCGCCCCGACTCGCCTCAAGAACACGATCGCCTTCATCTCGGCGAACTCGCCCGTCGCGCTCGTGTCGCTCTTCCCGCCCGCCGTCCTTTTCACCCTCCCCGGCACCAAGTCGGCCGTCGAGGTGCTTGCGACGACCAAGGACGAGATCCTCGTCATCTACGAGCAGGGCCTCGCGAGAACGTGCGACATCAAGTCGCGCGAGCTGCGGCGCAGCATGGACCGCAAGACGGCCGAGGGCGTGCTGCAGGACGCGGCGTGGACGACCTGGTGTGTCACGAGTCCCTCACGCCCTTCTCCTGCTCCGCATTCACGTCTCGGTGTACTGACGTGCACCTGTGCTGCAGGTTTCGCCTCGACGACGCCAAGACGTCGCCCTCTTCTGGTGCGTCCCCTTCCTCCTCGTCCGGACCCGCTCAGCGCCGGCGCTCACGCACAGTCCTGCAGCGCCTGTCCTCGCTCTTCAAGTTCGCACGTTCCTCGACGAGACGGCGCGCAACCTGCCGTGGTCGACCTCCCGACTCGACCGGCCCGAGCAGGAAGACACGCCGCGAGGCTCACCCGACGCCCTCTCGAAGGCCGCGCCCGAGGAGCAGGACTCGCTCGGCGCAGCAAGAAGCCTCGTCGCCTGTCTCGCTACGTTTGGCCTCGACTCGGGCGCCGACGAGCTCCTCGCTCAACTCGGCGTCGTGCCGCCGGCAGCATCCATCTCGGTCGGGCTTGACAGGTGCGCTCGCTCCTCCTTCTCCCTCTTGCACGGTCGTCGACTGAATCTACATCCTCGTCCTCGTGCCCGCAGCGTCGGCGGCGTCTCCTTCTCGGGTCGGGCCTCGTCGAGGGCGCCCTGGTCGATCTCGCCGCGAGCGACGTCGCAGCGGCTGATGCAGCTCATCTGCGTCCTGCGCGTCTTCCTCAACTTTCCTGGTGCGTCCCTCTTGCTCGCCCTTTAGCCCTTCTACGAGCTCGGCGTGCTGATGGTCGCCCTGTGCCCGCAGAAACCGAGCGCGTCGCCGGCGAGGCCGTCGTCTACTTCGCCTCGTGCCTCGCCGACACGGTCGGCCCGACCTTCTGCCCGCCTTCGCTGGACGTCCTCGCACAGTTCTGGCTCGACCGCAACGGTGCGTCTGTCTCACACACCTCTCGGCGTCACCTGTTCGTCGAGCTGACCCTTCGAGCCGACTTGCTCTCGCAGCCGAGGTCCAGCAGGCGGCCAAGTCGCTCTTCGGGACCTATCTCGCGGCCATGCCGGACACCGACATCGTCGCGCTCGTCGAGGAGTGGCAGGACCAGCGTGCGTCCCTCTTTTCGCTCAGCTCTCGCCCCGGCCGAAAGTCAGCCTCGCTGACTTGGCCTACCCCTCGCAGTTCCTTCTCGGCAGCACGGCGACGGTCTCATGCACTCGCGCGCCGAGCATGCGCTCCTCATCATCGGCCTGATCACCGTCGAGCGCTTCAAGCTTCTCTCCTCGAGGTGCGCACGCTCCCCTTCACCCTCAAGCCCGCACTCGGACCTCGCCTTATCTCGCTCGTCCCACAGCGTTCTCGTCGACGTCGCCACCTCGGTCGCCGCCTACCTCGACGACGACTCGCGCCCGTACCACCAGGCCGTCGCCGCCGAGCTGTGCTCGCGCGGGTTCGCCATCTGGCAGAACTACGTCGACGCCATGGCGCTCGTGCGCGCCCTGTTCAGCCTCGCCATCGGGCGCAACCCGGCGACGCCCAACGACCTGCGCATCCTCGCGCGCAACGCGACGCTGCACGTCGCCGGCATCAACACGCCCCTGTTCATGACGACGCTCCTGCACGACATCCTCAACGCGTCGACGGCGAGCGCGCGCAACGCGACGCTCAAGCTCTTGGGGTTCATGATCCGCAAGGTGCGCCGTCGTATCTCCTCTGCTGTTCGTGTGGACCATGGGCGAGCTCGCTGACGTCGAAGCGCGCACGCAGAAACCGCTCGTCCTGTACACCAACCTGCCTCGAGTCGCCGAGGCCGTCGTCAAGTCGCTCGACCCGACCATCTCGGCTTTGCGCGAGACGGTGCAGCAGTCGGCGACCTTCATCCTGAACGAGCTCGTGCGCCGGTGCGTCCCCTTCAGCTCCTCGCGCACGACCCCCTCGCTCGTCTTGCTGACACGCTCCTTCCCTCCCTCTCGCTCGCAGCTTCCCCTCGATCGACTTCCACGGCAAGTCGCAGCGCCTCGCCGTCGGCACGGCCGAGGGCGCCGCCATCGTGTTTGACCTGCGCACGGCGACGCGCCTGTACGTGCTCGAGGGCCACAACCGGCCCGTGACAGCCCTGTCGTGGTCGCCCGACGGGCACCGCCTCGTCACCGTTTCGCTCGAGGAGAACCGTGTCGTCGTGTGGAGGGTCAGCGGCGGGATCTTGGGCATGTTCATGGCCGGGACGCCGGCGAGGCAGGGGAGCGGCGGGCAGGCGACGCCGTTCAAGACGTACGACTTCCACGTCGGCGACGAGGGTGCGTCCCTCTTTCGCTTACTTGTGCTCCTCTCTGCGCGTTCTTGAGCTGACTCGAGCTCCTCGCCCTGCAGCGCTCATGAGCACGGCGGCGACGCTCGAGTGGGTCGTGATGGAGTGGCCGGCCGACCGCACCGTGCGGCTGCGCATCCGCGAGACGGCGCTCAACTTCGGCGTGTAGAGTGTGCAAGTCGTCCTCATCGGTCTCTCTGCGCCGAGCGAGAGCGTGCGCAGCGAGGAAGCCGCTCTCGGACCTGCTCGGCGAGAAATGCGAGTCCGGTTGCGTCGCGTCGCTTTGGTCGTTGTTCGGCCGCGTGAGAGCCTCTCGAGAGCAGCGCTGCCTAGTCACAGCGTGCTCTGCACTACCTTGAGAGCGAGACAGGGCAGCGCGATTACGCGATCGCTCCGAGGGCAGCAACGCCGAGCGGATGTCGCTCTCCCTCAACCTCTCGCTCGCTCAGCAACGACGATGGGCGCACAGGACTGGCCGCCACAGCTCGAGGCAGCACAAGAGCAAGCCGTGCTCGACCTCGCGTCCGACTACGCGCTCGCCCACGGCCTCGTCCTCCGCCCGGTCGCCTCATCTCCCTCGGCGCCGCTCTCGCTCACGACGGGGATCCACGCGCCCTACTCGCTGTACCCGTCCCAGCTCCCTCGCCACCTGTTCCAGCAGGCCCTCGACCTCCAGCCGGCGTACAACGAGCTGTACGCCCGCGTGACGGCCGACGACGCCTTCCTCGAGCGAGTCGTCGGCGGCGCCGTGAGCAAGGTCGACGAGTTCCAGGGCCGGCTGTACGAGCTGTGGAAGACGGTCAAGGCAGAGGGCATCAAGCAGGTGCGTCCCTCTCTCCCTCGTCCCTCCTCCCCCCACCTGCGCGTTGGCTGACACAGAGCTCGTACTCCCGCAGCCCCTCTCGCTCGGCCTGTTCCGCTCCGACTACCTCGTCCACGCGCCTGAAGGGACCGACCCGAGCCAGCACACGATCAAGCAGGTCGAGTTCAACACCATCTCGAGCTCGTTCGGCGCCCTCTCGACCCGTGTCGGCGACTTGCACCGGTGCGTTCCTGCTCTCTCGCGTACCTCGAACGAGCACTCTCGAGCTGCAGCTGACGGAGCGCTCGTCTGCCCTGCAGCTACCTCCTCGCGAGCGGCGCCTACCCTCCTCATCCTTCCCTCACCGCGTCGGCCCTCCCGCCCAACAGCGCGCTCGCCGGCCTCGCAGGAGGCCTCGCCGCCGCGCACAAGGCATACGGCGTCGCCGATGCCGTCGTTCTTATGGTCATCCAGGACAACGAGCGCAACGCGTTCGACCAGCGCCCGCTCGAGTACGAGCTCGTCGAGAAGTGCGTCCCCTCTCTCGCTCTTCTCGTCGCTGCCGGTTCGCCCCAGAGCCCGACTGACTCGCACCCTCGTCGTCGCAGGCACGGCATCCGACTGCTCCGCGTCCCGTTCTCGGAGCTGCGCACCACCCTGTCCCTCTCGCCCTCGTCGCACGCCCTCCTGTACCACACTCCGCACGGCGCCTCGTCCTCCTCCTCATCGCCCCTCGAGGTCTCGCTCGTCTACTACCGCACCGCCTACTCGCCCACCGACTACTACACGCCCGCCGAGTGGGACACCCGGCTCGTCATCGAGCGCTCGCGCGCCATCAAGTGCCCCTCGGTCGCCATGCAGCTCGCCGGCGCGAAAAAAGTCCAGCAGGTCCTCGCCTCGCCCGCCGAGCTCGCCCACTTCGTCCCCGACGACGCACGGCGCGCCGTCCTTGCGCAGAGCTTCACGGGCCTGTTCCCGCTCGACGACTCGCGCGAGGGCGTCGAGGCGCTCGAGCGCGCGCGGACGGCCCCAGGGGGGTTCGTGCTCAAGCCGCAGCGCGAGGGCGGGGGGAACAACATCTACCGGGGCGACATCCCGCCGTTCTTGGCGCGGCTCGAGGACGAGGACGAGGATCGGCGGCGGCGAGGTGGCGCGGGCGCGGGCGCGGGAGAGGGAGCGGGAGAGGGCGTCGAGCCGCCCAAGGGCCGCGAGGGCTACATCCTCATGGACCTGATCGAGCCCCCGCACGGCGTCGAGCAGGTCCTCGTCAAGGCGGGCGAGGCGCACGGCGCGCGCGCAGAGGTCGTCAGCGAGCTCGGCGTGTACGGCGTCGTGCTCCTGCGCGAGGCCGGTGCGCGCGGCGGTGCGGCAGAGGTGCTCGTCAACGAGACGGTCGGGCACTTGCTGCGCACCAAGGCGAGCAGCTCGGACGAGGGAGGGGTCGCGGTCGGGTTCTCGGTCATCGACTCGCCGTTGCTCGTCTGAGCGCTCGGGCTCGCTCTCTCTCTCTCTAGACGGTGCAGTGGACAATTGAGCTGTGTTGCGCGCAAGTTCTCTAGCAGCGAGACGGTATGTACATCGAGCGAGGAACGACGAGGGCGAGGAGGAAGAGGGAGAGGCTAAGGAGAGGGAGAGGAAGCGAGATCTGAGGGAGGGGAGAGGGGAGGGGGCGCGCTCAGGCCGCAACCGGCTCGGGCGGGTCCTCCTTGTCGAGCTCCTCGGCGGTCGCCTGCTCGGCCGCCTCGACGACGGCAGCGGGCACGTCGACAACGGCCGTCTCGGTCGCCTGGGCGGCAACGTCGCCCTCGGGCGTGACGACCGTGTCGGTCTCGACGTGGACGAACGAGCCGCCGCTCGAGGGCGAGCTCTCGTCGCCGTTGTCGCTCGTCGTCGCCTGGCTCCTCGGTGCCGCCGCGGAGGCGCCACCGCCGACCTCGATCTCCTCCTCGTCCTCGTGCTGCTGCTGGACGTTCTTCTCGTCGTCGTCGCCCTCGTCGGCGAGGTCGAGGATGGGCTGCTCGGAGCGGCGCGGGCCCGCCGACGAGGCCTGCGACGAGGCCGACGACTGGAGGTCGAGCGAGATGAGCTCCATGACGAGGTCGAACACGGCGGGCGGCTGCGTCTTCTGGTAGATCATGAGGAGCTCCTGCGGCGCCGGGTACACCTTGAGCGCCTTGTAGAACGAGATGGCCGACGCGACGTAGAACTCGGGGGCTGTTGCGGCGTGGTGTTCCAGAGTCAGCTTGTAGCTCGGGCGAGAGGAAGAGAGAGGGAGAGGGAGGGGGACGCACAGCGAGCGGCGAGCTGCTCGCCGAGGGCGACCTGCTCCATGAAGAACTGCTCCTTGCCCTCGGGCGACTCGGGGACTGTTGCGGCAGACCAAGTCAGTGGCTGTCCGCAGAGCTCAAGGCGCGAGAGAGGGAGGGAGAAGGAGGACGGACCCGGCTCGGCGTTGACGAGGGTGAGGGCGCGCCGGAGGGCCTGCTCGACCTGGGCCTTGCCCTGCTCCTGCTTGACCTCTGCGACCTTCTCGAGCTTCTTCTGCTGCTTGGCTGCGTGCGTGCGAAGAGAGGGCGGGCGATCCAGGGTTGTCATCGGGCGGAGAGGAGGGAACAAAAGTGGGCGGCCGTCAGCGGGGGCGCGCGTCATGCAGGAAGGGTCAGCGGGAGGTGGGACGCACCGAGCTTGCGACGGAAGGCCGGGTCGTGCCTGCGGCGGTGGTCCCACACGGCGGCGTAGACGACGGTGGCCGCCGAGAGGACGCCGACGACGGCGCCGGCAATCTTGAGGCCCGTCGCGAGCGACGAGGTGGACGTGGACGGGGCAGAGTTCATGGCTGACGTGCTGCTGCTGCTGCTGCTGGTCTGGCTAGGGAGAGAGCGGGACGAGAGGCGAGAGGCCCGATGCAGCTCGCGCTTGATCTCGTCCTCGAGCTGCGCCGCACTCGCCACCGCCTCGCTCTGGGCTCATCCTGGTAGGCTGCGACCTGCGCTTCTCTCTCAGACGTAGGCAGGCTCGCTCCCTGTCCTGGAGCCGCACCGCTGCGACGCTTTCCTGCTCGGCCTCTCCTCGCTCTCCTCGCTCGAACGCTTCGAGGCAGCATTCCTCGCCCGCACCTGGTCGAGCAGTGCGCACGTGCGTCTCGTTGTCTCGGCGATGTACTCGTGCATGCTCGCGCAGACTCTCGAGAGACTGGCGCGACGGCCGTGAACAGCGTTGTCCTCGCTCGACTCGCTCGCGCCCCTCTCGACGGGCGGTACAGCACGCTCTCGCAGCTCAAGCGGGACGAACGGCGTTACAGAGGGAGGAAAGGAAGGTACTGCTGCGGAGGGCGAAGCTGAACGGTGGGCGGCGCAGGAGGAAGGGAGAGGGAGGCGGGAAGGGGCGAAGGGATGCGGCGAGGAGGAGGTCGGCGGGAAGGTCTGCGAGCGGCGGAAGCTGGATCAGCTCTGCGCTCTGTGTGTCTGAGAAGAGGAAGGGAGGACACACTTCTGCTACTCGAGTGATATGGCGGTCAGGACGACTGCCAGGTCCCCTTCCTCGTCGACCTCGATGCCGGCGCTCGCCCACCCCTGCCACTCAGGCATGTCTGAGAGCGTCAGCCACCACTCCATGAAATCCCATGTATCGTCATAGTCGCGCCCATCGCCGCCGTACACGTCGGTGAAGTACGACCGGGGCGGCCTCGAGCCCCAGAAGCCGCCGAGGCTCGTCAGGACGTGCCGGACCGTGATCCCATCGGGTTCGTCGATCCAGACGCACTGCGGAACGCCGACGTCGAGGTACATTGTGCGACACGAGGGGCTGGTCGCGTACTCGTCGACGGCCGCGTAGCGAAACGCCAGCCTGCCGCTCTTCATGAGGGACGCATGCTGAACCGAGCTTTTGCGTTTGATCAGGCAGTCGATGAGGTGTAGAAGCGGGTGGATGGTGACGTCCATGCCGACGACGAGCTCTTGGGGCGGCTTGGCGCGGAACATGGCGTCGTCGAACGAGGGATCCTGCGAGCGAGGAGGGTGCGGCGGGTCAGCGAGGTCCCCACCGTGGCCTGCGCGCGAACCAGACGAGCCCGACGCACCTGGAGGAACCCCTTGAACTTCTTGCACAGCTGCCCCGCCTTCTGCAGGCCCGAGTAGTTGAGCTCCTTGAGGATCTTGAGCCACAGCTCGTCGGGGAGCGGCGGCGAGGCGGGCGCGGCGGCGGTCGCGGCGGACGGCTCGGCTGACGGCGTGCCGGGCGCAGAGGAGGTCGACATGGCGGCTGGGCGGTGCAGCAGCGAGGCGTGTGCGAGAGCGAGGGAGAGGGAGGAGGACGAGAAGGTGACGGCGAGCCGAAAAGGCGGGGCAGGGGGAAGGTGCGCTCAGGCCTCTCGCGAGTTGCGCTCTCTCTACGAGCTGCACTGCCGAGCTAGTACTTCTCTGATGCGGCATCGAGAATGAACGCTGCCCGAGGGGCCGGAGAGGAAGCGCGCCGCACGACTGTAGCTCGACCTTCTCATCCTCGCTCGCGCAGCTCTCAGCTCACGGCGCTCTCGCTGCTCAAGCGGGACGAACGGCGTTGCACAGACTCGACGAAAGGGTACAACTGAGAGGGACAAAGCGGGACGACGATCGGGCGAGGAGAGGGAGAGCGGGAGGGGAAAAAGCGATGGCGAGGAGGTCTGCGGGCGGGCGAACAAGGTCAGCTCGCCGCTCCTCGAGGTGAGAGAGAGAGAGCGAGGGACGCAACTCTACGAGTCGTACCCGTCGGCACGCAACTTGACGGACGTGGCCTCGTTCTCGACCATGGCGTCGCGCCATCCCGTCCAGCCGTTGTGGTCGCCGAGGCACATCGACATGGTGACCTGGTCCGGCCGGCAGCCGCACTCAGCAGCGATCTCGTACGCCCCATACGACGGCTTGGAGCCCCAGAAGTGGCCGAGGCGCTGCAGGACGCGGCGCACCTTGATGCCGTTGCGGTCCGTGACCGGGAACGACTTGCCGACGCCGACGTCGACGTGCATGATGGTGCAGGGCGGCATCGTCGCGTACTCGTCGACGGCCGGGTACTCGAACGCCGTGTGCTCCTCGCCGTCGTCGCTGCCCAAGCTCGCGCACGTGAGGGCGTCCTTGCCGGTGAAGACGCAGTAGGTGGCCTGGAGGAGCGGGTGGATCTCGAGCTTGCTATTCGGGACGAGCTTCTTGGGCGGCTTGATGCGCGTGCGGAAGAGGCGGGCGTCGAACGACTCGTCCTGCGAGGATGAGAGGGCGAGGGAGGGAGGAGGAGGAGAGGGAGGGCGAGTCAGCTGGGCGAGCGCGGCGCCGCAAGAGAAGGTTGGCGAGGACGCACCTCGATGAAGCGCTTGAGCTTCTTGCACAGCCTCGCCGCCTTGTGCAGGCCCTCATAGTCCAGCTCGTCGAGGATCATCGACCAGATCTCGTCGGGCCAGGTCGCGGTCGAGGGCGGGGCGGCGGCGCTGGGGAGGGCGGCGGTGGGCGGTGGCGAGGCCGAGTCGGACGAGCTGGACATGGCAAGGTACGTGTGCGAGCAGCGAGCTGTGTGAGGCAGGAGCGAGTGAGGAGGAGGAGGACAAGGGCTGACGCGCGAGCCGAGGCTGCGGGGGAGGGGGAAGGTGCGCTCAGGCCCCTCGCGAGTTGCGCTCTGCGCAGAGCAGCAGGGCAGCTACAGCACTATCGTGGCACTACAATGACTTCGAGAGCTGCGAGAGGCGCGAGCAGGACGCACAGATCCAGCAAAGCTCGTCCTCTTCCTCGCACGCTCGCCGCTCGGGGCTCGTCCATCTTTCTGCGGCTGCGACGCCTGTCTGCAAAGCCCGTAAAGCCTCGACGTACGAAGCGTGAGCGGCGCGAGGTCGATGATCACGTTGCAGTGCGAGGCCGGGACCTTCTCGAGGAACCGGGCGCGCCAGCTCGAGACCTCCTCCTCCTCCTCCCGCCGTCGCGCTCAGCCGGCCTGCGCGTGCAGCGCATACACGGCCCGCCGCACGACGTAGTACGTCTCGCCCGGCGCGCCCTCGATGACGAGCCGCCCGCGCCCGACCTTCCTCACGGCGCACCTCCCGCCGCTCACCTCCATCGCCTCGTCGAGCAGCGCGTCGCGCACAAACTTTGCGCCCTTGCGCACGTCGATCCCGGCGCGCGTCGCCGCCGCCGAAAAGTCGAACCCGAACGCCTCGGGCGGCGCGGGCCCGCACACGAGGATGCCCTCGCCGGTGAACTCGGACGGGACGTGCAGGGCGGCGAGGCGCTCCTTGAGAAGGGCGAGGCGCAGGTCGCCGATGAAGAGCGACGGTTTGAGCGCGGGGAAGATCGACGAGTCGGCGTCGGTATCGGGCGCGGGCTTCTTGTCCTCGTCCGGGTCGACCGGTGACGGTTCGGCGGCGACGACGGCTGCCGACAGGTCGTCCATGGCGGCGTCCTCGCCCGCGGGCTCTGGTGCGGTGGGCGCTGGAGCGGCAGTAGCGTCGGCGAGCGTGACGCGCTCGAGGACGGGGAGGTCCGACTCGGGGTCGATGTGGATGACGCCCGAGACGTACGCCACCTCGTAGTCGTCGACCTGCGCACACACGGGTCGAGCGTCAGGAGCTGCACATAGAGCAGAAGAGCGAGAACGGCTGGACGCACCCGAGAGAGACGAAGAGCGGCCATGATGCTGTCGCCGAGGCGGATCGAGAAGTTCTTGGTCTCCTCGCCGACCTTGACCTTCTCGCCGAGCGCAGGCGTAAAGATGTCCTCGGTCATCGACGTGACGGACCTGCATGCGCCGGCGAGGTCGGCAATCGAGTCGGGCGGGCCGTCGACGATGACCTGCGCGCACAGGAGCTCGGGTCAGCGGGGAGGGGGAGGAAGGGAGAGGAGGGCGCGAGGGAGAGGCGGTCACGCACAAGCTTGCGCGGGTTGATCTGCGGCAGGATCGTCTTGAGGGCGCGGCCGTCGCTCAGGCCCTCCATGTCGACGACGAACAGGAGCGACTGGAGGTGGACCTCGACTCGGTCGACGACGTACTTGTGCGGCGGCTCGGGCTTCTCCTGCGGGCGAGCGAGCAGCGCATCAGTACCTCGAAGACGGGCAGTACGAGCGAGCTTGAGGGACTGGGATGCACCTCTGGCACAGGCTCGGGCTCGTCCTCCCTCGGCCGCTTGCCGAGCACCTGCTGGTCCGCCCCGGGCGCGAGCGGGTCCTCCTCCTGGCCCCTGCGCAGCCATCCCTCGACGTCGATCGCCTCGCCGTACGCGTCAACCCTCCTGCGGCGCTCGACGACGGGGAACATGCGGAACCGCTGCAGGCCCGAGCCGCCGCCGCCCGCCCGGACGCCGAACGCCCCGCGCACGTAAATGTCGAACGACTGGCCGCCCGCCAACCCGGCGAGCGCCTCGGCGTCGAGGAACTCGTCCCACGCGCCGGCGCCGCCCGTGAAGCCGCCGATGCGCCGCCGCCGGAGCGTGGCGGGCTCGCCCTCGCCGCGCGCCGCCTCCTCGGCCGCGTCGGCCTCCTCGTCGCGCGCGCCGTCGTCGTCGCCGTCCGAGTCCGAGTCCGAGTCGGACTCGCCGCCGGCGTCGGCGTGCAGCATGCGGCGCGAGCGCTCGAGCGCGGCTTGCTGCTTGGCGAGGAGGTCGGCCGCTTCTTGCTCGGCGGCGAGGTGCACCTCGAGCTCGTCGCCCTCGAGGTAGACCTTGCGGCGCATCTGCGTGTCCGAGTAGGCAACCACAGCCGTCAGCTCAGGTTTTCCTGAGGCGAAGAGGGCAAAGAGAGGCGAGAGGACGACGCACCTCGAGCTCGACGACCCTGTCCATCTGGACCTCCTTGCCGACCTTGCCCTGCCCGTACCTGCACCCGTCGTCCTGCTGCGGCTCCCACACTTCCTTGGCGAGCCACCGCGCGAGGCTGCCCGGCTCGCTCAGGCCCGTCAGGAGGACGAGGTTGGCCGGCGTGCGCGCAAAGTCGAGGAAGAGGGCGCGCGAGAAGCCGTACGACAGGCTCGAGGGGACGGTGAGGATGAGCTTGGGGACCGTCGGCGGGATGGCGGCGGCAATCTCGTCGAGCGAGGAGAAGATGCGGAGGTTGCTGCGGGCGCCGAGGGAGCGGGTCAGCTCGTCGTGCATGAGCGAGGGCGACGTCGAGCCAGAGAGAGGGAGAGAGAGCCGACGCACCTGAACTTGAGCTTCTCGGCTGCGTCACCAGCGAGCTGCCCGCCCATCCACTCGGTCAAGCTGCGCACGAACCCGACCGCGTCCTTGCCCGTGCGCGAGATGAGGCACAGCGGGAACTGGGCGCCGAGATTGGCGAATCGCCAGTGCGTCTCGAGGAGGACGAGGAGCTCGAACAGGCGCGCCGAGGGGTCGGTCGGGAGGAGGATCGAGCCGCCCGAGTGGAGGGTCGTCGTGATGAGGTCTGCGGGCGCGGCGGTCGGGCGAATCAGTGCGTGCTCGAGATTTTGGCAGCAGAGAGGAGACGCAGGACGCACCGAGAAGCTTGCGCTCGCGGTCGATGCGCTTGATGTTGACGACCCTGCTGCGCTCGGCGCCGACGACGACGACGCCCATCCGGCGAAAGTTGTCGTCGACGTTGCCCGCGTGGAGGAGCGAGGTCGGGTCGAGGTGGTGCTCCTTGACGTGGTTGAACAAGGGCGCGTAGAGGAAGGACGAGGCGGACGAGGCGGGCGAGAGCGAGGACGAGAGCGAGGGGCGGAGGGTGTACAGGGAGCCGCCGAGCGTGTGCCCGGATCGGTGGGCGACGAGCGTGTAGCCCTTGAGGGGACCTGCGGGGAGAGTGTGCGTCAGGCGTGCGCAAGGAGGAGGAGGAGGCTCGAGGCGAAGCAGGACGCACCGGAGAGGTGAATGGGCTGGGTCCACCGGACGGCGTTGATGGCGAGGAACGCGTCGCGGATCTCCTGCGTCGTGAGCTTCCAAGCCT
>Ga0308170_10001753_pt1 | contig 19801 bp, 21 predicted proteins | sample PhyBR2_2_FD_202136 | JGI IMG/M metagenome (GOLD analysis project Ga0308170, IMG submission 202136) | Phyllosphere microbial communities from UC Gill Tract Community Farm, Albany, California, United States - DLSLSB.R2 | ecosystem: Host-associated > Plants > Phyllosphere > Unclassified | place...
CGCCGCGTAGCCGGCGTCCGACCACGACTCGGCGGCGCCTGGTGCGCCTCCTGGTGGCGGCGCGCGCGACGAGGGCCCGGCGACCGGGTGCATGTGCTCGTCGAGGTCGTCGTCGAGGCGGTCGAACGCGTTGCTGCGCTCGATTACGGGCGACGAGGCCGGGCCCATCGAGAGCACGCTGCCAAGGCTGTCGCGCGCGCTGCCGCCCCTGGCGCTGCGGAACGAGCCGAGGGGGAGCAGGCCCGAGAGGCTCGGACGAGGTGCGCCCGCGCCGATGCCGCCGCCGCCGCCGCCTGGTGCGCCGCTCGCCGGATGAACCGGGGTGCCGTCTGCGGTCTTGACGGGCGTCGAGGTGCGGAAGTGGACGTGGGGCGAGGCGAGGTCGTGGTGGTCGGGGTGGGGCGTTGAGCGACTCGGGCCGGGGCGGTCGTCGCGAGGCGGGGCTGGGGCGGGCGATCGGGCGCGCGGAGTGGGTGCTGGGAGGGCGGCGAGGAGCTGGCCGGCGAACTTTGCGGCCTGGGGCAGGTTGCGGTCGAGGCAGTCGCGCGTCGCCGAGCGGAGGGCGGTGCGCAGGGTCGACAGGGACGGTGGCGAGGCCGACAGGGTCGGGCGGAGCGGCAGCTGGGCGGCCATTTGAGCTGGCACGGCTGGGTGCGAGGCGCGCGCAGGTCGAGGTGCCGGTTGAGCGCGGGAGCCGCGAGCGGGGGAGGAGGACGACGAGGAGAGACGCCGCCTCGTCCTCGCCCTCTCGTCTCCGTGAGTGGATCCTGCTCCGCTAGATACACGCCTGTATACTCCCCACAGATACTCAGCTCAGCAGCCGCACCCTCTCGCGGTGAGCGGAATCGCTCGACCTGATCTTGCTCCACTCTCCCCAGCTCTCTCTCCTTCTCTTCACTCGCTCCCGCCCTCCGCCGTCTGCGGTGAAGTCTACTGGCTCAGATGCCTTGAGCTCGCCAACTGCGCGACTCGCGTACGACAACCAGCTGCACCAAGGCCGCCTCGCCGCACCGCAACTTTTCTTACATCAGCTCGCCCTCGACTCTCGACCTCGCTCAAGCTGTGCGCGCCAAAGGCCATCATGGGCGAGACGACACGGTACCGGTCATCATCGGTGCGCTACCCTCTCTCCTCGTACCTCCTGTCCCTCTCCCCCTCCTCGACCTCGTCGCCGGCGCGCCTTGACGAAGCCTTTCACACTAAAACTCCGGAGCAACCGAAAGGGTGCGGTGATGGAGATCCGTGAAACACATGCATCACCAGCTGAGCGCATGCCGTGACGCCCTGTTGGGCTAGCGGCAGCCGGCCAGGCCGACGAGCAGGAGGACGAGCAACTCGAGCAGTCGTTCCTGACCAGCCTCACTGACTCTCTCTCCCTCTTCGTGCGCAGCTTCTCGCCTTCTGCTTCCTCTGTGCATCATCGTCGTCGTCAAGCTGGGCCGGCCGCGCGACTCGTTGACCGTGAGTCTCGTCCTCCCTCTCCTTCCCCTCCCCTTCCTCGACGAGCGACGACGACGACCCAGTCGCCAGTGATGAGTATCCACAACATCAATCAGTTCTGCTTCCGAGTACCCCATGCGGATATATGGACCAAACCAAAAGCTTTACCTCATTCTGAGGCACATCGTCGTCGTCGTCTCGTCGAGCTCTCCTCAGCAGCCCCGCGCGTGCCCGTTACAAGAGCTGACGAACTCTTGTCTTCTCGGCGCACTAGCCACCACGCAGATAGTTCTCGCCCACTCGCCGACCTCGCCTCGATCGTCAGCCCGCAGCCGGTGAGCTTGCTCTCCCTCGTCCTCCCTCCTCCTCGTCCTCGAGCGGCCTGCGCGCCCTCGACGCGTGTCCCTGATGCAAAACTTGTCAATCCATTCTCCGCAACGGTTTAACCTGCTGCGCCATCCGTCCTGTCGGGCCGATTAACCCCTCGTCCCCTTCTCTTCCCTCTCGCGCCTCGTCGTTCGTCCGTCCACGAGCTCGTCGGGTCCCGTCGGCAGGCTGTGCCCGTCCCTGTCTGCGCCCAAGGCCTCTCGAGTCGGCGAGGAAACCCTTGCACGGGGACTACTCGTCGGTCTCGGTTGCCGCTTGCGCAGGAGAGGGTGGGTAGGTCGGTCGGCGGGCTCGGCGGGTGTCGGGCGGGCGACGGCGGGGAGCTGGGTCGAGGAGGGGCAGGGGTGAAAGGCCTGCGTCCTCGTCGTCCTCGGGCCCGGGGTGGGCGGGGGGGGGGGGGGGGGGGGGGGGGGGGTTGTGGGTGGCCGCGATGAGGTCAACGGCTTTTCTGATCACGCGCGACGAGCGAGGAGCAGCACTTGCAGCCCGAGCGGTCCTGCAGCACGGCGCTGACTCTTCTCCCTCTCGCACAGGTCTTCGCTCGACTCGCCTCGGCCTCTCCTTGTGTAGCTGGCCTTCGGCCCTTCTCGCTGCGAATGAACCCTCGTTCGTCCTCCCCTCCTGCCCGAGCCTGTCTCCTCCGTGTTGCTCTCGATAGTCGGTCTCTGCGCACAGATCTTTGTCTGAGAGCTGTGCGTGTGCCCTCGTCTGCCGCGAGGTGCGAGAGAGCTCGAGAAAGACCTCGAGCGAACGCGCAGGAGAAGGGGTCCGACCGCACCCAGCCAGGTCGTACTCGAGACAGCTGTCGTCCACGACCAGCGGCGCTCGGCACGTCGCACAAAGTCGCTCGAGCCGCGCGCAAAGAGCTGTATCCGCGAGCGCAGTGTGGAACAGTCGAGAGCGTGAGCAACGACGGGAAGGAGGAGGAGGAGGACGAAGTGGTGGTCGCCGCTGCGCTGCGATATTGCTGTTGCTGCACTTTGTGAGCTGGCCATCGACGCATGGAGACGTCCACTTGAGCACGAGGCCCCAGCAGCGCCTGTTCGTCGAGTTTGCGCGCAGAGCTTGAAGCGGAGCAGGAAGGCGAGAAGCTGTTCGCCCCTGAGCCCGGTCTGACGCTCTCAGGTTCACCGAGGCGAGTACAGGACGACGGCTTTGCAGCTTGAAGCCCACCGAGGAAGCCCTCGGACGAGCAGAGGTGCAACCGCGCCGAGAGCGAGTTGAGAAGGCCGACCTGAAGAGCGCTCGAGCCCCTCCTTCTGCTGCATCGAGCGGACCTCGCCAGCGTCGAGCATGACCCTGGTCGTCAGCGGGCAAAAGGCTACGAGCAGACGAAGCCGTCGCGCTCTCGCCGAACAGCTCTCCCTCTCCCCTCGGCCGACGCACCGACCCTGAGAATCGAGCTGACGAGTACAACAACACGCCGCGCCTCTACGAGCGCTCCGTCGACCCCGTCCTCCTCTGCACCACGATGCGCACCCACTCAGGCCGCCTGCTGCTGCACGTCGACCTTGGCGGCGCCCTTGTTGAGCCCCTCGAGGAGCATGCACGCCTGGCACAGGCGCTGCGACGTCATCGAGCCGCAGCGGGCGCACGACTCTGCGGGCGAGAGAGAGGGAGCGTCAGCAGGAGCCTCGACGAGGGAGATGAAGAAAGAAAGGAGCCAGAGGGAGTGGGAGAGGAGAGAGAGCGGGACGCACGCTGCACCTGCGGCGTCTTCTTGCGGCTCGCCGTCTTGCCCTTGAGCGCGCTCGCGATTGCCGCCGCCGCCGCCGCACCGTCCTCCCCAGCGTCCGCCGCCTGCGCCCGAGCTGCATCGACGAGCGCCTGCGTGTCCCACTCGCCGCCGGCGCGCCGGCCGGGGAGGGCGAGCGACGAGGCGAGGGCCTCGCCCGAGTAGATCTGCGAGGAGCACGAGAGGGCGTCAGCGTTTGTGTGAGCGACGAGGGCCTGGAAGAGGATGGTGCAAGGCGCAGAGAAAGAGGAGGGCGAGGGAGGACGAGGGAGTCTCCCGAGCGAGAGAAGGTGGGGAGGAAGAGGAGGGACAGCGACAGCAAGCGCATACGCACCAGATCGACGATGGCGCTCGGCCGGATCGCCTCGAGATCCTTGACGAGCGCGCGCGCATATCCTCGATAGGCTGTCGGGGCGTAGATGCACTCGGTCGAGTGGTAGTCGAGTTTCTGCGGGACGTGCGGACGCCGTGCGAGGCGAGGAGGAAGAAGGAGGAGGAAGGAAGGAAGAGGACGAGGAGAAGAAGGGCAGGGGGAAGGAGGGTGAGGCAAGCTCGAGTCAGTCTCTGTGTCGAGCCGATGGGAGGAGGGAGCAGGATAGGCGGCGCACCTTGAAGTAGGCGTACATGACGATCTCCTTCTCGTACGCGTACTTGAACGGCTTGCTGCGCTTGATGGTGCGCGGCAGGAGCGACTCGAGGCGGTCGGCGTCGTCGTCGGCGCCGTCGTTGCGCTGCGGCTGCTTGTCGCCGCCGGTCGTGATGGCCGTGCAGCGCGCGACGCGCGAGATGTCACCTCGCAGGACTGTGAGCACCGTGAAGTGCGCGCAGTCAGCTTCGCCCTTCGAAGACTGAGGGAGAGGAGCGGACGAGGCGAGCGAAAGGGTCGAGCGCACCGTTCATCAGGACCGTCTCGGCGACGTCGTCGGCGTTGTGGCCCGTGACGATGTGGTCGACCTCGAGCAAGTCGGCGCCTCGGTCGAGCGCCTGCCGTCGGAACACGCCGCAGTAGGTGCCTGCGAGAAAAGAGCGCGAACGTGCGTCAGGAAAGGTCCGCTCGAGCGCGAGAGGGACGAGGAGTGCAAGCCGATGCACAGTTGCCCTTCTTGCCGATCTCGGACACGACACGGTCCATGGTCCACCCGCCGTACAGCTCGGAGTAGCTAAGGATCTTGAGCGGGAGGGCGTACTGCTCGGCGTTGCGCTTGACGGTCTGCGCGCGCTCGAGGGTCCGAGTCAGCTCAGCGCCGGCGAGGGCGAGAAAGCGCAGGGAAGATGGACGCACGTCGAGCGAGGCGTCGCGGTAGCCGCTGATGCCCTCGTCGATCGAGAGGAGGCACAGGTCGAGGCCGTAGTCGTAGCGCTGGTTGAGGAGGGTCATGATGTAGGCGAGCACGGTCGAGTCTGCGAGGGAGGCAGGGAGTCAGCTCACTAGCTTCTGCAGTCTGTACGACATACTGTGCGGCGCGAGAGGGGCGGCCTCGGGCGGGCGGCAGGAGGTGCACCGCCTCGCTGGTCGGGACGAGGCGAGGAGGTCGAGGTCGCGGTGCCTGCTCCTGCCGCGCTTCCGACCCATGCAAAGGGCCCAGGAGAGAGAGAGGAGAAGATCAGGACATACCTTTGCCACCGGATGCGCCGATGGCGACCCTCTCGCCGCGTGTGAAGAGGCTCTTATGGCCTGGTCGAGGAGGCGGCTGGCCGGGGCGGGTGCGGTCGAGCCGTTCTGCGGTGCCGTAGCCCATGATGGTGTGGTGGATCTCTGTCTCGAAGACGTCGAAGAAGCACTCCTTGCAGACGGCCTGGAGGGTCTTTGGTCGGCGGAGGAGGGCGCGGCGAGGCGAGGCGGGCGGGCACAGCGAGCACGGGGCCATGGCGGGCTGGCGGGTCTCGATGTAGCTGTGGCTAGCTGGAGTGCGAGCTGGCTGAGTGGCTCGAGGGGTAGAGAGCGAGCGAGCTCATCAGTGGCCAGCCCGGCCGTCGTCCTCCGTCCTCCTCGGCGAGCTGCCCGATCTTGGCTCTGCTCGCTCTCGACTGTGCAGCTCGCCCGACCCAGCTGAGCCCACGCACAAGTGGGCCACCATGCCCAACACCCCCACCGCCCTCTTCCAGGCGCGTCGTCTCCCTCTCTCGCCTCCCCACTCTTGCGGGTCGCGACGGCTCACCCCTCGGCTCCCTCGCTCCACCGCAGGCTCACGCTCAGTGCATCGCAAAACTCCACACCGCACTCTCAGCAGGTACACCTTCTCGACCCGCCCCACCCGGCCCCTCGCCACGAGCTGACCCTGGCCTCACCGGCCGCAGGCGCCTTCCTCTCGGCTCTCGTCCTCGGCGTCGCCCTCCACTACCACCGCATCGTCAAGAACCAGGTCCGTCTCGCTCTCCCTCATTCTCTGAGCTGTATGAGGCGGACCGCTGACCCTCGCGCACACGCAGTGGTACGGCTTCCCGGCAGAATGGGCTCCCTCCGTCTCGGCGTGCGTCCACCTTCCTCGCTCGCCTCAATCGCAAGCTCTTGCGCTGACTCTGCCCCACTCCCCGCAGCACCATCGGCGACTGGTTCCCCGAGCGCAACGTCTTCCAGCTCCTCATCGCCCTCACCTCGGGCCCGCGCTTCCTCCTCATCCTCGTCGGCTTCGTCTCGCACCGCCACCTCTATCCGCACAGCGCCCTCCCCGCCGCACTCGCCGTCGTCGCCGCAGTGCGCACCATTTCCTGCGGCGGCTGGGTCTTCGTTACGAGCAGTGATCACGGCGACGTGCACGACGTCTTCATGGTCGGGTGCGTCCTCCCTCCTCTCCCCCGCTCGCCTTCCCTCTCGAGACTGACGCACGTCTCTCCCGCCCGCAACAGCTATATCGTCCTCAACCTGCCCTACATGATCCTCGAGACTGTCCTCACCCCGTCGGGCACGCGCGCCAAGACCCTGCGGCGCATCCTCGGCACGGCCTTCTTTGCGACGCTCGGCCCGCTCGTCTACTTCTACCTCGAGCACAAGCAGAAGCGCGTCCCTGGAGGTACGTCCCTGCCTCCTCTCTTTTCGGAGCGACGACTCGAGAGCTACAGCTACTGACGCCCGCCTCGCACAGCCTACTCCGTCTACGCTCTGTTCGAGTGGTCCCTCATCCTCCTCGACGTCTCGTTCGACGCGCTCTTCATCCTCGACTACTCGCCCTCGTCTACCTCGGCATCGTCGTCATCCGCAACGCCAAGCCTGCCGCCCCTAGAGCTCGCGCTTCAGCCCGCCTCGGCCGAGGCTCGAGCGCATGGCGTCCACCTCGCACCGGTCGGCGCTCAAGCTGGGCCGTCCAAACCGCCCGGCAAGGTCGCACAGGCCCTCGCGAGGGTCGAGATGGCGACAGCGAGGACGAGGCACTTTGTCGCCGACGTGTACCTCGGTGCGTCGCCCGCTCCTCCTCCTGCTCCTCCTCCTCCTTGTCCTCGCTCTCTTGCCGCTCCTGCACGCACTGACGGCTCTTCCCACTTTCCTCCTCCCCCTTCTTCCGCTCTTCTCCTCCACGATCTACACGTCCCGTCTCTCCTTCACGGCGCTCCTCCACAACCGCCGTCGCCGCACGGACCTCGACCTTCTCAGCCTTCGTCTTCTGGACGCTCCTCGTCGCCCTCGGGCCTATGATCTTCTACTCGAGCGTCTGGGCCATGGGCCTCTCGGGCGACGAGGTCCTCCTCTTTGCGATCCTGTCGCCCGTCGTCCTCGCCGTCCCGCCGTTGCGCCGCGCGTTTGCGCACCCGGCGCTCGCGCACGTCGGGTTACTCGGCGGCCTCGCGACGAGGTGGATGGAGGGGGACGGGACGGCGAGGCTGAGGGGGACTGCGCTCGGGCTCGGGCTCGCCGTGTGCGGGAGGGTGAGCGGGTGGTGGGAGGTGAGGAGGGAGGCGGATAAGGTCGACGCGCGGGCGAGGTACGTTCTCTTCTCTCCTCTTTCCCCCTCACATGCCTCGTGCACTCCTCGAGCTCCAATGCTGACGCTCTCGAACCTCTCTTTACCCCCTCGCCTCACCTTGCACCACCTCGACTCGACCTCGTCCCCCGCAGGGTCTTCCTCCTCGGCCTCGTCGTCTCGCTCGTCGTCAAGTTCGCCAATTTCAGCCTCAACCCGCTGTGGCCCTTCATGCGCTCGTCGCCCGAGCCGAGGTACGACACGGGCGGGTGGAACGGCGTCGGGCTCACGCTCGCGGCGTTGACGTACGTCGACACGGTCGCGAGGAGGAGGGCGACGGTCGTCCCGCATCCAGCAGCGGCGTCGGGTGCCGCCGAGTCGTCACCGTCGTCGGCACCGTCGGCGCTGGTCGAGCCGTCGATCGTCGCCAAGTCGGGCGCCGTCGTCGGGTTCGGCTCTCTCTTCTTCCTCTTGCACTGGCTCTTCACCGACTCGGGCACCATCATCGCCTGGTCCTGGGCCGGATACCCTTCGTCCGGACCGTACGCCTTCCCGCACGGCCTCATCACCATCGTCGCCCTCCTCGCCGGCGTCGCGCTCGTCCCCTCCCCGACCACCACGATGCGCAACTCGCTCGCCTCATTCGGCACCGCCTGCGCCTGCGCGACCTTCCTCCTCACGCAGACCTCATGGGCGTCATTCCTCCCCGCCTGCGTCCTCGGCGCCTACCTCGTCGCCCTCTTCCCTCCCTTCCTCCTCTCCCTCACCTCGCACACGCCGTCCGGGCCCGGCACACCCTTCGCCGCCGCGTTCCTCGTCTACGCCCTCCTCGAGCTCGCGAGCACGTGGACCGTCGCGTACGCGTTCGTGCCCGCCGGGTGGATCCTCCGCGAGCGCACGGGCACGGTCCTCGCGCTCGCCTTGGCGGGCGTCGCGGCGGGGCTCGGGCCGGCGGCGCGCGTGCGACGAGCGGCGGTAGGAGCAGGAGCAGGAATGGCGGGCGGCGCAGGACGGCGAGGGACGGCGCGCGCGCTTCGCAGCGCGACGCTCGCGCTCGCGCTCGCCGGCGTCGTCGTCCTCGTGTACCGCGCGCCGGGCTACTACGCGCCGGGCGTGCCGTACCACGCGCAGGAGCGGCTCGTGACGGCGGGCATCTGGACGGTTCACTTCGGCTTGGACGGCGCCATGTGGGAGAGCGGGAGCAGGATGGCGAACATGCTCAGGACGGCCGAGGTCGACGTCATCGGTGCGTCGCTCTCTCTTCTCCTTCTCGTGCGTTCTTGCGCTCGTCGAGCTGGTCGCTCACATGAGCTCGACGCCCGACAGGCCTCCTCGAGACGGACGTGCATCGCATGGTCGGCGGCAACCGCGACATGTGCGTCCTCTTCCTCCCTGCGCTCGTCCCTCTCCTGCCGTTCTCGAGGCTGACATCGACGAACATCGGCTGCAGCACCCAGCTCATCTCGCACTCGCTCAACATGCCCTACATCGACCTCGGACCGGGCCCGCAGAAGAACACGTGGGGTGCGTCGACCTCTCGCTCACGCCGTTACTCTTCAAGGTCATGCTCGAGCTCTAGCTGACAACGTCGTGATCTCGTACATTGTCACATAGGCGCCGCCCTCATCTCCAAATTCCCCATCCTGCGCTCGTCGCACCACCTCCTCCCCTCGCCCAACGGCGAGCTCGCGCCGGCCATTTTCGCCACGCTCGACATGTACGGCGTCGAGGTCGACGTCGTCGTCGCGCACAACGGGCAGGAGGAGGACCCGCTCGACCGCGAGCTGCAGAGCTTCGAGCTCGCGCGCCTCCTGAGGGAGAGCTGGCCCCGCCCGGCGCTCTTCCTCGGCTACTTGGTCACGAGGCCGCACGCCGAGAAGCCGGCGCCGTATCGCTACTTGGTCGAGGATGGCAGGATGCTCGACATCAACGTGCGTCCATGTCTTCCTCTCTCGTCGCACTGTGCGCCCTTTCCTCGAGCGCGCACTGACCCCTTCTCTCGCGCAGCCCGACGACCACGACCGATGGTGCCAGTACCTCTTCTATCGCGGCCTGCAGTGCGTCCTTCGTCCTTTTCTCTCGCTGCAGCAGCTACAGAACGATCCGCTGACGCCGGGCTCCTTCTCGCTTCTCGCAGCCGGACCGGCTACGCGCGCCTCAACCGAGGGTCCAACCCGTCCGTCACCGACTCGGAGGTCCAGCTCGGCAAGTACGTCGTTCCGCTCGCGCGCCTACCACCGGCCGGCTCGCCCTTTACCTCGTCGGCGCGCGCCCTCCTCGCGAGCAACGCCTCGGCCGTCGTCCCGCCAATCCCGACCTCGGCCTACGTCGCGCACCTGCACGACTCGCCGCCACCGCGCGACGCCGACTCGACGGTCTGGACGCCCGAGCGGTACCTCCCCGAGGCACTACGGTTCCCGGCGCGCCTGTACGAGCACGACGACGAGCACCGGTTCATCGTCCTCACGGGCGAGAAGGGCGGGCCCGGCGCACAGTACTTCATGGGCCGCGACGAGAAGGAGTGGAGGAGGCTGAGGGAGATCGAGGAGATTGAGGCGCTCAAGGCGGGCGAGGGGTGCCCGGTGCAGTGAGCGAGGAGGTCCGAGCGGGCGGCGACGAGCAGTAGGAGCTACGAGCGGGCCAGCTAGGCCTCTATTGCAGTACCTTTTCGCAGCACATGCTCGTTCTTCTCGCTCGCACTCGCTCTCGCGCTCGGCAGCAGAAAGAGAGAGAGAGCGACTCAGTCGATTCCACCTCGAGCTCCTCTCTCCTTTCACTTCTCGTCCCCGGCCTTGCGCGACACCACCTCCTTCGGCGCCCTAACCCCGCACGACACCCTCTTGGCCATGATGATGGCGGCAAAGAGCGCAAAGAGGACGGTCGCGCAGGCGAGCGGCTTCTGGAACGCGTCGGCGAGGGGAGGGAGCGTGTACTCGATCTGCGACGGCGGCGCGGCGAGCGAGCGTCAGTGAGGGATGCAGAAAGTGCATAAGAAGTCGATAATGAGAGAGAGGAGGGGAGAGAGGAGGAAGAGGGACGCACGAGGACGTCCTGCCCGTGCCGGTCCGTGCACGCGCGCTTGGTCATGACGACCGTCGGGCGACCCGTCGAGTCGAGGTACGTCCAGGCGACCGAGCCCTCGCTCGCAGCAGCGTCGGATGCCGACGAGGGGTACGAGAGCGAGGTGAGCGGGAAGGGCGCGTGGACGGCGATATCCCTGCGAGCGCGGTTGGTGTGGGTCAACGACGGCTGCTGCGAGGCGCTGCAGGAGGGCGAAAGGGCGAGAGGACGACTACGAGCGACGCACCTTGCACCCTCAGGGAGCCGGACCTCGACCCGGACGTTGTCGACGGCGACGTCCTTGACGGGCGTGAGGAACGGCACGGCGGCGACGTACTGGCCCTTCTTGGCGCCCGAGCGCATCTTGACGTACTCGGCAAGCGGGAGGTCGTACCCGACCGTGAACGAGTAGTTCCACCCGCCGAGGAGCGGGTACCGCGGCTGGAGCTCGAGGACGGCCGGCTCGCGGCGCTTCTTGCTGTGGCTCGGGAGGACGGCCTTGTGCGAGGTCGCGGCGGGCGGCGACGACGAGGGGCGGAAGCGCGAGGTCGAGACGTTGCCGACGATGTCGTAGAAGTAGGGGTTGTGCGTCGAGGGCGGGAGCTGGAGCGCGAGCGACGAGACGGCCGTCACGTGCTGGCGGCGGTGCATGACGGCCTTCTGGTAGTCGATGCGGGCAAACTGGCCCATGAGCCTGCGTGCGAACGTTCTTTGAGTCAGTACGAAGCGAGAGAGCACAGTTGAGCTCGACGAGGAGGACGCACTTGGGCCCGGCGTTGAACAGGTCGATCGAGTCCTGGACGGCGAGGTTGGCCCCCCAGTGGCTGAGCTCGACGAGGCGCTCGAGCGAGCGGATCGACGCGATCGCCTCGGGCTGCTGGTAGTGGACGCGCGCGACCTGGGGCGCGAGCGAGCCGGCGTCGCCCTGGAGCGTGAAGACGAGGGTCGCGCTGCCGACCTGCTGGTGCATGACGAAGCCGTCCGGCGCCTTTGCGCTGACGATGCGCGGCGTCGGCGTCTTGATGCGGACCTTCATGTCGGTGACCTTGGCGCGCTGCTCGGGCGAGAGGCCCGTGAGGGGCGCGAGGAGGTCGCCCTCGAAGAGCATGTAGATCGAGTCGGCGTTTTGGGGCATCGAGGGCGGGTCGGGGCGGGTCGCGTGCGGGAGGTCGACAGAGAGGGTGACGTAGGTCATGTCGGAAGAATGGGGCGGGACGAGGGTGAGCTGGTAGTAGGTCGTCTCGCTGCGAGGAGAGGGGGGGAGGGAAGCTCGTTAGTGAGGTCCAGCTCTGGCTCAGGTCTGACTCTTTTCACAGCGCAGTCAAAGGCTACGCTGCTGCTCTGACAGTGCCGCCCAACCTGCCGTCGCCCTGTGCGAGAGAGACCCGAGCCCCACCACCCAAGCCACGTCCGGCGAGGCGACCGGGCGGCGCACCCTCCTCGCCGCGCAGAGAGACCTGAAGAGACAGAGAGGACTCACTCATCGCCGCCGACCTCGACGAGCTCGAGCTTGCGCCTGGCCGAGCCCTTGCCCTCTGTCGCCTCGACGAAGCCGCCGTTGCGGCCGGCGCCCTTCACGCCGACGACCCACCTGTCGGTCTGGTCGGCGTGAGTGCGGTCCTTGCGGAGCGTGTAGGCGGCAGTGGAGCGTGCGAGGGACCCGACGAGCTCGATCGAGGACGAGAGGACGGCGGGAGACCAGGCGGTCGAGGGCGGAGGGGGTGCTGGTGCTGGTGCGCTGCGCCCGGGCGGAGGGGCGAGGGCGGCGGCGAGTGCTGCACCGAGTAGCGGCACGCTCAGGAGGGACAGGCGCATCGTGCTGGTGCCGTGTCGACGGGCTGGGTGGACGAGGTGGAGCGGGCGGCTCTCGCAGCTGCGCCCGGCTTACCTTTTTGTAAGGCCGGCCGAGGTTGATTACGGCTGAGCTACGATTGCGGTCTGGACTGGCTCAGGGGAGGAGCAGTCGGAAGCTGCGCTCCGCCGGGCCCCGCACTTGCGACCACCACGTCGCCTGAAGCTTGTTCTTCAACACGACCTGCTCGCACCCTGCTCTCACGCAGCATGGAGTCCTCGCCAGACGACCACGACGACTCGAGCGGCATCCCCAAGGCCAAGAAGGTGCGTGCCGGCCTCCCCCTCGTCTCGTCCCGGCTCCACCAGCTCACGCGTAGTCCTCCTCTCGCAGCCTCGAACGACCACAGCTTGCAATCGCTGCCGCACCAAGCGTGGACGATGTGACGGTGCGTCTGGATCCCCTCACTGAGCCGCCTCACGTCGAGCGAGGCCGCCTCGTTCCACCCCACTGGCCCGCTCGCCGCCAGCTGACCCTCGCCCGAGTCCCCCTCGTTGCAGGCCGCAAGCCTATCTGTGGGCCATGCAAGAGCTCGAGTGCGACCTGCGAGGTGCGCTCCTCCCCCCTTGTCAAGAGCCCTCCTCCTCGCTCGACAGCTGACCTCGCTCTCGTCGCCCGCAGGTGAGCTCCCTGTTTGCACCACGCATGGCGCTCAGCTACCGCCATTGACACTCTCTACGTCTTGCTTGCAGTACGAGCTCGGCGGCGACAAGCGCAAGTGAGTCTGGCCTTCTCTCGCCTCGCCCGCCCGACCCTCCCCTCGACCGTCGCTGACCTGGCTCCCTCCCGCAGGCCCTACACCAAGGCCGTCGTGCAGGCCATGCAGCTCCGCATCGACACGCTCGAGGCGCAGCTCGCCGCCTTGACCGCCAGCAGCAAGTCGCCCTCGCCCAACATGGACGTCGACCGCCCGTCCAGGAGCCCGCTCGACCTCGCCGTCGACCCGTCGCGAGCCCAAGTACCCGCCGACCGACCTGGGACGAGCCGACCTGCCGTGTCAGGCCCGACGAGCCAGAGCTTTGCCGAGGGGTCGGCGCCGCAGGTCAACCCGAGCCCGGACCAGGCCGACACCTTCCAGGGCGGCCTTGCTGTCAACGCTCACGGCGAGTTGCGGTTCTATGTGCGTCTCTCCCTCCTCTTCCATGCATGTTCATCGTCCGGGCAGTACGAGGCGCTGACGATGGGTCCTCTCCTTGCAGGGTCCGACCTCGTCCTACCGCGCCGTCCTCGCCGGTTCGACCTCGCAGCTCGGCACGCCCGAGACGGTCGACGCGATCCGCGCCTTCTCTCTCACCCGTGCTCCGATCCCGACGGCGTCGCCTGCCGACCCGGCGCTGCCTCGACGACCGCCCGAGCTCGCGCCCGACTTCAAGGTCAAGCTCCTCAAGCTCGCCTTCGAGTACTGCTTCTCGCACTGTGCGTCCTCCCCTCTTCTCGACTCGCACTCGAACTCGCACTCGAGACTGCTGCTGACGAGCTGTATCACCCTCGCGCCCAGACAACCTCGTGCCCGAGCGGCAGTTCTTCGCCGACTGGCAGCGCTACCCGTCCGTCCCCTCTCGCTCGCTCGCTCTCTCTTCGACGCACGCAGACCCTGACGCCGCCGCGCGCCCCTTCTTTCGCAGCCTCGAACGCACGCAGGCGTACTCGCCCTTCCTCCTCAACGTCATTCTCGCGACGGGCTGTCGCTACCTCGACCCGGACGACGACTTCCCGCCCGAGATCTGCGGCCTCCTAGGCGACTTCGACACAAGGGGCGACGTCTTCGTCACCTGGAGCAGATACTTGCTCGACCAAGAGTGGTGCGTCGCGCTCACCTCCTTCGTCTCGAGGCTCGTCTGCGAGGCGGACACTGACGCTCGCTCCCTCTCGCAGGTACAACCCGACGCTCTCGACCATCCGCGGCCTGCTCGTCCTCGGCATGTACCTCGCAGGTCGAGGTTTCGACGGGCCCTGCTTCATGTTCGTCGGGCTCGCCCTCAAGCTCACCGAGGGTGCGTCGTCGCCTTCGCCCGCTCTCGACCTGCGCACGAGCCTGCTGACACTGCTCCTCCTCTCGCGCTCGCAGACTTTGGCCTCAACCTCGGTCCGCACCGCCTGTCGATGAGCATGGGCGTCCCGCTCAGCGACGAGCTCGTCACGGCGCGGCGCGATTGCTTTTGGAGCGCCTTCTGCAGCGACATCGTCTCGTCCCTGTGTGCGTCCCTCCTCCTCCTCGTGCTCCTCCACCTTCCTCTCTTCAGTAGCTGACTCGCTCACGAACGCGCGCAGACATCGGCCGCAGCATCGCGTTCCCGCCCGAGATGGTCGACACGGACCCGCCGCCCGTCATCGCCGAGCTCGACTACGACGCGCCCATGTACCGCTCGAGCGCATTCCACTGGGCGAGCCGCCTCATCTTCATCGCGAGCAAGGTCATGTCGAGGGTCTACTCGCTCAAGCCGGGCATCAGCCTGTCGCAGAGGCAGGCCATGGTGCCCGAGCTGCACTTGCTGCTCGAGAGCTGGTGCGTCGCTCTGGTTTCTCGCCTTTGCAGGGCTCACGGGCTGCTGCACGGTGCCTACGAGACTGCCGTAGCTCAAGGTGGAAGCTGACGTCGTCATTTGCGCGCAGGCATCACGAGCTGCCGTCCCACCTCCGCGCGAGCGGCTCGGACCCGCTCAAAGCGCCGCACCCGCACATCCTCGGTGCGTCCTCCTCGTATGTCACCCTCGTGTAAGAGGGTTTCATGAAGCTGAGCGCCCTCGCACTGCGCGCAGTCCTCAACATGACGCTCCACCTCGTCCACATCTCGGTGAGCTCAGCTTCCTCGAGCTCGCCTGTACAGAGACGTCTTCTGGCCAGCAGATAGCGGCCGAGCTGACTCGTGACCCTTCTTTCGACGCTCGTACAGCTGCATCGCCCGTGAGCTTTCCGTAACCGCTCGCCGACGTTCGACGCGCGCCGACAAGCTGACCTTCCTAACCTCGCTTCGCCCGCAGGTTCTTCCGCCGGCGCTGCCCTACCGCCGCAACCGCCAGCATCAGCACGGAAAAGTGCCTCATGGCAGCGAGCAGCATCGTGCGCCTCATCAAGCTCCTGCGCGGGTCGGCCGGCTTGCGTTTTTCTGCTCCGGGCGTCCAGCAGTGCGTCTCGTCCTGCTCCCTCAGCCGCCTTTCGCCGAGCCTCACTGACTCGTCTACGCCTGTCGCTCGCAGCGCCGCCTTCAACGCCGGCACGGTCCTCGCCATCTCGGCCGTCGAGGACGGCATCTCGGCCAACCCGCGGCGGGACCTCGAACGGCGGGTCCAGGCGAGGAAGGACCTGCGGTTCGTCATCGAGTGCCTCAAGGAGATCGGCACGACCTGGACGACGGCTCACACGAGCGCAGGCGTGCTCGAAGGTGCGTCGCGCTCTCCTTCTCGCCCGGCCGAAGCAGACAAAGTGCTCGAGCTCACCCAGCTCCCTCTGCCCGCAGCTTTGACGAGCCAGTTCGAGGCCGCATCGAGCATCCCCGATCAGCAACTCGCCCCGAGCTCGGCCGACGTGCAGTATTCGCCGTCCCTCTCGTCGACCTCGGCGTCGTCGCACGCCTCGTACCCGCTCTTCGACGACAGCGCGACGGCCGTCGCCCTCCAGAGCCTCGACCTCCCCCTCTTCCTCGAGGAGGCCAATATCTCGGTGCAGCCACGCTCGACCGCTCTCGAGCACCCGCCGACCGTCAACGTCGACGCCGCCGACGGCTCGGACCTTCCGACAGGCGCGGTGACGCCCTCGACCGCGACCGGGTACCAGACGCCGTCGCGGCTGTTCGGCGCCGGCTGGCTCCCCTCTGCAGCGATGGGCGTCGACGGCGAGGACGATGCCGCAGCGTTCGGCGGGTCGAGCTTGCCGTTCTTGTTCCCCTCGTGGGACCGCGACGACGGCTTGGACGACTTCATGAGCCTCCTCAACGTGCCCGGCTGTGCGTCTTTCCTCTTATCACCACGCACACGCACTCTCTCGATGAGCGAGGCGACAAACGCTGACGAGTCGCGCGCACGTACCCCTCGCCCGCAGCGACGACGGCGAGCGCGGCGCAGACGCCGTCCGCCGGCTCCTTGTGAGCGCCCGTTCCGACGATCCTCTCTGCGTAGATCTATAGCGTGCTGGAATGCAGAGGATCGTCCTTCGGCGCAGGATGCGGCTACAGAATCCTCTCGCAGGCCCGAACGCCGGGTCACCCTCCGCTCCGCTCTCTACCTCCAGGCCCACCGCTCCAAGACCCGCTGCGCGTATCCAGACTGGGCAAAGCCTTGCACGGACGGCGTTGCCTTAGTGCGGCGAGCAGCTCGAGAGCGGAAGAAGCGCCGAAAGCCGGGCGTGAACCAGCTCACAAGCTTGCTCGCGGCGGTCCACGTTCAAGCTCTCAGCTTCGTGCAGGCGCGCTTCGCTGCAGCTTTAGCTCCGAGTCTCTTCAAAAGCCGGGGCGGCGGAAGGGGTTGATCCAGCGGAGACAAGGGCTGCGCTGCTGCGAGCGAGAGTCCTTCCGCTGGGTCCGTGCGGCGGCGAAGGAGGACGAGGACGATCGTGCAGACGGGATGACGGAAGCCGAGCGTGAGCAAGAGAATATAGCAGGGAAAGGGGCGGACCGAGCGAGCCAGGGCGCAAGGAACGGCGCCGCTCGACGGAAGCCAGAGCTCCGTTCGGCCCGTCGATCGCCTCCCGCGCCGAAGTCCGAACTTGGTAATGGTGCGCGCTCGCAATACGATTTGGGTTACCTTTTTTGTAAGGCCCCGGATCCGATCAGTGAGCCGAGACGGCGACGCTGGCTCCGAGGTGCGCCTGTCCCCTTCCGCTCGCTCCTTGTGGCCCTCCCCCTGCACGGCGGGACCGAGCCTGCTTGCTCTCTCTCCCTCCTCATCAAGCACAGCGACGTGCCCTCGCCCGCCGGCCCGCGCCCAGCTCGACCCATCACCAGCACCCGCCTCCTCCCCCGCCAACCCTCCCGGCCCGCCTCTCGCCCTCGCTCCTCGCCAAGTACAGCAACCCGATCTCGCCCACCAGCACAAGTGCACGACCAGCTTCCATCCACCACCAGCACCCTCCCCCTCTCGAGATGTCGCTCGTCGGCAACTTCACCGCCAACGACGACCGCGAGAACCGCTTCAACGGCGTCGCGGCCAAGGGCAGCAAGGGCGAGCGCGACTACGCGGCCGACGAGTCGTCGGGCGACGAGGAGACGCCCGAGGAGGCCCAGCGCCGCGCCGACCAGGAGGTGGCCGGCCTCGCTCGCACCATGAGCCGCCGCTCCGACGCCGCCCACACCTCGAGCGACGACCCGCTGCGCCCGACGCCCGACTCGCAGTTCGACCCGTGGTCGGACAACTTCAACGCGCGGGCCTGGAGCAAGGCCGTGTGGTCGCTCACCAACCTCGCGCACCGCACCGCCGGCGTCGCGTTCGAGAACCTCGGCGCGCACGGCTACGGCACCGACAGCGACTACCAGTCGACCGTCGGCAACATGCCGCTCAAGGCGTTCGGCATGCTCAAGGGCCTCGTCTCGCGCAACAAGGGCAGGCGCGTCCAGATCCTCGAAGGCGTCGACGGCCTCCTCGAGCCGGGCGACATGCTCGTTGTCCTTGGCCCTCCCGGCAGGTGCGTCCTCCTCCAGAGTCTCGTCCTCCAGAGCTGCATCCTCTTCCAGAGTCGTAGCGACTTGAGCGCGGCTGACTCTCGTCGTCGTCGCGCTCGCAGTGGCTGCTCGACCTTCCTCAAGACGCTCGCCGGCGAGACCCAGGGCTTCAAGGTCGACCCCGAGAGCAACATCAACTACAAGGGCATCACGCCCGAGCAGATGAAGAAGAATTTGTGCGTCTGCGCTCTCCTCGGGCGGCCGAGACGGCGAGAGCGCTCGCTGACTCCCCTCCTCTCGCCCTTCGCAGCGCCGGCGAGGCAATCTAGTGCGTACTCCTCCTCGCTCGTCCTGCACGCTCGTGTACGAGGTCCTGACGTCTCCTCACACAGCTCGGCTGAGACGGAACAGCACTTTCCGCAGCTCACCGTCGGGCAGACTCTCGAGTTTGCCGCCGAGGCTCGTGCGGTGCGTCCTCCTCCCCCTCGTCCTCTCTTCCTTGCGACGCTCTTGGTGATGTGCAACTGACTCTGCGGCGTTCCTGCAGCCGCGCAACCCGCCGGGCGGCTTGAGCCAGCGCGAGTGGTCCAAGCAGTTCGCCGCCGTCATGATGGCCGTGTTCGGCATCTCCGATACTGCGAACGTCCGTGTCGGCAACGAGTACATCCGCGGCGTGTCGGGCGGTCAGCGCAAGCGCGTGTCGATCGCCGAGGTCGCACTCGCCGGCTCTCCCCTCACCTTCGTGCGTCCGCTCCCCTCCCTCCCTCGCTCGGTCTCTCACGCGCACCCGAGCTCACGCTCTCCCTCGCTCGCAGTGGGACAACTCGACTCGCGGCCTCGACTCGGCGACGGCCGTCTCGTTCTGCCAGTCGGTCCGCAACTCGGTCGAGCTTACGGGCGGCGTCGCGAGCGTCGCCATCTACCAGGCGCCGCAGCCGGCGTACGACTGCTTCACCAAGGCGATCGTCCTTTACGAGGGGCGCAGTATCTTCTTCGGCGCTATCGACAAGGCCAAGCAGTTCTTCGTCGACATGGGCTTCGAGTGCCCCGAGCAGCAGACGGTTCCCGACTTCCTCACGAGCTTGACCTCGCCGACCGAGCGCCGCGCCCGCCAAGGGTGGGAGACCCGCGTCCCTCGCACGCCGCAGGAGTTCGAGGCGCGCTGGAAGGCGAGCGACGAGTACCGCGCACTCAAGGCCCAGCTCGCCGAGTACAACCAGCAGCACCCCCTCAACGGCAACGAGCTCGAGACGTTCAAGGCCGCCCGTCGCGACGTCCAGTCCAAGCACGTCCGCCCAGCGTCGCCGTTCACCCTCAGCTACCGCGCCCAGGTCGCCCTGTGCCTGCGGCGTGGCTTCTGGCGCCTCAAGGCCGACCCGTCCCTCACGGTCTTCCAGCTATTCGGCAACACTGCCATGGCCCTCGTCGTCTCGTCGGTCTTCTTCAACCTGGCGCCAACGACGGCGACGTTCTACTCGCGCGGCGCGCTCCTCTTCTTCGCCATCCTCCTCAACGGTCCGTGCACGCTCCCCTTCTTCCTCCTCTCGTCGCTCGCCGAGCTGACTCTCTCCCTCTCTCAGCCTTCGGTTCCGCCCTCGAGATCCTCACGCTCTACTCGCAGCGCCCGATCGTCGACAAGCAGTCGCGCTACGCCTTCTACCACCCTTCGGCCGAGGCCTTCGCCTCGATGGCGACCGACCTGCCGTACAAGATCCTCAACGCCATCTTCTTCAACACGACCATCTACTTCATGACCAGTGCGTCGACCTCTGTAGCCGCCTCTCTCCTGAATGCGCGCTGACCCGGACCTTCCTCCCTCCCTCCCTCCCACCCTCCCT
>Ga0308170_10001758_pt1 | contig 19770 bp, 19 predicted proteins | sample PhyBR2_2_FD_202136 | JGI IMG/M metagenome (GOLD analysis project Ga0308170, IMG submission 202136) | Phyllosphere microbial communities from UC Gill Tract Community Farm, Albany, California, United States - DLSLSB.R2 | ecosystem: Host-associated > Plants > Phyllosphere > Unclassified | place...
TGCGCGCAGAGGGAGAGGCGTCAGAAAGAGGCTCGTGGTCGAGCTTGCGAAGGTCAAAGCGTGCCGGCCTGCGAGGGAGAGGGTCAGCCGCCGCGCAAGACGGCAGCCTCAGACGCGCGGAAGGGACGCACCTGCTCGTTCCAGTACTTGCGCAGGACGGCGACGAGAGGCACGTCGGGACAGTCGTGCTTGAGGCCGTCGACGAGCATGGCGACCTCGGCGCTCGTGGCGGCGGTGGCCTGGTCGGCGTCGTCCGTGTCGGGATCGGCGATGCGGATGGTCGAGAGGGCGCTCTGCGGGAGGATGATGGCCTTTGGGCGGGCCTTGCGGCAGTGGTGGAGCGTCTTGACCCAAGTAGGCGAGTCGGCGAACTGCGGGGAGGGCGAGCGGGCGGTGTCAGCTCGCAGGCTCCTGCGCGGCTCGGTGGGGAGAGATGGACGCACCTGGGTGAGGTGAACGTGGCCTGTGTCGACCTCGAGCGCGACGAGGCCGACGTCGCGGCCTGCTCCCCTCGCTGGGAGGAGGGCGATGACCCGGGCGCCGTCGTCACCGCTCGAGGTGGTTGGGCGAGTGGTGGTGGGCCTCGAGGGGAGGCCCTGGGTACTCTTGGCCCTCGCAGACGGCATCCTTGGCGGGGAGGATGGTCATCGAGGAGCGAGAGCCGGGTGAGCCGTCGCCAGCGACGAAGCCGCCTCTCTCTCTCTCTCGCTCTCGTCCAAGTCGGCGCTCGTTGCTGAGCTGCGTGGCCTCGTCTAGCAGCATGTCGCAGGCCTCGACCATCCCGCTGTCCATCTCGGCGTCGCTCGCGGCCGGGTCCTCGTCTAACCCTCCACTGCCCGCTCCGATCCAGCGCCTCGTCCTCCTGCGCGCACAGGCAGACGCCGCCCTGAACTCGCCTGCACTCCGAGCAGAGCTCGCCACCGGCCACGTCGGCCCCAACTCGCTCCAAGCGCGAGAGGCCCTCCTCGGCGTCGTCAAGGCCGCCGTCCCTCTCCTCCAGCACGGCCAGGGCCCTCCGCAGCCGCAGCAGCACCACCAGCAGCACCACCGCCCGCTCAAGTTCTCTGCCGAGGACGAGGCTCGCGCAGAGTACTGCCTCGCGTTCGCCCTCGCCCGCGTCGGCGAGTTCGACGGCACCGCGCCCTCGGCCCTCCCCCACCACCTCGACGACGCCCTCGCCCACTTCGACCGCGCCGCCGACCTCCTGCGCCTCCCGCCTCCACCCGCCCTCGACTCGGTCCCGAGCGTCACCCGCCCGCAAGACCCGAACCGCCAGCACGCCGCCGTCGACCTCTCGCCCGTCCCCGCCTGGGCCGCAGAGATGCTCGCAGAGTGGGCCCGGACCCAGACGACGCGCGCATTCGCGAGCTGCGTCGACGACCAGGGGCAGACGGTCGTGCGCGAGGACGAGCTCGCCGACCTGCTCGACCTTGCCTGCAGGCGCAACGTCCAAGGTGCGTCCCCTCTCGACCTACTCTCTCTCGCTCCCTGAGCCCAGACCTGACCCTCGGCTCGCTCCTCGCAGCCCTCTTCACGCCCATCGACCCTCTCTCGCCCGAGGGAGAGCACGCCTCGTCCTCGACCGCGAGCACCGTCCTCGGCTCGGCGCGCCTCCTCTCGGACCTCTCGTCGCTCCTCCCCTTCGCGCCCGGCTCGCCCTCGACCTGGTCCCGCCGCCTCAACTGGGCCACCCACGTCGCCGACGTGCGCTTCGTCAGCGCGTCCATGTCGGCCAACGCGCTCGTCGACGCCGCGAGCGCCCATGCCCAGGTGCTCCAGGCGCGCGACGTCGACGCGCGCCGCCGCCGCGACGTCAAGCGCGTCGTCGAGCGCACCCTCAGGCGCATCGCGCCGTACGAGCGCACGCAGGGCAACGTCCTGCTCGGGCTCGGGCGCGTCCTGCTCGACGCCGTCGGCGCCCTGTACCTCGGGCGGCAGGTCGGGTTCCAGGAGGAGCGGCGCATGCGCGAGACGAGCGAGGGCGCGGACGAGGAGGACGAGGACGAGGAGGACGAGGGCGTCAAGGTCCTCGTGCCCGAGAACGACCTCGTGCGGGAAACGCGGCAGGTCCTGATCCGAGGTGCGTCTCCTCCGCTCTCGCTCCTCTCACTCTTTCCTCGAGCCCAGACTGACGCTCTCTCCCTCGCACGCAGCCGCCGCCCTCTTCGAGAACGCCTACGCCTCGATCCTGCGCTCCCCGCCGTCGTCCTCGCGCCGCACCCTCGAGCTGCGCCTCCTGCGCCGCCTCGAAGCGACCTACTGCGACCTCGAGCTGCTCGACAACGACGCGACGCCCGAGGTCGTCGAGCTCAAGAGCCAGCGCATCGAGCGCGCCGTCCTCATCAACGATGCGCTCGTCGCGCTCGGCGACGGGCAGGCGCAGGCGCACGACGGCGCAGAGTCGGCGCGGCGGGCGGAGCGGAACGGCGGGGAGGATGAGGGCCCGCCCGGCGAGGACGACATGGAGGGGAGCGACCAGGAGCGTGCGGAGGAGGAGCGCGGCGAGCTCGAGAGCAGCGACGACGACGAGGACGAGGAGGACCGGCTTGCGAGGAGGTTTGCCCGGGCGGCAAGGCTCGGGTAGGGCGCGGTCGGGCTCGGGTTGAGCAGAGCAGATAGATAGGTCGTCGCAGTCGTGTTGTGCCGTTGCAGTGCTTCCGTATCTTCCTTTCTTGGTCGCCGTCGCCTTCTCCGAGAGCTGTGCCCGGACCTCGAGAGCGATCCTAGGCAGTCCTCGTCGCTCGAGCTAGCTCTCATGCTGCTTACTCGTGCCTCTCAGCTCAAGGAGACCGTAAATAGAACGTCGAGAGGGAATCCCCAGCGGTAGCGCGAGCGCAGAGCGAGCGAGCGAGCGCACGAGCCTCTCTCGCCGACGCACCGCTGCACCTTGTCCCCGAAAACCCTGCTTTGCGCCCGCCGTCACCGCTCCTCTAGCTCGTCAAGAACCCCCAGCTGAGCCTCAACCAGCTCCAGACGATCCCGACGGCGCAGTACACGCTCGTCGCCATGAGCGGCAGGAACTCCATGTTCGACTCTGCGACCTGGGCGACCTGGGCTGCCGCTGCGGGGACGACGCACGTCCCATTGACGAGCGACGAGGCGGAGCAGGCGACGAGGCCCGGGAGGGCGGCGGCGACGGGCGCCGAGGGGAAGAAGAGCGAGTGGAGGAGCGAGGTGTCTGCGGGCGCGCACCGAGGCGTGAATCAGCTGCACCCTCGCAGCGAGAAGATCGAGAGAAGAGGAAGAGCACGCACAGATCTGCAGCCCGACGAAGCCAAAGAGGTACGCCGCCTCGGCCTTGTCGACGATCATGGTCGACAGGCTCGGCAGCGGGCGGTACACGACCCGGCGCAGCTGCGGCACGACGAGGGCGGCCCAGACGAGCGAGAAGATGACCTTGACCGGCGTCTCTGCGAGGATAAGAGTGGGTCAGTCTACAGGGCGAGGAAGAGGGAGGGGCGGTGGAGAAGAGCAGGACGAACCTGCAGGTTTGATGAGGAGCGGGAACAGGCCGAAGACGCCCGCCGTAGTCGCGACGACGAACGCCCGAAAGTGGTTGTCGTCGTCGGTCGCCGTCAAGCTGCAAGGGCGGGCGTCAGGACCGATGCGAGAGAGGGCGGGGCGTAAGAGAGAGAGAGAGAGACGCACCTGAGCGGGATCAAGAACAGGAGGACGGCCTTCTCGTGCACGTGCCAGCCGAACAGGAAGCTCGTCATGGCGGCGAGGACGACCGAGTCGAGGAAGCGCTTGAACGACGGGTCGAACCAGAGCTTGACGAGGAACAGGCTCGTGATGGCGAACGTGAGCCCGAACGTAAGGCGAGGCGAGACGTTCGGCAGCACGCCGAACGTTGTTGCACCGATGATGCCGCGAGACGACGACGTGAGCGCTTCTGAAGCGACGGGCCAGCCTCGAGCGACGAGATCTGCGCGCGGGAAGCGGGCCCGAGTCAGCGAGACGACGAGGACGAGCACAAGCTGAGACGAGGTCGGAACGCACACTTGACTAGCACCCTGTCGACCGCACTGACGAGTGCCCACACGTTGCCGGCCCAGTAGGCGTGGTTGAGCCCGCGCTGAAAGGGGAAGAGGCGGGCGAGGATCTGGCGGATCTGCGACGGCCCGCCGGCGAGGAGGAAGGGCCCAAACGAGAGGGCGCAGACGCCGCCGACGATGAGGCCGAGCTCGACGACGCGGTCGACCTGGAACTCTGCGGGCAAGGAGAGGAAGGTGAGCCTCGAGAGGTCCTGAGCGGCGAGGGAGAGGGCGACGACGCACTGCCGCCTGGAGGATAGCAATGACGCCGCAGTAAGAAGATGAAGTAGGGCAGGGCGAGGTAGATGAATATGTGCTTGAAGTTGAGCAGCGTGGCGAAAAGCGCGGCGCAGGCGTACAGGTTGTCCTGCGAGGGAGGGAACGTCAGCCTCGAGCTAGAGGACGTTGGCCAAGTACGAGTGGGCGCACCTGTCGAGCGGCGATGAGGCTCCACATAAGGACGCCGAGGAGAAAGCCGTTGTACTGGAAGTGGATGTGGTCGACGATGAGGAGGCCGGGGTGGAACAGGACCGAGGCGGCGATGATGCGGGCGGTCGGGTAGTCGGGTGCTTGCGACGTGCGCGCCCATCTGCAGAGAGAAGAGGCGAATCAGCTCGGGCTCACTCGGTCGGGCGGAGAGGCTTGGCGTGGACGCACCGGAACAGGGCGAGGACGAGGACCAGCTCGGAGAGGATGACGGTCGAGCGCTGAAACGCGACGGCGGCGCCTGCCGCATAGCCGAGGTTGTCGAGGCGCACGATCTCGGGATCGACGACGTAGGCGAACGACGAGAGGACGCGCTCCCAGTAGGCAAAGAAGGGCGGGTAGTCGAGCGTCCACTCGCTCGTCGTCTGCGAGCAGGGCAAGCTCGTGGGTCAGCTTGCGGGCGGGCAGCACGACACATCTGAGAGGACGCACATCGAAGTACCACTGGGTCAGGGGGAGCGAGTGCGTGACGGCGAGCCTGCGAGCGAGCGCCCCCACATCGGTCAGCTCCGAGCCGGGTCGAGGAGGAGGAGGAGAAGAGGGCGCACCAGTTGCGGTGGACCTCGAAGTCGGTGGAGCGGCTGCGCAAGGACTGTGTCAGCTCTTGACCGTGCCGGACCGGACTCGGCTGGACGTACTAGCTCGGAAACAGGAGGACCTTGACGGCGAGCGAGATGGCGACGAGGTCGCGCTCTGGGCGGTCGAGCTGCCACCAGCGCGGCTGTGGAGGCTGCTTGAGCTGGACCTGCTCGTACGGTGGAGGCTTGGACCGCCTGCTGGCCGTCGACGAGGGTGCGCGCGACATGGGCGCTCGTCAACAACCGGCTCGTCTCGCCGGCCACTTGCTCCTCAACCGGCTTCACCTCGACCGCTCGAGGCGACTACCGAGTGCTCGCAGTGGCCCCAGACCTCCTTCCCAAGGCCAGGACCCGCGCACAGCACGCGCTCGCCGCGTCCTCACTCCTCTCGGAACCGCTCTCTGCCTCATCAGCTATGGGTGACAGCAACGCGAGCACGCTCTGCAGATGCTTGCCGTGCGTCCCGCTCTGCTCTAGAAGCTCTCGGAGACGGTGCGCGTGGCCGAAACGCTTCACTGTTACGCTGTCGCCGACCTGGCCTCGACGACCGTCGGCTCCCTGCGACAATCCTTTTCGCCCGCCTCAGAACGTCCTCGCCTTCCTCGATGCCCTCCTCCCGTGCATCGCTTTGAACTCAGCCATCTCGGCCGCGTCCTCGTCGCCGACGAATACGTACGGCGGGTTCGGGCTCTCGATGTCGACGCCGAAGCGCTCGGCTGCATCTCGGTCGGCGAGCTCGTCGAGGTAGTGCCCGACGACGAGACACAGCCACAGCTGGATGAGGATAGCGATGGTCCAGGCCTGCAGGTGGTGAGGCGTGAGCAGCTGCGCGAGAGAGAGGGGCGAGAGAGCGAGGAAGAGGACGCACGAGGTCGAGCAGGATTAGGCCGTTTCTCACGCCCGCGAAGCACTTGATAGAGACCCTAGATGCGACGTCGGTCGTCAAGTCGACGAGCAACTCGGCGTCGAGCGCGGTGAGGGCGACTTTGGCGCTGCGCGCACACCAGCAGCGTCAGAGGGCGTCCTCGTCGTGAGGAAGACGAGCGGGACGCACCAGATCTGCGCCGCCAGGGCTTTGGACGTCGGCAGGGCGAGCACGACGAGCAGATAGATGCCGACGAAGGCGTTCAGCCAGAGGTGCCACTGCAGGGGTCGAGCTAGAAGGGTCAGTGCGTGCGACGCTCGAGCCTCGAGAAGCGGGATTCGACGCACCCAGACGAGCTCGTAGAACCACTCGACCCACTCCCTCTTCTGACTGATCGCGCCTGCCCATCCTGTAGAGCGAGAAGTACGTCAGCTCGCGGCACACTCGGCTCGAGGAGCAGGAGAGGACAGGCACAGGGCCGACGCACCGTACATGCACAGCACGACCAAGGACCACCACAGCACGATGCTCGCGACCTCGAGCCAGGCCCTCCACGGGTTGATCGTGTCCGAGAAGAGCCGCTGGATCGCCGCGATGCCCATGCAGGCAGCGACCGTCGCGCCGACGAGGGCGAGGGCGAGGACGCCCCAGCGCACGGGCACGCAGCAGCAGAAGCGGCGGTGCCGCACGTCGTCTGGGCGGAACGGGCGGAAGGCCTGCATCGTCGTCGGGCGAGGCGAAGGCGAGAGATCGGGGGAGGAGGGGCCGGCGCGAGGCGAGGCGGCGACTTGAGAAGGTCGGCGTGCGGGCGAGTCGTCCTGGCTCAAGCGAGCCTCGTGCGAGCTGTCGAGCGTCGAGCGCTCGAGGTGCAGAGTGAAGAGCGAGCGCGCAGAAGCTGGGCTCGGTGAGCTTGCGGAAGGTCCGTGGAGCGGTCCGGACGCTCCTGTCCGCGTTGTCTCGCCTTTTGCTCTCGCTCGCGCTCTCGAGGGCGAAAGCAACAACAAGGACGATCCAGCAGCTCGATAGCTACAGCTTGCCGCCAAAGACCAGCCGGTCGAGCCTGCGCGTGTTGACAAACTGCGGGCCCAGCTCTGCGACGCTCGTGACCCCGAGCAGCTTCATCGCGCGCACGACCTCGTCCTCGAGGATGCGCGCCACCTTCTCGACGCCGTCGGGCCCATACACGAGGCTGTACATGAACGGCCTCGCGAGCGAGACGGCGTGTGCGCCGAGGCAGAGCGCTTTGACGACGTCGGTCCCGCGGCGGATGCCGCCGTCGACGATGATGGTGAGCTTGTCGGGCGAGGAGAGGAGGTGCGGGGCGTGCTGTCGCAGCTCGAGGAGGATCTCGAGCGGCGTGATTGCGCTGCGGGCGGCGGGAGAGAGGGGAGGGGGAGCGCGAGGGAGAGTCAGCTGCGTTCGGCGAGGAGGGGAGGTCCGAGCGGGACAGAGTCGAGGAGGGAGGATCCGAGCGAGACAAAGAGAGGGAACGCACGTGTTGACCTGCCGCCCGCCGTGATTCGAGAGCACGAGCCCGTCTGCGCCTGCTGCGACGGCGGCGAGCGCGTCCTCGACGCACTGGATCCCCTTGACCATGACGGGGAGCCCGCCCGACGCTTTCTTGACCCAGGCGATGTCGGCGAACGTCACCGACGCGTCGATCGTCCTGCAGAGAGGGAGAGTCAGCCGGGCGACGGCGAGGAGCAGTGCCGGCGCGCTGTGCGTGCCGCACGTGCGGAACAAGGAGGAACGAGCGGGACTCACGCAGCCGTCGTCGCCACCGCAAGAGTGCCCTTCTGTCCGAGCTCTGCGCCCTCGTTGCCGAGCGTGAGGGCGTTGTCGTCGAGGCCCGTGCGCAGGTCGAGCTCGCGGTTGCCGGCGACGGGCACGTCGACCGTGATGATGACGGCCTTGAAACCCATGGCGTTGGCCTCGGCGAGCTGCTTCTCGGACCTCCAGCGCTCGCGGTGGACGTACAGCTGGAAGAAGAGGGTCTGCGCCGGTCGAGCGGCGGCGGCGAGGTCCTTGTGCGCGACCGAGCAGTGGCACGACGGGGCGTAGTGGATGCCGACGCGGCCTGCGCCCTCGACGATGCACAGCTCGCCGTCCTTGTGCGCGAGCTTGGCCATCGCTGCGGGCGAGGCCATGAACGGGAGGCGGCTCTCGTAGCCGAGGATGCGCGTGCGCAGGTCGAGCGGGCCGTCGACGTTGCGCAGGACGCGCGGGCGGAAGCGCACTTGGGACCAGACGTCCTTGGACTGCTGCGCCGTGTAGCCGTCGTCGGCGGCACTTGCGAAGTACGCCCAGGACTGCGAGGAGGAAGAAGGAGGGCGACGAGGAACGTCAGCTGCAGCTCGCTGTGAGTCCTCGCGCCGCCTGCCGGGTGAAGGGGAGCGCACCTTGGACTTGAGGGTGGCCTCTGCGGATCGTTCAAAGTCGTCGAGGTTGAGGAGCGAGGAGAGTGGAGTGTCGGGAGTGGGGAGTGGTACCATGGTCGAGCGAGGCTGAAGGATGGACGGTGGGTCGGGATGCGGGGGTCGTCGTGCGCTACCTTGCGATCCGAGTTGGCCACACGACGCAGGAGAACGAAGCCGACGAGGACGAGCGAGGAGGAGGACCCGGCCGATTGAGCCACTTGCGGGGAAGAGGCGGCTGCGACGGCGAGCGGCGAGAGGACAGCAGGGCGGGTGCTGCGGGCGCAAGCTCGATGTGCCGGTGGTGTGCTAGCTGTGCTCGGCGGGAAGAGTCAAGCGGTGGACGAGCGAGAGGCCTTCTCGTCGTCGTCGTCGTCGTCGTCGTCCTCCGCTGGCTCTCGTGCTCCTCCGCCACCGACCTCTCAGCTCCATCTTCCAGCCGAGCATGACGACCCGCTTCGACAAGCGCGCTCTCGGCCATCCAATAACCGACCCGACCGAGCGACCCTCGCTGCGCGCGTTCCAGGACGAGGTCGAGTCGAGTCGCGCCAAGCACCTCAGCGCCCTCCACCAGAGCCCGCACGACCTCGCCGACAAGCTCCACGACCTCGACATCGACCCTCAAGGAGACCAACCCGACCCGGATGGTCGCACGCTGCGTGTGGGTCGCACCTCTCGTCCTCCTCCCCCCCCATCGAGATGATGTGGGGGCGGGAACCGCGACGAGGGCGCACAGGGCGACGCTGACTCTCTGTACCTTGCGCAGGACCGATTATCGAGCCCGACAGACGGCGACGTCGCAGCCATGGCCGCCCTGCTCGACCGCACCTTGACCCGACTCCGCGGCGAGGTCGTCCTCCAGGTGCGCCCCTCTCCCTCCGCTCGCCCGGGCCGTGCGGCCGCTGACGTCCCCCTCCTGCGCGCAGATCGGTCCTTCCTCCCTGTCCGGCACCAGCGCGTCCGCCCTGCTCGACACGCCCGAGCCAAAAGCAGCTCTCGATCCAGCCGCCGCCGTCCTCGACGCTCAGCAGGTCGACACCGTCCTCTCGACACTGCGCCAGGCTACGGCCAACCTCAACAGCGACGTCACGGTCCTCCACAACCCGTGCGACCAGCAGGGCAAGCCCAAGGCCGACGAGGGCGTCAAGCTCACGACCACGGCGAGCGCCGTCAACGACGCCGAGACGGCGACGCGGTGGCGGGCCAAGGCGCTGCGCATCCTCGTGCGGCGACGACCTGAAGGCGCCGAGGAGCTCCTCGAGAGCCGCATCGCCGTCGTCGGCAACGTCGACGCGGGCAAGTCGTCCCTCCTCGGCGTCCTCACCCGAGGTCGGCTCGACGACGGCCGCGGCCGCGCTCGCGTCAGCCTGTTCCGGCACAAGCACGAGGCCGAGTCGGGCCGCACGTCGTCGATCGGCAACGAGATTGTCGGGTGGGACGCGCGCGGCGAGATCATCGTCCCCGCCGAGCACATGAGCGTGCAGGCCATCTGGGAGACGACGGCGAGCAAGGTGCGTCAGCTCGCACTCCTTGCGCTCTCTCCTCGTCAGTAGACCGTGCGGCTCGATGACGCGCGCTGACACCGCGCTCGCCGCTCGCTCCTCGCAGGCATTCAAGGTCGTCTCCTTCTCCGACCTCGCCGGGCACGAGCGCTACCTCGCGACGACGCTCGCCGGCCTGACTGGCACCGCACCCGACTTTGTGCTCCTCATCGTCGGCGCCAACGCTGGCTTGATCGGCATGAGCAAGGTGCGTTCTCGACGGTGCTCGGACCTCTCTTCACGGGCGAAAATGGTCGCTCACGCTCGCTCTCGTCGCGCAGGAGCACCTCTCGGTCGCACTCGCGCTCTCGCTCCCGATCGTCGTCGTCATCACCAAGGTCGACATGACGCCTGCGCCTGTCTACGAGCAGACGGTCAAGCAGCTCGTCAAGTGCGTCTTGGTCCTCTCGCTCGAGGTCTCCCTGACAAGCGCAATCGCTCACGTGTTGCGCCTCTCTGCAGGATCCTCAAGAGCCCTGGGTGCCGCAAGAAGCCCGTCTTCGTCAACGACGACGGCATGGCGTGCGAGCTCGCGGCGGGCTTTGCGGCCGAGAAGGCGTGCCCGATCTTCCGGGTCAGCAACCTCACGGGCGAGGGGCTCGGCCTGCTCAGGGTGCGTGCACTTCCCTCTACTCGTCTCGTTCGTCGGCGCCGTCGAGGAGGTGCCGAGCGAGGCTGACTCGGGGACCTCCTTCGCCCGCAGACCTTCCTCAACGTCGTGCGGCCCGCCAACACGGAGCAGCTGTACCCGGTGCACGCCGACTTCGAGTTCCAGACGTCCGAGGTCTACTCGGTCCCGTTCGTCGGCACGGTCCTGTCGGGCGTCATCCTGTCGGGCTCGGTCCGCCCGGGCCAGACGCTGTGGCTCGGGCCCGACGCGGTCGACTCGTTCATCCCGGCGACGATCAAGTCGATCCAGCGCAAGCGGGTCAACGTCGAGTACGCCGAGGCCGGGCAGGCCGTCACGCTCGCGCTCAAGCGCATCAAGCGCGTCCAGGTGCGCAAGGGGATGGCCATGCTCGCCAAGAAGTCGGACCTGCCGCCGGTCGCGACGCGCCGCTTCGAGGCCCAGGTCCTCATCCTGTACCACAACACGATGATCACGAGTCGCTATCAGGCCATGGCGCACATCGGCGCGATCCGGCAGACGGTCCAGGTCGAGCACATCGTCGACAAGCAGGCCATCCGGACGGGCGACCGTGCGACGCTCCAGCTGCGCTTCATGCGCGCGGCCGAGCACATCCACGTCGGCGAGCGGCTCTTGTTCCGCGAAGGGCGCACCAAGGCGCTCGGCGTCGTCACTAAGCTCCTCGACGAGAAGCCGCCGGCGTCGACTTGAGACCCGCCCGGGCCCCTTGTCTCTTGATTTCGCTCCTCCTCCTTGGTCTCTCTCGCACGCTTGTCGTACTGCGCTCTCTTTTGCAATGTCGTTGTGCTTGTCGTCGCGCTCGCACGAGCGAGAGAGCCCCTTTGTCGAGCCAGCTGGCCGACCGAAGCCGATCGCGTCGCTCCTCCTCTTTGCCTCGCTCTCTCCCTCACCGCCGCGCCGCTCTCGACTGCGCTCGCCCGGTGCACACACTCGTTCTCCTCGCGCACGACGCGCCGCACCCTCGCCCTCGCCCACGCCCGCCCTCGCCCGCCGCGCCGCGCCTCGCGATGGCCTCGACCTCGTCGGCGCAAGCCTCGGTCGGGTTCCTCTCGGCGGCCGACGACCTCCTCACCAAGCTCCTGCTCGACTACTCTATCTTCAACGAGCCCCGCCTTGACGGCCGCGCGACGGGCAAGATGATGCGCTTTGCGCGCGAGCTGCGCATGAGCGACAAGGAGGTTGCCTCGGCTCGCGAGCTCGTCGACAAGGTGAGTCTGCGGATCCTTCTCTCGGTGAGAAAGGTCAAGGGCAGTGCGGAGGCCGTGCGGACGCAGGAGCAAGGGCGCGCGGGCGAGGCGACAGGGTTGGGCTCGGCCGGCGGGGGAAGGGAGGCTGGCCTCGTGGAGGGGCAGAGTGGGGAGCGGCGCGCTCCAGCTCGTCGAGCAGCTCATGCTCTCACCGTTCCCACACAGCGAGCTGACGTCCTCCTCCCCCTCGTCATGATCCAGCTCCGCCAAGGCGTCGTCTCGGTCCCCGACGGCCTCGACACGCTCCTCAACCTCCCCTGCGTCAAGACGTTCAACCAGAAGTGGGACGACGAGCCCCTGTTCGCACACCACGCCAAGCGCTACATCATCGCCCTCCGCCCCGACAGCGGCATCGCCTTCCACGAGACGGACCGCTACAAGAACCCGCGCGGCCTGTCTAGGAGCCGTCCGATGCCGCCGCCGGTCGCCGCCAAGCTCCGCCGCGACCCGAGCACGTTCATCGAGGTCGGCGTGTTCGCGACGAGGGCGTTCAAGAAGGGCGAGGTCGTCAACCTGCGCGGCGGCATCGCCGACCTCACCGAGGAGGAGGACGACGAGATGCGCGACGAGGGCGGCAGGAGCGACTTCTCGGTCCTGTGGAGCCAGCGCAAAGAGTGCTTCTGCCTCTTGCTCGGGCCCGCCCGTTTCGTCAACCACGACTGCCGCAACAACGTCGAGTTTCAGCTCACGGGCACCAACATGGCGTTCAAGGTCCTCGAGGACGTCGCCAAGGACGAGGAGCTCTTCACCCACTACGGTGCGTCGCTCTCTCTCTCTCGAGCACCCTTCCTGCCGTCTCGCAGAGCCGCGGCTGACCCGGTTGTCATCGCAGGCGAGCACTACTTCGAGCACGACAACGCCTCCTGCCTGTGCGCGACTTGCGAGCAGTGCGTCCTTGTTCCTGCTCCTCTCGTGATGCTCGCCGTTCGCATACTGACTTTGACTCGGTGCAGGCTCAAGCAGGGCGCCTTTGCGCCAGCGCGCCCGAAAGCCGCCGCCGCGCCCAAGCCTCGCGCCTCCTCCCCGACCCCTGCCTCTCGCCGCTCTCGCCGCGCCTCGACCATCGCCGCGCCCGACTACAACGAGGCGCGCTCCTCGGCCTCGACCTCGGCTACCGCCGCCGCCGCCGCCCCTCGCGCAGGTCGCGCAGCGGGCCTTTCTCGCTCCGCCTCGACCCCGACCCTCTCGGGACGCGCATCAGCTCGCCCTCGCCCGCGCTCGTCGCGCATGAACCCTACACGGGGCGAGCTCTCGCCCGCCGACGCGCTGCGAGGTCAGCCCCGCCTCATCGTCCAGCCCAAGCTCGCCCCTCCGCCGGGCTACGCTCGCGACTACGAGTGGGACCCCAAGAAGCGCGTCGCGCGCTACATGGGCCCCAAGACGTCGTCCGTCAGCGAGAACGCCGCGTCGTCCAAGGCCGACTCGAAGCGCAAGCCCGACTCGGCGCCGGCGTCGTCCGCCTCGACCTCGACCTCGGCCGCCGCACCCGCCAAGCGCGGCCGTCCTCGCTCGAGCACCGCCGCCGCCAACGAGTCGTCCCCTGCACCTTCGGCGGCGAGCTCGCCGCGCAAGGCCAAGAAGCCGCGCGTGAGCCAGGTCGTGCTCAAGCAGGTGCGGGTCGGCGAGCGCAGCTCGAAGCGCCAGGCGGCCCTCGGCAAGGAGCCGACGAGCGCACGCATCCCGGCCCAGTCGACCAAGCTGCGGCAGGTGACAGCGCTCGGGCGGGCCGACGAGGTGGCCGACTCGAGCGACCTGAGCGAGGCCGAGGACGGCGCCGACGAGGACGAGGCGATGGACGAGGCGGCGGCGGTCGAGGCGCAAGAAGAAGACGAGGTCGAGGCGATGCTCTCGCCCGTGCGGCACGCGCGAGGCCCGTCGTCGTCGTCCAAGGCCGGCCCCGCCTCCCCCCTCCCCTTCGCCATGCCCGCCTCGACCCGGTACCGCGCCGAGTCGCCCACGAGCGTCGCGCTCTCGGCCGCGCCGACTCGCTCGAGCCGCTCCCTCACGTCCGACACGAGCGCGTCCGCCGCTGCGCCGTCGAGCGTCGCGCTCCGCAGCGTCGTCTACGACGTCGGCATGTCGACCTCGACGCCGATCGAGGAGTCGCACTCGCCGCAGCTCCGCGGTGCGTCGCTCGAGGACGACCTCGAGGACGACAAGGACGCACTGCCTGCCCGCAAGGGCCAGGGCCAGGGCAAGGGCGAGCCCGACGCCGAGCGCGACGAGCCCGCCGCGCCGCGACAGCCCATCTCGGCGCCGATGTCCAACTTCTACGGCGCACTCGGCGTCGGTGACTCGGCGTCGAGCGACTCGGGCGGCGGCGGCGGCGCAGCAGCAGGCGCAGGCGCGCCGAGCCAGGCGGATTTTCGGAGCGGCCCCTCGCAGGAAGGGGGCCCTAGAAATGCTTCCAGGCTCGTGGCGGGCTCGTCGAGCGGCGGTGGTGGTGGTGGAGCGGGCGGCGACGACGGCGACGGGCGGCGGCCGTTGGGTGGGAGGGTCCCGGTCGACATGATGGACGAGGAGGAGGAAGAGGAGAAGCCCAAGACGGGCGAGGAGGAGGACGGGCAGGAGCAGGGAAAAGGGGGCGCGGCCGCACCATCTGGCGACGTGCAGGCCGCGAGTGAGGGTGCGCCAGCGGTCGAGGAGGAGGGACGGGCGAGGGCTGCGCCGTCGGATCCCGAGGATGCGGCGGCGGCGCTGCTCATGCTTCTCTGCGCACCGTGCGTCCTCCTTCCTCCCTTCCCTTCTCTGCATCACTGCATCGAGCTGACGTGCTATGCACCTACAGCCCGCAGGCGCAGACGCCGAGCTCGACCGCACCGACTCCGCCGCACGCCCCCGACTCGGCCAACCCGAGCGCGACGACCTCGGCGAGCACCTCGGCGAGCGGCGAGGGTTCGTCAGCGAGGACCAACGTGCGCAGGGGCCGCACGTCGAACGAGTCGCGCCTGTCGCCCGGCCCGTCGCTCAACCCGCGCTCGACTCGGCGGCACTCGAAGCTGCCCGAGCCGCCCGAGCCGTCGGCGCCCGAGCCCGACGTCTCGACGACGACGTCGGCATCGGTGTCGAGGAAGGGCAAGAAGAAGGCGCGCCTCTCGGAGGCCGAGCCTGCGTCGTCGGCGAGCGAGCGGCGTCGGTCCACCACGCGCAGCGGCGCCGCGGCGGCAGCGTCGGCGGCGAGCCGGCCTTCCTCATCGACGTCGCTCGAGGCGAGGCGCACGAGGTCGCAGCCCCTTCCAGGAAAGCTCGCCGACGTGCTGTACGCGCCCGAGACGCTCGCCGCGACCGGAGGGTACGACTACGAGAAGGGCCGCTGTGCGTCCTCTCCCTCTCTCCCCCGCTCCTCATCCGCGCCGAGCGCAGCGCTCACTCCTCGCACGCCCTGCAGACATCTCGAAATTCGAGGCGACCCGTGACCCGTCGCACAACCCCCTACCGCCTCGTCGTCCCTCGCCCACGCCCGACCCTACGCCCTCTCCTTCCCCTCCGCCGCCTCCTGCGCGCAAGCTCGCCTCGGTCGCCAAGCCGTCACGTCCTTCAACTCGTCCACCAGCCGTCGCTGCAGCTGCTGCGCCATCGACACCTCGAGCGGCGCCCGTCGCGTCGACCTCTCGCGCCCCGACTACCTCGAGCGGCTCGAGCGCCCGAGCACCTGCGGCTGCACCCTCCTCGGCTCCGCCCGAGGGTGTGCGCTCGACACGCCGCTCGTTCCCCATCGCTGGGCCCCTGCGCGACCTCATCTACTCGCCCGCGGCGGTCGCCGCCAACGGCGGGTGGGACGCGGCGGCGGGCAAGTACGTCTCGGCGACGACCGCCTCGTCGGCTGCGTCGCCCGCCCCGCTCGCTCGTCGAGCGTCGTCGGCATTGGTCGACGGCGGCGCTACATCGTCATCGTCGCGGCGCAAACGGCCTGCCTCGCCCGCCGGCCCGCCGACGAGCTCGTCGGCGCCTCCTGCCGACGTGCGCTCGACGAGGCGCAGCTTCCCCATGGCGGGCACGCGCATGGCCGACCTCGTGTACTCGCCGGCTGCGCGCCTCGTCTCGGGCGGGTGGGATCCAGTGCTCGGGCGGTACGTCTCGGCGGCCAAGGGAGAGCCGACGACCGGGTCCAGGGCTGGCGGCGCATCCACCCCTCATCTTGGCTAGACGAGCGTCTCTCACTCGCTCCCTGACACTCTCTTGCACACCCTCCTTGTCTTACGCCGTCGCTCTCCCTCGCTTTCAGGGCTTGCGGCCTCTCTCTTCGTCGTCTTGTCGTAGTCGTGCACTCGTTCCTCGGTTCTTCTCTTTCATTAGTGCGCGACGGTTGGCCATCTGCAGCAGTAGCTAGAGTCCCTCGTCGTTCGGCTCGTCAGCTCGCGCTCGAACGGGAGGGACGAGGACATGCTCGAGGAGAGGCTCGAGAGCAGCGGTCGTCGTGGCCCGAATTTCGGGCGCATGTCGAGGTGCTCAACTACTGCTTTGCAGGTACACAGACGGCGCACCCGAGCCTGCACAGCGACGGCTCGAGGGAGGCACTCCGCTGAGCGAGACCGCGCCGGGCTCGGACTCCCTCACCCGCTCGCCTCCCACCAGAGCCGCGGACAAGGCCGGCACCTGCTGCCAGAGCCTCTCTTGAGCCACCTCGTGCGCTCCCGCCGCGCCCGCACGACGACGCAGGCCCGCCCAAGCGCGATCAACACCGACGACCCCGCCTCCTCATCAGCTCGTCGACCCAGCCCCTTGCGTACAGCGGGTAGACCCCGAGTCGGCTCGTGCAGGCGCCCAGCTCTGCCCAACGCGTCGCCCTGGACGCGCTCTTCAAGAAGAAGCGCCTCGGCCGCCCCACGTCGTCGGCCTCGTCCTCGTCGACCTCCCAGCCGCACCGCCAGTCGGCCCTCACCCTCGACACGGCCGCCAGCTTGGACGACATCTCGAGCGTGCCCTACGAGCGCCTGCCGACCTCGTCCCCGACCAAGGCGGCCGCCAACGCCCACGCCTCGTCGTCGTCCGCCAACCGCGCCAGCGCCTTCCCCTACTCGTCCGCCTTCCCCCTCCCCGGCCAGCCGCACCCGTTCGACGATGGCACGACGAGCCCGCGCACGACCCACCAGGAGCGCATGAGCCACGCGCTCGGCAACGTCCCGCCGTCGCGCGCATCCGCCCAGGCCCGACCGCCGATGGGCTTGGGCATCGAGGAGGAGACGGCCGAGGAGCTGAGGGGCAGCGCGAGCGGGAGCGGCAGCAGCACTCGTGCGAGCCGGCCCCACTCGCCGGACGGCGTCTCGATCCGCTCGGTGACGTCGAGCGGGCACGGGCACGGCGGCGGCGAGCGCGAGCGGAGGAAGAGGGTCGACTCGCTCGGCGCGACGTCCGACCGCGGTGCCGGGCGGGACGCACGAGGGAGCGTCTCGGGTGCCTCGGTTTCGTCGCCGGACCCGAGTCGAGCGCCGCCCATGTCGCCGCAGCGAGAGCGCTCGTCGGCGAGCGTCGCGTCCGCGGCCGGTGAGCGCGACTCGCTCTCGTCGGCGTCGCGGCAGCCGCACTTGTCCCGCATGGCGTCGTTCCGCTCGGTCGATCGACCCGCCAGCAACAACGGCACCGTCGCGAGCTCGCGCTCGGGCGCCAAGGGCGACTACGCCGCCTCGACCATGTCGAGCTCCATCCCCTTCATGCCTCGCCGCCAGTCGGCCGCCTCCTCGGTCGCGTCCCGCACACCTCAGCACACCTCGCACGACTCGATGTACCTCGACGCCGCCCCTTCCCCCTACTCGTCCGACTTCCGCTTCCCCCGACCGCCCGACCCGGCCCTCATCGACGCCATGTTCGACGAGCTCCAGGCCCGCATCGGCACGACGTCGGCCGCCGCGCTCGGCGCAGCCCGCGGCCTCGACCAGGAGAAAAAATGGACGCTCATCTACAACGACGCGTACCTGCGGTGGAAGAACGCGCGCGAGAAGCTCACGCACCGCCCGGTCGAGGCGAGGAGCGCTCCCGCCGTCGGCGCTGCACGAGGCGGCTCGTCGGACTACACGTCGTCTCCTCGGATCGGCGGCGGCGGCGGCGGCAGCGTCGCGAGCGGGTCGGTCGGCGACCGCGCCAGCACGGCGGGACCGAGCTGGGGCAAGAACGAGAGCCCCGAGTGGTACATCGGCCGCTTCATGAACGGCTCGATCACGCAGCAGCAGGTTGCGAGCCTCGGCGTGTGCTTGCGGACCTACGAGCTCAAGTGCGTCCTCCTTCCTCTCGCTCGAGCCTCCTCGACTGCCCGTGACTGACTCCTCGCACACCGTCCCTCTCTCGCTCACTCGCTCGCAGATGGCTGCAGACGTTCATCGCGCTCAAGGGCCAGGCCGTGCTCGGCAACGCGCTGCACAACATCAACAAGGCCGACAACTCGGACCGCAAGCCCGACACGGCGATGGAGGCCGAGATCATCAAGTGCCTGCGCCAGCTCTTCAACCACGAGGACGGCGCACGAGACGCGCTCGACAACAACACGTCCATCTCGCCCATCACGGCGTCGCTCGCGAGCGAGATCGCGACCCGCAAGAGCGTCATCGAGCTCCTCACGTTCTTCGTCATGCGCGACCGCATCCGCGGCTTCAACCTCGTCCTCAAGGGCCTCGACGACTTCTCGTCGTCGCGCCGCCTGCCGGGCAAGTTCGACGGCTGGTTCTTCTTCTGGGAGGCCGCCATCGACGGCCGAGGGCGGTTCGGCAGCGCCGTCGGCGCGAGCGACGCCATCATGAGCCTGCGAGGGCGAGGCGCTCGCGACCTGCACAAGGGCGTCGCAGCGAGTACGGCCCTCGGCGCCGACATCAAGGACCAGGCGCTCGCCGACTACGCCGTGCGTCCTCCTCCCTCCCTCTCCTCTCTGGCTCGTCGCCCTCGTGACGTCGCACGTGTCGCTGACACAGGCACCGTTTCCGCCTGCAGGTCGGCAACATGCTCCTCATCCGCGAGCTCCTGCGCGAGCGCGACCTCAAGATCCGCATGCACCTGCGCGCCGCCATGGAGCTCGCCGGCCTCAAGCGCATCCTCGAGAAGCACCTCGTCCTCGACCACGCCAACCTCAAGCGCCTCATCTCGGAGCACTACGAGGACGCCGAGCTCGACGCTCTCGAGCTCGCCGAGCACATGAAGGAGGAGGTCCGCATGAACTTCAGCGACCCGCGCGGCTGCTTCGAGGCCATCCTCGCCAACACGGACGGCCGTGCGCGCGACTTCCTCCTGTCGACCCTCAAGCACCTCCTCCTCCTCCCGACCGAGCCCGAGCAGCGCATGCGCCACTTCCAGCTCGTCGAGCGCCTCGTGTCGGCCGTCGTCACGGACCGCAAGGGGCTCGACGGCGACTTCTCGCACCTCCTCGGTTCGAGCGTCCAGCAGATCATCGCCTCGTTCGGCGATGAGGAGCGCCTCGCCGAGACGCAGGACGACCTCGACGACGCGCGCGCGCAGGTCGCGCAGCTCAAGGCGACGGTCGAGCAGCTGCGCGAGGAGCTCGCCGAGGGGGCCGCCGGCAACGTCGGCAAGCTCAAGGACGAGCTCGCGCGCATCGAGCGCTCGCTCGCGACGTCGCGCGCCGCGACCGAGGCGACCAAGGCCGAGCTCGGCACCAAGGAGCGCGACTACCTCGAGCAGATCGCCGCCCTCCGCCTCGACAACCGCATGCTGTACGAGCGCCTCAAAAAGGCGGGCCTGCTCGACGGCGTCGACGAGGACCTGCAGGAGCGCATGGAGAAGCAGCTTCAGCGCAGCAAGACGATCCAGATCCTCGAGGGCGGCGTCATCGGCGAGGCGCCGCTGCCGGCCATCCCGGGCCAGTCGCTCCTCGGAATGACGAGCGCGAGGAGGAGGCTCGAGAGCGAGATCTCGGCGAGGCGAGGCGAGACGGAGGACCGGCTGTCCGAGGGCGTGCGCGATCCGGTGCGTCGTCTCCCTCCTCCTCCTCCTCCTCCTCCTCCTCCCCTTTCT
>Ga0308170_10001760_pt1 | contig 19753 bp, 17 predicted proteins | sample PhyBR2_2_FD_202136 | JGI IMG/M metagenome (GOLD analysis project Ga0308170, IMG submission 202136) | Phyllosphere microbial communities from UC Gill Tract Community Farm, Albany, California, United States - DLSLSB.R2 | ecosystem: Host-associated > Plants > Phyllosphere > Unclassified | place...
CAGGAGGTCGCCGACCTGTTCTTCAACGCCGGCGTGCTGAACGAACGCCTCGACGTGAGTCCGCTGTGGGACCGCAATTTCCGCCTGTTGCCGATATGAGCCCTGCCTCTGATGCCTCACCCCAAGGGCCGCATCTGGTTCTCACCCTTTTGATCGAGTGAACGCGCCATGAGTCTTCCTTCTCCACGTCCACCCTCGCTGCAATCGGTTGATGCAGCCGATTTCGACACGTTGCTCGAACGCGTAAGCCAGCAACTGGCTGCTACGGCGCACATCTATGACGAGACCGGCGCCTTTCCCCAGGACAATTTCAGACTGCTGCATAAGCATGACCTGCTGGCCCTGACGGTGCCCAAGGCATTGGGCGGTAGCGGCGCTAGCCTGGTGCAGGCACGCAAGGTGATCAGTGCGGTCGCCAAGGGCGAGCCTTCCACTGCATTGATTCTGGTGATGCAGTACCTTCAGCATTCGCGCCTGCAGGACAATCGGAACTGGCCCGAGGCATTGCGCTTGCGCGTGGCCCAGGATGCCGTGCGCGAAGGCGCGCTGATCAATGCCCTGCGTGTCGAGCCCGACCTGGGCACTCCGGCCCGTGGCGGGCTGCCGGCGACCATCGCCAGGCGCACCTCCGAAGGCTGGCGCATCAGCGGGCGCAAGATTTATTCCACCGGCAGCCACGGCCTGACCTGGTTCAGCGTCTGGGCGCGCAGCACCGACGAAGATCCGTTGGTGGGGGCTTGGCTGGTCCACAAGGACACACCCGGAATCAGCATCATCGACGACTGGGATCACTTGGGCATGCGCGCCACGTGCAGCCACGAAGTACTGTTCGACAACGTGCTGGTGCCACTGGATCACGCCGTCAGCGTCAGCCGCTGGAGTGCGCCGCAACCCGAGCTGGACGGCGACGGCTTCCTGTGGATGTCGGTGTTGCTCTCGGCGGTCTACGACGGCGTCGCCCAGGCTGCGCGGGATTGGTTCGTGGAATGGCTGGAACAGCGCAAACCGTCCAACCTCGGTGCTGCGTTGTCGACCCTGCCACGTTTCCAGGAAACCCTCGGGCACATCGACACCTTGCTGTTCGCCAATCGCAGCCTGCTGGATGCCGCCGCTGAAGGGCGAACCCCGGCCGCCCATGCCGCGCAACTGAAATATCTGGTGACCGGTAACGCCATCCGCGCTGTCGAGCTGGCCATCGAAGCGTCGGGCAACCCCGGCCTGTCGCGACACAATCCGCTGCAGCGGCATTACCGCGACGTGCTGTGCAGTCGCGTCCACACCCCGCAAAACGACGCCGTGCTGCAAGGCGTCGGCAAAGCGGTGTTTGCCCAACGCCAGAAAAAGGACCTTGCATGAGCACGCTCGTGATTGCCAGCCAGTTGGATAAAGACTTCAACGATGTGATCCGCCAACGCCTCGAACAGACGCACCCGGGCGCGCAAGTCCTCGATGTACCGGCCGGCGTGCCCAGCGACCTGCCGGCCGAAGTCAGTGTCTTGCTGGCCCGCCCTATCAACGTGCGAGGCTACCTGGCTCCGGACACACCGCCGCCGGGCTGGCCCTACGCACTGAAATGGATTCAAGTGGTGTCTTCGGGCATCGACTTCTACCCCGGATGGCTGTTCAACGGCCCGCCGGTGAGCACCTCCCGGGGCAGCGCCGCCGACAACATCGCCGAATTTGCCCTGGCGTCGATCTTCGCGGCAGCCAAACGCCTGCCGGATATCTGGGTGCATGATTCGCAATGGCAATTCAGCGCCCTGACACCACTCAAGGGCAGTACCCTGGGCATTCTTGGTTTTGGTGCGATTGGCCGCAGCCTGGCGACCAAGGCCCACGCCCTGGGCATTAACGTGTTGGCGTTGCGGCAAAGCCAGACGCCGTTCGAGGTAGAGGGCGTCGAGGCCGCGCAGGACATCCATCAGTTGTTTTGCCGATCCGATCACCTGGTGCTGGCCGCGCCCCTGACTGACGCAACCCGGCATATCGTCAACCGCCCGGTGCTCGCCAGTGCCAAGCCGGGTTTGCACCTGATCAACATCGCGCGCGGCGGCCTGCTGGACCACGGGGCTTTGCTCGACGCCCTGGACGAAGGCACCCTCGGCCTGGCCTCACTGGACGTCACCGATCCCGAACCACTGCCCGACGGCCATCCGCTCTACTCCCACCCCAGGGTGCGCCTGTCGCCCCACACTTCGGCGATTTCCAGCAATAGCCGTCATGAAATAGCCGACAGTTTCCTGGCCAATCTTGAGCGCTTCCTGAATGGGCTGGCGCCGGAGAACCTGGCCAACGTGCAGCGCGGCTACTGAAAACCGCATGCTCCCAGAGGTATCTGGCGGGCATGGAGTTTTTTGAAACCACCCCAAACAACTGTGAGAGCGAGCTTGCTCGCGATGGCGGTGTGTCAGTCATATGGACGTTGACTGTGAATCCGCTATCGCGAGCAGGCTCGCTCCCACAGGGTTGCGTACTGCGAATATCAGCTTTCCGCATTTAACATCGATATTTAATGTCTATTTTTTATAATTAACTTATAACAAATCGGACTTTTACAACGATCTATTATACAAATACTGTTACAACCATCACCGACCCCTGACCAGGTGGAGGCTCTCGGAACGCTATGTTTTTCCGGCCGACACCACCCCACGGTCACCTGCACACCCAAACCTGAAACCGGCCCGAGCCACCGCCGCCATGGCATTCACCGCCATGACCACGGCAACGCTTTGCCCAAAAAAAGACGACACCCACGCAGCATCTACATACCCGGGGCTCACCATGCATGACACCTTCACATCAAACCGCTTGGCATTGGCCGTATCGCTGGCGCTGTTCGGGCTGTCGGCTCACGCCGAAGAAAACACCAAGGATGGTGCCTTGCCCGTTGTCACCGTCACCGCCGAACACCGCAGCGAGGACTTGCAGAAAGCCCCGCTGGCGATTTCCGCGTTCGATGAAAACGCCCTTGAAGACAAGCAGATCAAGAGCATCCGCGATCTTTCAGGGCAGGTACCGAACCTGACCCTCAGTCGCCAGTCGATCTCCTACAGCGCCCAGACCTACGGCATTCGCGGCATCGGCGAGACCGATCCAATCCAGGAAGCCGCCGTCGCGGTCTATGCCGATGACTTGTACATCCCCCGGGCGATTTCCTCGATGCTCGACTTCAACGATGTCGAGCGCGTCGAGGTCCTGCGCGGCCCCCAGGGCACGCTTTACGGGCGCAACAGCAGCGCCGGCGCGATCCGCGTGATCACCCGTGATCCGACCCAGGAAACCCGCGGGTTCTTCGAACTCGGCGCCGGCAACTACAACGCACAGAACGGCCGGCTATTGATCAGCGGCCCGTTGGTGGACAACGCCCTGTTCGGCAGCTTTTCGGCGATTCGCCTGACCCGCGACGGCACCGTCTCCAACCCCACCCGCGGCGAGGACGTGAACAATGTCGACCTGCAGTCCTACCGCGGCAAGTTGCGTTTCAACCCCATCGATTCGCCCTGGGATGTGCAACTGACGCTGGCCGGCACCTTCGACCGTGGCGACACCACCAGCTATACCCCCTTCGACGCCGACGGCCACTTCGACAAGTTCAAGAGCTACAGCAGCCTCAACCCGAAGAACCGCCTCGACCAGGGCAGCTCGGTGCTACGGGCGATCTACACCCTCGATGATCATCTGAGTTTCAAATCGGTAACGGCCTATTCGGCCTTCAACCAGCCGGTGGACTATGACAACTCCGGACAGGCGGCCCTTATCCAGAACAGCCTGATCACCTACAAGCAGGACTATGCCACCCAGGAATTCCAGCTCAACGGCGACTATGACGATTTCAGTTTCAGCACCGGCCTGTACCTGTACCGGGAAAAATTCGACGCCGAGCGCGACAGCCTGACCTATTCGGTTGCACGCAATCGGGTGATCGGCCAGGGCCAATACAGCACGACCAATACCGAGAGCTACGCGTTGTATGGCCAGGGCAGTTACAAGGTCACGCAGCAACTGTCACTGATCGCCGGCCTGCGGTTCACTCGCGAACACAAGAACTTCGACTACACCAATTACGTGGTCAACACCGACCGGCAGATCACCGGCACCAACTTCAGCGCCGATTCAAGCAAGTCCTGGCAATCCACCAGCCCGAAACTCGGCTTCGAATACGCCTGGACACCGCACCTCAACCAGTACGCCTACGTCGCCAAAGGCTTCAAGGCCGGTGGGTACGACAACCGCGCGCCAACCCAGGCCGCCGCCGAGCAAGCGTTTTCTCCGGAAGACGTCACCACCTGGGAAACCGGGTTCAAGGGCGACTTCTTCGACCGTCGCCTGCGTGCCAACCTCGCGCTGTTCTACAACGACTACAAGGACCTGCAAACCAACGCCTACGACCCGGCGCTGGGCGTCAGCCTGCGGACCAACGTCGGCCAGGCCCACACCTACGGCGTCGAGCTGGAAACCCTCACTGCGCTGAGCAACGACCTGCAACTGACGTTCAACCTCGGCTACCTGCAAAGCCAGTACGACGATTTCGAAAACGCCAGCGGCGCCGGGGTCGATGCCAACGGCAAGCAACTGGTGTACTCGCCGCGCTGGAACACCAGTGTTGGCCTCAACTACACCATCCCGGCCGGTTTGCCCGGCACGTGGCTGGCGGGCACCGACGCGCAGTTCCAGACCAAGTCCTACGCCAATGCGTTGAACGATGACGTCCAGGAAATTCCTCAGCAGACGTTCTGGAACGCCAACACCCGCTACATCTCCGGTGACGGTCATTGGACCACCACGCTGTCGGTGAAAAACCTGCTCGACCGCGCCTACCCGCAAGCAGTCGGCTACGTACCCGCAAGCGGTGCCCGCTACTACTCCGTCAACGATCCGCGAACCCTGTTGTTGTCGGTGCGCTACGACCTCTGACCCCTGATCGGCAAGCATGCCAAGGAGCACTTCATGGCTTTCACTCGCAGGCAAATGATTTCCCGTATTGCCGCCGTCGGCGGTTATAGCGCCGCTGTTGGCGCACTCGATGCGCTGGGGCTCACGCCTCAGGCCGTGGCCGCCACCTTCAGCCCGTTGCAGTTGGGCAGCAGTGGCAAAGGCAAGCACGTGGTGGTGGTCGGCGCCGGTATTTCCGGGCTGGTCAGTGCCTATGAACTGCGCAAGGCCGGCTTCACCGTGACGGTCCTCGAAGCCCGTGAGCGGGTCGGCGGGCGCAACTGGACCCTGCGACGCGGGACACAGGTCCACTTCGACGACGGCATCAGCCAGACCGTGGATTTCGATGACGGGCAGTTCTTCAATGCCGGCCCCGCGCGCATTCCCAGCCACCACCAGACAATCCTCGGCTATTGCCGCGAACTGGGCGTCGAGCTGCAAGTGCTGGTCAACAGCAGTCGCAACGCGTTGGCCTTGCCGGACGCTCGCCAGCCGGCATTCCAGTTGCGCCAGGCAGTCAACGACACCCGTGGGCAACTGTCCGAACTGCTGGCGCGCACCGTCAGCCGCAAGGCCCTGGACCAGGATCTGAGCGTCGATGATCGCCAGGCGTTGCTGAATTTCCTCAAGGTCTACGGCGACCTCAACACGGATTTTAAATACAAGGGCTCGGTGCGCTCGGGGTATACGCGCATTCCTGGCGCGGGCGACCAAACCGGCGTCACGCGCACGCCGCTGGAGTTGCAGACGTTGCTCAATCCCAAGCTCTGGGGCGCACTGGTGTTCGATGAAATCCCCGAGTTTTCCTCGACCATGTTCCAACCGGTGGGTGGCATGGACCGGATTCCCCACGCGTTCTACGAACACCTCAAGGACTCGGTGCGGTTGCAGGCCGAAGTCAGCGATATCCAGACCTCCGAACAAGGCAGCCGCATCACCTACCGGGACCGCCAGACCGGCAAGACCCAGTCCCTGAGCGCCGACTACGCCATCGTCACCGTGCCCCTGCCGCTGTTGGCCAAGGTACCAAGCAACTTCAGCGCGTCCTTCAAGCAAGCGATCCTCAGCGCGCAAAGCGATCAGGCGAACAAAGTGGCCTGGCAGTCGCCGCGCTTCTGGGAAACCGACTTCAACATCTTCGGCGGGCTGTCCTACCTGGACCATGAAGTCAAAGGCCTCTGGTACCCCAGCGACCGACTGAACAGCGCCCAAGGCATTCTCGTAGCCGCCTATAACACCAGCGACGCCGCGCAGTCCTTCAGCCAGAAATCCTTGGCCGAGCAGTTTGCCTCGTCGCGCCAAGCCGTCGAGCTGCTGCACCCCGGCCACAGCGCCAAGCTGCAGAAACCGGTGGCCATCAACTGGTCCAAAGTGCCCTACAGCAAAGGCCCCTGGATCGTTAACGATGAAGTGGGCGAGCAGGCCTACCAGATCCTCAACCAACCCCAGGGCCGCACCTATCTGGCCAGCGATGCCCTCGCCCATGGTGGCGTCGGCATCTGGCAAAACACCGCCGCCGACTCGGCGCGGCGGATTGTCTCGTTGATCGGCAGGCATGCCGAGCGCCAGCAACCGGGTGTTGCTGCCTGACTTGTTTCCCATAAAGGACTTATCGATGAAACCACTGACGCTGCTCACTGGATTGCTCATGACCGCCACCGCTTCCGCCAGCCACGCCGACGAGATCAAGCGCATCGCGTTGCCCAATTCCAATTTCCCGATTTCCCTGGCCGTGTCGGTGCCGGCCCAGACGGACCTGCTGTTCGTCAGCGGGCTGCTCGCCGACCTGCATGACCCGAAAGCGCCGAAGGACTCGTTTGCCGCTTATGGCGATACCGCGACCCAGACCACCTCGATCCTCAACAAGCTCAAGGGTGTGCTGCAAAGCCAGGGGCTGGGCCTGGGGGATGTGGTGCAGTTGCGAGTGTTCCTGGTGGGCGATCCGGCCAAGGGCGGCAAGCTTGATTTCGCCGGATTGCAGGAAGGCTACACACCGTTTTTCGGCAGCGCCGAACAGCCGAACAAACCGGCGCGCACCGCCGTGCAAGTCGTCGCGCTGCCGCTGCCCGGCGGCCTGGTGGAAATCGAAGCCGTCGCCGCTCGCAAGAAGTGACACGGGTCCCAACCGATCTTCAGGAGCTTCCCTCCCATGTCCAACTGCCTTAATGACCCACGTACCGGGCGCCTCGGCGTGCCCGCCTATCGCCCGCTGCTGCTACCGTTGTCGATCGCCTGTGGCCTCGCCTCGTTCAATCTCGAGGCCGCCGAGAGCGGCGCGCCTACCCTGGGAACAGTGGTGGTCACCGGCAACCGTGGCACGGTCGAGCGCACCGTGACCAGCAGCCCGACCCCCATCGACGTGGTCACCGGCGAGCAACTGCGCGCGGTGGGCAAGCCAAGCCTGCTGGAGGCGCTGAGCAAGTTCATCCCCTCTTTCAACCTGCCCGACCGAGCCGGCTGGGACGCCAGCGGCGTGGTGCGCTCGGCCACCCTGCGTGGGCTGACCGCATCCCATGTGCTGGTGCTGGTCAACGGCAAGCGCCGGCACACCAGCGCCACGCTGAACATCAACGGCATCAACAGCGGCGCTGCGCCCAGCGACCTCGACCTGATTCCGGTGGCGTCCGTCGATCATATCGAGGTATTGCGCGACGGCGCGGCGGCGCAGTACGGCTCAGATGCCATCTCAGGGGTGATCAACATCATCCTCAAGCAGACCACCGGCGGCAGTTCCGACACCACCCTTGGCCAGGGCTACGACGGCAAGCGCGGCACCGCGCAGCAAGCGCTCAACTATGGCTTTGAAGTGGGCGAAGCGGGCGTACTGAATGTCTCGTTCGACACCCGCTACCAAGAGCGCGACAACAAGGCCGGCAGCAACGGCTACAGCGCCCATTACTATCCCCAGGCCGACGGATCGCCCGACCCGCGCGAGGCCGATGCCAGCCACCACACCTACAAGGGCTACGGACTGCCCCGCAGCCAGCTGGCCGATGTCGGCTACAACCTCGACCTACCGTTGAACGACGCCGTGACGCTCTATTCGTTCTCCACCCTGGCGACGCGGGAAAACAACGACGGCCAGAATTTCCGCCTGCCCAGCGGCCGTAACACCATTACCACCGGCCCCAACGGTTATCCCGATGGCTACAGCCCCTATTGGCTGGTCAACGAAACCGACTTCCAATCCGCCTTCGGCGCCAAGGGCGAGGACTTCGGCGGCTGGGCATGGGACCTGAGCAGCACCTACGGACGCAACTACGCCAAGCAACGCACCTACAACAACCAGAACCCTTCGCTGGGGGAAAACACGCCGAACAAGTTCACCTCGGGCATCTATATCGCCGATCAGTTGACCAGCAACCTGGACCTGAAGAACAGCTACGAGATCGGCCTGGCAAAACCACTGGATGTCGCCCTTGGCCTGGAGCATCGCCGGGAAAGCTACGAGACCCGTGCCGGCTCCGAGGCCTCCTACATCGATGGCGGCTATGTGTTCCCGGCCGGTCATCCACGTGCCGGGGAACGCCCCGACCCCGGCGCCCAGGTCACTAACGGCATTACCCCTGAAGACGCGCAGAAAGTCAGCCGCAACAGTGTCGCCAGCTACATCGACCTGGGCTTCTACCCCGTCGAGCAGTGGTACCTCGGGCTGGCCGCGCGATACGAGCATTACAACGAAGGCGTCGGCGGCACCCGCAGCGGCAAGCTCAGCACGCGTTATGAATTCAACCCGGTGTTCGCGGTGCGCGGCACCATCAGCAACGGCTTTCGCGCGCCCTCGCTGGCCAACCAGATCTTTACCGCCCGCTCGACCGGGTTCGACACCATCAACGGCGTCTACCAGCCCTACAACTATGTGATCTTGCCGGTGGATTCAGCCGGTGCCCAGGCACTCGGCGCCGAATCGTTGAAACCCGAGCGCTCTACCAATTTCAGCCTCGGCTTCGCCGTGACGCCCAGCGAAGACGTGAGCCTGACCGTGGACGGCTACGTGATCAACCTGCGCGACCGCCTGGTGCTCAGCGAACGCTTCCAGGGCCCAGGCGTCGCCGCCCTGCTCGACCGCATCGGCGTGCCGGCCACGGCCGGTGCCCAGTACTTCACCAATGGCGCCAACACCCGGACGTCCGGGGTCGATGTGGTCGGTAACTATCGGCAAAACCTGGAGCGTTACGGATCGGTGAGATGGACCGCCGCACTGAACTACAACCACACGAAAATCCTCAGCGTCAACGACACGCCCTCGCAACTGACCGCCCTGGGCAGCGGTTTCCAGTTGCTCGGGCGTCAATCGCGGGCGTTGATCACCAAGACGTCGCCCAGCAGCAAGATGATCTTCGCCGCCGACTGGGCCGTCGACGATTTCGACGTCAACCTGCGCCTGACCCGCTATGGCACCTACACCGAAGTCAACAGCTCAAGTGACTCAAGCCTGGATCGCAACTATTCCGCCAAATGGATCACCGACCTGGACGTGGCCTATGCGATCAACAAGCAACTGACGGTCGCCCTGGGCGCGCAGAACCTGTTCGACAAATACCCCGACCACATCGGTGTCAGCAATTCATCGTTCGGCGATAACTGGGGCAGTTATTCGCCCTTCGGCTTCACCGGCGGGTATTACTACACGCGCCTGCAATATGCGTTTTGATGGAGGCAAAGCCGCCTAAGCTAATGCATAAAAAGTATTTATTAATTGGTTTTTATAACCATAGGATTCTGTGGCGCTTCACCCATTCCTCAGTTAAATGTCGAGCATGCCATGTCAAGACTCATCAACCATCCCGGGGCGATATTGCGCCGCCCCACCCTGGCCGGCGTGATCGTTGCGCTGGTCTTGTCGTCCCTGGTTCTCCCGGCCCAGGCGCGGGAAACTCTGCGCATCGGTTACCAGAAATCATCGACCCTGATCACTTTGCTCAAGACCCAAGGCAAGCTGGAAGCAGCCCTCGCCAAGGCAGATATCGACGTGAGCTGGCACGAGTTCGCCAGCGGCTTGCCGTTGCTGGAAGCCTTGAACGTCGGCAATGTCGATGTCAGCGCCGACGTGGCGGATACAGTACCGATTTTTGCCCAGGCCGCTCAGGCCAGGCTCACCTACTTCGCCCAGGAAGCGCCCTCGCCTTCCGCCCAGGCCATCGTCGTGCGCAAGGATTCACCGCTACAGCAACTGGCGGATTTGAAAGGCAAGAAAGTCGCGGTCACCAAGGCGGCGGGCGCCCACTATTTGCTGATCGCCGCGCTGAACAAGGCCGGCCTGAAGTTTTCCGACATCGAGCCCGCCTACCTGTCCCCTGCCGATGGCCGGGCCGCCTTCGAGAACGGCAAAGTCGACGCCTGGGTCACCTGGGAGCCCTTCCTCAGTGGCGTGCAGCGTCAATTGCCGACGCGCACCCTGGCCGACGGTAGTGGCTTGGCCAGCTATAAGCGTTATTACCTGACCAGCACACGCTACGCCAAGGCACACCCCGAGGTTCTCAAACTGGTTTACGAGCAACTGCAGGAGGCCGGCAACTGGGCAAAAAAACACCCGCGCGATGCGGCCCAAGTCCTGGGCCCGCTGTGGGGTAATCTCGATGTGGAAACAGTCGAAGCGGCCAACACCCATCGCAGCTACCAGGTCCAACCGGTGAAGGCCGATCAGCTCGGCGAACAACAGAAAATTGCCGACGCATTCTTCACCGCCGGGCTGTTGCCCAAGGCGGTGGATGCCCACGACGTGGAGGTCTGGAAGCCGTAAGGGCCAAAGGTGCGGTTTTTCTGCGGCAGACCATCAGGCGAAGGTCATGCAAAGCCGCTTCTATCGGAGAAATGCATCAACCTTCGGCGTGTCCGGTTGACCGGCCAAATCCAACAGCCAGGTCCTGAACGCCACCACTTTCCTGGTGTTCGCCAGTTCATGGGGCGTCACCAGATAGAACCCGAGATCCGACTTCAGCCTCAGGTCAAAGGGCACAACCAACCGCCCCGCCTTCAGGTCGTCATCGACGTAGGTCGAGCGGCCGATGCAGACACCCAGGCCGTCGACCGCAGCCTGGACCGCCATCATGGCCAGGTCGAAGGTCAGCCGCGAGCCTTCGGCCTGTTTTTTCGGCTGGCCGGCGGCAGTCAACCACAGGTTCCAATCGTCATGGGTCATCCCGCTGACCTGCAGCAATGTGTGATGGGCCAGATCGGACGGATCCTTGAGGGCGTTGGGACCTTTCAACAATTCAGGACTGCACACCGGAAAAACCTCATCGGACATCAGCCAGTCCGAGCGCAGCCCATGCCAGTCACCGGTACCGTAGCGAATAGCCGCGTCAATCCCGCCCTTGCGAAAGTCGACCATCTCAGTGGAAGCCGTAATACGCACATCAATGTCCGCAAACGCATGCTGGAAGGATGCCAGCCGAGGCAGCAACCACTTGGAGGCAAACGAAACCAGCGTACTGATCGTCAAGACATGGTGACTGTCGGTTTCCAGCAACTGCCCGGTGGCGTACCGCAACGCCTGGAATGCCGAGCGAACGTCAGGAAAATACGCCTGGCCTTCACGGGTCAAGGCCAGCCCATCCTTGAGCCGCAGGAACAAGCGCACCCCCAGCTCATCTTCCAACCGGCGAATCTGATGGCTGACGGCCGTCTGGGTGACATTCAGCTCCAGCGCGGCCTGGGTAAAACTCATATGCCGAGCGGCTGATTCGAACGCTTTCAGGCCATTGAGGGAAGGGAGTCGGGTGGCCATTGGGATCAGGGTACTCATGAGATTTTGTCATAAGCTAGCACCACAGATGTCCTTTGAAAATGCTACCGCGCTCGCGGATTCTAACGGCACGTACCGGGGCGCTGCCCTGCCTCGGTGAACGTCCATGCGTACCTGAGGACAACCATGAAACTGTATTTCGCTCCGCAGACCTGTTCACTGTCCCCGCACATCGTGCTGCGTGAATTGAACTTGCCGTTCGAATTGATCCGGGTCGACAACAAGACCAAGCGAACCGCCAACGGCGTGGATTTCCTGACCATCAACCCCAAGGGCTACGTGGCGGCCCTGATGTTGGATAACGGCAACGTGCTGACCGAGGGGCCTGCCATCGTCCAGTATCTGGCCGACCTTGTACCGGGCAATGCGCTCGCACCGGCCAACGGCACCTGGGAACGGGTCCGCCTGCAAGAGTGGTTGAATTTCATCAGCTCGGAGATTCACAGCGGCAGTGCCCCGTTGTTCAACGCTGACATCGCCCAAGGGACCAAAGCCATCTTGCGCGAGAAGCTGTTCAAACGCCTGGATTACCTCAGCCAGTCCCTGGAGCAGCAGGACTACCTGATGGGCAGCTTCGGCCTGGCCGACTGCTACTTGTTTACCGTTCTTGGCTGGTTGCCGTCATTGCATATCGAGATCGAGGATTGGCCGATACTCGCGTCGTTCATGGCACGTATTCGCGCGCGTCCGAGCGTGGGGGTTGCCATGGCTGCGGAAGCGGCGGCGTCATAGCCGGCGGGTACGCGCTACTTCAAGTCAAAACTGTACGTAGGGAGGTGGCCCACCTGCGGCCGCGCGTACAAGAACCCCTGCATCAATTCGACGCCCAGGTCCAAAAGCGCCGCGCTTTCTTCATGGGTTTCAATCCCCTCGGCGATGACCACGATCCCCAGGCGCCTCGCAACCAGGATGATGCCCTCGACGATCGCTTGCTTGACGGGGTCTTGATCGAGGTTGCGGGTAAGCGCCATGTCGATCTTCAACACTTGGGGCTGGAACAGGGCCAGCAAGTTGAGGCCCGAATAGCCGGAACCGAAATCATCGATGGCGGTGGTGAAGCCCTGGCGCTCGTACTCCACGAAAATCGACTTGAGGTGGTCGGGATTGTCCAGTTTCTCGCCCTCGGTGACTTCGAACATCAGCCGGTCGGGTGGAAAGTTGGCCAGGCGAGCGGCTTCCAGCGTGGCGCGAATGCAGGTCTCGGCCCGGTACACGGCGTTCGGCAGGAAATTGATACTCAACAGGCAATCCGGAATGTCCAGGATGCCCAGCCTGGCGGCTTCTTCGATGGCCTTTACCCGACACGCCTGATCGAACCGATAGCGGTTGCCGTCATTCACCAGCCCCAGGATATAACCGGCCGACTCCCCATTCACGCCGCGCACCAAGGCCTCATAAGCAAACGTTGCGCCGGTACGGACATTGAAAATGGGCTGGAACGCCATGGTGAATTCAAACCCGAGTGCGTCACGGTCACGACATTCAGCGCAGCCAAGGGATTTGAACGTGGAGGGTAAACGGTCAGTCATGATCAATATTCCATTACTGTGGCGGGAACCCTGCCGTTGCGAAGAACGCTAGCCAACACCACATGAATCGGCAAGCGCCGGCCTTTCTGAAGCGCCCTCGGTCATGGCGAAGGCCCGGCCCCACCGCCTAGCCTGGCTTTTGCCATCGGTATGGCCATGCGCGTGCAGGCATACAGCAGCACACCGGCCAAGACCATGGCTGCACCGCGCAACCAGGTTTCCAGGCTTTGCTGGCTGAGCAGCAACAAGCACGAGACGATGGCCAGGACAGGCACCCAGGTCGGAACCCGAAAGTGATCCTGCGCAACCTCGTCACGCCGCAGCACCAATACCGCCAGATTGGTACTCAAAAATACGAAAAGCAGCAACAGGACGACCGTCTCGGCCAGCGTGGCGAGCGTGCCTGTCAGGGTCAGCGCGATGGACACCAGGGTCGTGGCAACGATAGCCACCCACGGTGTCCGCCGCTTGGGCAGGACCTTCGCCAGGGGTGCCGGCAACAGACCCTGGCAGGCCATCCCGTAGGTGAGCCGGCTCGCCATGATCAGCGTCAACAACGCACCGTTGGCGACCGCTATGAGTGCGATGAACGCGAACACCCGTGGCGAAACATCGATCCCCGACACCCGCACGACCTCAAGCAAAGGCGCCGAGGTCGCAACCAGTTGATCCATGGACAACACCGAGGAAGCGGCGACCCCTACCGCCATGTAGACGATGCCAGCGGCCAGTAACGCGCCGAACAACGCGCGCGGATAGACACGGCGCACGTCGCGTATTTCCTCGGCGAGGTTGGCGGATGTCTCGAAGCCGACAAACGAATAGAACGCCAGCAAAGCTGCTGCCAACACCGCCAGCCAGGGGCTGACGCCAGGCTTGAACTGCAGGGCGCTGTCCAGGTGTCCCTGTCCAGACCTGAAAAACCAGATTGCCGCCACGATGACCAGGATCAGGCCGGAAAGCTCGATGATCGTCATCACCAGATTCGCCCCGAGCGACTCCTTGATGCCCCTGGCATTCAACAGCGCTATCACCACCAGAAAAGCCAACGCCGCGACGCGGGGCGAGACGTCGACGAATGCCCCGAGATAATCGCCGGCAAAGGCCAGGGAGAGACCGGCCGCACTGGTCACCGCAGCGGCCAGCATGCAAAAACCGACCAGGAAAGAAATCAGCGGAGCCTTATAGGCTTTCTCGGCAAATACCGAAGCCGCACCGGCCTGCGGGTACTTCGTCACCAGTTCGGCATATGCGCCGGCAGTGAGCATCGCGAAAAACAGCGCGAGCAACAATGGCACCCAGATCGCGCCCCCGACGCGCCCTGCGATGGTCCCGGCGAGTGCATAGACCCCGGCACCGAGGACATCACCGAGAATGAAAAAAAACAGCATCGATCCGGTCACGGCTCGCCGCAGTTTGGTCCTGGATTGGGGAGGCGTCACATTCATGTTCTGGCTCAGGCAATGGTCATGCAGTGACGCAATGCCAGGCTCCGCGCCAGGCAATGGCATGACTCTCTGAGCAGTGGAAATATTCACCGGGGGAAAGTTCATAAATGTTGGCGCCAGGCCCGCTATCCGGGGCCTGGAGCACAGCGCCGTCATGGCGAACGGGCAGGCGATTGCGGGTGGGTGACGCCTCGATTCAGCGGTTCAAGGCCTGGCTGAACGACGTGTCGATGATCCCGGCCGTAGCCAGCGGAGCCGGCAGTGCCTTGACCTTGAACAGGAAGTCCGCCGTGCCCTGGAGGTCAGCGGCGGCCTGTTGGTCCACCGGGCCGATGCTCATATGCGCCTGGCGCAGCCAGTGACGCGAGACGTTCTGGTCAAGATTGGCTTTCTTCGCCCAGAGGTCGGCGTATTGGTCGGTGTGGTTGTCGACCCAGGCGCGGGCTTGCTTCACACGTCCAAGAAAATCGGCGAGGGCCTCGCGCTTGCTGTCAATGGCCGGTGTCGACGCGGCAATGGCGCTGAGACCGGGCATCAGGTTCTTCGCCGTCAGGATCGGCCGTGCACCGGAAAACAGGATCTGCTGGGAGATATAGGGTTCCCACACCGGAAAGGCATCGATGCTGCCCTGGGGCAACGCCGCGGCCGCATCGATGGGCATGAGCTTGATGAACTCGACATGATTCTCGGGCAGACCAGCCTGCTCCAACGCCCGCAAGGTCAGCTGCTGGCTCCAGGCGCCGGGCCAGTAGGCGACTTTCTTGCCCTTGAGATCAGCGATGGTCTTGACAGGTGAGTCCTTGGGCACCAGCAGTGCGATGGTGTCCGGGTTCTGCCGCGAGACCCCGATCAACTTCACCGGGGCCTGTTTCGCCGCCAGGAACAAAAAGCCCGAATCGCCGAGGAAACCCACATCAAGGTCACCGGTGCTCAACGCCTCGGCCAAGGGCGCAGCAGCCTGGAAGTGTTTCCAGTCGACGCTGTAGGGCGCGCCTTCGAGTACGCCCGAAGCCTCTACCGAAGCCCGCACGTTGTAATAGTTTTGGTCGCCGACGTGGAGTACCAACGGCTCGGCGGCCTGGGCCAAGGGAACGGCGAACAACGTGCCGGTGATCAAGCGGCGCAGGCAGCGAGAGAGCTTCATGAGGGTTCCTGGGAATAAGTGGTTGGATGAGTTACATAGAACATAACGCGCTCTGGAAGGCGTTTGAAATTCTATAAACGCATAAGCTCATAGTCGGAAATCGAACAGTGTCGGGCCAGCAACAGCGACCCGACAGACTGTTGCCTGGGCAACATCGCCGTTGCGTCCGGCATTCCACAGCTGCTTGAAACCGGCCGTTTCCCGGCCGTGGCACAGAGTTTGCGATATTCCTTGGATGCAGGACTTCTTCCTGCTTCCCGATCTTTTGGAAATAAAAAAAGACGCCTATTCGCCGCCTTGTCTGGAGCAGCTCCATGAAATTCGACTTTCGCTTCTCGCTGGTCCGTGCCAGCCACTTGCTCAGTGCCTGTGCCCTGGCCCTGAGCTTGCAATCGCTGGTACAGGCTGCGCCCAGCGACCCCGCCGAAGTGCACCTGGACTACGCCTATTACTCACCGGTCAGCCTGGTGCTCAAGCACTTCGGCTATCTGGAAAAAGCCCTCCCCCAGACCAAGGTGAGCTGGGTTCTCAGCCAGGGCAGCAACCGCTCCCTGGAGTACCTCAACAGCGGCGGTGTCGACTTCGCCTCGTCCGCCAGCCTTGCCGCCGTGCTGAGCCGGGCCAACGGCAGCCCGATCAAATCGGTGTACGTCTACAGTCGCGCCGAATGGACCGCCCTGGTGGTGCGCAAGGACTCGCCCTACCAGACCATCGCCGACCTCAAGGGCAAGAAAATCGCCGCCACCAAAGGCACCGATCCCTATTTGTTCACCCTGCGCAGCCTGCAGCAGGCCGGGCTGAAAAAAGACGACGTGGAGCTGGTGCATTTGCAGCATCCGGACGGGCGCACCGCCCTGGAGAAAGGCGACGTCGACGCCTGGGCCGGCCTCGACCCACACATGGCCGCCAGCGAAGTGCAGGCCGGCTCGCGCCTGCTGTACCGCAACCCTGGCTTCAACAGCTATGGCGTGGTCAGCGTCACGGAGAAATATGCCCAGGAGCACCCGCAAACCATCAAGACCGTCCTCGCCGCGTATGAACAGGCTCGCGAGTGGTCGGTGCAGCATCCGCAAGCGTTGGCCACGCTGCTGGCGGACGAATCCGGCCTGCCGCTCGAAGTGGCCAAACTGCAACTGTCACGCACTGACTTGGGCAGTCCGCAGTTGAGTGCCAAGGATGTATTGGCCTCCAAAGCTGCCGCGCCGATCCTGGTCTCGGAGGAATTGGTGCGTCGTGGGGTAAACGTGGATCAGGTGATCGACCAACTGCTCGACACCGGCCTGCAGCAGGCCGTGGCCCGTCAATAACCATCGCCACGCGACGTCGGGTCCGCGCCAGGCGCGAATCCGGCGTTGCCGGAGAACCCCATGAGCCGCAACAGCAACGACCTCACCGGCAAACATCTGGACGCTCGATTGGCTCTGTCCGCATCGGGCAAGATTCCCCTGTTCGACTCCGCTCGCTGGCAATTGCGGGCCAAAGGCCTGGTCCTGCCGGTGCTGATCATCGTGGTCCTGGAGATCATCGTGCGCATCGGTTGGCTGCCCTACTACCAGATGCCGGCCCCCAGCGAGATCGCCATGACCTTGGGTGACCTGGCCGAAGGCGCGCTGTGGAAGCACATCGGCGCCAGCCTGCTGCGGGTCCTGCTGGGCTTTGCCATCGGTGCGGGGCTGGCGCTGATGTTCGCTGCCTGGGTCGGCTTGAGCCGGGAAGCCGAGGCCTATCTGGAGCCAACCTTCGCCGGCCTGCGCTCGATCCCGAGCCTGGCCTGGGTGCCGTTGCTCCTGCTGTGGCTGGGCATCGACGAAACCTCAAAAGTGGTGCTGATCGCCATAGGTGCGTTCTTTCCGGTCTACCTCAACGGCGTGGCGGCGATACGCAACATCGACCGCAAGCTCGTGGAGGTCGGCCATATGTACGGTTTCAGTCGCCGACGCCTGGTGCGGCGGATTCTCCTGCCGGCCGCCCTGCCCGGCCTGTTCACCGGCCTGCGCAGCGGCATGAGCCTGGCCTGGATGTTCCTCGTGGCCGCCGAACTGATCGCCGCGACCAAAGGCCTGGGCTACCTGCTCAGCGACGGTCGCGAAACGTCGCGGCCGGACATCGTGCTTGCCGCAATCATCGTGCTCGCCGTGCTGGGCAAGCTCAGCGACGGCATTCTCGCCAGCCTGGAAAAGCGCTGGCTGGCTTGGCGCGACACCTTCAATGGCCAGAGCACCTAGACCAAGGATTGACCATGACCCAAGCCCTGCTGGACATCCATGTCGAGCGCAAGACCTTCGCCGCCACCACGGTCCTCGACAATATCCACCTGCAACTGCAACCAGGGGAAACCGTCAGCCTGCTGGGCCCCAGCGGCTGCGGCAAAAGCACCTTGCTACGCATCATTGCCGGCCTGGAAACGGACTTCGAAGGGCGGCTGATCAGCCGTACCGAGCCCTTGGCGTTCGTGTTCCAGGAGCCGCGCCTGATGCCGTGGCTGACGGTGGAGCAGAACATCGGGTTCGTTGATGACGACCGTTACGACAAGGCCTGGGTCGCGCAATTGATCGAGGAAGTCGGTCTCGCGGGCTTCGCCGCTGCGTTGCCCAAGACGCTGTCCGGTGGCATGGCGCAACGGGTGGCCATCGCCCGCGGGCTGTATTCGCGGCCACGGGTGCTGTTGCTGGACGAACCGTTCAGCGCGGTGGACGCCTTTACCCGGATGAAACTGCAAGACCTGTTGCTGCAATTGGCCCAGCGTCACGCCATTGCCCTGCTGCTGGTGACCCACGATGTCGACGAGGCGCTGTACCTGAGCGACCGGGTACTGGTGATGGACAACCGCCCCAGCAGCATTCGCCAAGAGTTGAGCGTGCGACTCAATCATCCGCGTGATCGCCGGGACTCGCTGCTGGCCCAGCTAAAGGCGTTGTGCCTGACCGAATTGCATCGCGCCCATGTAATTTGAGCGGGCGACCTCTAATAACGTAAATGAATTAATAAATAAATAATCAGTATTTATGGTTATAACCATAACCACGTACTCTCAACCCATCCCGTCCCATTGGTCACGACAGCGAAGTGCCTCATGAAACAGACTGACAACGTTATCGACCTCGTCCAATACCGCAAGCGCAAGCAAGCCCAGCAACTGGCGCGGGCCATGTGGGAAATGTATGCGCGCAATGCCGGTTACCAGGCGTTCCAATGGGTCCAGGCAACCCAGCCGACCAAGACGTACCACGCGTGAGCGCCCAGGAACCCTCGCGCTTTCTGGCGAGCGCCGACGAACCCGAAGTGGATCTCAATAACCTGGAAGCCTTGGATGAAGATCCGATCTGCGAACGGGTTGCGCAGAACCTGCAACGCCTCAGAGGCAAGCGGCACCTGTCCCTCGACGCCCTCGCCCGCCAATGCGGAGTGAGCCGGGCGATGCTGGCGCAGATCGAGTCCGGGCGCAGCGTGCCCTCGATCAAGGTGCTGTGCAAGATTGCCAAGGGTCTGAAAGTGTCGGTGGCCGCCTTTCTCGAACACCGTGCCTTCGAAGGTGTGGCGGTGCTGTCGGCCAGCCAGAGCAAACGCCTGGTCAGCGCCAACGGTGCCTTTGTCAGCCGTACCCTGTTTCCTTTCGACGTGGCACGCCAATCGGAGTTTTACGAATTGCGCCTCAGCCCGCTGGGTGAGGAGCAGTCCGAGGGGCACGGCCCCGGCGTCCAGGAAAACCTGGTGGTGTCCCAAGGGGTGCTGGAAATCAGCGTCAACGAGGAACGCTACCTACTTTCCACGGGCGACTCGATCCTGTTTTACGCCGACCAGCCGCACCGCTATCGCAACCCGGCCGACAGCGAAGCGGTGGCGTACCTGGTGGTGACCTACCCGGAACGCCTGGACTGAAAGCCCGGCTGCGATCAGCAGGTGCAGCACATCACTGGCATGCCATTGCAGCTCATCATCATCGGCATGC
>Ga0308170_10001763_pt1 | contig 19738 bp, 14 predicted proteins | sample PhyBR2_2_FD_202136 | JGI IMG/M metagenome (GOLD analysis project Ga0308170, IMG submission 202136) | Phyllosphere microbial communities from UC Gill Tract Community Farm, Albany, California, United States - DLSLSB.R2 | ecosystem: Host-associated > Plants > Phyllosphere > Unclassified | place...
TTATTCGTTATCGGATTGAAAGACTGCTTATCGATCTCGACTGTACCATTTTCCTGAAACCTATAAGTCGTTCCATTATCAACCTTATCCGTATCGCCGCCGTACTCCCGGTAAGAAGTCATGCTGAGAAATAATGTTCCAGCTTTGATTTCCCTAAAGGCGTAATAAAGATATTCCCGAGCCAAGCGGTCAAGAAATCCAACGCCTACAAAGCCCTTATTTATTTCAAGAAAGCAAAACGGACGATCGACTGGGCCTACTACAACACTATAGAGCTTTTTATTTCGGTGTGCTGACCGCGCATATTCCTCTGGCCAAATTTCCGTAGGCTGCTTTCGGGCCCGAAACCAGGATTTGCAGTATGTTATTTGCTGTTGCATGGGTACAAGTATACTCAACCGGCTCCGAAGTGAAACCGCCTGCCGTTGAACCCAGGCATTCTCGAAATCCGATCCTTTTTGGGAAAACCGGCAGCTGCCCAATGTCGGCTATCGCCACCCGCCCTCCCAAAAGCCGCCAGTCCGCTTTCCTTCCCAACCCGGACATTCCCGAAATTCGATCCTAGATGAGAAGCAGGCGTTGGCTCGACGTCCGGATTAGGGCAGCGTCGCCAGATGCCTCAGCGCTTGAACCTGACCGCCCTCCTCGTCGACGAGTATGACACCGCCATCTCCTTTTTCGTCGGGAAGCTGGGCTTTGAATTGCCTGACGACACCGCGCTGACAGATGGCAAACGGTGGGTGGTGGTCGCGCCCCACGGCACAGCGAGCGGATTGTTACTGGCGCGGGCTGTCGGCGACCGGCAACGTCAAGCGATCGGTGATCAGAGCGGCGGTCGAGTGTTCCCGTTTCTCGACACGGATAACTTCGTCCGTGACCACCTGGCCTACACGCAACGGGGTATCATCTTTGTCGAGCCTCCTCGCCATGAACCGTATGGCATCGTGGCTGTCTTCGAGGACCTCTATGGCAACCGATGGGATCTGATCGAACCTATCGCCGGCGAGCGATGATTCCCGATTGAGCATCCTTTTCGGGAACGGCAGCTATCACCAGCTGCCTCCTGAAAGCTGCCTGTCCGTTCCCCTCTCCATTCACGACATCCATGACGGCCGCTCATGCGCCAAGGGCATTCAGCGCGGAGATGAACGAATCTCTGAAGTTGGGGAGCTGGGAAGGGCGCGCGAGTGCCCGGGTTTGGGTCCTATCAGCCCCGCGCTGCCGGGCAGTTCGGCCCACACCCGGACATTCAGGCTGGCGATCGAGGCTTCCAATATCGGCCATTCGTTGAGCGCGACCTTTCCCGTTTGTCCGTTCCCGAGGGGGCCTCTCGGCAAAGGGGCATTGGGAACGGTTTTTGGGAAAAAGGGGGTGCCCAGGATGGCTGTCAGCGCGATCGTCCAAGCGACTCCCCCGCTATTGGTTGGTTGGTGAGAAAACTTATGGCGAGATCAGCCCGCGAGTCAGCGGCTGCTCGTGACGGGGGGCGAGGGTGTCTCGCCGGTACGCTGCGCGGGTGCGCTGCCGATCACGGGTCCATTTCGCACCAGTCGCTGCGCTTCCGCGCGGATTGCCGCCTGAACCATTGGGTTGGACAGATCGACGGGGCCGGCATTGGGGTTGTTGGGGATCGCGCGGCTGTTGGCCACCAACGCGGCTTGCGGCGGCGCAGATCCGTCGGCCATCTTGTAGCGCGTGGGCAAGGCGCCGGGGCATAATTGGCCGGTTGCCGCGAAGAACGCATCGGCGCTTTTCAGATCCTGGCACATTCGCGCGATCGCGACATTGTCGAAACCCATCGCATGCCACGCGGCCGCGTCGGACCGGCGTTGGCAGCCCTCGTCGCTGCGTCCGACGTTGATGCTGAAGGCGATCGGACCGCCGGCTGCACCGCCACCTGTTCCGACCAGGCAGGGATTCGCACCGCCGAAATAGCTGCCTTGCGCGCTGGGCGTCGTCCAGGTGTGACCGTCATACGAGACCTCCTGTCGCGTCGGGACGGACGTTTGCGGCCCGGTGATGGCCACCACGTTGACGGTGCTGTTGGTTTGCGCGTCCATCTGCTGCGCGCTTGCGACAGCGGGAAAGAAAGCGGTGACGGCGAGCACGCCGCAGGCAAGCATTTTCATGATGGGTCCTTCCCGAACGAAAAGGCCGGGATGGCCTGCGCCATCCCGGAATGTGGAGGTCAGTCGATATCCCAGCCCAGCGACCCAAACTGGAACGCGGTCACACCCGCTGCACCCGCAGCGGTCCAGTCGAGCGAGGTCGTGTCGAACTTGTCGGTGTGGTTCGCATCGAACGACGACGCCAGCTTGAAATCGGCGCTGCTCTGGCCGAAGTTCATGACCTGCATCGTCAGTGCGGCGCTGCCACCGGTCAGGCCGCCGTACAGCCCGCTGTTGAAGCTGGTCGACGTGATCGAGCCGTTATTGGCGCCATCGACGTTGGCGGAGATGGATGTTCCCGCGGCACCGACACCGCCAACCAACGCGTAGCTCGAACCGTTAGGGATCGAGTTGATGTTCATCGCGCCGCCAAAGCCGCTGCCCGAACCGCCCGACATCTCGCGCGTAATGTCGACGCTGAGCGTCTGTGTGTTCGTGCCACTCACCGCCGACGTGTCGATCGCGCCATTGGTGAAGCCGCCGAGCCCGAGGCCGATGCCGCCACCGATCGTGGCCGTGCCCGACGTCTGCGCCAGGGCGGGGCCCGCGACGGCAAGTGCCAGGATCGAGATTGCGCCATAGAGTGCTTTCTTCATCGCCTTTTCTCCTATGCCCGCCGCGTTTGACGGGAGATTGCGCCCGACGGCCGATCCGTCGGGTGGCCTTGTCGCGCCACGGGGGCGGCAGTCCCCGTGGTGGCGGACGTACGTGCCGCAGATCGCGTGCTGCGATGCCACGGAGGGAGCAGGCATCCGCCGCCTGCTTCGCATGGGGTACAGCGCCACCCGCACCGTCGCGCCGTGCGGCCGCCACGGGTGGACACCGCCGGGAGGGCGGGGCGGTCGCGTGGATCGGTGTACATACGCCGGCCAGGGTGGACCGGTCCGACCACGCGTCTGGGGGGCAGGGTCGCACCCGCCATCCCAAGGGAGCAATCAAAGATGGCAGTCGGCATGCTGACCGAAGGCCATCTGCAGGAGAATGCGACGACATGTCGTGCCGGTCGACAGTTTGCGTTGGTATCGCTCGATCCGGCATTGCTGCATGTCATGATCTCACCTCCTGAGGTCTTGTGTAGATCTTGGATGGATGATGAAAAATCCGTGCGAATACGGAATGGATGGCGGGGTTATCCGGAATCTTACGGAGTTGCGGACAGCGGGCGATGGCCGCAGCAAGATACGGGCGTAAGCCCGTGGTCAGCGCGTCCGGACGGGTGCTTCGCCGGTGAGCAAAAAGGGAGGACATGCTACGTGTCGAGCGAGCCAGATCCTGCAGCGATCATCGTCGCATTGGCGGATCTGCCGCCGTCGTTCAGCATTACGGACGGCAATGGCGTCGAGATCTGGAAAGGCGGACAGTGCGTCGCCGGTCAAAACTCTAAAGACCCGCCGCTAACCCGTGGCATAACGGCTAGGACCGACCGGGATCAGCCGGCTTTTCTTCACATTCCGGAAGAGAAACTCACATCGATCGATCTGCTATTGTTGCACGAAGCGCAGCATCGCAGCCGAAATCTTGTATCGCTGGTCATCTCGCTTGCGCACCAGTCTCTCGCCGCGATCGAGGATGAACCACTCGTGCGAGCGTTCGTCGAGCGATTGCGTAGTTTGGATGCGGTTGCCCGGATCGGCTGCGAAGTCGACGGCGATCTCTGCCCAGTGCCCCGCATCGTCCGGCAGGTCGAGCAGAGGCTCGATGATCCGCTACGTCCCAGGATAACGCAGACCGGTCCCGACGTGGCGATCGCGGCGCGATGGGCACACCTGCTTGCCATCGTTCTGCACGAACTGACCGCCAACGCCTTGCGCCACGGGGCGCTGAGTATACCGCAGGGGCGCGTGGATTTGCGCTGGGTGACCGTGAGGGAGGCGCCCGATGCGCTGACCCGGCTGGTTTTCACGTGGCGGGAACAACATGGGCCCCCCGTTCTTACACAGGGAAGGACGGGGTTCGGCATGCGGGTGCTGCGCGATCTGATCGGATCCAATCGGCGTTGTACTGCCGTCTTGCGCATGCTCCCGTCCGGGCTCGTGTATGAGCTATCCATTCGCCTTGGTGATGGCGAGATCCGCGAATGAGGGGCGACCTGCACTCGCTTGCAGCCCGAAGCGGATCAGCTGTGCGGTGCCACTGGCGCCGGTCTTTTCCAGCAACTTGTTCCGATAGGTCTCGACGGTGCGCGGACTGATGCCAAGCTCCCGCGCGATCTCCTTACTCGTCGAACCGGATACCACGAATTCCAGGACCTGGCGTTCGCGGTGAGAGAGTTTCTCAGCGAGGAAGTCGGTCTGGTGGACGGTCGACCAACACCGCGCCGTGGCGATCGCGCTCAAGATCTTGGATGCCTCGAAAGGTTTCTCGATAAAGTCGATGGCGCCCGCCCGCATCGCTTCGACTGCGAGCGGAATGTCTGCGTGCCCGGCAATCATGATGACGGGATCGGTGCGCCCGCGTTTTGCCAGCGTGCGCGTGAGTTCGATTCCCGAGACCCCAGGCATCATGACGTCGCAGACAAGAATGCCGGGAGGCAAGTGATCGAGCGTATCGAGGAACAACTCGCCACAACCGAACGATCGCGCCGGCACCCCATCGGTCGAGAGCAGCAGCGATAGCGAGCGGCACATCTCGGGTTCGTCATCGATGATGTAGATGGGGCGTTCGAGTAGCATCAGTCTTGCCTCCTATCGCTGTGGGCGGCAGCGTGAACAAAAATCGCGCGCCGCCCAATTCGGTATCGTCGTCACACCAGATCCGCCCCCCATGCGCCTCGATGATCGTCCGGCAGAGTGCGAGACCGATGCCGACACCGTCGGTTTTCGTCGATTGGAATGGCGCGAAAACGTCGTGTCGAAGTTTGGGGGGAAGGCCGGGGCCGCTGTCTTCGACCGCAAAGACCGCATCCCCGGTCGCATCGCGACAGGCCTGCAGACGGATGCGCCGGTCGTCGTACCCCCGCAGCGCATCGGCAGCATTGATGACGAGGTTGAGAATGACTTGTTGAAGCTGGATCGCGTCCGCCGAGACTTCAAAATCGGCGTGGGAAAGATCGATCTGAAGCTCAGCACGAACCCCTTTGGTAGCGAGTGCGCCGAGTTTCGCCGCCTCTTCGAGCAGCGTGCGCACGTCGACCTGCAGCAGGATGGGCGGTTTGCGACCGACAAAGTTGCGCAGCCGCTTCAGCATCGTCGCAGCGCGAAACGCATGGGCTAGCGTATCTTCGATTGCGCCGCGCGCCGCGACGAGGTCCGGCTTCTCGGCGGCCAGCACAGCGCGCGCTACGCCCGCGTAATTGGCGATGATGGTAAGCGGTTGATTGAGTTCGTGCGCGATTGACGATCCCAGTTGCCCAAGCGCGGTCGCGCGGGAGATTTGGTAGAGTTCGCGTTGCGCCATCGCGAGCCGTTCGGTGGATAATACGGCTTTGGTCTCGTCGCGGATGTAGACCATCCTGAAGCTGTCCGTACCGATCAGTAACGACGTGTTGCGAATATCAAGTCGAAGAAGTTTTCCGCTAGGCAGAATAATTGTGTGAAGCGCGTTCGTTTTTATCGCATGGGTTGGAACAAGATGTTCAAGACGCTCTCCCATAAAAGCGTCTCGTGATTGCTCGAATAGGCTGCACGCAGCCTCGTTGGCATCAACGATATGGCTTGCCGAATCGATGATCAGTATGACTGCGGGCGATCCGTCAAAGATAACCTGAAGGATTCGCTCACGCCGCCGGGCATCGATCGCGGAGTGCTGTTCGCAACGCCGCAATCGTTTCATCGACTCTCCGCCGACGGAAACGATAATGCAAAACAGCGATACGAGCGCGACGCTACGCGGGTTGACCAGGGAGTTGTCCGGTTCGGCGATGAGGATCGTGCCGGTAAGCGAAAGCACCGCGGCCACAAGGCCCGCAACAATGCCGCGGCGTATGGCGTTGGCCGTTACCGCGGCAATACAGAACAGGAACGGCAGGTTCACGGCCATCATGCTGTGCGCCAACCAGGTTGCGCTCGGCGCAGCGACGCCCGAAGAAACCGCTACCAACCACCCCGTTTGAGGCTGGGAAAGCGCGGACTCGTTATCGACCATCTCCCAAAAGCGTTGCATTGCCCACCTTGGTCCATTTTGGATATATTCTGTGCTTAACGTGGTTTTAGTCAAGAACGTCGGTGGCCGCCGCTAGATGTAAAACGTTCAATTTTGGGGCGAATTTGAACGATGCGGACTACGCACCGCTGCTGCGGCCGCACCATTTTGGAGGGCTGACAGCGGGCACTCATTAGCGGCCATGGCAGGATCGCGCTAAGCCACGATCATGACGCCTTCCAAAGCATTCGATACCTTTGCCGCGACCTTGGTGGGTTGCCGATCAGCCGTGTTTGGCGCGGCTATGGCTCCGCAGTCTTCAGTTGAGATCTGAGGTCTGTCCCCGCAAGCGAGACGGGGTGGTTCCCCGGCCACCCGGAAGGTGAGGTGTCGCTCGGAGTTGAATGGACTTGGCGTATTGAGGATCAAACCGCCATTCGATGTGGAAGCCGGAGCGAGGACGAGTTGTAAGAGCCAGCGCTTGATACGCTACGCAACGCCCGGATCGCCGGATGTGAGTTGTTCGGCGCCTTGCCCGACGTGGTAATCACAACCGATAGCGGCGTCCGGTTTCTCTCATTCTCGACAACTGACGGTCAGCCGCAGTGGCACCTCGTAGATCGACGTGATGGACCAGCACGCTGGTTCACCGTTCGGGACGGGCAGCTTCATCTTGGCGACGGAACCGAGCCGTCGTCCCAAACGACGGCAAGCTACCCTTTCATCTTGCTGATGCAAAACTCACCAGCTTTGCATTGGCGGAGCGCAGCAGAGCAGCCGATCGGCTAATGCCGAATGTCGTTGATCACCACCTGCCGTCCTAAAAGGAACCGGTCCGGTTTCCTCTCCATTCCCGACATTCATGACGGCCGATCATGCGCCAAGGGCATTCAGCGCGGAAATAAACGAATGTCTGAAGATGGGGAGCGGGGGAGGGTGCGCGAATGTCCGACTATGGGTCGCCTCGAACGTGCTTCAAGCTCGCAGCTAGCATAACGAACTAGTGGTCAAGACGAGGACCCATTTCCGGCCTGCGCAGGTGGTAAAACTGGCACGGTACGCGGTATGGCAGTTAATGCGTAGACCGAGATCCGGTATCACTGCCAGCAGAAACCTGACGCAACTCATCTTCGCGATCGTCGATACCGATCGAGCTGCGCCTTAGCTTCAGGCAGGCGGTGGGAAGGTGAAGGTGACGGTCCCGTAAGCTTACACCGACGTATTGTTCATGACAGATGGCGCGCGTCGTCCGGTTTCAAGAGAGCATATGCTCACAGAACAAAGACTGTAATACTAAACCGTCGCCTTGACGTATGTCCGGTTATCGCTTCTATCTGCGTCGCGGATAATCGGTTCCCACGCGATCTCGAAGCATAGTCCCTTGCCGCCAAGGCCAGGCGCAACATCGAGTATGCCGTGATGTGCACGCGCCACGCGATCAACGATCGAAAGGCCGATTCCTGAGCCTTCCGACCGAGAACCGTCGCCGCGCCAGAAGCGGTGCTTGAGGCTGACGAGATGTTCGGGTGCCACACCATCGCCATCGTCGACGACGCTTAGCCGTGCGCCTGGCCCGACGCGCACGACGATTGCGGTGCCGGGCGGCGTGTGGCGGACCGCGTTGTCGACGAGATTCTCCAGCGCGAGGAGGATTGCGCCGGGATAGCCGATGCTCGCGACGTCTGCCGATAAGGTCTCCAGCGCGATCGTTCGCCCGCCCGCGAGGATGCCGGGTGCTCGACAGGTAACTATCGCTTCCGCCAATGCGCCAAGGTCGAATGGTTCTCCCGCATCCTCGACCGGTCGCTCGAGATCGGCAAGTGCGAGAAGTTGCGCAACGACGCGGGCGGCACGATCGATCGATGCGAACAGCGCGTGCTTTACCGTAGCGTCGTCGACCGCATCGGCGCGCAGGCGGATCACTGCAAGCGGGGTGCGCAGTTCGTGCGCAATGTCGGCGGCGAAAGCCGCTTGTGTGCGGAACCCGTCCTCCAGCCGATCGAGCGCTTCGTTGGTCGCGGCGGCGAGCGGCTCGACTTCGGACGGCAGCGTGCCGCGCGGTAGGCGGGTATCGAGCGTACGCGGACCGATCGCCGCGGCGGTCGCTGACACCGCTTGCATCCGCCGCGTCAGCCGTCGGGTCAGCAGTGCGCCGATCAGCGGTACCAGCGCGGCGATTGGCAGGATCAGCAGGGCGAACCGCTTGAGGAAGGCCCTAACGATATCGTCGGTGATGACTTCAGGGGCGGCACTGTCCTGAGACGCGACGATCCAGCGGCCGCCCGATATTGGTACGCTGTACGCCTCGATCACGCCGCGTTGGAAGAAGTGCGCGCCGTGGTCCGTCGGCACCGTCGCGACGATTCGCGGCCGGGCAGGGCCTTTCGCTATCAGGACGGTGCGGCGCTGGTCGATAATCGCGACGGCCATGCCATCGGTCAGTACGTCGCTGGGGAGCGTGACCAGCGGTAGCGTGCCGGCGACGCTTGTCGCCTGCTGGCGGAGCAGCCGACGTTGATAATGGTCGGCGGTGCTGTGGAGCAGTGCCGCGACGCCGAGTGACAGGGCGATCGTGGCAATCAGCGCCGTTGCGATATGGAGGGCAACGAACTGCCCCAACAGCGACTTGGGCAGGCGCGGGCTCATGGCTTGGCGACGATGATGTAGCCGATGCCGCGCACCGTTTCGATCCTCGTGCCGGTCGCTGCGTCGTCGAGTTTCTTCCGCAAGCGGTGGACATAGACCTCGACCGCGTTCGAGCCCAGGTCTCCGCCAAGCCCGAACAGATGATCTTCGGCGATCCTCTTGGGAACGACGTTCCCCGCGCGACGGAGCAGGAGTTCTAGCAGTTCGGTTTCGCGTACCGACAGCGCAATGGTCGCGCCCTCGACGTGGGCGACGCGGATTTCGAGGTCGAATACGAGCCGCCCGCATGCCAACGACCGGCCGAGGTACCCCCCTTGGCGTCGCAATACCGCTTGCAGGCGGGCGTGCAATTCGTCGACGTCGAACGGCTTCACCAAATAATCGTCGGCGCCTTCGTTCAAACCCCGGATTCGCGCGTCGATCGTGCCGCGCGCGGTCAGGATCAGCACCGGGCGGGTGTCGCCACGGCCGCGCATTCGGTTGAGGAGTGCCAGCCCGTCCTCGTCCGGAAGCCCAAGATCGAGCAGGACTGCCGCGTAATCGCCGTCCTTCAGATACGCCTCGGCCTCGTCGCCGGTCCGCGCGAGATCGACCGCGAACCCGCGCGGCGAAAGCGCTGCGGTCAGCGCCTGGGCAAGGTCGCGATCGTCTTCGATCAGCAGCACCCGCATCGATTCGTCCTCTATCGCCGCGGCGCAGCATCCGTAAGCGCGCTGTAAGCCAGCGTCGCTACCGGCTCCAGTCTTATCCCCAAGGGGCTGATTATGCACGCATCGACGACACCCGAAACGCTCCCCCCGACCACCACGTTGTCGCGATCCGCGCAGGTGCGCTGGCTCGCGATCGCCGCGGGCGTGATCGTCGGCCTCGTACTGATCGTCCTGCTGATCGGCAGGCTGACTCACCACGAGCCTGCGCCGTCCCCCGTGACGGCACCGGGGACGTTCCGCCCGACCAAGGACCAGATGGCGGGGCTGACGACTATGCGCGTCGGCTATGGCGCGTCCGACGCCCGCACGCTTGCGAGCGGCGCGATCACCGTCGACGGCGATCGCAGCACGCCCGTGCTGATGCCCTATTCGGGGCAGGTCGTGCGCGTGCTCGCGGATGCCGGGCAACGCGTCACCGAAGGCCAGCCGCTGATGCTGGTGAAGACGACCGATTTCGTCGATGCGCGTAGCGGCCTGTTCGCGGCACGCGCCGGCTTGCAGAACGCGCAGGCGCAGCTCGCGACGGCGCAGCGGACCGCCGAGCGCCAGCGACTGATCTACGAGACGGCGGGCGGCGCGCTGAAGGATTATCAGCAGGCCAAGACCGACCTCGCCGCGGCGCAGGCGACCGCGCGGACGGCGTCGGCGTCGCTCGGTGCTGCGCGCGACAAGCTGGCGATTCTTGGCAAGTCGCAGGCTGAGATCGCACGGCTCGAAAACGTTGGCGAAGTCTCGGGAATCCATGACGTCACGACGCTGCACGCGCCGATTTCGGGGCTGATCGCGACGCGCGACGTGTCCGCGGGGCAGTATCTCTCGCAGGGCGGCGACAAGCCGGTGATGACGATCACCGATCCGTCGCACGTCTGGCTGATCGCGCAGCTGGCCGAAAACGACGCGACCGCGGTGCATGTCGGCGACAGCGTCACCGTGACGACGCCCGCGCTGCCAGGGCGCAGCTTCCATGCGACGATCGATCTGGTCGGCGCCGCGCTCGATCCGCAGAGCCGTCGACTGCCGGTGCGCGCGACGATCGCCAATCCCGATGGCGCGCTGAAACCGCAGATGTTCGCCAGCTTCTCGATCCAGCGTCCGCATAGCGGCGATGCGCTGCGTGTGCCCGCGGCGGCGGTGATCCACGAGGGGGACGACGCGCGCGTCTGGGTGGTGCGGCCCGATGGCCTTCTCGTCGCGCGGAAAGTCAGCGCGGGCGAGGAGCAGGACGGTGAGGTGACGCTCACCGCCGGCCTGCAATCGGGCGAGCGGATCGTCACCGCGGGCGCGCTGTTCGTCAACGAAGCCGGGCTCGGCGAATGAACCGGATCGTTGAATTCGCGCTGCGTCAGCGGCTGCTGATCGTCGGCATCTTCGTCGCCATGCTGGTGGCGGGGGGCGTCGGCTTCTACAATCTCAATATCGAGGCGTATCCCGATCCGGTCCCGCCGATGGTCGAGATCATCACGCAGACGCAAGGTCTGTCGGCCGAGGAGATGGAGCGCAACGTCACCATCCCGATCGAGGTCGGGATGGCGGGCATCCCGCATCTGACCGCGATCCGTGCGATCTCGCTGTTCGGCCTGTCGGACATCAAGATCCAGTTCAGCTACGACCTGACCAACGACGCGGCCAAGCAACAGGTCATCAATCGCCTGTCGCAACTGCCCCCGCTCCAGGGCGGCGCACAGCCGACGCTGTCGCCGACCAGCCCGGTCGGCGAGATCTACCGCTACAAGATCGCCGCGCCCAAGGGCTATTCGGTGATGGACCTCAAGACGTTGCAGGACTGGGTCCTCCAGCGCCGGTTCAAGCGAATCCCGGGCGTGATCGACGTCACCGGCTGGGGCGGCAAGCTGCGCGCCTATGACGTCGTCATCGACAACGACCGGCTCGCCGCGCACAACGTGACCGTCGCGCAGGTGCTGGCCGCGCTGGGCAAGAGCGACGGCAATGTCGGCGGGCAGACGATCAACTTCGGGTCGCAGGCGGCGATCGTCCGCGGCATCGGCCTGATCCAGTCGGTCTCGGGAATCGAGAACGTGCTCGTCGGCACCGGTGGCGGCCAGCCGGTGTTGCTGAAGGACGTCGCGCACGTTCGCATCGGCAATGCACCGCGGCTCGGCATCGCCGGCTACAACGACCAGGACGACATCGTCCAGGGCATCGTCCTGATGCAGCGCGGCGCGCAGTCGATGCCGACGATCCTGGCGGTCCAGAAGGAAGTCGCCGATATCAACGCGTCGGGCATCCTGCCGCCGGGCGTCCATCTCGACCGGATCTACGATCGCTCCGACCTGATCCACCTGACGATCCACACCGTGCTTGAGAACATGGTGGTCGGGATCCTGCTGATCTTCGCGCTCCAGTGGATCTTCCTGGGCAATCTGCGCAGCGCGATCATCGTCTCGGCGACGATCCCGTTCGCGCTCGCCTTCGCGATCCTGATCCTGGTGTTGCAGGGCGAGAGCGCAAACCTGCTATCGGTCGGCGCGCTCGATTTCGGCCTCGTGGTCGATGCCTGCGTGATCATGGTCGAGAACATCTTCCGCCACATGGTCGAGCGATCCGCGCACGTCGAAAGCGGAAAGGGGCATTACACGCTCGCCAACCGCTTCTCGGCGGTGCTCGGCGCCAGCTCGGAGGTCAGCCGCGGGATCTTCTTCGCCGCCGCGATCATCATCGCCAGCTTCCTGCCGCTGTTCACGCTGACCGGGGTCGAGGGCCATATCTTCGGGCCGATGGCGAAGACCTATGCCTATGCGATCACCGGTGGCCTGATCGCGACCTTTACGGTCGCGCCGGTGCTGGCGACGCTGCTGCTGCCCGACAAGCTCTCCGAAGTGGAGACGTGGATCGTCGGCAAATTGCGCCGCGTCTACGAGCCCGCCGCGGCGTTCGCGCTCGGCAACCGCGTCGTCGCAATCGGCGGCGCCGCGTTGCTGCTGCTGCTCGCGGTGGTCGGCGTGCGCTCGCTCGGGATCGAGTTCCTGCCGCATCTCGAAGAGGGCAACATGTATGTCCGCGCGACGATGCCGGCGTCGATCAGCCTCGAGGCAGGGGATCCGGTGGTCAACGGGGTCCGCCGCGTTCTGATGCAATATCCGGAGGTTCAGGCGGTGTTGTCTGCGCACGGCCGTCCCGATGACGGCACCGATTCGACGGGCTTCTTCAACGCGGAGTTCTTCGTGCCGCTGAAGCCGTTCGACACCTGGCCGAGCGGCGTCACCAAGGAGACGCTGACCGAGGAACTGTCGAAACGGCTGAGCGGCAAATATCCGGGCGTCGACTTCTCGTTCTCGCAGATTATCGAGGACAATGTCGAAGAGGCCGCGTCGGGCGTGAAGGGCGCGAACTCGATCAAGCTGTTCGGCCCCGATCTCGCGACGCTCGAGAAATATGCCGACCAGATCAAGGCAGAGATGGGCAAGGTGCGCGGGATCGAGGATCTCGGCGTGTTCCAGTCGCTCGGCCAGCCCACGGTCAGGATCGACGTCGATCGCGCGCGCGCGTCGCGCTACGGGCTGACCCCCGACGACGTCAACGCGACCGTCGCCGCGGCGATCGGCGGGCAGTCGAACGTCGACTTGTACGAGAAGGGCACCGACCGGCATTTCCCGATCGTCGTCCGTCTGAAACCCGAACAGCGCGACACGATCGACGCGATCCGCCGCATTACCGTCGGCGCGCCGTCCCCCGATGGGGCGGGCACGATCCAGGTGCCGTTGTCGGAGGTCGCCGACATCCGGCTCACCTCGGGCGCGTCGTTCATCTACCGCGAGCATCAGGAGCGCTACATCCCGATCAAATTCTCGGTGCGCGGCCGCGATCTCGGCGGTGCGGTCGACGAGGCGCATGCGCGGATCGAGCGGACCGTGCATCTGCCGACGGGCTATCACCTCGAATGGGCGGGCGAACTCGACAACCTCAACAACGCGGTCGCGCGGCTGGAAGTGGTGGTGCCGATCAGCCTGCTGGTGATCCTGCTGCTGCTCTATGCGAATTTCGGCTCGATCCGCGACAGCCTGCTCGCGTTCTCGGCGATCCCGATGGCGATCATCGGCGGCGTGCTCGCGCTGGCGTTGACCGGGACCGCGTTCAGCATCTCGTCGGCGATCGGCTTCGTCGCGCTGTTCGGGATCGCGGTGATGGACGGGATCCTCGTGGTCACGACCTACAACAACGCGGTCGACGGGGGGCTAGCCCGCGAGCATGCGTTGGCGACGACGGTGCGGCACAGCCTGCGCCCGGTGGTGATGACATGCCTGGTGGCCGCCATCGGTCTGCTTCCCGCCGCGCTGTCGAGCGGGATCGGCAGCCAGGTGCAAAAGCCGCTCGCGCTGGTCGTCGTCGGCGGGATGACGCTCGCGCCGATCCTGATCCTGCTCGTGCTGCCCGTGCTGATCGATCGCTTCTCCAAGCGAGTCCCGCCCGAGGACCGCGGCGCGCACGGGCGCGACGTCGGCCATCACCCGCATACGGAAGTCCAGGCATGAAGCGTTTCGCCATCCTCCTGCTTGCGGGCGCCACCAGCGCCTGCACGATGGGCCCGCGTAACCTCGACGCGCACGCCAGCCTGCCACCGGCGCCGCCCGTGCAGACGTTCGCGCCCGCGAGCGGTGCCGACCAATCCACCACGCTTCCGGCGGTGCCGGCTGTGTGGTGGCGGACCTTCGGTAGCGCACAACTCGATACGCTCGTCGACGCGGCGCAGGCGCACGCGACCGACATCGCGGTGGCGGAGGCAACGTTGCGGCAATATCGCGAACAGGGGGCCGCCACGGCAGGCTCGGCGCTGCCGCAAGCCGATGTGAACTATCAGGCGGAGCGCACGCGGATCTCGAACGCGCTGTCGCCCGCGGTCGCCGACCAGAACCAGCAACTCTATACGCTGCACACCGCGCAGGTGACGGTGAGCTATGCGCCCGACCTGTTCGGCGGCACGCGGTCGAAGATCCGCTCCGCGCGCGCGGCGACCGAGACGGCGCGCCAGCGGCTCGCGGCCGCGCGGACAACGGTGATCGCCAACCTGGTTGAGGGGGTGATCCAGCGCGCCTCGCTCGCTGACCAGATCGTCGCGGCGCAGACCGCCATCGCGGTCAATCGCGACATCCTACAGACTTTGGTCAAGCGCCAGCAACTTGGCGCGGTCGGCGCAGTCGATGTCTCGACGCAACAGGCGGCACTGGCGACCGCGGAGGGCGCGCTGCCGCCGCTGGTGCGCGCCGAAGCGCATCAGCGCGTGGTGATCGCGACGTTGATCGGACGGTCGGCGGGCTCGGACCTGCCGCCGCTTCCGACGCTCGCGTCGCTGACGCTGCCGCGGGACCTGCCGCTGGTGGTGCCCTCCGACCTCGTCGCGCGCCGGCCCGACGTCCTCGCGGCGCGCGCCCAGCTCGAGGGCGCAGGGGCGGACGTCGGCACCGCGATCGCCGCGCGTCTTCCTGCGATCTCGCTCAGCGGATCGGCGGGCGGCACCGCGGAGCGGTTCGGCGACATGTTCAAGAGCGGCAACCCGTTCTGGACGCTGATCGGCGGGATCACGCAGCCAATCTTCCACGCCGGTGCACTCCGTCATCAGCAGAATGCCGCGGAAGCGGCGCTCGACGCCGCCAAGGCACAGTATCGCGCGGCAGTGCTCGCCGCGTTCGGCGACGTGTCCGACGCTCTGAGCGGTCTGCGCACCGACGCCGAGGCTCTCGACTCCGCGACGCGGGCGACCGACGCGTCCGGCCGTGCGCTCAATTTCGTCCGCCGCCAGCTCGCGCTCGGCGACGTCGGCACGCCTGCATTGTTGAACGCCACTGCGACCGACGCACAAGCGCGCGGACAGGCGGTCCAGGCGCGCGCCGCACGGATGTCGGACACCGTAGCATTGTTCCAAGCGGCGGGCGGCGGCGTTTCAGGAGGATAAACCATGGGCGGAATCACAGGCGCGACGAGCGGCAAGTTCGTCCTCATGGCAGCTACGCTGCTGTTCCACGGTCGGGTCGACAATGCGCGGTCCATGATCGTGATCGTGCCCGGCGCGCCGCACTCGGCGATCAGCGAAGCATTAGCCAAGCGGGTACGGCGAGGCACGCCGGTAAAGATCGGTATTCGCGCGGAATATCTCCGTGCGTCCATCGCTTGGGTCGAGTCCGACCCGGGACAGGGCGCGGACGTACGGATCGGGCAGGATATCCTCGCTACAAACCCGATTGAGATCGACTTCACGCACCATCAACTGCGACTATTGTTGGCCGGAGATGCGAGGCGAGCCGAACGCGGTATGACGGCGATCCCCGTCACGCATGAGGCTAATGGTATGATGACGGTCCCGATCAAGATCGATGATGCTGCGCCCACCGCCGCGCTGCTGGACCTCACGCATCCGACCGGTGTGGTGGCACCTGTCGTGAGTGCCAAGAGCGTCGCAATCGGATCGGTGGCGCTGAACGCGGCATCAGTCTCGGCCGGAGCGTCTCCGTCGGTGGGGCTCGGCGCGTTCGTCAAGACCCGTGTGATCTTCGATCTTGGTCACGATCGCATATGGGTTGCGATGTAACCGAGCCACTATCGCGGTCGCCAAATCATGAAAGCGTCTCACAGTTACGATTGGTCAAAAACGTTCGAGGCCAAGATCGAACAGCTACTTCCCTGTGGCCGGCCGATCCTGCGCGCCGGGTATATCGCACGAGGTGATGGCTTGACCTTCGGTGGCAGCCTACCGATCGGCAAACGCTACAACGTCGCAATGATGAACTGTGGCTTGGTCGACGGAAAGACACCGACGCGGCTGCCCTATGATCTTCCCTCGGTTTGACGGACACCGATGATAGGCTTTGCGGAGCCAGGAGGTGTATGATGGCGAGTACGACGAAGCGTCGGTTCACGGACGAGTTCAAGCGCGAAGCGGTAGCGCTGTGGGAGACGAGCGGTCGGATGCAGGCCGAGGTGGCCGGCGAGTTGGGGATCATGCCGACGATGTTGCGTCGTTGGCAGCGCAAGTTGGGAGATGGCATCGCTGTGCCGGCAAGCCCGGCGGCGAAGCCGCCTGTGTCGGCGATGGCGTCGCCAGCGGATCAGGCGTCGGAGATCGCGCGGCTGCGGCGCGAGTTGGACCGGGCGCGGATGGAGCGTGACATATTAAAAAAGCCGTCGGCATCTTTGCGGAGATGCCGCGGTGAAGTTCGCCTTTATCGAGCAGCATGCGTCTACCTGGCCGGTGAACGTCATGTACCGCAATGCTCGGCGTGTCGCGCAGCGGCTATTACGACTGGCGTGGCCGGGCACCGAGCGCGCGAACGACGGCGAACCTGGCGTTGCTCGGCGATGTGCGTCGGCTCCAGGCGCGCCATCAGGGGCGCTACGGGTCTCCCCGGATGCATGCCGCCCTACGGGCGGAAGGCCGACAGTGCAGCCGTGGCCGCGTCGAGCGCCTGATGCGTCGACACCGCATCCGTGCGCTGGCCGGGCGTCGGTTCCGGCCATGCACGACCGACAGCCGTCACTACCTGCCGATTGCCCCGAACCTGCTGGCGCAGAACTTTGTGGCGACCGCGCCGAATACGATCTGGCTCGCCGATATCACCTACATAGCGACCGGCGAAGGCTGGCTGTATCTGGCCGCGGTGCTCGACCTGGCAACACGTAAGATCGTCGGGTGGGCGATGCGTGACCATATGCGAACCGAGTTGCCACTCGCTGCCATGATGATGGCCGCTCAGCGGCAGCGTCCAGCGCCCGGCCTCATCTGCCATTCGGATCGCGGGTCGCAATATGCCGCCGGTGCCTATGTCGATTACCTGTCAGCGATCCGCGCCGTGCCCTCAATGAGACGCACCGGCAATTGCTACGACAATGCCCCGATGGAGAGTTTCTTCCACACCCTGAAGGTCGAATTGGTCCATCAATGCCGATGGGCGACTCAGGCGGAAGCCCGACAGGCGCTGTTCGGATACATCGAAGGCTACTAAAACCGGCATCGGATGCACTCGGCCCTCGGGTATCTAACCCCCGAGCAAGCCGAGCACCGCTTGACCCGCTAACCCAGCGTGTCCGCCGAACCGGGGGATGATCACACGCCAGACAACGACCTGGCCTACTTTCTCGAGACCGTGACGGAGGAGGGGCTTCGTGAGGCCACTCGCGAGGAAGTCGAGCACCGGGCGGGAACTATCGATGCGGCTTCGATCCTCTGCGGCCATACGCATCTCCAACGGGTGATGACGCTTGACGACGGGCGCATGATCATAAACCCTGGAAGCGTTGGTCTTCCGGCATATGACGGTGATCGACCCCACGCCCACCGAGTTGAAAGCGGATCGCCGCATGCACGTTACGCAGTCTTGTCCAACGAAGTTGGTGGCTGGGCGGTAGAGCTTCTGTTCGTCGTTTATGACTGGGAACAAGCCGTCCGAGACGCCGAGGCTCATGCCCGTACCGATTGGTCCAGAGCTTTGCGGACTGGTCGGGTCGAGCATGGGAGTATTGCTCTATCGGATCGAAACGCTTTTCGGGAAGCAGTGTCCATTCTAAAAATGCGAACCGATTTGAGAAATGTGACGTGCCGTCGCGCAGGGAAGAATTCTTGGGGCATGAGCCCCGCCTCAACATGGATGAAAAACTGAACGTGCGGCAAGGAATCACCCTGCGAATATCCGCTTCTGGGCACGCCACCGTGCCATGGTTGGTCGCCGTTCCTGTCGTTTGGACGAGACCGCCGCTCGCCTATGTCCGCAAGTGGCGTCTTACTCTTGCCCGCGCAGCGCTGATGCGCGGCGATGCGGCCGTGGCCAGCATAGCGAACAGGGTCGGCTACACCTCACAGAGCGCGTTCGGGCACGCGTTCCGGCGCGCCTTTGGGACTTCTCCGAAAGCAAATTTTCGATCGGAAGACCAGCAGCTGTCCAGGCAAGGCAATCGAGCACCCGGCATACCGGTGCCTACCAATTCTCGATGATCAGCTGCTAGGTGGTTGCCCGAGATTCGCTGTGAAGTCTCGATGCAGAAGTGCCTCAAATTGGGAAGTCGAAAGCGGTCAGCGAATGGCCGAGATTGGGTTTATGTGCCGGCCTATTGTTCGCACATGCAGCTTGGCTATCTGCGAGCCCGGACGACGGTCAGTTAGCGAGACGTGGTGTTTGAGGACACCAATTCCAAAAAAACGATCAGCGCGGCATATTCCGCCCGGAGCGCGGCGGCGCGGGTCTTCATTGCCGCCGAAGCTTCGAGCCTTGCGCCGTACAGGATTTCGACGAGACGGCGGCGCGTCTGGTCGAGCAGCGACGTGCCGAGTTCGGCGTTGGTCAGCAGGACAATGCCGATACCGGCGTCGGGCAGAACGATCCAGTCGGTCTTGTAACCCGGCATGGCCCCGCCATGGTGCACCATGGCGGCGCCCCACCGGCGAGAGGTCTGCAGGCCCATGCCGTAGGTTGCTGCTTCTCCAATCTCCATGCCTAGGTTGCGCCGCGCGAGCAGCGCTTCTCGGCTGACCAGCCGCCCGCCCGACGGCAACACGCCCTCGCGAAGCTCATTGAGCGCGTAGCGCGCCAGATCATGGGCGCTCGACCATGCGCCGCCGGCGGGCCGGGCGAAATAGATGCTGTCGCTCTTGTCGATCGTGCCTAGCGCAACCGTGCCGTCCATGCCGATGTCGCGCGGATCGGCATGGTTACCCGCGACTGCAACTGCCTTCGAGAAGGTCGTGTCCTTCATGCCGAGAGGATCTAAAATTTCAATCTGCATCGCGCGATCATACACGTGGCCGATGTCCATGCGGGGATAGTCCACATGACCCGCGATATACCCCGCTGCCGAGGCAAGCAGGTTGCTGTACTGGAACATCTCGCCCAACTTGGTGGTCGGTTTCATTCCCGCGAGCAGCGAGAGAACCTTGTTGGCGGGTGTATCGAGGCCGCCGGTCATGATCCATTCCATGTCCTGGCGCGGCATGCCGGTGCAGGCGCAGATCAAATGGCGAATCTTGATCTCGCGCTGGACGGAGGCATCGCCAAGCCGGAACGCCGGATCGGCCTCGACGACTGGTTCGTCCCAACCGAGCTTACCGCGATCGACCAGCTTGGCGAGCAGGAGCGTCGTCATACCCTTGGTGTTCGACGCAATCATGAATCGCGTGTGTGCGTCGACTGGATC
>Ga0308170_10001767_pt1 | contig 19714 bp, 18 predicted proteins | sample PhyBR2_2_FD_202136 | JGI IMG/M metagenome (GOLD analysis project Ga0308170, IMG submission 202136) | Phyllosphere microbial communities from UC Gill Tract Community Farm, Albany, California, United States - DLSLSB.R2 | ecosystem: Host-associated > Plants > Phyllosphere > Unclassified | place...
GAGGCAAAGGCTGACGCTCGAGCCTCTCCCTCGCAACAGTCCTCGCCGCGACGGACGACCGCTACCAGCACTCGCGCGAGCAGTGCGTCAAGTACGGCAAGCGCCTGCTCGCGATCGACGCGACCTCTGGCTGCCACCTCGACTGCGCAGGGTGCGTCTCGCTCCCCCTACCTCGTCTCGAGCCTTGCACCCCTTGCGCGACCGCGGCTGACGTCGACCCACTGCTACAGGCACAACTTCAAGATCATCTCGGCCGCTGTTGCACTCGCCGTCGAGCTTCTGCAGTCGCCCGCCGAACCAGACGCGCCCGTCATCCGCAGCGGGATCGACCTCGTGCTCAAGCGTGTCGAGGGCTTCGCCGGCGTCTCGGTGCGTCCAGTTCACTCTCCCCGTGTGCAGTCTCGAACTCGGCCTCTCACTGACGCTAGCTCCTCACAGACCGTCTGCCGCAAAGGCTCGTCCGTCGTCCGCTTCGTCCTCTCCAAGGTCGACGCCGAGGTCGCCAACTCCTCGGCCCCGCGCCGAGCTAAGCGCGCGCGCACGCTCCGCTACAGCCCCGAGTCGGACTGGTCTCGTCGCCCGAGCCTCGCTCGCGCACTCGGCGGCGCGCCGACGGCGGCATCGTCGCGCGCAACGAGCCCCGAGGAGACCGGCCGGCGGCGCAAGGCGACACGGCCCGCCCTCATGCACATGGCGTCCGACACGGTCGTGCCTCGGGTGACGGCGACGCACACGGCGACCAAGCCGCAGGCGCCGTTCCTGCGCCTGTCGCGCAGCCGCTCGGCCGATCAGGCCTTCCCGACCCTCAACACGCTCGACGCGCTCGCGACCAAGGGCCCGCACAGCGCCGAGGCGACCTACGCCCCGATGTACGCCGTCGCTCCTCCCGCTCGGCAGATCGCCGGCCTCGGCAGCGCCAGTTCGCGCCGCGCGCGCGAGATGGCGAGCGCAGCTCCGAGCGCCGACGCGACGCTCGCCGCGCTCGCCACTTTTTCGCCGCCCGACAGCGCCCTCCACCTCCACCTCCCCAACTCGCCCTACCGCGAGGTGCACAACGGGCCGTCGACGGCGTCGACGACGGGCGGGTTCGACTTTGGCGGCCTCTCGCTCGGCGGCGGCGGTGCGCCTTCCGGCTCGAGCGACTCGGTCCTCGACGAGGCCGACATGCAGGACATCTTCGGCCTCGTGTCGGGCGACCTGCGCTTGTCGGACGAGCCTGAGCCTGCGTCGGCGGCGGCCGCCGCACCGGCGACGAGCGGGTCCAAGTTCAACGTCCCGCTCAGCGAGAGCGAGGAGGACTTTGCGTACCTGCACCAATACCCGAACTAGTCTCTCTCGCATTCGCGCTGCATCTGAGCCCTGTTGTCGTTCGTCGTCGCGCTGCTCGTCGAGAAGCTTTCACGTGGCCCGACTCGAGGAGAGGAGAGCCGGCTGTCCTTCGCTCCCTTGGACAGCGCTCGCCTGCAGAAGGCTCAAGAAGCACCGGAAGAGACCTCTGAGCGGAACCAGGCCCACAAAGGCGCCAGTGCGAGGTCGGCTCTGGCTCGACTTGGCGCTGTCCGACCCGAGGCCCGCTCACTCTCTCGCTCACTCCTCCTCGCTCGTCCGCTGTTTGCACCTGCTGCTCGGCCGCGAAGCAGAGTAGAGCCGCCTCAAACCCCGACAAGCACAGCAAGCAGCCCGCCTGAGCCGCCGCCGTCAAGGTTCTCTGCCTCATCACCTCCGCCCCGATGGTGCGTCCCGTCTCTCGCCCTCATGCGCGCAGGGAGTGCGCTGACCCAGTGAACCACGCCCCACAGAGGCGCATCTTCGGCGCATCGAGCATCACCAGCTCGTCGACGTCCAACTCGCTCGCCTCCGACTCGCTCCACTCCCCCTCATCCTCGTCCCACCCCGACTACCCGACGCCGCACGCACCAGACGGCTCGCACGCCACCGATCCGCACGCCAAGAGCTGGTTCGGCCTCGCCAGGAGCACGTCGCACAGCTCGGCTGCCAGCCGCGACACCGCCTCGTCCCCGGTCCCCGGCACACACCCCCCCCACCAGCCCGCAAGCTCGTCCCGGCTCGCCGAGTCGTTCAACCTCGACGACGACTTTGACTTTGGGCAGCTGCCTTTCGGCGCCGCGGCGCGCTCCCCTCCTCCGCCGCTCTCGCCGCCGACGGTCGGCCGGCAGCGCGACTCGGCCCGCTCGTCGTTCGGCGGCGGCATCGGCGCGCGCAGCAGGCCCTTCTCGCCCGAGACGACCGTGTCGGAGCCCGTATCGCAAGATGCGCTCATGATCGAGCTCTTGAGCGGTGCGGCGGTCGTCGAGGCGCGGGACTTTGAGGTCATGGGCTGGGAGGAGACGCAGGAGGTCAAGAAGGTGCGTGGCTCCCGCCCAGACGAGCTCTCCTACGGGTCAAGGACTGACTCGACGCGCTTGCACAGGAACACGCCGTCCTCTCGACCCGCATCGCCGGCCTGACACGGTCCGTCGCGCTCGAGACCCGCCTGCGAGACTCGGCCGCCAAGCTCGTCCGCCTATCCGGCCCATCGAGCGACCCCTCGACACCCGCCAATCCCGCATCGCCCGCTCGTCCTCGCGTTACCCGCGAGCAGGCCGAGGCGCAGCTCGCGACGGCGCAAGCCAAGCTCGACTCGCTCCAGTCCGACCTGTACAAGGCGAGCTCGCGCGAGGCCGAGCTGCGCGTCAAGCTCTTGCGCCACACGGCCGCCGTCCTCGCCACCTCCCTGCGCCAAAAGGAGCAGGAGCAAGACGGCCGATCCACCGCCGCCGCCGCCTACCCACCCTCTTCAGCCGCCTCGCAGCCGCACGCCACCCCTTCCCCTCCCGGCTCGGCGCGCTTCGACGGCGCGCACTTCTTCGCCGGCAACCGCGAGGCCATCGTGCCGCGCACCCGCACCATCTCGGCCAACGGCGTCGGCGGCTCGCCCTACCAGAGCCCGCAGCTCGGCGCGAGCGGCTCGTTCGGCGCCAACGCCGTCCAGCTGCAGCACGACCTCGTCGAGCGAGACGCTCGCATCAAGGAGCTCGAGGAGCAGGCGGGCTCGCTCGAGCGCCAGCTCGACGAGGTCAAGCGGCGGTCGGAGGCGGACCTGCGCACCGCGCGAGAAGCGCTCGACCGCCGAGACGAGGAGGCCAAGGACGAGGTGGAGCGCCTGCGGCGCGAGCTCTCGAGCGCGCAGGCGGACGTCGAGGGTCTGCGCGAGGAGCTCCACGCCGCGCGCGACGACGTCGAGCAGGTGCGAGGCCAGCACGATGACGCGCGGCGCGAGGCCGATGACGCCCGGCGCGAGGCCGACGAGCATCGGTCGCAGCTCGCCGTCGCGCGCAGCAGCCCGTCCGTCGACGGTGCGGCGCAGCGCGACGTCGAGGCGGCGCGGCAAGAGGCGCAGGACGCGGCGCGCCGCCTGCGCGACCAGGGCATGGAGCTCGCCGAGGCTGAGCACAAGTTCGCAGAGGCCGAGGAGCGCGTGTCGGAGCTCGAGGAGGAGCTGCAGCGGACCGAGGAGGAGATGAAGGACGAGCGGCAGTCGTGGGAGGACAAGGTGCGCGAGGCCGAGTCGGCCGGCGCGGCGGCGAGTTCGGCGCTCGCGAGCCGCTCGGCCGAGCCCGAGGACGACGAGCGCGTCGAGGAGGCTCGTCGCCGCGTCGAGCAGCTCGAGGCCGAGCGCCGGTCGGTCGTCGAGGCGATCGGCGACGTCCTGCGGCGGCACCGCACGCGCCCGGCCCTCGGCTCGGCCCTGCGAGAGGCGCCCTCGCTCGACGACGCGACCGACGACCGCGACGACCTGCCCGCCTACCTCGCCTCGACGCTCGACGCCCATCTCGACAAGGCGGGCTCGCACGTCGACCGCCTCGCCGCCGACCTGTCGTCGCTCCACGCCGAGCGAGACGCGCACGCCGGCGTCGAGGACGAGCTCGCGCAGGCGCACGAGCGCATCCAGATGCTCGAGGGCGACGTCGAGTCGCTGACGGCCGAGCGCGACTCGCTCGAGACCGAGCTCGAGCTCCTCCGCTCGCAGGCGCACGACCACGAGGCGCGCCTCTCGGCGGTCCCGCAGCTCGAGGCCGACCACGCCGCCGCCCACACGTCGGCCATGCACGCCCAGCAGGAGCTCGCAGGTGCGCAGGCGCGCCTCGCCGAGCTCGACGGCCAGCTCGTCGCGCAGGACAAGCACCTGCAGGACCTGTGGCGCTCGATCCCGCCGCTCGAGGGTCGCGCGCGCGCCAACAGCGAGTCGAGCGACCTCTCGGTCCTGCGCAGCGCGTTCGACCCGTCGTCGGCGTCGTCCTCATCGTCGTCGCCGCCGCTTCCGGCGCGCAAGCCGCTCGGCGCCCTCCTCAAGAGCGCGATCGGCGCCGGCGGGTCCGACGCGAGCGCCGCGCCGTCGTCGACGTCCAGCGGCGACTACAGCGTCGATGCGCTCGTCGTTCGGGTCAAGCTCCTCCTCGCCGAGGACCAGAAGCTCGTGCAGAAGCTCGTCGCGCTCGAGAGCGAGAAGGGCGACGCGCAGACCAAGCGGGTGCGTCCTCCTTCCCTTCGTGAGCTCCCTCCCAAGTGCTCCTCACTGATGATGCTCTGCCCCTGCAGATCGCTGAGCTCGAGGAGCGGCTTGACGTGTCGGCCAACCAGGAGGTCACGATGCTCGAGCGGCTGAACGAGTGCGTCCCTCCCTCTTCCTGCCCTTCTACATGCTGCTTGGGCTCGACCCTGATGCTCCCTCCCTCGCAGCCTCACCGAGTCGCTCGAGCAAACCCGAGCCGAGAAGCGCAAGCTCGAGGCCGACAAGGCGCAGCTCCTCGACCAGCTCGCGCTTGCTCAACAGCAGCAGCAGCGCTCGCCGACGCCCGCCGCCGCCGCGGCGCCGCCCTCGAGCAGCAGCAACGCCGACGAGGTCGAGGAGCTGCGCGGGCAGATCGCCGACCTCGAGGAGGAGCTCGCCGATGCGCAGCGGCGCGAGCAGAAGACGCGCGCCAACTTGCTCGAGGTGCGTCCTCTCCCCTCTCCTCGCTCGTCCCGATTGCAGAGCTGACTCTCCTCGACATCGTCCCCGCCTGCAGGAGCTCAACGGCGTGCAGAGCGAGCTGTCGTCGACCAAGACGAAGCTGCGGCAGGCCGAGCGCCGGCTCGGCAACAAGTGAGCGCTGGCGCTGTAACTCGAGCTCGTGTTCTGCACCTCTCTTACGATGCGCTTCAGACTGCGAGAGAAGCCAGTTCGAGCGAGCGACTCTCGAGAGCGCGAGGAGAAGCTCAAGAACTTGCGGCCCGCCGCTTTGCTACGCTCGAACCCCTCCTCGAGCTCAGCTGCCATCGCGCCTCGCTCCCGCCGCGCTCCACTCGCTCGAGAACGCCGGCTCGATCGGCAGCGTCAGCATGACGTCGCCGACCTTGCCCTGCGCCTGCGCGTGCGCTTCGCACCCGTCAACGACGAGGTCGCGCTCGCGCCGCTCGCCGACGCCCAGCTCGTCGCCGCCAGCCCCACCGCCGCCAAAGCCCGGCCGCGCCGTGAGCGGGGCCTCGTCGGCCCACGAGTAGAGCGCGAGCGCGCCGAGCTCGAGCGCCGGGACGCTGCTGAGCGCGCACGCGGCGTCGGTCCACTGCGGGTTGATGCCGTGCGCCTCTGCGGCGCTCACGCTCGCCGCCGGCGCCAAAGAGGGGGGAGGGTATGGAACGGGCGGGTAGTTGTCCCTGCGGAGGAGGGTGGCGAACGAGTAGGGGTCGAAGAGGGGCGTGCGCGGCGACGAGGGCCACGACGAGCAGGACGAGAGGAGCTCGTCGAGGTCGAGGTCGGACGGGGTTGGGGTTGCTGTCGGGGTGAAGGTCGAGGCTGAGGAGAGGGAGGACGAGCGCGGCGGGTGCGAGGTGAAGTAGCTTGGGGCTTCGAAGGGACGGAGAGGGTAGGGTGGGAAGGAGGAAGGCGGGGCCGGGGCGGCCGAGGGGAACGAGGCGCTCGGCAGGGGCGGGAGAGCGGGAAGGATGGTCGGTAGGAGGGATAGCGGCGAGGCTGTGCGCGGTGCTGTTGAAGGAGCGGGAGGGGGAGGTGGAGCTGTCGGCGAGGACGAGTCAGTGAGGAACAGCGGCGACGACCTGGAGAGAGCGAGGGACGCACGCATCGCCTCGTCCACCACCAAGTCCATACCGCACTCTGCGTCTCGCTCGCCCTCGACCCGGATATCCTTGCGCGCCGCATCCCCGAGCTCAACCTCTCCCTCGGGCCTCGGCGCCTCGACCTCGAGCCCGCCTCCTCCTCCCTGCGCCGGCTCCTGCGCCAGCTTGTACAGGTCCGCACGGTACACGCACGTCGTCGGGTCGACCTCGTCGCCGTTGCGCAGCTGGCGGCGCACGCACGCGCCGCACGCCGGCTTCGAGCCGTCGCAGCGGATCCGGCGCGACTTGCCTGCGGGGTCTCTGAATCAGCTCGCGGCCCCTACACGTCGTCGAGGGTCCGGGAGAGAGGAGGACGCACAGGCGAGACAGGCGAGACCCTTCTGCAGCGCGGGCCCGCGGCTCCTCCTGCACTTCTTGCCCGTCGCCGACGAGGTGGTGGTGGGGCGCTCTTTGGGCGGGAGCGGCGGAGGGGGAGGAGGCGGGAGGACGGCGGCCGAGGTCGAGGCGGATGGGTTGCTGTAGGCGGCGAGCGCTGGCGGGAGAGGGCCTGCGGCGAGCGGGATACGGGGCGGACATAGGGGCGGCAGGTGGATTCCCGGGGCGGGCGAGGGGGACGGGGGCAGCGAGTCAGCTCCTTGCGCGCTCGCGTAGCACAGTGGGAGTAATCAGGGAGGGGATAGAGGCAAGGGCGAGGGACGCACCGTTCTTGCGAGCTGGCACGAGCCCGTCGTAGTCGCACGCCGCGGGAGCGGGCCGACCTTTCCAGGCCGCGAGGCGCAAGCAGGCCTGGCATGGGCTGCCGCCGTCGCACCGGACACGCCGCTGTGCACCTGCGTGGTGCGCGGGGCGAGGAGTCAGTCGTGGAGTCCACGTTCGAGCGAGAGGCTCGGCAGCTGATGAGGATGAGAGCGGGACGCACAGGGAGCGCAGGCGGGCGTGCGCAGGGCACCGGTCGGGCGATTGATCTTGCGACCGAGGCGAGGTGTGGATGCGGCCATCTGCGCAGAGGTGCGAGCAGGAGGACGAGGGAGAGAGGCAGTCGCTGAGTGATGGCGCGACTTGGCGAAGGCGGACCGCTTCGCCCGACCGCGGACTTTCGGCGCCCGGCGTGCGGCAGACCCACCTCTCGCTCTACTTGCTCGCTCCCTTGACTCACTGCACACTCGATAGCTTCATGCGCCGCCGCAGCTCGCCTTGGAAGCTCCGCGACCGCTCCTCTCCCGAAGCCTCCTCTGCACGACGCGTCCTCTCGCCGGAGCCCGACTTGTCCATGGCCGGTACCCGCGCTCCTCGGTCGCCGTGCTCGATGCCTCGACAGTAGGTACGTTTACTGCCGAAGCGGCGAGGAGAACCGGCCGAGCAGCAGCAGAGTAAGCTGGAGCGAGAACGCTCGAGCCCGCCGCAGGACGGGCTCGGCGCACTCACAGCGCGCAGTGCAGCACAGCGCGTCCTCGTGCGCCGAATTGAGCTCCTTCTGCTCGCTGTGGAGCAGCGCTGGTTTGAAAGAGCGCAGACAGCAGGCCGAGGAGCAGGCTCGAGAGTTGCCGAGCCCCGCGAGAGCGAACCGCTCGGCTGAGCAGCTCGTTTCGAGGGCCGGTGTGCAGCAGCACAGCGCAAGTACGTCGTCGCAGACGTCGAGCTCGTGGACTGGAGCGCAGCGTTGCTGCGGCGCAGAGAAGAGGGGCGAGCAGGATGCGTTGGGAGCAATGCCAGAGTTGAGCTGCATCGCACAGCAAATCGGACGCAGTCGACCCGCCGTTCGATCTGTGTAGGCGTAATGCAGTCGCTGTCGAGCCCGCCTTGCCGCTCGAGGGGCTGCAGCGGCGTGCGAGTCCCGCAGCAGTGGGCGAGAGGAGGAGAGGACGACAAGGGAGCGGGGCGAGCCAGATCCAGCGCAGTGCTGCCCGGGCGCTGCGGTGAAAGCCCGAGAGCTGCCCTCGAGTGCAGGACTGTGGGCTTGAGCGAGGCGGAGCGGACGGCGGAGGTGCAAGCAGAGAGGCGAGCGTCGCCCGCTCGCGGGGGCCAGCTGCACCTCGTCGCCCTCTCCTCCATCCTCGAGCCTCTCTCGCCAGAAGCCCGTGCAGCACAGTGAGTCGTGCTCTGGGCACCCCTTCAGCCCCTCCCACCACCCCTCGCAGCCCCCCTCCAGCCCGCGCGACGAGCGACACTCGAGTCCCCTCTCCCCTCGCTCCCCTCGGTCCTGTCCCCCCCGCTCACTCGGCTCACGGCGCACGAGCGTGCCTTGCGAGACCTGCACGAGCACACGATTGACCCAGACTCGCCCGCTCGCAGCCCACCTCGCCTGCACCTCGCCGTCGCACCCGTCCCTCTCGCTCCTCGTCCGCTCGTCACTAAGCCGACGCGACCCACCGCCTCCGCCCCGCTCGTCGCCCTCCCGCCAGTCCAGCACTCGCCCTCCCCCTCTACCCGCTCAACAGCCATGTCCGAGATCAGGCGCAAGCTCGTCATCGTCGGCGACGGCGCGTGCGGCAAGACGTGCCTCCTCATCGTCTTCTCCAAGGGCACCTTCCCCGAGGTCAGTCCGCTCCCCCTCGCGTCAGTCCGCCCCGCCGATCCCCTCAGCCGGTCGAGTGCAGCTCCTGCGCTCGTCTGAGCCAGGCGTCGAGCCACCAGCGGCCCGGGCTCGCCGTCAGCTCGAGGCGCTCGCCCGGGTCGAACCAGCAGCCGAGAGAGGCGGTGCCGTCGGCGCTTCCGCAGCGGCGAGCTGACCCGCCTGCTCTGCGTCCCACGCAGGTCTACGTCCCGACCGTCTTCGAGAACTAGTGCGTCGCCCCCGCCCCCTCCCTCCCGTGTGCGCGAGCGCGAGGCTGACGAACCGCCTCCCCCCGCCCGCAGCGTCGCCGACGTCGTCGTCGACGGCAAGCGCGTCGAGCTCGCCCTGTGGGATACCGCCGGCCAGGAGGACTACGACCGCCTGCGCCCGCTGTCGTACCCGGACTCGCACGTCATCCTCATCTGCTTCGCCGTCGACTCGCCCGACTCGCTCGACAACGTCCAGGAGAAGTGGATCTCGGAAGTGCTCCACTTCTGCTCGGGCCTGCCCATCATCCTCGTCGGGTGCAAGAAGGACCTCCGGAACGACCCCAAGACGATCGACGAGCTGAGGAGGACGAGCCAGAGGCCCGTCACGACCCAGGAGGTGCGTCCCGCTCTCTTCCTCTCCCTCTCGCCTCCTCGCGCGTGAATTCGTGCTGACGCTTCGACGCGCACACCTTGCAGGGCGACATGGTCCGCCAGAAGATCGGCGCGACGAGGTACCTCGAGTGCTCGGCCCGGACGGGCGAGGGCGTGCGGGAGGTGTTCGAGACGGCGACGCGCCTCGCGCTCCTCTCGACCAAGGGCCGCAAGAAGGGCGGCAAGTGCAACATCCTCTGAGCGCGACGCTCTCCCTCCCCTTGCACCCTTCTCTTCAGCATGTCCCGCCGCTCGCATTCCCCTTTCGCCCTCTCTTCGCTCTCTCTCCCTTCCGCTCCTCGCCCATCCTCACACTTTGACGACTTCGTTCCCACGTTACCCTCCTCGAGCCTCGTGTGCGCGCCCTGAGATCTGTTCCCCCCCCTCCCCCTCCTTCCTCCTTCCTCGCCCTGGCCAGCTAGTTCTCGCCCCGCTCCATCCTCTCCTTTGACGATCTCGATTCCCTAGCTGTACTCTACTGCCTTCGCCCTAATCCTTCCTCGTGCTCTGCGACCGAGTCAGCGAGAGCGAGAGCCGAGAGTCGTCCTCGGCCGGCGGCAGCGCCGTCTCGGCACGCGCAGCAGCTCTCCCTCGCTCCTCGCTCCGCCTCTCTGTCAGTGTATGTCGCCCCGCCTGGTCCGCCCCTCCACCGTCCCGCTTATCGCCCGCACCCGCTGACCCTCGTCGCCCTCGCGCGCGCAGCTCCCCTCCCTCCTGCGCTCCTCCGCCCGGCTCGTCGTCCGCCCCGCCAGCACTCGCTCACTTGCCGCACCGCCGCACCGCGCACACCTGTCCACCTCGCCGCAGACCATGTCGCTCTCTACCGTCCACACCGCTGGTGCGCCCGCCGCCGTCGGTCCTTACTCGTGCGTTCCTCCTCATCTCTCCCCACCCTCACCTTGACTCTTGCAACAGAGCGCTAGCTGACGGTTTTGGGACTTTCGTACGCGCACAGGCAGGCGATCAAGACCGACTCGCTCGTGTTCCTCAGCGGGTGCATCCCGCTCGTGCCCGAGACCATGAAGGTCATCGAGGGCGGCGTCGAGGAGCAGACTGTGCGTCTCCCTCTCTCTCTTGGCTCTGCTCGAGGCGGCGGCGGTGCTGTGGGATGATACGGGTCCAACAGGTGCAGGCGGGAGGGACTGGGCGAGGAGGGCGAGCGCGGCGCTGTCGACGACTGCAGGAGGAGGTGCTCGAGCCCGACGGGGCGCAGCGCACTGACCCTGTTCCTCGACCTCGTGCGCGGCAACAGGAGCAAGCCTTCCGCAACTTCCAGGCCGTCCTCAAGGAGTCGGGCTGCCAGCTCACCGACGTCGCCAAGACGACCGTCTTCCTCCAGAGCCTCGGCGACTTTGCGGCTGTGCGTCGTCCTTCTCTCCTTCTCTGACGCTCAGGAGAGCACAGAACTGACCTTGCACGAGCACACACTTGCTGTCGACAGGTCAACGCCATCTACTCGCGTGTGTTTGGCGACCACAAGCCGGCTCGTTCGTGCGTCGAGGTGCGCCCGTCTCTCTCTCGCCCTCCTCCCGCCGCCCGTCTCTCTCGCGCTCTCACTGACCCCCCTGCACCTCGCTCGTCGCCCGCAGGTCGCCAAGCTCCCCCTCGGCGTCCTGTTCGAGATCGAGGGCATCGCCGTCCTCCCCAAGAAGGCCTGAGCCCGTCTCGCCTCTTCTCGCTCTCTCTCTCGTCGTTCGCAATGCACAAAAACGCAGTCACGCCTCGCCGCAGTCGAGCGAGCGTGAGCTGGAGAGGCTTTCGCTGCTTGCGAGCTCGAGCGCAAAGCTCTCGCGAGGCCGTCCGGCTTCCGCTCACGGACCTCCTCGCCTTGACTCTCTGCTCTCGCTCGTGACCTTTCGTGGCGGACGAGCACGTTTTTCCGCTCCCTGCGCGCCGCCGAGGCTTTGTGCGCGAGGGACAATCGCGCAAAGCGGACCCCGTGACCAGCTTGCGCGAGCAGCAGAAAATCGGCCGATCCTCCTCTCGAGGGAACGGGGCGAGGTGGTCCTGGGGCACCGGCTGCGAGTGCGGAGATGTGACCTCCATACAGAGTGGGGGCGCAGCCAAGGCGAGCGAGCGAGCTGGCCGTACGCGTGAGAGCGAGGCAGGAAGCTCGAGCGCAGCGTCGACGAGCCGCAGCCCGCTCAGCTCGTCGGTGCAGCTGCGGGCGGACTCCGGCTTATCTGACGAACGGGCGCGAGCGCAGCGAGTGACCGAGACGTCCGGGGCGTCGCCGAACCTGCACGCGCCCGCGAGAGAGCGACGGCGAGCAGCTCAGGAGACGGACGAGCTGGCGAGCAAGGCCTGTGCGCACGGCGGCCGCGGGTCCCGTGGCCTGCGAGCAACGAGCCTTTGCAGCACGCACATGCGGGGTAACGACCGAGACGGTGTGGGCGCACGAGGTCACGGGGAGCCGACAACGCGCTCGCCTTTTCCTCACGCAACCTCGCCAACCCTCTTCTCTCCCACCACACACCACCGCGCACCATGCCGGGACATGCACAGCAGCCGCCCTCACCGCTAGAGCACATCCGCGGCCACCTCGACATCCCGAGGACGCCCTCGCCAGGTGCGCACGCGCTTCCGCTCGATGCACCGCCTCCCGAGGCCGCTCGTCCTCGTCCTCACGGCGGCGGTGGCGGAGCAGGACAGCTTGCTGACGCTCCCTCCCTGCGCACAGCTCACGGCACCATCAAGGCGGGCGACCTCGGCTACGCCAAGGCCTCGTTCGCGGGCAAGGACGAGCACCGCAAGGCTGTCCTCGACGTGCGTCCTCCTCTCGCTCCCTTGCGCCCTCGTCTGAGCCCCAGCTGACTCACGAACCTGCGCAGATCGTCACCGACAACGGCTTCCTCCCCGACGTCCTGTGCGAGAGCGAGTGCGTCCTCCCCTTCCCTCCCCCTCCCCACCTCGGCGCTCCCGAAGAGAGCCGCGACTGCCTCGTGGGCAGCCCTCGGCGGCTTTCCACGGCTGCGATAGCTGACATTGCGCCCGCACTCTCCTCGTCTCGCTCGCAGGGTCGACTGGTTCTACACGCAGCTCGGGATCGACGACGGCCTGTTCAAGCTCGCGAGCCCGCAGGAGGTGGCCGACCATGTCGAGGTGCGTCGTCCTCCTGCCGCAGCTGCCTCTTGCCGTGCAGCTCTGCGACTGCAAGGGCATACTTGCTCCTGAAGGCCCGTACTGACTCGAGCGACCCTCCTGCAGAGCCTGTACGGCGCCAAGGTCCAGGCGCACGCGAGCCACAAGGACTACCTCGAGATCAAGCTCGAGAAGGAGACCGAGGTGCGCACCCTCTCTCTCTCCTGCTTTCGTCGACGACGAGGAAGCCGACGCTGACTCCTTGCGCGAACGCCTCGCAGAACTCGGCCGTCTTCATCTTCACCTCGCCGCCGGGCGTCTCGCTCTCGAACGGCCCGCAGTACGAGCAGCGCATCGACAAGCAGTACCTCGACAAGTCGACGACGACTAACGCCTACCGCCTCGAGTCGTACCGTGCGCAGCCCGCCGCGCAGCCCGCCGCCGACCACCTGAGCGTGCCCAACGGCAACGGCGTCTCGCACACGCCTCCCGCCGAGAGCGTCGCCGCGCAGCTGCGCTCGTACTTCATCTCGAAGTGCGACTTTGTCGAGTCGCAGCTGTCGCCCGAGGAGCTGCAGCAGCCGGGCGTCGACCTGCGCCAGGTGGCCGACAAGACGTTCCTCGAAAAGGCGACCGAGAACACGCTCGAGATCTACCAGGAGCTCATGGACGAGGCCCTGCGCCGCATGGGCCCGGTCGTCGCCGCGTACGAGGTCGAGCGCTCGCGCGAGAGGCGCATCGTCATCGGCTACAAGCAGGGCGGCACCAACAGCTTCTTCTCGGCTCTCTCGGACCTGTACCACTCGTGCGTCCCGCCTCTCTCGCTCTCTCTCCTCGTTTTCAGTGTCGCAGAGTCCTGACACCGCGCCCTCCCTGCAGCTACGGCTTCTACTCGACGCGCAAGTACGTCGAGAACTTCAAGAACGGCGTCACGATCGTCTCGCTCTACCTGCACCCTCTGCAGGGCCCGCCTTCCGAGGCGAGCATCCTCCAGATCATCAAGGAGTCGTCGCTCATCTGTGCGTCCCCTCCCCCTTCGACAGAATCGACGAGCGAGAACGCCGCACTGACCCCCTGCCGGTGGTTCCTCCTCCGCGCAGACGTCCTCCCGAACAACCCGCTCTTCACCGGCTCGCAGCTCACCGTCCAGGAGGCGACGTACGCCTACGCCGGCTGGATCTTCGCGCAGCATTTCCTGAACCGCCTCGGACCGGCCTACTCGGCGCTCAAGGACCTCCTCGACGAGAACGACTCGGTCCAGGCCGGCGTCCTGTCCGACATCCGCGCGCGCTTCCGCCAGGAGACGTTCACGCGCGGCAGCATCCTCGAGACGCTCCAGCAGTACCCAGACGTCATCCGCCTCGCCTACATCAGCTTCGCCTACCGCCACTACTACAACGTCTTCGGCAACTCGCTCGTGTGCGCCCCTCCTCCTCCTGCGTCTCTCCCCACCCCACCTAGTGGCTGACGAGCTCCCTCGCGCCCTGCAGCCCGACCCTGTCGTACGCCCGCCTCCAGTCGGCCGAGGTCCTCTCCGGCGAGCAGCTGTCGGCCCACATCAAGAAGCACGTCCTCAACAAGCACGACGCCCAGATCCTCGAGTCGTTCGTCACCTTCAACGAGGCCATCCAGAAGACCAACTTCTTCACGTGCGTCGCTCGGTCCCCTTCCCCCCCTTCTCGACCGAGAGGACCTCGCCGTTGACCCAGCTCGCCCGCCCGCAGCCCGACCAAGGTCGCTCTCTCGTTCCGCCTCGACCCGGCGTTCCTGCCGCAGGACGAGTACCCGGTGCGCGCGTACGGCCTGTTCCTCGTCGTCGGCGACGGCTTCCGTGGCTTCCACCTCCGCTTCAAGGTGCGCCCGCTCTCTCTTTCCTTCTTGCCCTCGCTTCCATGCAGCCGACTGACGATTCTCATCCTCGCAGGACGTCGCTCGTGGTGGTCTCCGCATGATCGTGCGTCCGACCTTCCCCTCCCTCATCCCCGAGCCCGCTCGGACCTCGCTGACCTTCTCCCTCCTGCCGCCGCTCGCAGATGTCGCGCAACCGCGAGAACTACTCGATCAACCAGCGCAACCTGTTCGACGAGGTGTACGGCCTCGCGTCGACGCAGGCGCTCAAGAACAAGGACATCCCCGAGGGCGGCTCGAAGGGCGCCATCCTGCCCGACCTCGGCGCCAACCCGCAGGTCGTCTTCTGCAAGTTCGTCGACGCCATCTTCGACCTGCTCCTGCCCGGCAAGACGCCCGGCGTCAAGGACAAGATCGTCGACCTGTACGGCAAGGAGGAGATCGTGCGTCCCCTCTCGTCCTCTCTCTCCCCCTCGCCCTCCTCCCTTTCGCCCTCGCTGACTCTCTCCCTCATCCTTGCTCGCGCGCCTGCAGCTCTTCTTCGGCCCGGACGAGGGCACGGCCAACTACATGGCCTGGCTCGCCAACCACGCTCGCGCGCGCGGCGCCGCCTGGTGGAAGGCGAGCTCGACGGGCAAGCCGGCGTCGACGCACGGCGGCATCCCGCACGACACGTACGGCATGACGAGCCTGTCGGTGCGCGGCTACACGACGGGCATCTACCGCAAGCTCGGCCTGCGCGAGGAGGACATCAAGAAGGTCCAGACGGGCGGGCCGGACGGCGACCTTGGCTCGAGTGCGTCGGCTTGCTCTCCCTCTCCGCACGCTCGTCGGGGCGAGCACGCCGTCAGTGTCGAGCGTGCTGTTGTCGACCGGCAGCTGACACCGATCCACCTCGCGCAGACGAGATCCTCCTCTCCAAGGACAAGACGACGACGAGTGCGTCTCTCCTCCTCTCGCTCACCTTTCCCTGTCTCTCCTCGAGCTCACCCTGACGAGCTACTCCCTCCTCGCGCGCAGTCATCGACGGCTCGGGCACGGCGCACGACCCGAACGGCCTCGACCGCAACGAGCTCATCCGCCTCGCCAAGGCGCGCGTCATGGTCAGCAACTTTGACCGCTCCAAGCTCTCGCCCGAGGGCTACATCGTCCTCGTCGACGACCGCGACGTCACGCTCCCGAGTGAGTCGCGCTTCTCGCTGCTCTCGTCGGCGTCGGTCCTCGCGACCTTGCTCGAGACCGCCTCGCTGACTAGGATGATTGCGCGCTCACAGACGGCGACATCGTCGCCGACGGCACCGACTTCCGCAACTCGGCGCACCTCCGCTACAAGGCCGACATCCTCGTGCCGTGCGGCGGCCGCCCCGAATCGATCAACATCGGCAACGTCTCGCGTCTGTGGGACGCCGACGGCGTGCCCAACTTCAAGTACCTCGTGTGCGTCCTCTTCCTCTCCTTCTCCTTGCTGCGACGTTTCGCAGACGCTGACTCTCGTCGTCGTCCTCCTCCTCTTTCCCTCCTCCTCCTCTCCTCTCGCCCTTTGCTCCTTCTCCTCCTCGACTTCCTCCACTTGCAGCGAGGGCGCCAACCTGTTCTGCTCGCCGGGCGCTCGCCTTCAGCTCGAGAAGAAGGGCGTCGTCGTCATCCGCGACGCGTCGGCCAACAAGGGTGCGTCGCTCGGACCTCCCTTGAGTTCCTCGTCGACTCGCTCAGTCAGCTGACTTCCTCCCTCCCTCATGCGTCCTGCAGGTGGTGTCACGTCGTCTAGTCTCGAGGTCCTCTCGGGCATGTGCTTGAACGACAAGGAGTTCATCGAGCTGATGTGCTCGCCCCCCGGCACCGGTTCGTCCTCTCCCTTTCTCTCTCTCTTTCTCCTCCTCCTCATGAGCTCTCTCCTGTCCTCGAGCCTCCTCCTGACGCCTTTCCTCGACGTTCTGCAGAGACGCTCTCCGACTTTTACCAGGCGTACGCGCGCTCGATCCAGGAGATCATCTCGCAGAACGCCACGTTCGAGTTCGAGGCCATCTGGGCCGAGCACGAGCGCACCGGCCGCGCATACACCCTGTGCGTCTTTCGCTCTCTCTCTCCCCTCTTCTCGTCGGGCGCGTATCTCGCCGCAGCCGTACAGGATCTGACTCCTCACCATCGTCGCCCTCTCGCAGCCTCTCGGACGACCTCTCGCGCAAGCTCGTCCAGCTTCAGGACCAGATGGAGCAGTCGTCGCTCTACGACGACGTCCCGCTGCGCCGCGCCGTCCTCGCGCGCGCGCTCCCGCGCGTCCTCCAGGACAAGATCGGCCTCGACACGATCCTGTCGCGCCTGCCCCAGGCGTACGCGCTCTCGATCTTCTCGAGCTACATCGCGAGCCGCTACGTCTACTCGTACGGGATCGAGTCGAGCCCGATCGACTTCCACTACTTCTTGCAGAACTTGTCGGCCGAGGCCGAGGCATAGTCTTAGCGCTCGAGCCTCCCCTCCCCTCCTTCCTCTCTCCCTCCTCTCCCTCGATAGACCGGCATCCCCTCTCTCTCTCCTTCCTTAGGCCCTCCCCTCTGCAGCATCTCTCCCCTCCTCGCTCTTCCTTCATCAGTGCCCCCCTCCTCGACCGCTCCACGGACAATTTCTCCCTCCCTCTCTCGACTTTGCAAAGATCTGTGCGCTCTCTCTCACTCTTTCTCGCTGTCAGTCGTGCTCTCGAGAGCTCTCCCGAAGAGAGCGACACCCAGAGAGATCCAGGAAAGGGCTCGTCGTTGCAGAGGAAGAGGGGCCTCGAGCACGACTCGCTACTCGCGCTGCAGCAAGATTCCGCCTCCGAGAACTGCGAGACGAACGTGCGAGAGGTCAGTCAGCCCGGATTCGGTGAGAATCAAGAGCGAGAGCGAGAGCAAGAGAGAGAGAGAGCGCACCTGCGAGGAGCGCGTACTTGAGCTTGGGGTAGTCGTTCTGCGGGAGCGGGGCGCCGAGTCAGGTCTGCGGCCCGAGGAGGACGAGAAGGGAGAGGAGGACGCACGAGGAGAATGGTGCCGTAGCCGACGTAGGGGACGTATCTGTGCGCGGCGAAGGCGGGAACTTCTAGTCAGTGCGCGCCCTCGAGCTCGAGAGCGCAAGCCCGACAAGATCTCGCCTGCGACGACGCACCCCTGCACCTTGCCGACGATGTGGCTCCGCTTGAGGTACTGCATGCCGTTGTACAGCGCGACGTCGTGGTGCTGGTTGTTGTCGCCCTTTGTGAGGATCCACTGCTCGGTCGAGTTGGGCCTGGTCGCGTTTCGGGTCGCGCGGGGTCAGCGCGCCCTCGCGGCAGGGAGAGAAGGGAGAGAGGGGAGGGAGAAGGGGGGACGCACTCGTCGTGTGTCTCGATGACGCGGTGCACGATCGGGATGGGCGTGCCCGGGATCTTGTAGACGGTGATGTCGCCGTGCTGGAGCGGGGCGTGCCGGGGCATGGTGAGGAAGAGGAGGTCGCCGCGCTGTCGGGCCGGTGAGCGATGGGAGTGGCGGAGGAAGAGGGAGGGGCAGGGGTCAGCGTCGAGCCGCAGAGGACGAGAGAGGCGCGGGACGGACCTGGATGGCCGGCTCCATGCTCTCGCTGCAGGCAAAGGCGCAGGGTCAGCGGGCGGTCCCTCGGCGCGGCAGTCGGTGCGAAGAGAAGAAAGGGACGGACCTGAGGACGACGACGACGGGGCTCTCGGTGTTGCACAAGACCGAGAGGCCCTTCCACATCATGAGGGCGGTCGAGAGCACCATGGCAAAGTTGAGGGCCTGGGTGAGGACCTGGTGCGGGACGAGGGTGCGTGTGGTTCGGGCCGACGATGGCGAAGGGCGGAGGGGGTAGGCGGGTCGAGGCGGCGAGCGAGGAGAGCGAGAAGAGCGAGGACGACGAGGTGGGGGAGCGAGGAGGAGGGGGAAGGGTGGCTCGTCAGGACTGCGTCGTGGAGAGTCGAGACAAAGGTGGACGCACATGGCGGAAGCCGAGTCGCCTGAAGGTGGCAATCTCGTCCTTGAACATGGCGTGGCGGGTTGAGGAGAGCCGGCCTGGCTGATGAGGGCGACGACGAGACGAGGTGAGGAGGGGGCCACGCGTGACGGGGGCTTGAAGGGCGGGTCCGAGGCGAGTGTAGAGCCAAGCTGGAGTCCAGACGAGCTGTTTCTGTGCCCTCAGCGCGGGAGGCGGCGGCGAGGGAGGGACCAAGCCTTCCTCATCAGCTCGTTGTCATCGTCGTCCTCCTTCTGGCTCTGTCCACGCGCTCGGTTGCACGGGCTGCACCATGACAGACACGACCACCACCACCACGCAGCACTGGCTCCTCCTCAAGTACTCGCGCAGCCGATCTCTCGTCGACGGCGCACCGGGCTCCTCCTCCTCCAGCACCGCAACGCGCACCGTCGCAGGCCAAGGCTCGGACGACAACATCCAGTGGGACCACTAGTCTGTCCTCGTCCTTCTCACCCGACCCTCGCAGCGCAGCCGGTTCCCTTTGACTCGGACCCCTTCCCCCTGCAGCTCGCAACCTCAACTCGCCCTCCGCCTCGACACCACCTTCGCCTCGTCGCCCTCATCGAGCTCGACCTCTCTCCACCCTCTCCGCATGGTTCTCAGCGTCACCTTCGACCCGCTCTTCCGCGACCCGGACCGCGGCGGCACCCAGCAGCCCCTCCTCCTCGACTCGCTCGACCTCACCTCGTTCTCGTCGCGCGAGCTCCGCACCGCCACGCCCTCGGACCAGCTCCCGCTCAAAGCCGTCTACCGCGACGCCGTCCTCGGCCTGCGCTACCTCGCCCTGTCGGCCCACGCCCGCAGCGCGCCCAACCGGCCCCAGGTCGAGTTCCGCCGCCTCCAGGCAAAGTTCGCCTCGGCCGCAGAGCGCGAGCGCTTCGTCGACGCCGTCGGCGCGCTCGTGCCCGCCAAGCCTGCCGTCGAGGCCGAGCCGGCGAGCGCTGCTGCTGCACCGGCACCAGCAGCCGCACCGCCCGCAGCGAAAAGGCCCAAGGTCGCCCCGCCGCCGGCAACGTCGGCCAAGCCGGTCAAACCGGCCAAGGCGGCGGCGCCAAAGAAGGCGCCGACGCCTCGCTCGCGCAAGAAGCAGGCGCAACCGGCGCCGCCGCCGCCGCCGCCGCCCGCCATCTCGACCGCGCACGTCCCGCCGACGCTCTCCTCGCCCTCGCCCTCCCCTCTCGCGCCCGCGCCACATCCGCACCCTTCCAGCTCAGCGCCGCGCCTCCCGCCGCACCTCTCGACGCTCCTCCCGCACCTCGCCACCGCGTCGACCTCGACCGCGTCACAGCTCCTCGCCGCGCTCGCGCCGCACGAGTTTGCGCAGCTCCTGCAGGACGCGCTCCTCGAGGATGGGTTCGAGCAGCTCGTAGAGAGGGTGCAGCGGACGCTCATGGGCGGGTGAAACGCTGGGTCTTTCGGGTTCTCTCTCGAGGGGCTCGAGCGGGCGAGAGAGAGAGGGAGAAGAGAGCGAGTGGTG
>Ga0308170_10001768_pt1 | contig 19709 bp, 26 predicted proteins | sample PhyBR2_2_FD_202136 | JGI IMG/M metagenome (GOLD analysis project Ga0308170, IMG submission 202136) | Phyllosphere microbial communities from UC Gill Tract Community Farm, Albany, California, United States - DLSLSB.R2 | ecosystem: Host-associated > Plants > Phyllosphere > Unclassified | place...
TCACTGATCTTCATTCCATTGATCTCGACGAAAGTGAAAGAATCCATCTCCTATTCCTCCCTTTTCTCTATCAGTTTTCTCCTTCAGAATCGCGAAAAGAGTTAGAGGTACGTACAGGATCATTTTGTAATTCCCTCACTACTGAATGAACTGTAGCAGTTTTACCAGTACCCGGTACTCCATGCACGTACAAACATCCACCGGTTCTAGATAATACAGCATCCCCTACGAATTGTCGAATTCGAGAACGTTGTTCGTCTCGACAAGGGAGGTTCTCTGGAGTTGCCGAGACGTGGAGTAGAGCTTTCGCGCGTTCGAGTGGAGAGGGGAGGGATGCGAGGAATGAAGAGGAGAGGAGAGGAGGAAGGGAATTGTGAGTCGTTGAAGAAGCGTCTTTCGTCGCAAGGCGTCGACGCTTCGTGGTTCGGGATGTTGTCGTCGTTGTGCGAGGTGGTCGGGTACGTTTCTTGGGAGAGGCGGAAGTGGATCGGCGAAGGGAGGAGGAAGGAGTTGGGAGTTGAGAGTTGCGTCGTCTGCGTTTCGTTGGGGTTCGAGAATAGGTCTCTTCTTCATCCGAGGATGCGTCTTCTTCTGATGCTTCTTCTTCTTCTCCTTCCGATGAACTGTCACCACCTTCTGAAGACGAAGAAGCGTCTGAATGGCGATTCGGAGCCTGTGAGCAACACGAATCGTATCGTCAGTTGATAGACAAGCAAGAGATGCGCGATCAGTCAACTCACGAAAGCTTCACCTTCTTCCTCTCCACTATCACTTTCACTTTCCTCGTCCTCTCTGACCCTCGCCTTGACTTTCACAATCTCCTTTCCTTTCCCCTTGATACTTTTTTTCCTCTCCCTAATCCTCTTCTCCCTCTCCCTTACCTCCTCCTCTTCATCCTCCAACACCGGTTCGACTTCCCATCCCTCCGTTTTCTTCTCCACCTCTTTCTCTTCCCATCCTTCGACACCTCTCAACCTCAACCTCTCCCAACCCCCAACACCTTGCTCCTCATCATCTACCAAGTCCGCCCAGAATCCAGCACCACTGATGGGTTTCACATCGTACACTTTTCGAACTATGAAAGTTGGATGAAGGCGCTGAGAAGATTGATCGAGAGGTGGAGAGGATGGGTCGTAAGAGAGAACCTCGCACAAGGAGGTGATCGAGGAGAGTAGGAGGGAGTCGGAATGCAAGGGAGTTTTGAGTGAGGCGGCAGAGGAGAGATAGGCAGGTTTCAAAGGGGATTTTGAGGACGATTTCTTTTTTTGAGGAGAAGTTAGGAGAGCTCGTTCGCGTAATTGACGAGATTCGATTAGGTGGGATGAATCGGCAGTGTAATATAACTCGTACTATTTTCAACAAATGAGCTCAGTACTTTGCCAATCTCTCGAGAAGAAGAAGAAGAAGAAGAAGAGAGAGTTTCAAGTGAACTCACAGGTAAAGTCTGACCACCCAAAGCTTCCTCATCAGGTCCATCCTCTCCCCACACAGCACCAGGTCTCGCAAACCATCTCACCAATGCTTTCTTCTCGTTTCCTACATCCTCAAACAACCTAGTAATGACGCCAACTTTATCACTCCCTTGCAACCCATCCTCATGTTTCCACCCTTGGTGCTCTTCCTCGACTACTTTCTTCTTCTCTTTCCCTTTCTTCGATGGTCTGATGGGTTTAGGAGGTAATTGATAGATGGGGGGTCGAAGGAATTTATGATTTTCAGATATTTTTGATTGTAAGATGATACAATCTCCTATTCTGTATTCTGTACTTGTCGTACTACTTGAAGGAGGATTGTTGGGTTTGGTGCGTGTTGTGGTAGTTGTACGAGTGAAGGAAGAGTACTCGACCTCGTTTGAGATCTTGTTGTGACGAGAAGCACGCTTTGAAGGGGATTCATCTGAGGCAGTGGTGGTGGGAGTGTTCCAAGCATCCTTGTGAGATACTTGAACTTTCTCCCCTTCTGTTGCTGGAGGAGGCATTGAGGTTGGGTTGGAGGAAGACAGAAAGGACAGAGAGAGAAAACATGTGGAAACGCCAAAATTTTGCATACAGTCGAAGATTGATCTCTCATCATGTCTCGGACGTTCACTTCCTTCTCTCCTTAACAAAATTGCTTCGGTCAATCAAAATGCCCCCGCTTCGCACTCGCAAGTCTTCGATCTCTTCCAAAGTGACTTTGTACTCGTCCCCCTCGACCCCTCCTCCTCCCCATCAACTCCCTTCAACGCCACTTCGTCGATCCACTCGTTCTTCCACCACCACAACTCCCTTATTCGATGCCGCTACCGACTCTGACACTTCCATCAAAGATGAAGAAGAGGACGACATTAAACCCGTAGTTCGACCTAAACCAACTCGCAAACCCACTCCTCGCAAAATGGCACTAGATATTCCTCACCCAGCTCCCAAGAATTGGGAGAAACAGTATGCTATTATAGAGGAACAAAGGAAGAGTATTGTCGCACCTGTCGATTTGATGGGTTGTGAACAAGGTGGGATTGATCAAGTTAGTGGGGAGGAAAGGAAACCATTCAAATTGAGTTGGAAGGTAACGCCTCCTAACCCTCCTTCTCTTTTGCAACAAGCTTTGTACTGATTAATCCGTGACAGAGTGCGTAGGATAAGAAATTGTCAACTTTGGTATCTTTGATGTTGTCGAGTCAAACGAAAGATCCAGTAACTCATCAAGCGACTCAAAATTTACGTTACAACTTGCCGATCCCTGGGTTGACCTTGGAATCGATCGAACAAGCTACCGTACAAGAGATAGACGAGTGTATCAAAAAAGTCGGATTTCATAATACGAAAGCCGCGAATCTGAAATTGATGGCGGCTCATTTGAGGGAGAAACACCAAGGGGAAGTACCAGAGGATCTTGATGCTTTGCTGGAGATCAAGGGATGTGGCCCAAAGATGGCCTATTTAGCTCTTTCGAGCTATGGACAAAATGTGCGCCTTACACTCTCTTCTCACTTCTCACCCAGAAATATCGCTGAAATATCGCTGACCCGCTCGAACAACTTAGCTTGGGATCGGAGTAGATACTCACGTACACCGCATAACCCATCGCCTACGATGGCATCGTAAAGAGCCCAAGAATGCCGAAGAAACCAGGTTCGTCCCCTCCCTCCATTCTCCCCTCCCTTTTCTCCTGCTCTCATCCTACTAACCCCTCTCCTCTTCAGGTTGAACTTGGAATCCTGGTTACCCAAAGATCGTTGGCCAACAGTGAACAAGTTCCGTTCCCTCTCTCTCTTCCTCTCCTCTCCCCCCTTGCTCAACCTTAACTGATGGACAATTCGTGTTGGGAATCTCTCAAATAGGATGTTGGTCGGATTCGGACAAGAGATTTGTAGGCCCGTTGGACCTCGATGCGATCAATGTTCTTTGGGAGCGGCCAAGTTGTGTCCTAGTAGAAGAACGGTACCGGCGAGTTCCTCACCGAGGAAGAAGGCGAAACTTGAGGTCAAGGAGGAGTTTGAGGTTAAAGGGGAGGAAGGAGGGGAGCCAAAGGTCGAGATTGGGTTAGAGGTGGATGTGAAACTCGAGTTGGAAGAGGGAGGAGGGAGGGTTGAAGAGGAAATCGTAGAGAGGGTCAAGGTTGAAATCGTTTGAGGAGGGAAGGGAAGCGAGGGTTTTGGAGATATAGGAGGTTTTAAGGAAAGGTGCTGTCGTGGTAACGAGGGAGAATCGGGTGTATCGTTACGAGGAACGGGGGGGTGTATCATTCTAGCTTCGACGCTTGGTTCAGGAGACTTTGGAAAAACCGTTTGTTGTTGTTTGCGCTTCTGCTTCCTTCTCCCTTGCGAGCTTCCGAACGAGCGACACTGAGTCCATAAGTGAACATGAGATCACAGATACTGGAGAGGGCTTCGATCGGATATAGAGAGCGTTTTTAGAGGTTCAATTTTCTAGTCTCGCTTGAAGGATATTCGCAAATCAAACCTTCAGACTCTGAAGGACGCGAGCGATGTCGATTGAAAGCTCTCTCGGCCGGCAATGGCCGTTGGGTACAATCAACAGTCGACAGTCGACAGTTACGAAAATGGTCGTCTCTCTCGTTCCGCCTTTGACTCGACGACAGTTCCTTCGTTCTCACCTCATCCGCTCGAATATCGGGACAATATTACGTAAGTATAAAGTCGATGTAGCTCGTAAACGGAATCTCTTTGTGACAAAAGAGAGGTCTTTTCTCAAACTCTGATCATCTTTGCGCCTCTCGCTCGTATACGGATAAAATAGTGGAGACAATACTACTTTGCATCGCGTCACGATATCAATAATGTTACACCAGACCCCTCATAACCTGAATATCGGTATCTTCGAAACCTCCCTCACAACTTCGCTTTGATCGGAGCTGACGACGGTAGCGTCAGTTCGGGATGATTGACGAATACTTTGAGGCATTCTGGATCTTCCGCCGATGAAAGATTGAGCGATTCCCATGTTGTTCCATTAATCAATTTCTTCGTTGGAACCTGAGATCACTCGAATTCCTTCATCACTACGGTGTAGAGATGGATGAGATAGCGAACTGACTCACCTCTAATCGTTTCCCGTTCGTTGTGTAAGGGAGCTTGTTGAGATGAATGATCTTTGCTGGAATGTGTCGAGTTGACAAGTTTGTTCGAATTGCGGATTTGATCGAGTCGACGACGGATTGAGAGAGGGTTGAAGCATCTTTGGGTTTGACAAAGAGAATACTGTGCGAGAATTGATGCAGACGATCAGCTTACGACGAGGAACGGATCAGGAGAAGCGTCAACGCACAATCGTTCGTCTCCATCAGGAAGTCGTTGACCGACTGCTAGACAATCCTCGACACCCTCGACATTCTCAACGACCGAGTAGCTGTACATCCTCAAATTCATTCTACTCGTCAGTCTCGATCAGAGTAGCGATTTCGAACAACGTACATTTCTGAACTTCCAAACCTAACTCCCGCTGGATTCAACACACCATCCGATCTCCCATATACCATGACTCCCTTTGTTTGACTATGCAACTCGATCCAGTCACCATGTTGCCAAACCGCTCGCTTCTTGTCCGTCACTGGATATCCTTCGAAATAAGCAGAGTGGTAACGAGCCATTCCATCTTTACCCCAGAATCCAACCGGTTGATCTACACTCAGATTTAGTAAGCGTGAAGAAAGGACGAGGAGGGAGGAAGGTCGAAAACGTACTAGGAAAGGGTTTGCAAATTACCATATCTCCTGTTTCGTCGATTACTGGATTCCCATCATCGTTCCACGCTTGTAAGTCCATTCCGAGAGCGATCACGGTGATTTCTCCGTGGTAGATAGGAAGGGATTTCGCAGCTCCAATAAAGAGACCACAGATCTGTTCGAGGGATTACGTTCGTTCGTCTCTTTGTCAGTTTTCGCATGAGACGAATTGTAAGGAAAGAAAGGAAGAGAAAACGAACGTCGGTTCCTATTCGTCGGACAACAAGAGACTCGTCAGTGAAGCTCAAAAGAGGGAATAGAGAGAGAGAGAGAGAGAGAAAGATTGTTTACCTCCAGTTCCATTATTAACCCAAACTTGGTTTCCAACGTTATCTCTCATCCAATCGTACAAACCCGGTTTCAATACACTCCCCGCCAACTGAATCTGTTGAATACACTTCAAATCGTATTCTTTCTTCGGTACGTATTCTGCCGTTTCGAGCGTTTGAAGGAACCGAGGAGAGATCCCGAGGATTGAGATCTTGTGTAAAGATGACAGTGCCCAAAGGGTTTGAGGTCCTGGATGAAAAGGTGATCCGTCGTAAAGTACTGCACAACATCCCACTCCCAAAGTTCCAACCATGTGATTCCACATCATCTACAAGAGCAATTTTCCAAAACTCGAGCTCAGAATCAGTTTCGTTTCAAGGGAGGATGGGGAAAAGGAATAGTGAAAAAAGAAGCGCACCCATCCGAGAGTGGTAAAAGTCATTTGAGCATCTCCAGCTTTCGCAGCGTTGTGTAAAGTATGAACCATTTTTTGAGAGAGTACCATTCCTCCATGACAATGAACTATAGCTTTCGGTTTACCAGTCGTACCACTCGAATACAAAACTAAACATCACTCCCGTCATCCCGTCAGCTCAATCCCGTTTAGAAGAAAGGAGAAGAGAGAGAAGAGCTCACCCCATTGGGGATCCATAGCGTTACTCTGATGAAACCTAATCTCCTTCTCCGCCCCTTGTCCCCTCTTCTTCACTTCGTTGTAACTAACCCATTCTTTCCCACCCTGTTCCTCTCTCTTTGGAAACGCTTCTCTAGGTTGACGATCTCGGTGAAGTTGTCCAACTACGACGACTTTCTTGACGGATGGTAATTTCGACAAGATCTCTTTCAGTTTCGGATAAATTTCGTGGGTTTTCCCTCCGTAAGCGTAAGTGTCGGCTGTCAAGAGAACTTTAGGTTCAATCTACAGACAAAGAGAAGAGAAAGAGAGAGAGAGAGAGGGAAGAAGTTAAAGAAGGAATTCGTTTTTCAGAAGCTACGCGAGAGAGAGGAAAAAGGGAGAGCTCACTTGTTCTAATCTTTCCAATACAGCTACTGAACCAAACTCTGCCGCACACGAACTCCACACTCCTCCGACGGCGAGAGTAGCCAAACAAAAAATGACTGCCTCTGCATTCGAAGGTGAGAAAGCACCGACTGTATCTCCGGGTCGAATTGCGAAATCGGTACGGAGGGTGTGAGCTACTAATCTAACTTCTTGATAGAGGTCTTCGAAGGATAATTGACGAGTGAGGGCGGAATCGAGGTTGGAAAGTGATTTTGGTTCGATGAGTGAAATTAGAGCTCGGTGGGAAGAACGAGCGAGAGGGTGGGATAAGAGCATGTTCTATTGTATATTCTCATATTCGAGGGTCAGCTCATAGTCACTCACGGTTGAATGGATGTTGCGAGTTTCGGGATGTGGAGAAACAGGAAGGAAAGAGAAGGAAAGGAAAGGCTGCTCACCTCTGCGTAATTGACAGTAGCTCTAATCAGTTTAGGATTGACAGTATCCATAGGTTGACTATCATCGAACAAGACCTTGTCGTCGCTATCCTCCAAAAGGAGAGAAGAGAGAGAGGGTCAGTTTACGGCATTCCTTCCAAGCAAACTCCCTTCCTCTCTCTCTCTCTTTCAAGACTCACGTTCGTTTCCCAATGACACCAGTATAATCCCAAACAGCCGTCCAAAACTCGTTCAAATGGTTCAAAGTCCATTCCCTCAACTCGTGGAAATCTCTCAAGTTGATACAATGTCGTTTGTTCAAGTACAAACGGAATAAAGTATCGGGCGCATCAGAGACTTGTTGAGCTGTCGGTTGATGGAAGAGTGTTCGTGTGCCGGGCATTCTTTGAGGAGGAGGGTGAGAGAGAAGGAAGAGAGAGAGAGAGGGAGCCCCGCCGGAACCGCATCGCTCTCATCGGACAATTTGGCAGAAGGGAACCAATTTGAACCATAAACTCCGTAGAACTCTTCGCTTCTTTTCAACTCGGCACCACTCTTCCCTCGCTTAATGTTAGAGAGAGAGAGAGAGAAAGAGTGAGCGATTCTATCCTCCCCAATCTACCAAGACTTGTAATTGAGTAGCGATAGAAGTAGGGAAACCTGTGAACCTCCCAGAGAACCTTCAAGAATCAGTTTCGAGACTCGAGCAGACTGATTCGCGAGAGAAAAGGGGAGAACTCACGAAACTCTGACAAGTAAGGAGCAAATTCAGTCAAGATAGCTCTAGTACCTTGCCTCAACGCTGTTTCAGTCAAAAGATCCCCCCAAGGTTACCCACGAAAAATTAGCTCCCATCTCTGCATACGTGAAATTCAAAGCGAAAGAGAAGAAGGGTAAACTGACCATCCTTTACGACCCCCAAATTATCCCTCTCGACTTGCCTCCACCTCTCTCCATCTTCCTTCCCAAACTTGTCCTCTTTCTCCCTCGCCAACATCCCAAATTCTTTCTCCAACGATTCCAACACTTGTAAGAACCTGACGAACCCTTCCAAGATTTTCGCAATATCTTTCTGTACTACACCATAAGGATCCTCATTCAATGAAGCACAAACAAGGTTCGATAAAGCTAATTATTCACACACCCATCACCAACTAACTTTCATCAGTGTTTGTTACTCCCTTTTCGAAAAGAGGGGGTAAAGGGTAAAAGGAGCGACGGTACTGTACCTTGTATAGCGCAAATAGTTTCAAGTTTCCTTTTGAAACACCTTTGAATCTTATACTCTGGTAAGATTTCAAACCAATTCTTCCTCATTCCCCCTGCCTGAGGAACCCATCTAGCGATTTTTGATTCACTCCCTACGACTTGAACGACTTCCTCTAACTTCATTCGAGTCTCTCCTTCTTTCGTAGTGAGATTTGATAGGTGAGAAGTTTGGAGGATTGAGGGAACTCGAGAGGTTAGTTGAGATTGAGCGTTCGAGATGGCGGATGAGACTGCAGAGGTGGCTTGAGAAGTGTAGGGTTGGAGGGATTGTGGGATCGAGGGAGTTGGAGTAGTGGATGGGGAGGAACAGGCGGCGGTAGAGAGTTTGTCAAAGAATGAGGGACGAGTTGGAATGAATACGTCGCCTGATTTGACGGGAGCTCGATCGTTCGGTGATTGTTGAGAAGAGGAGGAGGAGGAGGAAGCTGGGATAGGGGATTGACCAGTGACAGTGACTGGATCAATCGGAAGTCAGAATCGGAACTGAGCAAAGGAGGAGGAGAATTGGGATTTACCTGGAATTCTTCCCCGACCTTTAGCTCTTTGTAACTCTGTTCCAATCAATACTAGACATTCTCGAGACAGTTCACTCCATGCACCTCCAGCCGAACTAGCTCGTTTGACATCTTTGAAGATAGCTTCTCTTCGACTGGGAGAGGTGAGACTCAAGACTTGAAGTTCGAGGTAAGCGAATTGCTGTTGACGAGACAACCACAGAAGTCAGCCCGATTTTGGAGTGACTTGATAGGATTGAATCGACGAACCTGGTAGTAGGCTTCATCTGAACGAAGACCAGAAAGGAGAGATTGATTGGGATTCGAGGCGAATTGAGAGACCGACATTGGCTGTCGGAACACGCCGCTGCTCGTCAGCTTCTGATTCAGTAGATGAGATAAGGAGCGCGACTGACCTGAGTAGCGTAAACTTGGAATATAGCATGAGTTGCTTCCCAAAGTGCAAACATCAAAAACGAACTAGCGATACTCCTCGTCGCGAGCGTGAACGAATAACTCCCAGAATGTCTCATCATCGTATACAAATGAGGTCTACTCTCAACTCGAATATTCATCAGTTGGCAACTCGAGCTGATGAAGAAGGAGGAAGAGAGAGTACCTTGACCAAGGACCGACGAAATTGACCAAGATGAAACGAAGGATTGGACGACGGAGGAGGACATAGGTCGTCCAGAATGAGAGGAAGGAGATTGAGGTGGAACGGATAGCGGAACGAAGAGTTTGGGCGGAACGAGCGACGAGTCGAGCGGGAATCGCGAGCTATCATTGTTACGTTCCTCAGTTTCTCGTTAATCGTGTATCGTAGAGACAGAGGGAGACTCACTGATGTGTCGGCATCAAATTCAACTTGTGATCTGTCCTTGACGACGTGTTGACCAGCCGCGAAAGCCGCTGAGAAAGCATGTAATAAACCCAAAGTGATTCTCCTCTCATTGATCTGCCATGTGTCTCGCCTGGACGATTTCCACTGGCACCACTCAGTTCATGCAGTCTACTCGAGTGAATCAATGGAAGACGTACCCTTGATGGTAGAAGAACAAACCCAATCTCGAATCTCGACTCGTATAACTAGCACACCAAACGTAAGCGAAATGAAACGCTACGGCTCCCAACAAGTACGCTAGGAAGAATCGAATTGTTGATCGTTGTCGGAGTTGAGAATAGGTAGCGAATTTGGTTGGGAGGGGAGGTTGAGGTACTGTACGGAAATCACTTCAACGAATCAGCTTGTTTGGGAGATTCGAGGAGAGCGAGGACGTACGTGAGATAGTTTGTTTCCTCAATACGAATAACGGTAGAGTACCTAAGAAAGCGACTGGTGCGAAGAGGAGCACACTGAGGAAGTTGAAGAGAGAACCTGTTTGCATCGAACACCTCGAATCAGTCCTTGCTCGAATAGATACGAGATGGACGAATACGAACCTGGTAGTTCTTTTGGATCAAAGACGGAGATCAATAGAGCGGTGTAACTAGCAGATCCAGCTAGAATCAACATATTCCTCATCCTCCTCCCCAACACGACCTGCGGACACGTACTCCTCTCCAGTCAGTGCTCTGTAGCGAATGGATAGTAGAGAGTGTACGCACCTTGCATAATGCAGAGTAAGATTGAGATGAAGACATTTGTGTCAAGCTGTTTTTGTTGAGAGATGGCACTTGAACCTTGCTAGACCCTGTGAGCCGTTGTTACTGACTACCACTGTACTCTTTGAAGTGCTCTGTGTTTCCTTCCACGAGACTGGAACGATTCGCGAGGTTGAAAAGTGAACAGTCGGAGTCCAACTTGGATTCGCTTTGAAATTTCCTCAGAGTCGATTTCGCAACAACTTGTCGAAAAACTCGCGATGCAACGAGACAGAGACAGCGAGAACGAGAGAGAAAACGATCTGCTTTCTAAATATGTCAAGACAAGAAAGACTACAGGATCAAGGTTCGGAAAAGCGAAAAGAGATCTCAAAAAATGTATAATAAACATGGGAACTAAAGGGTTGTAAGAGAGTCTGTGTACTTTAAGGAAGGGAAGGGCATGGGTATGTCGTGAAAAGAATAACGAGGGTTGAAACGAAAGAGGGGTATGCGTAGAGGGGAGTGAAAGGAAGGCGATGATATCGATATCTTGGGTGTGGTTTGCGAAATGAAAGGGTGCGAAGGGGATGGATGACGGGATATAAGATAGGAAGTGGGCTAGGCATGTCATGTCGAGAGAGGACGAGTTGAGAAGTTCGAGTCGTCGATTGAAGTGGAAGAGTCGGATTCAACGATTAAAGAAGTTCGCACTTCCTCAACTAACGATTCGTCTCCCACCTTGATTTGAACCCCATCCATCTCGGCAAGGTTCAACATTCCCGGTCTACCACCTCCCGTAGCTCTCCCAAACCTTCCCGCCCAACTCCCTTCATTCGACGTCGTCGTCGCTCCACTCTCTGCTACTACCCGTGGTGGTCTTCCCCCTCCTCCTCTATTGTTCCCCAAGATCTCCCTGTGTGCCTCTGCCCTCCTTCCTTCAACGATCATTCCATCCTCTTGAACTATAGGTGATCCATACATTCTCACTGAACCCCAAATCGAAGCCGGAAGAGTTTCAACCATCTCCGAGTCCGAGTTGGAGAGGATCGAAGGGCTCGAAGAGAACTCGAATTGATCCATTGAATAAGAAGTCGAGATTGAATTTGAAGAAGAAGAAGAAGGTGAAGAAGGAGAGGATTGACCATGATCCCACATTTTTTCCCTTCCTAGTAAAGCCAACGCAGTTTCATAGAACCACTCATTCCGTTTCAGGTAATGAACTGCGACGGTTCCACCGTGAGGTAGTCCCAACATTCGTCGTTGACGGATAGAGAGATTTTCGGGATCGTAGCGAAGGGTAGGGTAAGGAATGAATCGTTCTTCAGTGTAAGGTACCGTGTAAGCGTGGTGTCCTAATCTGATTTGCCCAGTCGGTTCGTTGATAGGTACGGTGTTTCCAGGTTCATGAGTTGGAGGAATTGGAGAGGAGGACGAGGAGGAGGAAGTCGAGGAAGAATTGTTGTCGAGAGAGGAGGAGGAGGTAGACTGAGAACGATGAAGGGATTCGATAAAGTTTGCTGAATGGAATTTGGCTTCATCTTCTTCGAAAGGACCTCCTTTAACCAAATTGAAAATTTCGTACTCATCCTCTGCGAGTGGTGCCCTAGTAGGTCCTTCTTGAATCCCACCTTCCGTCGCCCTCTTCCTCAACCTCCTGAGATGTACCGCTTCGACTCCTTCAGGATCCCTAAACAAATCCTTGCCAAACCTCGTAGTCCTAGCAGAAGGTAAAGTCTCCTTCTCATCTGGTACTCCCGGTTTAACTCCAGTTCCAATATCCCCTCTCACTGGTGCTCCACCACCTCCAACTCGATCCAATAACCTTCGATCACCCTTTTCGAAAACGACCGCATCGAATTTAACCGCTTTCGGTCCTCTCCCATTATCACTCCTCCAACCCTGATCCTTCCACCTTCCACCTCCCTCTACCAACGCCTCTACCTCTTCCTCGACGCTCAAACCCTTCGCAGGAACCGAATAAGGTTTCTTCCAACTTTGTACCGTAGAATAACTCTGCCACAATTCACCACCTCTCCTCATTCTCTCGTCCTCACTAATTCCCCTCCTCCCTTCCAACCTAACTTGTTCGACATGATCTGGGAAAGTGAAACCTCTAGAATAAGTCGTCCCACTCTTTGGGTGATCATAAATGTAACATCGTTCCGTGATCCAATGAATCGAAGATGCGTTGGGATGGTTCCTCATCCATTTCGCGACTCTTTGATCTTCTTTCCCGATTGACCAACTTGAAGGTCGAGGATACGTTGCGAGGTAATTGACCAAATCTGAAGAGAGTGCGTAAACTTCTCCTCCCATAAATCGATTCCTGATCAAATCTAATCTCCCATTCGATCGAAATCCTCATCAGTTTCCCCATACTCCTGAAAGAGAAGAAAGAGAGAGAGAGAGGTAATGGGAACTTACATCCCCAATAAGTATTCTCTCTAGGGGTCAATCTCAAATGTCTCTCCAACTCACTCAACACGATAAAAGCATCATCATCCGCCTTGACTACATAATCCACTTTCCTAAACCCTACTCCTACCTCCCTCTTCCCTCCTCCTTCCTCCCCATTACTCCCCTCCTTGTTCGTATAATAAACAGGAACCGTAGCATTCTCATTCGCCCATTTGAAAAATTCAAAAGTTTTACCTTTGTTCATATTCTCTGAAACGTCCAACACGATGATATCATTAAACATTTCCATTTCCAAACTCACCCTTTTTGACCATTTCTCCCTAGGACGTCCCAAAACGAATTTCAATTGAATGTTTTGACCCGGTTGATTCGTTAGGGGATCGATAGGTAGTGAATGTTTGGCGTAAGAGAGTCGGATGGCGTTCCTACGATCTACTGCGGCGTCTACTGAAAAGACTCCGACGAAAACGTTTACGGGTTTTAGAGAGTCTGCGAGGGAGTGAGGAAAGGTTCGTTGTTCTTGACAGAATTGTCGCCAGGGTAAGGGTTCTCGATCGGATGATAGGACGTTGAGGAGGAAAGTCGTCAGGGTTGCGGCGAAACATAGGAACAAGAGGATTGAGAAGAGGATCGTGAGAGGTTGGGTTGGGACGTAGGGTTGACGAAGGATTGTGTGGACGAGACGGAGGAGAGGGTTTGAGGAGGAGGACGAGGAGGAGGTGATCGAGGAGGTCGAGGAAGTGTCTCGGTAATGGTGATGTTTCGAGGAGGAACGCGAGTGAGGGAGTAAAGGTGCGGTAGAGGAGAAGGAAGAGGATGAGAGAGTTGGTTTTCGACGGGATTCTGCCGCTCGTCGTGACCACCATCCGGGTTTACGTTGTTGCTCTGATTTCTTGTTTCGAACGAGGGTGGGAGAGGTGTCGGGAGTTTGCTGTTGAAACACTCCTCCTCCTCCTCCAGATCCAGATCCAGAGAGTTTGTGAAGCAACGCAGAGGTTTGATGATCGTAGTCTAACACACAGCATTTGGTGAGGTCAGTTATGGGTGAGTAAAAAGAAAGGGAAAGGAGAGAGAAAGAGGGCGTACAATCTGTATCATAAGATTCTTTTTCTTCTGCAGGAGTAGTCGGAGTCGAGAAACCTGAAACGTTCCTACTCCTGGCACCCGCTGTTCTCAAACCTCCGCTAGCTCTATATGACAAATAACCATCGAGTCCATCACTCGCGGTCGTGCCGGTCAACCCTAATCCACCTGGAATCGGAGATGCCGCTCTTGATGAAACTCTACTAGTTGAATAATAACTATCCCTGAGAGTCGTATTGCCTTCATCACCACTCCAACCACCATTCACACTCGATGATGATACTCCCAGGTTGAGGAGGGAAGTAGAAGTTGAGATGGAAGAAGAATTGTGGTTGGTCGTCGTCAGGGGAGTTTGCAGTTGACCAAGAAGATGATTCGAACCTCCTCCTCCTCCTCCTCCTCTTCTGGAAACTACTGAGTTTGCTCCCTCTTGTGATGAATCATATGAATCAGAGTAGGCCAATTCCTCACTCAAACGAGGAGAAGGGCCATCATCTTCAATAATAGAGTGATCGATTTGTGAACTGGAACGAGGGGACGAAGCACGGGAGGAAGTGGAAGAGGACGCGTAATCTGTCGTAGTCGGAGTGGTCGATCCAGTTGATAATGTCACTACGTGATGAGGTGGGATCATGATTGAAAGGATTTCAGGCACGGATTTAGCGAGGAAGTGGGAGAAGGTTGGGGACAGTGCCCGCTTGATGTGAGGTCTTCCTTTCTTGAGTAATGTGTACGTAGGAGTGGGCGTATACGTGTGAGGGGCGAGTGAGTGATTGGAGGGAGGACAAGCAAAAACAAGTGTAAGTGTTATTTTTTGGAAGGGGGCGAATTTGCGCAGCAGCCCTTCCCTTCCTTCCTCTCCTTCCTCTGTCCCAATTCGGATGAGTTGCCTCTCTACACCTTTGAGATTCTTACCAGTCCTACCCGCCGAACTACAATTATCAACAGTACTCAAATCTGGTCAATCTTTCAGGTGGAATAAATCAACTACACTTTACGCAACTCGACCAGATCACACAACGACAACGACAACAACAACGATAGAGGGAGGAGAGGAATGGTCATTCGGTTGGCAAGAACGTACTGTAGTCTTGAGGCAAGATGGTAAAGTTCTCTCTCTCTCTTCTTCCTTTGCATCTTTCGCACCGCCTCACTCCCTCGTTGAACATCGACACAGATCTAGGAGTTCACTACAGATCACTCTATCCTTTCTCACCACCGGACCATACTGCCTACTTGACAGATCTCGAAAAAGACACAACCCGTCAACTTTTGATTGATTATTTCCAACTCTCGACTCCTCTCTCTCCTTTGTACGAAAGGTGGTCTCTCTCGGATCCCAAATTCCGCAACAAACTCGACAACGATCAAGAAGAAGGGAAATTGAAAGGGATCAGAGTATTGAAACAGGATGAATGGGAAACTCTCGTATCGTAACACAAAACTTCATTCCCTCTCTTCCCTTCCTTGTTCCCACTCACTCACTCACTCATTTCCGGAAAGTTGGACAGTTTCATTTGTTCAGCAAACAACAACATCCCTCGTATAACCCTCATGATTCAACGCCTCTGTACTCAACTAGGTTCCCCTCTCCCACATCCCACCCATTTCACTCCTTCTACCATTTTCACCCCTTCCTCCTCCATCCCATCCCCTACACCACCACCTAACGAACACTCACTATATTCATTCCCACCTCCCTCAGCACTCCAGAACATTCCTCGTACAGAATCCCTCCTTCGTCAACTCGGGTTCGGATACAGAGCCAACTTCATTCCCGTCTCTACTTCACTCCTACTCTCCAAACCACCAGATTATCTTCTCTCACTTGGGAAAGGTTCGGGATCAGGGTTGAGTCTGTCTCAAGTTAGGGAGAAACTATTGGAATTCAAAGGAGTTGGAAGAAAAGTCGCCGATTGTATCATGTTGTTCGGATTAGGTTGGGATGAAATAGTTCCTGTAGATACTCATGTATTTCAAGTATGTCCCTCCCTACTCTCTCTCTCTCTCTCTTCCTACTCCTTTTGAAAAAACTCACGACTGAAGTTTTTTTGAGTAATTAGATAGCTATAAGGGATTATTCGTATCCTGCTTCAAAGACGACTGCACTCACTCCCAAATTACATGATAGTGTCTCTGAACATCTTTCGAGGAAATGGGCACCGTATGCTGGGTGGGCTCAACAAATCTTGTTTTTCGCCGATTTAAAATCTACGAATTCGTCGCCGGTTAAAGTCAAGAAGGAGTACAAGGAAGAGATTGTAGATTATAGAATGAAATTGGGGATTGGGGAGGAGGGGGAAGTGAAGAGGGAGAGGAAGAAGACTTTTGAGGAGCAAGTCAAGGAGATTATGGATAGTCCGGGAAGGAAGAGGAGGAGGATCACTACGGTGGTTAGAGAAACGGTCAAGGTTGAAGTGAAAGACGAGGAGAGGGAATTGGAGAGTGTTGTTGCTATAGTGAAGGAAGAGGACGAGAGTAGTGAGTTGAGTGAAATGAGTGATGGAGAGCAACAAGAGGAGGAGGACGAGGTAGTGAGGAAAGTGGACAAGGTGAAGAAGGGGAATGGGACACCGAAGAAGAAGAGGAAAACATGACCATGTAGTGCGAAAGAAGAAAAACAAACCGATCAACGACGAAACTTTCTACGCTTTTCTCCCTTCTACTCAAGATTCTCGCTTTGAGCGTGTGAATGAGAAGAGAGTGTCTCGCTCCCTTTGTCGTGAGTGAAATGGGAGCGCTCTGTTTCGTCTTAATCAGATTTTTTGCGATTTCTAGGTTTTCAACTTTCGTTCGATGTTGCTTTCCTCCCCCTCTGTTTTCCCTCTCTCGCTAGTCACTCCTCAGTCTCTCTCGCTCTGTGTGAACAGCTCGACTCGCTCAATAACGCCACAATCAAAAGATTCCTTGCAAAACCCTCTCTCTATTGCTTATGTTGCGGTAACTTGTTCGGGGTCCAAGTTATCCTGATCCTCGATACCGCCCTATACATCTCTCTCAAAAGAGAACTCGAATCAGTGCCCATCTCTGTGACCCACGAGCTTGATCGAAAAGAGAAACGAAAAGCTCACGAGATGATTCTCAATCCAAACCAGACTCCGACTAATCCCATAGCGATGAAAGGCCAAACGATTGATTTCGCCAACCAAGCCAACTCCTCTGACTCATAATTCTGACGGAAGAATAAGTTCCAAGGACCAGGTCGAACGAGATAGGCTTGATGGAGAGTCCAGTGATCATCGAGTTCGTTCGTTTTCGAGGCGAGATAGCCTCGTTGGTTGTTTAGTTCGAGGAGGGAGAGGAATAGGATACCGATTAGGAGTGTAAATAGGTTCGTCCAGTGATAGAAAGGATACGAGGACTAAGGAAGGGAGATCAAAGTTCAATTGCGAAATGCTTGGGTTTATTTCTCTCAAGTATGATCGTAGAAGGGGGGACTCAAGGAAGCTGATCGAGAAGGACGCTGTTCAAGTTTGTTGACTGCCATTGTCACGGGACTCGAGAGAATATTACGAGAAAAGTCAGTGCTGAAAGGGAAAGAGGAAGTGAGAGGTATCATAGGAAGGAAAGAAACGCATTGACGAGTCGTTTGCTCACTTTTCGACGCACTGTACAACAGAGAATCGGTTCCGGCACTATGTGGGACGATAGAGTTCCCCTCCTTCACTGCCTTCCAGAAATAGGTAAAGGTAACCCCGGCGTTTCGCTTTCTGAGGAAAGAGCGCGCGAAAGCGATGGGCGTTGCAGAGGACGTGATGGATCGTCGTTGGACGTCGTAGCAATCGAAGCTCGAAGCGTCGATAGTTTACGAGGGAGATTTCAACCATTGAGAGAAGGTAGAAATGAGAAGGTTGGGAAAGAACGGACTCTCTCTCCTCTTCCGCCTCCCTTGGGATCAGATAGAGTGCCCATTATTGAGTATCATAGAATCAATTCCCTCGAACTATGACAGAAGACGGGAAACGCCTGCAACGAGAGGCGGACGGAAAGGTAATCACTTGGTACGACGAATGGCCGAAATCTCGTTGTTTGAAGAGTTACGAGCGCGATCTGAGAGCTCGAGCTGTGGGCTTGAAGTGAACGAGTTGGCTGATGAAGTTTCGGAAAATTGCGAAAATCGAACGATTCTCCTCGTCAAAATCAAGATCCCCAAAAAGTCGCTCTTTCTTACACAGCTGTACTAGCCCCTACTCCAACCGGTTCGAACCCCAACAATCTCCTCATCCCTTGTACGCCTACCGGCCCTCTAACATGTTCCCTCTCGATAGCTCTACAAACTGACTCTCCTACAGCATCTGCATGTATCGGTGGAATTTGAAACAATTTCGCTAGTGACGCCCAGGCTGGTGGGAGATCACTAGGAGTGGGGGAGGGAGAAGGAGAGAGGTGAAGAGCAGAGGGGATGAGGGAGTGAAGGTGAGAAGTTGCTTCGAAGAGGGTTGCGGGGAGGGTCGAGGAAGGTGCTAGGTGAGGATGATAGATCAAACCTGCGTAGCAATGATAGTAGCGAGTCGTCAGCTTGGAAATGAACTCGATCAGGTATCATTGAAAAAAACGCACTTGGTCTGATGAAAACTGGTCTAACTCCTCGTTCTCCAGCATCAATCGCTGATTCTGCCGATATCACTTCTTCCGCTTGACGTTTCGATCTGATGTAACCGGATGGGATGAAGGGTCGAAAGATGTCTTCGGCGGAAATGAAGACGAAGGGAGAAGGAGAGGTTGAAGGGGAAGTACAAGATGCAACTGAACGAGATTGACGAAATGCTCTGAAAGTTTCGATAGCTGTACGACCTCGCCACAATCCTTACATCAATTGCGAATGAGACTGAAGTTGAGAGCTAGAGACGACATACCCGAATCTCTATTCATTCTTTCATAAGTTCTATCTCCTCTCTTCCTCAAAGGATTCCCTGATTCTCCCATCAAGTTTCCTACGATACTCTTGAGTACGCTCAGTGGTTGAGCTTGACCTTTCTGTTTGTAATTGTCTTCTAGGAGGATACCGAGAGTCGAAACGAGTGCATCGCAAGAAGGTAAAACTGAGGCGTAACTAGCTGCATCGAAAGGAGTTCCTTTCGTCCATTCGACCTGCGAGATGAAAGCTGCTTTCAATCAGCTCTGTGTACGCAGTTGAGAGCGATTGCAACTCACCTTGTCAACCCAAGCAGGTGAATGGCCCGCAGGAGTTTTAAAAGGTTTCCCACTCTGACTGACTGATACGACGTTCCATCCTCGTTGTACTGCCTTCTTTGCGATAGATGATCCTACTAGCCCTGAGCCTCCGAATACACAAATCTTCATCGTCTTGTTTGAAGAGCGATGAGAGGTTGAGGTTGAAAGAGTGGAGGAATCGAGAGATCGAAAGTATTCGGGTTGATTTGCGCGTTCTGTATCGATCTAGATAGGTTCTGTGAATGCTTCTAGCGAGGCAGTGGCTGATTTGATGATAGAGTGGGAATGGTAGGAAGTCAAAAAGGGGAATTCTCTTTCTCTCCCTTCCGTCATTCACTTCCTCAACTTGAACTCGAACTAGCCATGGTCAGACCCAGAGTAGGACTAGCTGGAAAGCGTCCCTCTTCTCAGAATCGGTACGTCTCCTCTCTTCCTTCCGGAATCTCCGTTTCGAATTTCATCATCTTATTCGCTCATCTCTCTACTGCTCAGTCCCAACACGAGCTACTCAACGACTTCAGCATCCTTGAAACCTCGAGATATGTACGCAGGGGAGATCTATCGAAGAGGAGGAGTAGCTGGAGGAGACGCTTCGCACAATCCAACCGACACTACCTATGCCGCGATCCCACCTTCCTCGACTTACAAAGGTCCGAAAGTTGCTGGAACGTACGGAGGTTTCGTAGGAGTATTCACGGGAGTCGGATTCTTCGTCTTCATCGTTTTGACGGTTCTCGTCTTCCTCCG
>Ga0308170_10001770_pt1 | contig 19694 bp, 18 predicted proteins | sample PhyBR2_2_FD_202136 | JGI IMG/M metagenome (GOLD analysis project Ga0308170, IMG submission 202136) | Phyllosphere microbial communities from UC Gill Tract Community Farm, Albany, California, United States - DLSLSB.R2 | ecosystem: Host-associated > Plants > Phyllosphere > Unclassified | place...
CAGACGGCACCGCGACAATGCCGAACATCCAGCGCCAGGCCGTCTCGGGCGGCAAGACCTGCGCGATGATGTAATTGGAAAGGAACGCGATGAGGATGCCGAGCACGATGTTCAGCTGGTTCATCGCCACCAGTCGGCCGCGGAACCGCGCGGGCGACACCTCTGCGATGTAGATCGGCGTCACCACGGACGCGGCACCGATTGCCACGCCACCAAGGAAGCGGAATCCGATCAGCACGTACCAGTCGTGCGCCAACGCGGTTCCGAGCGAAGACACCACATAGGCGATCGCGACAGAAAGCATGATGGCTTTACGGCCATAGCGATCGGCCGGCACGCCCGCGATGAGCGAGCCCAGAACCGTACCGATCAAGGCTGACGCCACGGTGAAGCCCAACGATGCCTCGGTCAGCGCGAACTGGTTCTGCAGCGCATTAGTGGCGCCCGAGATGACGGCGGTATCGAAGCCGAACAAAAGGCCCCCGAGGGCTGCGCCTGCCGCGCTCATGATGATCGCAGGGGTCGCCCGGGCGTCATCAACGACGTCGGCGGGACCGGAACTTACAACACTATGCATTGACGGCTTCCGCTTCGATGGAGGTGGTTTCAGTGATGGCCCAATGCATCGGCCACTGTCGGGTCGCTTTTCGATAGGCGAGCGCAAGGGCCCCTGTCAGACCCGCCGACGAACCTGCGGTTGGCGCAGCCACATAGTCGGCCATGTCGATTGTGCACATGCTGGCATCGTAACCGGCCAGCTTCGCGGTCAGCGCCCGACGCACACGGTCATACATCGGCGGTTGCATGACGCCTCCACCGATGATGATGCGGTCGGGCCGCACGGTATAGGTAAGTGTCGCACAGAGACCGGCGAGGTAATCTGCTTCGATGTCCCATGCTGGATGACTGCTGGGCAGTGTCTCTGCCGGTACGCCCCAACGGGCATGCATGGCAGGTCCTGCGGCTAGACCCTCAAGACAGTCACCATGGTAAGGGCAGATTCCGGCAAACTGATCATCGCCTGACGCGCGTGGCAATTTGATATGACCTGCCTCGGGGTGATTGGCGCCACCGTGCGGAGTGCCGTTAATCAGAACGCCAACTCCGATGCCTGTACCAACAGTCACGTAGCAGAACGTGTCGAGACCTTGGCCGCTGCCAAACAGCCGCTCGCCAACAGCAGCGCAATTCACGTCGGTATCAAGTGCTGTGGGCGCGGCAATAGTTTCACGGAAATGCGCAAGAAGGTCGACGTTCTGCCAACCTAATTTCGGCGTTGACGTGATGCATCCGTAATCGATTGCAATCGGATTCAAGGAAAGTGGCCCGAAACTGCCGATCGAGAACGCCGCAAGAGTCCCGTACTGCTCGCTCGCTTGGGCGAAGAAAGCGGTTGCCGCGCCTAGTGTCTCTTCCGGCGTCGTGGTCGGGATGCGTGTCTGCATCAGTGTCGTGCCATCACGATCGGAGATAGCGCAAAGAAATTTGGTGCCACCGGCTTCGATGGCGCCGAGAATCAATGGCTCAACCACGCGCGTGGATCCGAAAATAAACGCGAGGCGACAATGGTTTAGGGCGAACGTGCACGATCTCTCTCCTGACACCTGCCACGCCTTCGTGGTCAGCCACTAAATCTACTAGTGTGAGTTAGTCTGTCAAGCATAGTTAGAAATCCAGTCGGCATAGACTGAAATTTTTATTGCGGCCGTTTCGGTTGGATCAACTTTTCTTGAACAGGCTTGCCAAGTCTGGAGTGAAGCTTGCGTGGAGTGGGAGCAGCGCTGCGCCCACCGCTGCAGCTAGGTTGCCAAGACCTCCTCTGCGAATTTCAGGTGCAAAGAAATCCGGCGGTGCATTTGTCGAAAAGTGATCTCGCAACCCGGTGGCAATGGCATCGAGACAGGTGGATGAAAGGGCACCATCGATGATAACGGCTTCAAGATCGAGAAGGCTGTTTGCACTGGTCACTGCGAAGGCAAGTGCCTCAACACACTGACGCGTCCACTCGGAACGCTCGTCGGCGACGGCGTCCTGATTCAGCGCGTAAAGCGAGGCGTGGTGGATCAGGTAGTCGCTCTTGCCGGCTGCGCAGACAGGCATTGAGGCAAGCGCTCCGGCATTACCATGTCTGCCTTGATGTACCCGACCGCCCAAAACCAAACCTCCGCCGACGAAGGTGCCGATATTGACGGCCAGGAAATCTTGAAGATCGATGCCTGCGCCGCATAGCAGTTGGGCTAGTGCAGCGGCATTACCGTCGTTTTCGAAGAATGCAGGCCAGGCAAGACCTGATTGAAGGCGATCCGCCACATCTGCCCGTCGCCACTCGTCGGCTTGGTCGATCGATATACCAAGCTCGTCACGCCACTCTCCGAGGAACCACGGCATTGCAATCCCAATGCCCATGAACGCCTCGTTACTAAGTAGGATCGTAGCTGCAAGATGTTCATCAATGAACGCGTTAACGTGCCGAAGAACGGTATCGATAGATGGAAAGCTGTCAGCATGGCGACAGACGGCTTTGCGTGCTCCGCCGAAATCCAGAAGAGCAATCGTGGTATCCCCACGGCCGACCTCGACGCCAACCGTGTATCCACGCTTGCCATTGATACGGTAGATTGTCGCAGGCTGGCCCATGCCGCCGGTGCGCTTACCTGCCTGAAACAGCAGACCTTCACCATCCAGCTCGTCAACTATGCGTACGACTGCCTGTGGAGACAGGGCAGTTACGCGAGCGAGTTCAGCTTTCGACGCGCCGTTCATACGTCGCACGGCTGACAGGATCAGGCGCTCATTATACCGTCGCATCCCGCCCGCATTCGTGCCTCGCCGTATCGTATCCACGCCGTATCCTTTTCAAACGCGGCGTTTTGCAGAGGTACTTGCCACCGTGGTTGCTCGTTAACCCGATCAGGCGTTTCGGCATATGCCAAAGAGCGGCCAATTAACGAGGTCAAGCGAAGCCTGTCGTGATTACCGAGACAGGTCAGGAAAAGATCGTTTTCGGTGCGTCCTGCAAACCTGCTCGATCTTACGCGGTGTCGAGTATGGTCTCTTTCAGCTGGGCATGCGTGTGGCGCCCCGGCAAGGATATGAGTGAGTGTCTGAGGTTAGGAAACTCGGAAGGACGCTCGAACGCCGACTATGGGTCTGCGCCGGGGGCGTCTTGGTGTCGTCAAAACCACGAAGTTGCGGGTGGGAATGGTAGCAATCTGACTGTTGCGCCTAAGCCACCCTTTGGTTTACCGAGAAAGCTAGGTTAATATCACGCCTCAGGCGGACTTTTCTTTTTCGCGTTTTAGCCGCAAGTAACAACTAGATGGCTCTCTCACGCGACTATTATTCTGTTCTAGGCGTGCCCTCGACGGCAAGTCGAGAAACTATCCACGCCGCGTGGAAAGCGCTGCTCCGTCAATATCACCCCGATGCCAATCATGGTGCGGATGTTTCTGCTCGTGCGAAAGAGATCAACGAGGCGTATTCCGTTTTGGGAAAGAAGGACGCACGCGCCGCCTATGATCGGTCGCAGATCAGGCCGTCTGCCCACCGAGCGACCGCGGACCGCCCGTTTCACCCTAGGAAAGCCGGCAGGCGCCCGATGCGACCTAGCCCGTCGATGCAGCCCAGCGGTAGCTTCTCGCAGCCGCTAGAGACCAACGAATGGCTGATGGGCCTTTTCCTGCTGATCCTCACCGCCGCACCGATCGCTACAATCCTGGTTCTGTGGAATGAGGAATCCGGATTGGCACCTGCGGTTCGACGTAGCGTCGCCGCTAATCCCGTGCCTGAGCCTCCTGTAAAAACCGTCCGCAGCTCATCGGGGACAAAACTCGGACTCGGACAGCCTGCTTCCTAAACTATCGCCCAGTCGGGACATTCGAGTTGGCAGGGTCAGGCGCCAAAAGCGGCCGTAACGCGGAGATGAACGAGCGGCCGAAGTTGGGAAGCTGGGAAGGGGGCGGGGACGTCTGATTATGGGTCTCAGCATCAGACATTCTGTTCGGAAACAGTCCAATTTGTCGATCCTACGAACTCTGCGAGTTGCTGCCCCGAAAGCCAAGCGGCTTCAATTCGTGGTCCGAGGAGCCAGTCGCCGCAGGCGCCAAGCCGGATATCCGCTTTCCAGATCGCGCCGAGTTTTAACGCGTCGACTTTCGCATACCGCCAGCGATGGACGCTGGTCGCGATGACGGCAGGCGACCCAGCGCCGACGTGCTCCGCGAACGCCGCGAGAAGCGCGCGTTGGACCGTGTCCGGAGCGTCTTCGAGATGCGCGCGCGACCAATCGGCACTGGCCTGGAGGACCCAGGCCTCCGGTCCGGTCCGCGCTGGCTTGGCCGAGTTGCGGACGGCGGATCCGATGATGCCGAGATCCGTGAGCCGATCGCGATTGATCGGCACGGGACCGTCGAATGCTGCCATGACGGTCCAGCATGGATCGGACACCGCGGAACGGGCTGCATCGGCCAGCGCGACATCGTGGGCGGCAACCAAGGGTGCGACCTGTTCGGCGGGCACCGCGATGATCGCCGCGTCGAACCGGTCGTTGCCGATCCGCCATTCGCCGTCATAGGTCAGGGTGTCGATGGCCGTGTTCCAGCGGACGTCGCCGTCGCTCGCCATCGCGCGGATCGGCGCGTTCATCGCCGGCGTCCCAACCCACGCATCGGCGCCGGCGGGTGACCAGCGTGCGACGTGGCCGTCTTGCGCCCATTGGTCGACCTGCGCCACGAACGCGGGGTCGCGTGCCGTCAGATATTGCGCGCCGTGATCGAACGCTGCCTCACCCAGCGGCGTATCGATGCGGCGGGTCGACATGCGGCCACCGGGTCGGCGACCCTTGTCGAACATGATGACATCGTGACCTTGGTGCGAAGCGCCTGCGCGCAGGACAGGCCCGCCATTCCCGCCCCGATGATTCCGATCCGCATGACTACCCCCGTGCCGGCGTGTAGCGAACGAACTTGCTGCACGCCGGACACCTTCAAACGCCGGGTTTTTCGATTGGAGCCGACCACGCGCAGATTTCGTCTCGGGCGGGCGGCTCCAGGATGACGGTTCAGCTTCGGACATCGCCGCCGCCGAAGACGACCTGGTTGCGCACGGCAGCGGCGAACAGGCCGTAGAGAAACGGCAGGTTGCCACCGCTCACTGCATCGAGCGTAGCACGGTGCTCGGGTGGCAGCTTCAGGCCCAGTGCGGCGACATTGTCGGTTACCTGCTCGGCCCGGCTCACGCCCATCAGCGTCGATGCAACGCCTGGCTGCCCGACCACCCAGGACAGCGCGACGCGCGCGGGTGTCTCGCCGGTCTCCGCGGCGACACGCTTCAGTTCGTCGAGGATCTGCCAGTTGCGCTCGGTGAACAGCGTATCGCCGAACGGATTGTCGCCATCGAGCCGCTTGTCGTCGACGGGCCGTGCAGTCTCGTCCTGCCCGGCCTGGTTGGGGACGCCGCCCGCCCGCGCCGGACCCGCCTCGACGGTCGCGCGATCGTATTTGCCGGTGAGCAGGCCATAGGCGAGCGGGCTCCAGGGCACGAGCCCCATGCCCGCCGATCGCGCAAGCGGCAGATGCTCGGCTTCGACCCCGCGTTCGACCAGCGAATAGAAATATTGCAGGCCGATCGGCGCCGGATCGCCTTGGACCCGCGCCAGCGTCGCGAGTTCGGCGACGTACCAGGCCGGGGTATTGGATATGCCCCAGTAGCGGATCTTGCCCGCTGTAACGAGCGCGGTCATCGTCCGCAGCAGTTCCTCGGCAGGGGTGATGCCGTCCCAGACGTGCACCCAGTACAGGTCGATGAAGTCCGTCCGGAGGCGGCGGAGCGATCCTTCGACGGACGCCAGGATGTGGCGCGCGCCATTGCCGCCCGCGTGATAGCCGCGGCCGGTCGCAAACCCCGATTTCGTCGCGATCACCAGCCGGTCGCGCGACGATTGTGCGGCGACGAAACTGCCTACCATCTCCTCCGATCGCCCGCCTGCATAGACGTCGGCAGTGTCGATGAAATTGCCGCCTAGATCGGTGTAGCGATCGAACACCGCGCGGCTGCCGCTCTCGTCCAGCCCCCATCGCGGCGTGCCGAAGGTCATCGTGCCGAGCGCCAGCGGGCTGACGAGAAGGCCGGAGCGGCCAAGCGGGCGATAGGTGTCGAGGGTCATGGTGGCGTCCTGCATTGTGTCGCCTCCAGATGGACGCCGGACGGCGCGAGGATTAGATCGTCTGCGGCGCATGGGTTGCTGAAGGATGTTCAGGAATGGATCGTGATCTTTGGTCCGGTCTCGCGGTGTTCGAAACGATCGTCGAGGCTGGCAGCTTCGCGCGAGCGGCGACGCGGCTTGGATTGTCCGCCTCCGCTTTGAGCCACGCGATGCGGTCGCTTGAGACAAAACTGGGCGTCCGGCTGCTCGACCGTACCACTCGGTCGCTGGCGCCGACGCCTGCCGGCGAGGAACTGCTCGCGCGGTTAAGGCCGGCGATCGCCTCGGTCGCGGGCGCGCTGGCCGATCTCGACAATGCCCGCGAACGGCCGGCGGGGCGGATCCGGGTCAGCGCGCACCGGGTCGCGGCGATCTACGCCATCCTGCCGCGGCTGGCCGACTTTGCGCGCGCCTATCCCGACATCGCCGTCGAACTGGTGGTCGACGACGGATTCGTCGACATCGTCGCGGACCGTTTCGACTGCGGGGTCCGGCACGCGCAGACGCTGCAGGCCGACATGATATCGGTGCGAATCAGCGCACCGGTGCCGCTCGTCTTCGTTGCCGCCCCGGCCTACCTCGCCGATCATCCCGCACCGCTCGATCCCGACGATCTCGTCGCGCAACGGTGCCTGTGTTACCGGTACACGTCGTCCGGCGTCGTCCATCGCTGGGAGTTCGAGCGTGATGGCCGGACGGTGGAACGGTCGGTCCGCGGCGACTTCATCACCAACGACATCGACGTGATGCGCGACGCCGCGGTGGCAGGTCTAGGAGTGACTTGCCTGCCGCTGCCGCACGCTGCGCTGCAACTGGCCGACGGTACGCTGGTCGAAGTGCTCGCCGGCTGGGCACCCATACTGGCGCCGAACCACCTCTATTATCCGAGCCGCCGCCAACCGACTGCCGCTTTCCAGGCCTTCGTGGCGGCGATGCGCGTCTGATCGCAAGCGTGCTTTGACAAGATTGAGGGCATTTGATGATCAGGACCACGGGGCGCTTCGGTGGGGGACGTCGCCGTCAGTTTTTGAAGACCCGAGGGCATGAATAAGTGTCTGGAGTTGGGAAATGGGGAGGCCGGCCCGAACGTCTGCAAGTGGGTCAAGAACCTGCGGCGTAAGGTGTACCAGACAGGGCAGCATGTGTACCGCGCACTCCTCTGTCGACTAAGGCAAGGAAAGTGCCCTTCGCTGCATCAAGGTCACCCGTTTCGCTCATTTCGGCATGTGACTGTACGAATGCGGTGCTCCACGCCGATGTAATCAGCGCGGCAGCGAGGTAGGCATCGGCATCATTGCTGGGGCGATCTACAGCTTCCGCTAATACAAGGGCCAGAGCGCGGATAAAGTCGTCCCGCATTTGCCGCGCGCGAGCCTTCAGCGCCTCGCTTGCCTGCGCCGTCTCGACAAAGGCCTGGGTATCCGCAAACAGTGGAAAGGCCGGTTCACGCTGGTCGGCCATGCTATGGGCAAGCTCGCCAAGGGCACCGATTGGCGACGTGCTCGGTGAGCGGGACCTGATGGCCTCGAAAGCGACATCATGGGCTTCCTGCTCGCGGTCGAAGAACATGTCTTCCTTTCGCGGGAAGTGATTGAAGACCGTCATGCGTCCGACGTCTGCCGCCTCCGCGATCTCTTCGATCGTCACCCGGTCAAAGCCACGTTCCATGAACAAGCATGTGGCGGCATCCGATATCGCCTGTCGCGTCGCGAGCCTCTTGCGCGTTCGACGGTCTGGGATCGGTCCAGTCATGGATTGCACATCAATATATACTCGGTATAGATATGTAGCGTATCCAATACTGAGGCCGTTCCTATGCACTCGTCAACCGTCATGCCAGCAGCGATCAAAGCAGGCCACAAATCGGCACTCGTCAGTGGCGCGAGCTTTGCCGGCCTCGCTACCGCCTACTGGCTAAACCGGCTTGGGCACAGCGTCACGATCGTCGAAACGGCATCTGAATTGCGGCGAGGCGGCACGCCCGTCGATATCGAAGGCGAGACGATCGACATCCTGGGTCGCATGGGACTTGCAGATGCGGTGCGCGCTAAGGCGCTGCCCCCGCGTGGCTTCGAGTTCAAGGATGTCGATGACGCCACCTTGGGGTCGATCGGTATCGGCACCGAACCAGAGGCGCACGAACGATACGAGATTCACCGTGATGATCTGCTGGATATCCTTTCTGCCGCGGTGAAGGACGAGGTCGAAATCCTGTTCGGCCAATCGATCGTCGAGCTCGATGAGGGCACAGACGGCGTGTCGGTGACCTTCAGCAACGGTGACCAGCGCGACTATGCTCTGGTCTTCGGGTGCGACGGCAACCGGTCCAACACGCGCAAGCTCGTTTTTGGCGAGGGCGAGCAATTCGCCTACTTCATGGGCGGCTATTTTTTCCTGAAGGTGGTGCCGCACATCGGGTTGCTTCCCGCCAACATGTCACAAGTTTTCAGCGTGCCTGGGCGTATGGCGATGCTGAACGGCTATGAGGATCGAACCGACATCGGCTTCGGTTTTCGGACGATCGGCGAGATCGACTATAATTACCGCGATCGCGCTCAACAACGCCGCCTTATCCACGACCAGTTTGACGGTTTGGGATGGAAAGTGCCGGCGATGCTCAACAGCGTGGACGGGGACGACGACTTCTATTTCGACCGGATCAATCAGATCAGGATGCCCTGCTGGTCGCGCGGTCGTGTTACTTTGGTCGGCGACGCGGGCTATTGCGTGTCGCCGCTTGCAGGGTTCGGCGGCTCGATGGCGATCATCGGCGCCGGCCGGCTAGCGGACGCGCTCGAGCGGTATCCCGACGATCACGGTGCGGCCTTTCGCCACTACGAAAACGAACTGCGGCCATTCGTCGAAGAGGTTCAGGAGCGCGCCGCGACTAACGGCTTGGCCATGATGTTTCCTGCCGACGAGACCGAGCTTGCGGAGCGCGATCGCAAGCTCTTGGCAGGTGAGATGGACATGTAGAGGGTGCCGCTCGTTAATCGGCCCTACAATCCCATGCGTCTCTCTTTCGTGAGGAAGACATTGGGCGCCCGCGGATCATCGATAGCCCGCGGCCTGAAGCTCAAATAGTTCGGCATAGCGGCCCCCAGCAGCAAGCAGGTCGTCATGGGTACCTGATGCCTCCACTCTACCGTCGCTGAGTACGAGTATGCGGTCCGCCATGCGAACGCTGGAGAAGCGGTGCGAGATCAGCACTGCCGAGCGTCCTGCGCTCAGTTCCCGGAAGCGCTGGAACACCTCGTACTCGGCGCGGGCGTCCAGCGCTGCCGTGGGTTCGTCGAGGATCAACACCTTGGCATCGCGCATGTAGGCGCGAGCGATCGCCATCTTCTGCCATTCGCCACCGGACAGGTCGACGCCGTTCCGGAACCGCTTGCCGATCATTTGGTCGTAACCGTCGGGCAGTTTGGCAACAACGCTGTCGGCGAGCGCGGCGGACGCTGCTGCCTCGATCCGCTCGCGATCGCCGCGCGCCTCGATGCGACCGACCGCGATGTTGTCCGCGGCAGGTAGGTTGTAACGCACAAAGTCCTGGAAGATCACGCCGATCGCGGCGCGCAGGCCGTCGAGATTGTATTCGCGCAGGTCGCGTCCATCGAGCAGGACACGGCCCTCTACCGGATCGTACAGTCGGGCCAGCAGCTTCACGAGCGTGGTCTTGCCTGCGCCGTTCTCGCCGACCAGTGCGACCACCTCGCCTGATCCCAACGTGCAGGACAGGTGTCGCACCGCCCATCGCTCGGCGCCCGGATAGCGGAAGCCAACATCCTCGAAGACAAAGCCTTGCCGGACGGGATCTGGGAACGGCAGCGCTCCCTCGGGCGAGCGGATGCCGGGCTCGGTCCGAAAGAAGGAGAACAGGTCGTCGATGTACAATGCCTGGCCGGCGGTCGACGAAAAGCCGGTGAGCAGTCCTTCCAGCAGTCCGCGGAGCCGCAGGAACGAGGCCGCAAGGAAGGTGAGGTCGCCGATGGAGATCGATCCGGTTACCGTGCGCCAAGCAATGTAGGCGTAGGCGGCGTAATAGGCGATCGTGCCGAGAGCTGCGAAGCCCGAGCCCCAAATCGCTCGGCGCAGCGCCAACCGTCGGCTCGCGCTGTAGGTGTCGCGTGAGATGGTGCGATAGCGGTCGATCAGGAAAGGGCTGAGGCCGAAGATCTTGACCTCTTTGGCCGTGTCCGCGCTGGCGGCGACCTGGCGCACGTAATCGAGCTCGCGCCGCTGCGGCGTGCGCATGTAGCTGAGCGCGTAGCTCAGCGCGTTGAAGTGCGCTTCGCCGAGGAACGAGGGCACCAGGGCTACGGCGAGCAGCACGATCAGCCACGGGGCGTAAACGACCAGGCCCGCGGCGAAGGTCACGACTGTAATGATGTCCTGGGCCTGGCCGAATAGCTGCCCCATCAGGGACATGCGGCCGCTGGCCTGCATGCGCGCGCGATCCATGCGGTCCTGGAAGGCGGCGTCTTCGAAGTCGGCAAGATCCAGGGTGGCAGCATGCTCCATTAGCCTTACGCTCGCGTCGTTGCTGACACGGTCGGAGAGGAGTCCGTCGACGAGCGACACGATCCGGCCAAGGAGGTCGGAAGCGACCGCCAGAGCGAACTCGGCCAGTAGCAGTGCCTCCAGCCGATCGAGCAGGCCGGAGCCCAGCCATCCCGTGAGTCCAGCAGGACGAGCCGTTAAGTGGGTAAGGTGGACGACCTCGTCGATGATGAGCTTGCCCACGAATAGCGTCGCTACGGGCAAAAGCGCTCGCACCAGCCGCACGGCGACCGTCGTGGCGGTAAGGCCCCGGCTGCTACCCCATACCATGGCGAGGAAGGGTGGTAGATTGCGCAATGCGCCCAGCCGCTCGCGCCAAGTAGTAGGACGGCCGGGTACGCCGCCGCGCCCTTGTCTCACGCCGTCTGCCATTCAGCTGCACCGACGTGACAGGCCGTTGCCCGTTTCGAACCTGAGTGCTGGAGGTGATGAGATCAGCTGCATGACCCCCGATACACAGTCGGTGGTATCAGGGGTACTCGCGGTTTCATCTCAACGTTGTCAGCGGGGATGTCGGGTTGAGCCGTGGTCGTACTTGGCGGATCAATGAGTGTCGGAAATTGGGAAACGGAGAAGGGCGGGCGAATGGCCGACTATGGGTCGGTGTTGCGTTCGCGGTAATGCTATTTTCGAAACCGTAGCGTTTCCAAAAATAGACTGAACGCTGGGGACGGTTGGCGACGGCTGGGGTAGTAGAGATAGTGGCCATCGAAGGGCTCGCACCAATCTTCCAAGACCCTGACTAGATGCCCATTCGCGATCTGGTCGGTAGCATGATCCTCGATCATGAACGCGATCCCTCGACCGGCGACTGCCGCATCGACTGTAAGATCGACGTCGTTGAGAACAAGCTGGCCCTCGACCTTCACTTTCAACTCCCGTCCCGCCTTTTCGAACTCCCACACATACAGCCCGCCTGACGTCGTGAAGCGGAGGTTGATACAGGAATGACGCGCAAGATCGTCGGGCGTTATCGGTGTGCCATGCTTGGCGAAGTAGGCGGGGGAGCCTACCGCCGCCATCCGGAGTTGCGGACCGATCCGCACCGCAATCATATCCTTCTCAAGCCTCTCGCCGAGGCGCACACCGGCATCGAACCGGTCGGCGACGATGTCGGTAAGACCGCTGTCGACGCTCAGTTCGACCACGATGTCGGGGTTTTCAGCCGTCAGCCGTTCGACAACAGGCCAAAGGATCGTCCGCGCCGCGTGCTTCGACGTCGTGATACGGATCGTCCCGGCCGGGCGTTCGCGCAGTTCGGTAAGCGAGGACAGCATGTCGTCGATGTCGTCCAGTGCCGGACCCAACGTCGCCAACAGCCGCTCTCCGGCGATCGTCGGCGATACGCTCCGGGTCGTGCGGGTCAGCAGCCGCAATCCGAGTTTCGCCTCCAGACGACGCATCGAGTGGCTGAGCGCGGATTGCGACACGCCGAGCCTGGCCGCGGCACGGGTGAAGCTTTTCTCCTCCGCGACCGCGAGGAACATTGCCAGACCGCCAAGATCCTCACGCCCCATTACACCACCCACATCAAAAGGTTTCATGACGTGAAGTCATAGGCTCATGCCGTTCTTACTGTCTAATCAGAACAATGCGCGGCGCTTATCTAGACTGGGACGACGGATGCCTTCGGGCACCGCGATGACGAAACAGGAGCGAACCATGCAGACGCGCATATTGGGCGAGAATGGCCTCGAAGTATCAGCTCTCGGACTTGGCTGCATGGGGCTTAGCTTCGGCTATGGCCCGGCAACCGACCGCACCGAGGCGATCGCGCTGATCCGCGCGGCGCATGAGCGCGGCGTGACGTTCTTCGACACAGCTGAAGCCTATGGACCCGGACTCAACGAGGAAGTCGTGGGTCAGGCCTTGGCGCCGATCCGCGACGCGGTAGTGATCGCAACCAAATTCGGCTTCAAGAACGGCGTTCCGAGCGAAGGCCTGGACAGCCGGCCTGAGCGTATCCGACAGGTTGCCGACGAAGCGCTTGCCCGGCTCGGGACCGATCGCATCGACCTGTTCTATCAGCACCGCGTTGATCCGACCGTGCCGATGGAGGACGTCGCCGGGACGGTGAAGGAACTGATCCAGGCCGGCAAGGTGAAGCATTTCGGCTTGTCCGAGGCGGGCGCGGCGTCGATCCGCAGCGCTCATGCGGTCCAACCCGTCGCGGCGTTGCAGAGCGAGTATTCGATGTTCTGGCGCGAGCCGGAAGCCGAGATCCTGCCGCTGCTGGAGGAACTGGGGATCGGCTTCGTGCCGTTCTCGCCGCTCGGCAAGGGGTTCCTGACGGGGCGCTTCGATCAGAATACCGTCTTCGGCGCAGACGATTTCCGTAGCACCGTGCCGCGCTTCCAGGCCGAGGCATTGAAGGCAAACCAGGCGCTGGTCACACTCGTCGGATCGATCGCTACGGAGAAGGGCGCGACACCCGCGCAGGTCGCGTTGGCGTGGTTGTTGGAGCAGAAGCCGTGGATCGTGCCCATCCCCGGCACCACCAAGCTTCACCGGCTCGAAGAGAACCTCGGTGCCGTCGACACGGTACTGACTGGCGAGGATCTTACACGCATCGGGCAGGCTCTCGACGGCATCGCGCTTCAGGGCGAGCGCTATTCCGTCTCGCAGCAGCGCATGATCAACCGCTGAGCCGATCGAGGACATGATGATGACCAACACTGTACCCAATGTGACGCTGAACAACGGTGTCGAGATGCCGATCCTCGGTTTCGGCGTGTTCCAGGTTCCGGACCCAGCCGAATGCGAGCGTAGTGTCCGCGATGCGATCGACGTCGGCTATCGCCTGCTCGATACCGCAGCGTCCTACGGCAACGAAGAGGCGGTCGGCGCGGCGATCAGGAACCACGGGATCAAACGCAGCGACCTGTTCGTCACGACCAAATTGTGGATCGAAGATGCGAGCTATGAGGGTGCGAAGGCGGCATTCGAGCGCTCGATGAACAAGCTACAGCTCGACTATCTCGACCTGTACCTGATCCACCAGCCCTACGGTGACGTGTACGGCGCGTGGCGGGCGATGGAAGAGCTGCATCGGGCCGGGCGCATCCGCGCGATCGGCGTCAGCAACTTCTATCCCGATCGTCTCGTAGATTTCGTGCTGCACAACGAGATCGTCCCAGCGGTGAACCAGATCGAGATACACCCCTTCCACAGCCAGGACGACGCGCAGAAGGTTCTTCAGGAATACGGGGTTCAGCCGGAGGCGTGGGGGCCATTCGCGGAAGGCAAGAACGACTTGTTCACCAACCCAGTGCTGGAGTCGATCGGTAACAAGCATGGCAAGAGCGTCGCGCAGGTCGTGTTGCGGTGGCTGACCCAGCGCGGGGTCGTCGCCATCCCGAAGTCGGTGCGCAAAGCGCGGATGGCGGAGAACTTTGCGGTCTTCGACTTCCGTCTCGACCAGGACGACCTGAGTGCAATTGCGGCCCTCGACCAGAAGGCCAGCAGCTTCTTCGATCACCGCGATCCGGCGATGGTGAAGTGGCTCGGCACCCGCAGACTTTGACGCGACCATGAGCAACCGTACGAAAGGAAGTGGCATGGTGAAGGGAGCGACAACTGCCGCGATGGCGCTCGCAATGGCCACGCCGGTAGAAGCGCAGGACCGTCGATCGGTTGCGCCTGAGACGATGCAGCGGATCGCGCCGGCGCTCGCCGGATATACCGATGACACGCTGTTCGGCGACGTCTGGGAGCGGCCCGAACTGAGCCCGCGTGATCGCAGCGTCGTCACGCTTTCGGTGCTGATCGCGACCGGCAAGACGGCGCAATTGTCAGGCCATCTCGGTCGTGGCCTTACCAACGGCGTCAAGCCAACCGAGATCGCTGGCATGGTGACGCACCTTGCCTTCTACACGGGCTGGCCGAACGCGGTGTCCGCCCTGACGGAGATCGACAAGGTCTTTGCCGCTCGCAAGATCGATGTTGCGGCTTTGCGAGGGGGCGCAAGTCCTCCAGCTCCGCTGTCTGCGTCCGACGCAGCGCGCGCGACTACCGTGCGAAATACTTTCGCGCAGGTCGCGCCAAAATTCGCTGGCCTGACGAACGATGTCGTGTTCGGTGATCTCTGGCGGCGAACCGACCTGTCGCCGCGCGACCGCAGCCTCGTCACGATCGCAGCGCTGGCGGCTGGTGGCGACGGTGAGCAGCTCCGGTTCCATATCGGTTTGGGGTTGGAGAACGGCCTCACGCAGGCGCAGATCGGCGAAGCGCTGACGCATCTCGCCTTCTACGCTGGCTGGCCCAAGGCAAGCGCGGCGATCGGCACGGCGGGGCAGGTTTTCACACAGCGTAGCGAGGCATCCATGGTCGAGTCTTCTCAAAGCATCCAGGTAACGCCGGCGGGCCAATCCCCCGCGGCGGGGCCGGCGAGCTATTTCACCGGGTCGGTTGCGGTAACGTCCGCGTTCAAGGGCACCGATGGTGCGCGGCTCGGCGGCGGGACGGTCACGTTCAAGGCCGGTGCGCATACCAACTGGCATACCCATCCCCTCGGCCAGTTGCTGATCGTGACCGCCGGGCAGGGCTGGGTGCAGGCGCTGGGCGAACCCGTCCAGGCGATGAAACCCGGCGATACCGTCTGGATCAAGCCGGGCGTGAAGCACTGGCATGGCGCAACGCGGACCAGCGGCATGACGCACGTTGCCGTTTCGGAAGTCCAGGACGGCAAGAGCGTCGACTGGCTGGAGCCGGTCACCGACGAGCAATACACCGGTCCGGCATGATGCGGGGCGCAAACGGATCAAGCGCGGCGGTCGTCTGTGCGATCCGCGAAAAGGAGGGCTGAGCATGGCCGTAGAACTCGACTTGTCCCGGCGAGGCATTCTCGTCGGTGGTGCCGCGACCGTCGCGCTGGCAGTCACGCCATCGGCGGACGCGCAGACGCTGCCGCCAGCGAAAAGTCCGCCCGTCATGCCGGTCGATCTGACGGTCAACGGCAAGCCCCGTGCGTTGGAGGTCGATACCCGCACGACGCTGCTCGACGCCCTTCGCGAACATCTGAAGCTGACGGGGACCAAGAAGGGCTGCGATCACGGGCAGTGCGGCGCGTGCACTGTGCTGGTCAACGGCGCGCGGATCAACTCGTGTCTGAGTCTCGCGGTGCAGCACCAAGGCGATGCAATCACCACGATCGAGGGGCTGGGGACGCCCGACAAGCTCCACCCGATGCAGGCGGCGTTCGTGAAGCATGACGGGTATCAGTGCGGCTATTGTACGCCGGGGCAGATCTGTTCTGCGGTCGCCGTGCTGGGCGAGATCAAGGCGGGCATCCCCAGCCACGTGCAAGCCGATCTCACCGCAAGACCGCAAGCTACCAACATCGAAATGCGCGAGCGGATGAGCGGCAACATCTGTCGCTGCGGCGCGTATTCCAACATTGTTGAGGCGATGGCCGAAGTCGCGGGAGACCAGGCATGAAGAGTTTCACATACACGCGCGCGAAGACGCCAGCAGAGGCGGCCGCGGCGGTCGCGAATACACCGGGCGCGAAGTTTCTGGCGGGCGGCACCAACCTGCTCGACCTGATGAAGCTCGAAATCGAGACGCCCGCGCATCTGGTCGATGTGCAGGATCTCGGCCTCGATCGGATCGAGAGGACCGCGACGGGCGGGCTGCGTATCGGCGCGTTTGCGACCAACACGGCGCTGGCGTCGGACGAGCGCGTGCGTCGCGACTATGGCGTGCTGACCCGTGCGATCGTGGCGGGGGCGAGCGGCCAGTTGCGCAACAAGGCGACGACCGCGGGCAATCTGCTCCAGCGCACGCGTTGCCCGTATTTCTACGACACGAACCAGGCCTGCAACAAACGTCGGCCTGGATCGGGTTGTGCGGCGATCGGCGGTATTTCGCGGCAATTGGCGGTGATCGGCTCGTCCGACCACTGCATCGCCACCTATCCTGGTGACATGGCGGTGGCACTTCGCGTGCTGGACGCGAGCATCGAGACGATCCGGCCCGACGGCCAGACGCGGTCGATACCGATCGCCGACTTCCACCGGTTGCCGGGCGACACGCCGCATATCGAGACCAGTCTTGCGAAGGGCGAACTGATCACCTCGGTGACGTTGCCGCAGCCGATCGGCGGCACCCACATCTACCGCAAGGTGCGCGATCGCGCGTCCTATGCGTTTGCGCTCGTGTCGGTTGCCGCGGTTCTTCAGAAGGACGGGACAGGGCGTGTGGCGTTCGGCGGTGTCGCGCATAAGCCGTGGCGCGTGGAGGCAGCGGAAGCGGCCATGCCGCAGGGCGCGGCCGCGGTCACGTCGCGCGTCTTCGCCGGCGCAAAGCCGACGACCGAGAACGCGTTCAAACTGTCGCTCGCGACCCGTGCGCTGGCGTCCACCATGTCGGAGGCTCGCGCAGCATGAAGTTCGATACGCCCGCAGGCACCAACCCGATCGACCGTCAGACCGTGATCGGCAAGCCGCATCCCCGCATCGAGGGACCGCTCAAGACCACCGGTACCGCAGTTTATTCCTATGAGAACCACGCGGTCGCGCCGAACGCGGCCTATGGCTATATCGTCGGGGCAGGGATTGCGAAGGGGCGGATCGCCTCGATCGACACCGCCGCCGCAAAGGCTGCACCCGGTGTTCTCGCGGTCATCACCGCCGACAACGCCGGACCGGTGAAAGCTTCGGGCTTCTACGTCGCCAAGCCGCTCGCCGGTCCCGAGATCGATCATTATCACCAGGCCGTCGCGCTGGTCGTCGCCGAGACGTTCGAGCAGGCGCGTGCCGCAGCGGGACTGGTCCGCGTCGATTACACCCGCGGGACAGGCGCGTTTGATCTCCTCGCAGCACGCGCTGGCGCCAAGCCGCATCAACGCCAGCCGGATGTCCGGATCGGCGATTTCGACGGCGCCTTCGCCAAGGCGGCGGTTAAAGTCGACGAAGTCTATACCACACCCGATCAGAGCCACATGATGATGGAGCCGCACGCGACCATCGCGCGCTGGGACGGCGACGAGCTGACGATATGGTCGGCGCAGCAGATTGTCGGCTGGGCGCGGCGCGATCTGGCGAACAAGATCGGCGTGCCGCAGGACAAGATCCGTATCGTCGCGACCTATATCGGTGGTGGCTTCGGGGGCAAGGGCAGCGTCTGTTCGGACGCGGTGCTTGCCTCGCTCGGTGCACGCGCGGCCGGGCGTCCGGTCAAGGTGGCGCTGCCGCGGACGCTGATGCCGAACAACACGACGCATCGGCCTGCGACGATCCAGCGCGTCCGGCTCGGAGCGGGCAAGGACGGCCGGCTCGTCGCGATCGGGCACGAGACCTTGTCGGGCAATCTGCCGGGCGGCGGGCCGGAAATCGCTGCGGCCCAGACCGAGCTGCTCTACGCCGGCGCCAACCGGCTCAACCTGACACGGCTTGCTGTGCTCGACTTGCCCGAGGGCAACGCGATGCGCGCGCCGGGCGAAGCATCGGGCATGATGGCGCTCGAAGTCGCGATGGACGAGCTGGCCGAGAAGCTCGGCATGGACCCGGTGGCATTGAGAATCCTCAACGACACGCAGGTTGTGCCGTCGGACAAGCCGGAAGAAACGCCCTTCTCGACGCGCGAACTGGTTCAATGCCTGCGCACCGGCGCCGACCGGTTCGGGTGGAAGATGCGCGATCCGAAACCCGGTACGAAGCGCGATGGCCAGTGGCTCGTCGGCATGGGCATGGCATCGGCGATCCGCGGTGCGCCGATCATGCCGGCGGGTGCACGCGTGACGCTGGACGCCAAGGGTATGGTCACGGTCGAGAGCAACATGACCGACATGGGCACTGGTAGTTACACCATCATAGGCCAGACTGCGGCTGAGATGATGGGCGTTCCGCTTGACCGGGTGATCGTGAAGCTGGCGGATACGCGCTTCCCGGACGCGTTCGGAGGCGGTGGTCAGGCTGGTGCGGCAACGGCGACGGCGGGCGTCTACGCCGCCTGTGTGAAGCTCCGCGAGGCGGTCGCTACCGCACTCGGCTTCAACTCGGGCGATGTCGAGTTCACGGATGGCGAGGTCCGTGCCGGCAACCGCCGGGTTTCGCTGGCAGGCGCAGCGAAGGCGGGACCGATAACGGCCGAAGACAAGATCGAGTATGGTGACCTTTCGAAGCGGTATTCGCAGCAGACCTTCGGCGCGCACTTCTGCGAGGTCGGTGTCGATGCCTGGACCGGCGAGATCCGCATCCGGCGCATGCTGGCGGTCTGCGCGGCGGGGCGCATCCTCAACCCCACCACCGCACGCAGCCAGGTGATCGGCGGGATGGTCATGGGCGCCGGCGCTGCGCTGATGGAAGAGCTGGCGGTCGACAAGCGCTTCGGCTTTTTCGTCAACCACGACCTCGCCGGCTACGAAGTGCCGGTCCACGCCGACATCCCGCACCAGGATGTCGTTTTCATCGACGAACTCGATCCGACCATGTCGCCGTTGAAGGCCAAAGGCGTCGGCGAGTTGGGGATCTCCGGCGTCGCCCCTGCGATCGCCAACGCCGTTTACAACGCGACAGGTATCCGCATCCGTGAGTATCCGCTGACGCTGGAAAAGCATCTCGACAAGCTGCCGCAGGTCGCATGACCGGTGGCCGCAATTCCTCGCGCCGAACGGTGCGTGCGACGCCGGCCATGCTGAAGTTTGCCAACGCCGCTTGAGCTCAGAGGGCGATACAAGCCGCTTAGATGGAGCTGAAACACCCGTCACCTAGCCACACGTGAAAGCGGCCATATCGCGGAGATGAACGAACGGCCGAAGTTGGGAAGCGAGGAAAGGGGCGTGAACGTCCGATTGTGGGTCCTCCCAGCAACTGAGCGGTCGATGACAGCATTATTCAGCGTCAGCGGCTTCCTGACAGGCGCCGCCTTCCAGTTTTCTGTCGGCCTCTCAGCGTCGGGAACCCACCCACACTCTGGCCGACGGCGCATCAACCAA